>Ga0268280_1000057_pt1 | contig 111097 bp, 87 predicted proteins | sample saktaG_9_FD_190139 | JGI IMG/M metagenome (GOLD analysis project Ga0268280, IMG submission 190139) | Saline water microbial communities from Sakinaw Lake, British Columbia, Canada - sak_2011_5_24_40m | ecosystem: Environmental > Aquatic > Non-marine Saline and Alkaline > Saline ...
CATCATGACGAATCCCGACTTGATAAACAAGTATGGTATCAAGGTGAAACGATACCAATCCATCTATCATGCGGCCTTATCAACATATATGAAATCGGATGGCAAGTGGTGAAACCCCTTTTAGAACTGGTACCATTCAACAGATGAATCGCGCCAATTCAAATATTATTCCTAATTTTATTGGTTCAACTGTTGCTTCGACCCAATGCCATTCTCTTATGACCAATCAGGATCCTGAACAGATAGCCCGAGATCATATCGATAAACAACTCATTGCCAGCGGTTGGGTTATACAAGATAAAAAACAGGTAAACCTGAATGCCGGGCCAGGGGTAATTGTCAGGAAATTTAACACGCAAGATGGCAAAGAACTTGATTATGCTTTGTTTGTTGAGGGGAAACCGGTGGGAGTTATCGAAGCGAAGAAGGAGGAGGAAGGGTTCAGGTTAACGACGCATGAAGATCAGTCGAAGGGTTATGCCGACAGCAAACTGAAATATCTTGACAACGAACCTTTACCTTTTGTATATGAGAGTACCGGATTATTAACCCATTTTACCGATTACCGTGATCCAAAACCACGCTCACGAGAGATATTCAGGTTTCATAAGCCGGAAACACTACAAAGATGGATTGGTCAACAATCTACTTTACGATCCAGGTTTGATCAGCTCCCTACCCTTTCGCCAGATGGACTTCGTGATTGCCAGATCAAAGCCATAAGGAATCTTGAACAATCATTCAGGCAGAACCGACCCAGGGCGCTCATCCAGATGGCTACCGGCGCCGGGAAGACATACGCTGCGGTTACCTTTATTTACCGTTTACTGAAGTTTGCACATGCCCGGCGGATCCTGTTCCTGGTGGATACCAAAAACCTTGGCGAACAAGCCGAACAGGAGTTCATGTCCTACATACCAATTGACGACAACCGGAAGTTTAATGAACTGTACGGGGTGTATCGATTGAAAAGCAGTACAGTGCCTAAAGATAATCAGGTTTATATCAGTACCATCCAGCGTTTTTATGCCCTCTTGAAAGGGGAAGAGTTAGATGAAACAGCCGAGGAAACGAATCCCGGAGAATTCAGATGGGATAAACGGGAACCTGTGCCGGTTGTTTACAATCCGAAGATCCCTGTTGAATTCTTCGATTTCGTGGTGATTGATGAGTGCCATCGAAGCATCTATAATCTTTGGAAACAAGTGCTTGACTATTTCGACAGTTTCCTCATAGGCCTTACTGCGACTCCCGACAACCGGACTTTCGGATTCTTCAACCAGAATATCGTCAGTGAATACACGCATGAAGAGGCCGTAACAGATGGCGTGAATGTGGGATTCAACATTTTTGATATCGAAACGAAAATAACGAAAAAGGGAAGCGTCATCTGGAAAGGCGAATACGTTGACCGGCGAGAGAAACTTACCCGGGCAAAACGGTGGGAACAACTCGATGAGGATAAAGAATATCTCGGGAAACAGCTCGACAATGAGGTGGTTAATCCAAACCAGATAAGACTGATCATTCAAACCTTCAGAGATCATTTGCCTGAGATGTTTGCAGACAGGTTTGATGACCATGGAAATTTCGAAGTGCCAAAGACCCTGATCTTCGCCAAGACCGATTCACATGCCGATGATATCATCCAAATCGTTCGGGAGGAGTTTGCCGAAGAGAACAGGTTTTGCAAAAAGATCACCTACAACGCTGATGATCCAAAGGGAACACTGGCACAGTTTCGCAACGAATACCACCCACGGATCGCCGTTACGGTAGATATGATCGCTACCGGAACGGATGTGAAACCGCTGGAATGTTTGTTGTTTATGCGTGATGTAAAAAGCAGGAACTATTTTGAACAAATGAAAGGCAGGGGAACACGTACCATTTCTTTGGATGACCTCCAGAAAGTCACTCCCACTGCCAGATATACCAAAGACCATTTTGTGATCGTGGATGCCATTGGTGTTTCCAAAAGCCTGAAAACCGACAGCCGTCCACTGGAAAAGAAACCCGGAGTTCCGCTGAAAGAGCTGCTTGGAGCCATTGCCGTTGGCGCAAAAGATGAAGATCTTTTTACCACACTTGCCGGACGACTTGCCCGGCTTGACAAACAGATCTCCGAAAAGGAACGACAGATTTTTTCCGAAAAAGCCCAGGGTAAAACGGTTTCGCAGGTTGTGAAGGAGTTACTGAATGCATACAATCCTGATACATTAGAGGGTTTCCGGGTAATCGTTGAACAGGAAAACCCGGGAGCGCCACCCATTGAGAAAGAGGAGAAATTCAGGAAGCTCCATTACTCCCTTCAGGAGATAGCGTCAACCGTTTTTACGGGCGAATTGAACGAGTACATCGATAACGTACGAAAAATCCATTCTCAGGTGATCGACCACATCAACCCCGATGCCATACTGAATGTTGGTTGGGATAAAGATAACCGCGAAAAGGCATCAACCCTTATTCAGGATTTTTCGGAATGGATTGAAACCCACAAAGATGAAATTATTGCTTTGCAGATCTTTTACGCGCAACCCTACCGCCGACGCGACCTTACATACCGAATGATCAGGGAGGTCTTCGACATCCTGATTTCCGAAAAACCTCAATTAGCTCCTCTTCAGGTGTGGCGTGCATACGCACTGATGGAACAGGCTACCGGTTCACCGAAAAATGAACTTATCGCACTGGTCTCATTGATCCGGAAAGTCTGTGGCATCGATTCAACGCTTACCGACTTTGATAAATCCGTTGATAAGAACTTCCAGGATTGGGTGTTCAGGAAACAGGCCGGAACCCTGAAATTCAATGAAGAGCAAATGCAATGGCTCCGGATGATGAAAGATTATATCGCCAACTCGTTTCACATCGACCGGGATGATTTTAGCCTGAGCCCCTTTAATGCCCTGGGCGGTCTTGGCCGGATGTGGCAACTATTTGGGGAAAAGACAGAGGAAATCATTGATGAGTTGAACGAGGCACTTGCGGCATAACTCAAACTATTATTAACCTAAGAGGTTAATCATTACTTGCATATTTACCTTTTAGGTGTATATTTGCAAAACATTCATTCGATTTGGACGTTATTCTTGATAACAGAGAATTGGAAAAGCTCTATACAACGGGGAAATCAAAGAAATTAAAACTCCCTGAATGTGTAATCGGCAAATTCTTTGCTACCATCCAGAAATTCGAAGCTGCTCTGTCTGTTTACGATTTGCTATCTGATAAAGGATTGAACTTTGAGAAACTCAGTGGTTTTAAAAATAGATATTCAGTAAGGCTTTCAGCAAAATACAGGCTTGAAATGGAGATGAAATGGGAAGATGAACAGCACACTACCGGCAAAGCATTTCTGCAAACAATATCAAATCATTACGGTGATTAAACTCACAGGCATATGGTAAACGTAAAAGAAATACGGGCAAACAGAAAATTTGGTCCCGGGTACTTCATTCGCGAGCAGATGGAGATGCGTGAATGGACACAGGATGATCTGTCTTCAGTAACAGGTTTTACCGTTAAGCATCTGAATAAAGTATTACAGGACAAGCAGCCACTGTCCCTTGAAATGGCTCGAGTGTTGGGGGAAGTATTTAATACCACAGCTCAGTACTGGATCAATATCGACACCGGCTACCGGTTGTGGTTAGAGCAGGAAAAAACAAAAGCTGAAATTGAGGCAGATATCAAAGGGTTGATCTATGAACGAATGCCCATCAAAGATATGTTGGCAAAAGGCTGGCTGGAACATTTTGCTAGCGCTTCTGAATTGAAAGAGCAGGTACTACGTTTTTGGAATTGGGATGTTCTTGACTTTTCGGTACTTGACAAACAATTGGCTCCATGGTTGTCAAGGAAGTCTGAATCTTTCAACCAGTTTAATGCATCCTATGCGTATACCTGGTACCAGATGGCACGGAAAGTTGCAAACGAAATCACTGTTCATACATACAATAGAGATCATCTTCAGTCCATTTTTAATAGAATCCATGTTTTTTCTTCCAAAGAGAGAGGAGTTGAGCAATTTCTGACCGAACTGAATAACAGCGGGGTAAAATTTTTCATATTGCCACACCTGCAGAAAACATATCTGGATGGCGCTGCTTTTTATTCAAATGAAAATCCGGTCATTGTCTATACGGCACGCTACCGGAGATTGGATAATTTCTGGTTCACCGTTGCACATGAGATTGCTCATATCCTGTTGCATCTCGACAATGAGACCATGTTTATCCTGGATAACCTGAAAGATGGGGAAAGGGATGAAATGGAAGACGAAGCCAATGAACTCGCCGCTGAAAAACTTCGGCACCCTGAAATTTTTAACTACTTAACTCCCTATCTCAATTATCTCTCTGCTTCGAAAGTTAAGGAATGTGCTGCTCATTACCAGGTTCATCCTTCCATTGTTATAGGGAAACTTGCACATGATGACCACATCTCCTATAAGAATCTATCTTTGTTTAATGAGAATGTTCTGGATAAAATACCTGATAAATACAAGATAAAGTGACTAAAGTAAGAGGTGGTGAAACAATAACAGAAAGCAAGTGAAATTATTGATGAACTGACCAGAGTCTAGCCAATACAGCAATGAAGAAATTCAATTCAATCATTCCCGTTGAATCAGATGGTTTGTTTACTCCTGAGGTTCGCCTTTGGTCTCTTGAAAAATACAAACTTGTCGGGGGCTATTGCGATATATTTACCACCGGAATGAAAGATAAATGGGATCAACTAGTTTATATCGATTTGTTTGCAGGAGCTGGTTATGCAAAAATCATTGAAACCGGTAAAATTTATCGATCATCAGCATTAATCGCAATGTCAATACCCCATCCTTTTTCAAAATACATTTTATGTGAAGAAGATTCACAACGGTATGAGGCACTAAAAGCTAGAGTTGAGAAATACTTCCCTAATCTTAATGTTTCAATAATACAGGGTGATAGTAATAAGATTATAGACAAAATTTTTCATGAAATACCTCCATTTAGAAAAGGCAACACACTTCTCCCTTTTTGCTTCGTTGACCCATATTCTTTACATCTCTCTTTCAAAACAGTTGAAACACTTGGAGGTAAAATTCTAATGGATTTTCTGATCCTTCAAGCTTTGCATATGGATGGAAACAGGAATCTAGCTAAGTACCTTAAGGAGGAAAATGAAAGAATCGCGAATTATTTAGGGAATCCTGACTGGAGGGATGGTTATTTTAAAAATTGTACTGAATATACTCCTAATTTTGTGAAATTCCTGGCAGATCAATACCAGACTAAAATGACACAACTTGGATACTTGCCCGAAAAACGTATGTTCCAGATACGCTCAAATGAAAAGAATCTTCCGCTTTATTATTTAGCATTCTATTCGAAGCATCCAAGAGGAATTGATTATTATAAACATATCGAAAACAGAATATCTCCTCAGCTTAAATTGGAGTTATAATCATGGCAACAACAAAAATTGAATGGACCGAAAGCACCTGGAATCCTATAACAGGCTGCACCAAGATATCTTCGGGATGCAAGTTCTGCTATGCAGAGGTGATGACACGCCGGCTCCAGGCTATGGGACAGGAGAAGTATAAAAAAGGATTTGAGCTTGCCCTTCATCCTGATGTATTGATTGAGCCCTATACATGGAAGAAACCAAAAATGATCTTTGTAAATTCCATGAGCGACCTGTTTCACAAAGATGTCCCCATTGCATTTATTCAAAAAATCTTCAACGTTATCAAAGAGAATCCTCATCATGTTTTTCAGGTGCTGACAAAAAGAGCAGACATTCTTAGGTACTACGATAGTGAAGGTTGGCTCGACTGGCCACATAACCTATGGATGGGTGTTACAGTAGAGAACAAGGATGTCACTCACCGGATTGATAATCTACGGTTAACCGGCGCCAGGGTTAAATTTTTATCGTGCGAACCATTGCTTACTTCACTACCTGAAATAAATCTGAAGGGAATTGACTGGGTGATTGTTGGTGGAGAGAGTGGCCGTACTCCTCGTCCTGTTAAAGAAGAATGGATTCTGGATATCAAAGAGCAATGTATTCAGGCCGGTGTGGCTTTTTATTTCAAGCAGTGGGGCGGAACCAACAAGAAAAAGGCAGGCAAGATGCTGGATGGGAAAATTTACAATGAAATGCCAGTGGTTTAACCGATGAGAGAACCTATCAACGAGAAAGCATTACCTCCCGGCTGGAAATGGGTGAAGCTTGGAGAAATAGCGAAATGGGGTTCAGGAGGGACACCAAAATCAACAAATATTGAATATTATGATGGTGATATTCCGTGGTTAACAATTGGGGATCTGACTGACGGGGATGTATATTTTTCAGAGAAGAAGATCACAGAAAATGGGTTGAAGAATAGTTCTGCAAAACTATTAAATAGAGAGTGTGTCTTAATAGCAATGTATGGCAGTATTGGAAAATTAGGAATAAATAAAATTCCTCTTGCGACAAATCAAGCAATTGCTTTCACAGAAAAGTTAAATGCCACCGTATCTAATAAATTTTTATTCTTTTATTTATTTCATATCCGCTCTAAGCTTCATAGTATAGGAAAAGGTGGAACCCAAAAGAATATTAGTCAAACTGTTTTAAAACAAGTTGATTTTCCTCTTCCCTCTCTTCCCATCCAACAAAATATCGTATCCAAAATCGAAGAACTCTTCAGTGAGTTGGACAAAGGGGTTGAAAGTCTCAAAACCGCTCAGCAACAATTGAAAACCTACCGGCAAAGTGTGTTGAAGTGGGCGTTTGAGGGGAAGTTGACGAGAGAAGAGGGAAGAGGGAAGAGGGAAGAATTGCCTATGGCTGCTGAGCAGACAGAAGATTATTTGACGGATTTGCCGGAGGGGTGGAGGTGGGTGAAATTGAAAGAGATTGCCTTGGAGATTACAGATGGGGACCATCAACCTCCTCCAAAAACATCCACTGGCGTTCCATTTATAACCATTTCTAATATTGATAAGCATACTAATAAGATTGATTTTTCTAAAACATTTTCTGTAAGTAGTACTTACTATGGAAAACTTAAAAATAACAGGAAACCTAGCATTGGAGATATTTTATATACAGTTACCGGCTCTTTTGGGATTCCAATTTTAATTGATTTTGAAAAGGAATTCTGTTTTCAGCGTCATGTTGGACTTATTCGTCCTTTAACATCAGTAAATCAACGATGGCTTTATTATTTACTTCAATCACAACTAATTTATAATCAGGCTAAAAAAACTGCAACAGGTACAGCACAAAAAACTGTCGCTTTAAATTCATTAAGAAATTTTATTATACCTATGTGTCCTTATGAGGAACAACAAACAATAACCATGGCTATTGAAACCCGCCTCAGTGTAGCCGATAAAATGGAGGAGAGTATTTTTCAAAGCCTTCAGCAGGCGGAAGCGCTGAGGCAGAGTATTTTGAAGAGGGCGTTTGAGGGGAGGCTTGTTTGAAAACAATTAAAAGACCAGGATAATCAGATTTTTGAATCATGCGTATTGAATTAAGCAAGTCAGATAAAAAGGCAGCCAGGAGTATAATTGAACTTGGTTCGGCCAGAGAGATTGCGCAGGGATTACAGGAGTTCGATGCGATCTTATCAAATTGGAACGCCAGTTCCGGAAAAAACGACGAAGCCTATTGGGCGCTTTCAGAAGCAGTTAAAAAGCACAATAAACTCATTCAAGGGAGGTATGGTGATATCAGGGGCTCTACGTATCTTTTAATTATCGTCGGGCTCATGGCCGATGAGATCATTCTTGAAAATGATCTGGAAGTATTCAGCGCCGAAACCCGGGAGTATCTCATCCGAGCCTATCAGACCATAAATAAATAATAAGATGATGATTTATCAAAGGATTGATCTTAAAATAAAAACATTTCCTGCACGATAACCTGCATGATAAACTACACGATAAACTGCACGTAAATATTTAGCTAAATTGACAACCAACGCAATCATATCCAAAGTCTGGTCCTTCTGCAACACCCTGCGCGACGATGGGGTTAGCTATGGCGATTACCTGGAACAGCTTACCTATCTGCTCTTTCTGAAGATGGCCGATGAATACAGCAAACCTCCTTACAACCGAACGTTACCCATCCCGGTTGACTATTCATGGGGCAGCCTCACCTCAAAGAGCGGGGCAGAACTAGAGGAGCATTACGCTGTTTTGCTTCGTGAGTTGGGTAAGCAAGAGGGAATGTTGGGGCAGATCTTCACCAAAAGCCAGAATAAAATCCAGGATCCGGCAAAGCTGTTTAAACTCATCAACCTGATCGACAGGGAGCAGTGGAACATGATGGGAACCGATGTGAAGGGGGAGATTTACGAGGGGTTGCTGGAAAAAAATGCCGAAGATACCAAAAGCGGCGCCGGACAATATTTCACCCCCCGGGCCCTGATCAAGACAATGGTAGCATGTATCCAACCGGAACCCCTGAAGACTATTGTAGATCCCGCTTGCGGGACGGGAGGGTTTTTTCTGGCTGCCTACGATTACCTGGTTTCGCACAACTCACTGGACAAGGATCAAAACACATTTTTAAAATTCAACACGTTCTCGGGAAACGAAATTGTGGCCAATACCCGCAGGTTGTGCCTCATGAACCTCTTTCTCCACAATATCGGAGATATTGACAGTGAGAGTTGCATCTCCCCGGCCGATTCACTGGTTGCCGACAGCGGGCAGCGTTTCGATTTTGTACTTACCAATCCGCCTTTCGGGAAAAAGAGCAGCATGACCTTTACCAATGATGAGGGGGATACTGAGCGGGAAGACCTTACATACAACCGGCAGGATTTTTGGGTGACCACCAGCAACAAGCAACTGAATTTTGTTCAACATATACGAACTCTGTTGAAAACAACGGGACAGGCAGCCGTCGTGGTTCCCGACAATGTGCTGTTTGAAGGGGGCGCCGGGGAGACAGTCCGACAAAAACTGATGGAGACCTGCGACCTGCACACAATTTTGCGTTTGCCAACGGGTATCTTCTACGCACAGGGAGTTAAAGCAAACGTGCTATTCTTTGATGGCAAACCGGCAAGCAAAGATCCCTGGTCGAAAGAGATCTGGTTCTATGATTACCGTACAAACATCCATCACACTCTAAAGAAGAATCCACTCAACGTTAATGACCTGAAAGACTTCGTTACTTGCTATCATCCAGCCAACCGGAATAAACGAAAAGAGATCTGGAGTGAAACCAATCCTGAAGGCAGGTGGCGAAAATACTCCTATAAGGAGATAACTGAGCGGGATAAAACTTCACTCGATATCACTTGGTTAAAAGACAAATCCCTCGCCGACCTGGACAACCTTCCGGACCCGGATATATTGGCGACTGAGATTGTAGAGAATCTGGAGGCAGGTTTGGCGAGTTTTAGAGCGATTATTGAGGCTTTGAATAAAGAGTAGATTCAAAGCAAGTTAAATAAGAGTGCACCTTTACTATTCATTTCATCGAACCTGCCGTTTATGAACATCCGAACCCTTATATTCATCGTCTCTATATTCGGGGGATCCACCCTGACGGTCTTTACTCAGAATGCAGGTACTGTTCATCGCTACGAACCAACCTGGAAATCGCTGGATTCACGGCCCATCCCCGGTTGGTTCACGGATGCCAAATTCGGGATCTTCATTCATTGGGGAGTTTATTCGGTGCCAGCGTGGAGGCCCATCAGTTCAAAAAAGTATGCCTCTTATGCCGAATGGTATTATGCCCGCGTGATTGGCGACACGGTTCATGGCGGGGATGCATTCCACCGGAAAAACTGGGGTGATACATTTGAGTACCGGGATTTTGCGCCCCTCTTCAAGGCAGCGTTGTTCGATCCCGGTTTCTGGGCGGATCTTTTTTACCGGTCAGGAGCAAAATACGTGGTACTCACCAGCAAGCACCACGACGGCTTTTGTCTCTGGCCCACCCAGAGTTCGTATAAAAAGGGATGGAACAGCATGGATGTTGGTCCTCACAGAGACCTTGTCGGAGAGCTGGCGGAAGCCGTAAGAAAGCGTGGGTTGAAGTTTGGGATCTACTACTCGTTGCCCGAATGGGAATCCACCCCTACCAAACGGACCAAAAGCGGCTTTTGGCTGGACAAAAAAATGATTGAAACATACCAGATCCCACAGGAAGATTATGTGGAAGGGCATGTTATTCCCCAACTTGAGGACCTTGTCATGCAGTATCACCCAAGTTTGATCTTTTCTGATGGAGGGGAGTGGGATTTCGACGAAAATTATTGGCAAACCAAAGAGTTTCTGGCGTGGCTATATAACGAAGCGCCTAATAATGATGAGGTGGTAGTAAATGACCGGTGGGCGAAAGGGGTTCCCGGAAACCATGGAGATTATTATTCCAGTGAATACAAGGATACCGATGCCATCGGGATTCAGCATGCCTGGGAAGAGAGTCGCGGTATTGGTGGATCGTATGGCTTCAACCGGGCCGAAAACCTTGAAGACTACAGCACTACCACGGAGCTGGTCCATGAACTCGTGGATATTGTAAGCCGGGGCGGCAATCTGTTGCTGAATGTAGGGCCAACGGCCGACGGACGGATCCCTGTTATCATGCAGGAGCGGCTGGTAGAAATAGGTGAATGGCTGAAAGTTAATGGAGAATGCATCTATGGGACGAAACCATGGCATCCGGAGAAGGTAACCATGCCTGAGCAATCCGTTACTATATGGTTCACGCAGAAAGGGAACGACTTATATGCCATCTGCTCCGCCTGGCCTGAAAAAGGAATTTTTGCTCCTTTTGCTGATTTACCGGATCATTTGTCCATTGAGATGATCGGGGTCTCAGAGAAGGTGGAATGGCATCCGGTTGACGGTGGGATCCGGATCTCACCTCCGTGGATCAATCCTGCGGAACTGCCCTGCGGACATGCGTATGTTTTTAAACTTACCAACTGAGAATGAACTATTTAGCGATTTTAGAATGACGATTGAATTTTAGATTTGCGGTTTCCCATCGACGATTTCAACTGCATTGCTTCATTCCTTCATTCCTGCATTGATGCATTGATGCATTCCTGCATTCCTGCATTCCTGCATTCCTGCATTCCTGCAAGGATCATTCCTGTGGCCTGATTATTATCTTCACCGCCTCCTCTCCCTCCAGGAGCATTTGAAACCCTTTGGCCGTATCTTTTAACGGAAGCCGGTGGGTGATGAGATCGTCGACAATAATATCCCTATGCGCCAGGAGATTAACAGCTTCTTCAATATCTGAAGGGCCGCAATAATAGGAGGTGATGATCCGAATCTCTTTCCTCCAGAAATCATTGATAGGGACAACCACCTCCTTATCGGGATCGGGCACGGCAAATAAAACCACCACTCCTCCCATATCGACAGATTCCCAAGCCTGTTTAAGAGCTGACATGGCAGAGGTTGTTACGATAACGGCATCTGCTTTCCTTCCGTTAACCTTTAACAGTTGTTCCAGGATATCAGAGTTTGCACTTGCCACATAATCTGCGCCAGAACGTTTCGCCAGTTCAAGTTTTCGATAACTGATATCGGTGGTCATCACGTTGCAATGTTTGTACCGGGCCAGTTTTGCATGAAGAAGACCTGACATCCCGGATCCGAGAATCAGTACCGTATGTCCCTTTTCAATTGTTGCAAGATGTTGCGCCCTGATCACGCAAGCCAGAGGCTCTATAAATGTAGCCTGGTCATAGCTTACATTGTGGGGTAGAAGGTAGGAGCCATTGTCAACCAGTTCCTTCGGGACCAGGATATACTCGGAGAATCCTCCCGGCAGCCTATCCTTTACTTCGGGGCACTGGGGATAATGACCTTTAAGGCAATAAGTGCATTTCAGACAAGGCACTTTTGGTGCGATAAAAAGCCTGTCACCCTTTTTGTATCTGGAAACTCCCTCCCCGGTTGCAACAACCTCCACACCCACTTCATGGCCCAATACAAGTGGAGCCCTGGGCAACCGATACCACTCAACCATGTCGCTGCCGCAAATCCCGCAGGAGATCACCTTGACTAGCATCTCACCCTCACCTGGTGACGGGGTTGGTATCTCCTCGACACGAATGTCGTTGTTGTTGTACCAAACGGAAACTTTCATTGTTCTCGGTTCAGTTTATTTTCAGCATTAAAGGGTTTTAGTCTTTTTCGTTCTTAAGGGTTTTATACAGCTCAAAAGCCTTTTCCGGAGTTTCGTTGTCATGAACAATTGCTCTAACCGCTTTAAGCATAGCCACAGGCGCAACAGACTGGAAGATGTTCCGTCCCATATCCACCCCGGCGGCGCCTTCCTGAATAGCCCTGTAAGCCATGGTTAGCGCATCAATCTCCGACAGCTTTTTCCCTCCAGCGATGACGATCGGGACGGGGCATGAAGCCGTTACCGTTTCAAACCCTTCCGAAATGTAATACGTCTTGACGTATTGTGCTCCCAATTCAGCGCAGATGCGGGTAGCCAGCCGGAAGTATTTCGCATCGCGGACCATCTCTTTCCCGACTGCCGTCACGGCAAGGGTTGGCATGCCATACCGGAGGCCCATATCCACCATCCGTGTCATGCTGAGGATGGTTTGGTGTTCATGCTCGCTGCCCACATAGACCTGTACCGCCATGGCGCAGACATTCAACCGCAAGGCATCCTCGATATCTACGGCCAGATCTTCGTTGGAAAGTTCCGTCAGGATACTTGCTCCACCGGTCACTCTGAGGACGATCGCTTTCTGGGTATCGGGAGGGACCATCGTCCGCAAGGCACCCCGGGTAATCATCAGGGTGTCGGCATAAGGGATCAGGGGAAGGATGTTCACATCGATCCGCTCCAGGCCTGCCGTAGGACCAAGGAAATACCCGTGATCGACGGCCAGCATGACCGTTTTTCCGCTCACCGGGTTGAAGATCCGGCTCAACCGGTTTTTCATTCCCCAGTCGAGGGAGTTTGATCCTTTCAGGTAGAAACTTTCTGATTTCTGGGGTATATCCGTGTAAAATTCTTTTGGTGCGTTTAATCCGTCAATGTCTGCCATGATAAATCTTCGTTGGTTTGTCCCCGTGTGAATTAGATGCAAATATCGGGATAACATCAAACATACTCTTATTATCCGGTAAATAAAAAATAAATTTTGGTACTTTTGCCTCTTGTTTCACACTCCACTGTTTATTAATTCACAATAACTATGATCACGAACAATTTCGTTTGCCGGCACAATGGTCCGAATGCTACAGAGATCAAAGCCATGCTAGAGAAAATCGGTGTAGCCTCACTCGATCACCTAATTGATGAGACCGTCCCTTCCTCTATCCGATTATCAAAGCCCATGAATCTTCCGGATGGCTTGAATGAATATCAGTTCCTTACCCACCTGAAAGAGGTTGCAGCAAAAAATAAACTGTTCAAAAGTTACATCGGAATGGGTTATTACAATACCATCACTCCCGGTGTGATCCTGAGAAATATTCTGGAAAATCCGGGCTGGTATACTGCCTATACCCCTTACCAGGCTGAGATCTCACAAGGGAGGCTTGAAGCTCTGCTGAATTTTCAGACCATGATCTGCAGTCTGACGGGATTAACCATCGCCAATGCATCCTTACTGGATGAAGGAACCGCTGCCGGTGAAGCGATGATTATGTTGTACAACTCCCGCAGCCGGGATGCCGTGAAGAGCGGTGCCAACAAATTCTTTGTTTCAGAGGAGCTCTTCCCTCAAACCATCGATGTGATCAAAACACGGGCGGTACCACTTGGCATTGAACTGATTTTGGGAAATCACAACGAGTTCGCCTTCACGAATGGTGTTTTCGGAGCTGTCATCCAGTATCCAAACGAGAAAGGTGAAGTTACCGATTACAAAACATTTGTTGAAAAAGCTCATCAGAACAATTCCCTTGTGGCAGTTGCTGCCGACATCATGAGTCTGGTCATGCTGACACCCCCCGGCGAGTGGGGAGCTGATGTGGTTTTCGGCTCCACTCAACGATTTGGTGTTCCCATGGGCTATGGTGGTCCGCATGCAGCTTATTTTTCCACAAAAGAGGAGTTCAAACGTAACATGCCCGGAAGAATTATCGGAATATCAGTTGATGCTAATGGAGACAGAGCGCTCAGGATGGCTCTCCAGACCAGGGAGCAGCATATCAAGCGTGAACGGGCCACTTCCAACATCTGTACTTCTCAGGTTCTTCTGGCAGTAATGGCAGGAATGTATGCGGTCTATCATGGCCCTCAGGGGCTCCAAAAGATTGCCAGGCATATAAACATCCTCACGGGTGTTCTGGCACAGGAGCTTGTTAAATACGGGTATGAGCAGTTGAACCAATACTTTTTTGATACCCTGTACATCAGGGTTCCTAATGGGATCGATATGGAAAAACTTCGGCAGCTAGCCCTTGAGAATAGGGTGAACTTCCGCTTCATTGATAAAAACCATATCGGCATCAGTCTGGATGAAACAACAGATCTGGCTGATGTCAACCTGATCCTTTGCATTCTGGCCCTATCGGCCGGCAAGCTCTGTTCGGAATTCATCTGTAATCCGAAGGAGTGCGAAAAAATCAACTCACTGCCAGAGGAGTTAACAAGGAGGTCGGAGATCCTGCCTCAGCGGGTGTTTTCCAGTTACCATTCCGAAACGGAGATGATGCGTTATATTAAAAGGCTGGAAATTAAAGACTTAGCCTTGAACAGGTCGATGATCCCTCTGGGTTCCTGTACCATGAAGCTGAATGCCGCGGCTGAGCTTTTCGCGTTGAGCTGGCCGGAGTTTGGAAATATTCATCCCTTTGTTCCGAAAGACCAGGCTGAAGGCTACCAGTTCCTCATCAGGGAATTGGAGAAACAGCTTTGCATAACCACCGGTTTTGATGCCGTTTCGTTTATGCCGAACAGCGGCGCCGCCGGGGAATATACCGGTCTTATGGTGATCAGGGAGTATCATATCAGCCATGATGAAGGACACCGGAATGTTTGCCTGATTCCCGCTTCCGCACATGGGACCAATCCTGCCAGCGCAGCGATGGCCGGCATGGAAATCGTGGTGATCAAATGCGATGAGAAGGGCAATATAGACGTGAATGACTTACGTCAAAAGGCGATCCTAAATAAGGATAACCTCTCCTCCCTGATGGTAACCTACCCCTCAACTCATGGTGTATTTGAAGAAGAGATCCTGGAGATATGCAAGATCATTCATGAGAACGGAGGCCAGGTTTACATGGACGGGGCTAATATGAATGCCCAGGTAGGACTGACCAATCCAGGCATCATCGGAGCGGATGTTTGCCACCTGAACCTGCACAAGACCTTTGCAATCCCTCATGGCGGCGGCGGTCCGGGTGAAGGTCCGATTGCGGTGGCCAAACACTTAACCCCTTTCCTTCCAAAACATGTGGTTGTGAACACTGGAGGAAACGAAGGAATCCATGCCGTGGCATCCGGGCCTTACGGAAGTTCGTTGATCCTGACCATCTCCTACGCCTACATCAAACTGATGGGAGGCGCCGGACTTACAGAGGCCACAAAGCTGGCGATTCTGAATGCCAACTACCTTAAGGCAGCACTGGAACCTCATTACCCAATTTTATATAAAGGGAAAAAAGGATATTGCGCACATGAAATGATCGTCGATTGTAACGGGATCGCCAGAGAGACCGGCATTGGGGCCATCGACATCGCCAAACGGTTGATGGATTATGGGTTCCATGCTCCTACTGTAGCGTTCCCTGTTCATGGAACTCTGATGGTGGAACCTACTGAAAGTGAGCCCTATTATGAGCTGAACCGCTTTATTTATGCTATGATATCGATTAAAGAGGAGATCAATGAGATTAAGTCCGGAGCTGCCGACAAAGAGATCAATGTGATTAAGAACGCGCCTCATACTACGCTGATGGTTTCTGCAGATGAGTGGACTCTCCCCTACTCGAGACAGAAAGCAGCTTATCCCGTCGAGGGACTGAAAGAGGATAAGTACTGGCCAACCGTTACAAGGATTGATGATGCCTTTGGGGACCGGAATCTGATGTGTGCGTGTGAGGAGTAAAAAAGGCGGTCCCAACCACGAGACCGCCTACCAACCTAACCTATGAAGAGAAACACTAACTTACAGCCTTTGCAAGCAATGTAAGATCTTTTGCCATGTTTGGGAAATATTGTAATCGAGGCCAACCGAAAATCTGACAAGTCCTTCGGAAAGTCCCATTTGCCGTTGAATCTCCTCAGGCACTTCCGATGAAGTGCTTTTCCCTGAGTTACTGAACAGGGTTTTAAAGTATCCGAGACTGACTGCCAGGTATCCAACTCCTTCGAGTTCCATCAACTCCATCAACCTGGCAGCCCGTTCGGATGTTCCCATATCAATTGCAATCATCCCGCCAAAACCAAAATCGGGATTCATCATGCGTGTCAACAGTTCATGACCCTGGTGTTCAGGTAAACCCGGATACATGATATGGATTCCGTAATCCCTGAATCGTTCTGCCAGGAACATCGCATTTCTGCTATGTTGCTGCATCCGGATATGCAGGGTATGTAAATTTTTCAAAATGCTGGATGACCGTAACGGGTCCAGTGCGGGACCCAGGAGCATTGCAGTGCCGTCATTCACATCACTCAATGCATCGACAAACTCCTTTGAAGCACAAATTGCCCCGGCGACACAATCATTCTTCCCATTGATAAACTTGGTCATGCTGTAGACCACTACATGGGCTCCCAGTTGTGCCGGAGAGATAATCATCGGTGTAAAGGTATTGTCTACCACTAACTTGATCCCATGCTGGTTTGCGATGACGGCCAGGGTCGGAATATCCGATATCTGGAGCAACGGGTTGGTCATGCTCTCAGTATAGATAATTCTCGTATTGGGGCGAATCGCTTCTCGTACACTCTCCAGATTTGTAATATCTACAAAGGAGACTTCGATATTAAATTTCTGAACGTAGTTATAGAGAAAGGCGAATGTACCGCCGTAGGTAGTGAGGCTGCAGATGATATGATCCCCACTTCTACAAAGCTGAAGGATGGTACACGTGATAGCAGCCATGCCAGATGCCGTGACCCATGCCGATTCGGTCCCTTCCATCGCTGCCATGGCATCGGCCAGATATTTACTGGAGGGGTTCCAATGCCTCGAATAGAGAAAACAACCTTCTGAATCACCATGAAAGGTGTCTAGCATTGTTTTCGCCTGCATGAAGGTGAAGGTTGCTGAATCACAGACTGATGGATTCACATCGCCATACTCTCCGAACTGGAGGAGATTGAAGATACGGCTGGCCGGATCAGAGTTCGTATTCATACACTTCCTGTAGATCTAATTTCGAGAAGCAAAATTATCAATTTGATGGCATATAATTTAATATTATAACAATTTGTAACTCAATTATGCATTATATTTTATTTTTGTAAATATTTTTATCTTATTTTTCATCAACAATAACAGAAATACATAAAAAAGAGTTATGGGATTAAAAATTGATAGTCTGGACAAACGCATTCTCTCTTTTCTTACTCAGGATGCAAGGGTCCCATTTCTGGAGATTGCCAGGAAATGTAACGTGTCGGGTGCAGCCATTCATCAACGGGTGAACCAGATGGGGAGCAACCATATTGTAAGCGGATCTCAATTCAATGTGGACCCGGTAGGACTTGGTTACGGTACCTGTGCTTTTGTGGGGCTTGTCATCAACCTGGCATCCATTCATACACACAGGGAGGTGTTCAACAAGATTACCGAAGTTCCTGAGATTACTGAATGTCATCATGTTACAGGCAAGTACTCTCTGTTTATCAAGATTTACGCGAAGAACAACGAACATCTCCGAAAACTGATCACAGATAAGATTCAATCGATTCCAGAGATCACGAATACGGAGACGTTTATTTCGCTGGAAGTGGGATTTCAACGTCAACTACCTGTTGAGTCGTAGGACGTAGGACGTCTTACGTTCTTAAATACGACGCTCCGTTCATATCCAGCACGCAGCCGGTCATATATTCATTGCCTTTGGCAGCGAGTAAGAGGATAGCGTGAGCGATCTCTTCGGGTTGGGCGAGGCGATTGAGTGGGGTCTGGGTTTCGATCTCCCGGCGTTTTTCACCAACCAGGCAAGGACCGGCCATATCCGTTTCCACGAAGCCTGGCGCCAGGGTAAAGACAAATATTCCATATTTCGCCAGGGATTTTGCCATGCTTTGTCCGGCTGCATTCAGGCCTGCTTTGGCTGCTCCGTAGGCCCAGGCTGTGGGTTCGCCGCGAAAGGCTCCCCGGGAGGTCACGTTAATGATTCTTCCGCCGCCAGTTTTTATCATTTCCCGGGCAGCAAGGTTCGCAAGGATAGCAGGGCCCGTCAGGTTGACCCGGATCGTCTCTTCCCAGTATTCCAGGAACGCGTCAACTGGCATCTGCACCATGTCATTCTCTTCGTAGATGCCGGCATTGTTTACCAGGATGTCAATTTTCCCATGGCGCGAGATCACCCCGGCTACCATTTCTTTAAGATCATCCGGTGATGCCATATCGGCCTGGAAAATGGAGTGACCTGTTCCGGGGAGGCAAGCAAGAACAGTTTCAGCTGCCTCCCGGTTCCTGTTGAAGTGGACAATGACGGTAGCACCTGATTCGGCCAGGAGCTTGGCAGTAGCCCGCCCGATGCCTCGTGAGGCTCCTGTGACGAGGACGATTTGCTTATCAAAACTTATTTCCATAATGGTAGATTAATCGAACGCAGATGACACGGATGCCTTCGGCATCGCGGATCAACACTGATTTTCAGTTGAATTTTATTTCTCTGGGGCACAGTTTTTCCGGGATCTAGCATCACCCCATCACCTCGTCACTTTCATCACTTCAAATATAATTGGCCATAATCTTCTTCAGTTGCTCATAATCATGTGTCGACGGAAACTCCGGATAGTCATCAATCACATTTTGAGGGGGGTTGAAAAGAATGCCCACTTCGGCCTGTTTGAGCATGCTGATGTCATTGTAGGAATCACCCATTGCGATCACCTGATAGGTGAGGCTCTGAAGCGCTTCCACGGTCTTCCGTTTAGGGTCTTTCTGGCGGAGCTTATAACCAATGATCCGGTTGGTCTCATCCATGATGAGCGTATGGCAGAAGAGTGTAGGCCGTTCAAGCTGTTTCATGAGCGGATCGGCAAACTGGATAAAGGTGTCGGATACTACGATCAGTTGTGTTCTCTCCTTTATCCAGGCTATGAACTCCAACGCTCCCGGAAGGGGCCGAATCTGGGCGATTACATCTTGAATATCATTTAGTTTGAGGCCGTGTTCATCCAGGATCTTCATCCGGTAGTGCATGAGTTTATCATAATCGGGTTCATCACGGGTGGTGCGGCGGAGTTCCGGGATGCCTGTTTTTTCGGCCACGTTGATCCACACTTCGGGAACAAAAACGCCTTCGAGATCAGAACAAACTATAAACATAAGTCAGAGGTTAGAAGTTAGAACTGGAAGTTAGAAGTTAGAAGTTTGAAGTAAATACTTTTTGAACGATTCATAGCTATTTTCAATGTCCTCAACATGTTCCGGCAGGTGATCGATGCCTTCCAGGCTGGGTGGGAGTTCTGGTTCGATGTGAAGGATCTTCTCGATCTCTTCAGGAAATTTTGCGGGATGCGCCGTTTCCAGTGAAATGCAAAGCTGATCCGGCAGATCTTTGTCGGGGTTGGTGTTCAGGTATTCTATCAAACCAGCCCAACCCACAGCGCCATGAGGTTCGAGAATGGTGCCGGATTGGGAATAGGCCTCGGCAATAGTTTTCCGTGTTTGATCGTCGGAGATACTTACGGACCAGATCTGTTCTCTCATCGACTCCATGTCTGCCGGTTTGTGGATCATCCCCTTCTCATCCATGACTCCTCCGTATAAAGAGATCAGCCGGGCAAGGTTGCTGGGATGGCCCACGTTCATGGCGCTGGAAATGCAGTTCAGGCTGGGTTCTATTTTAGTATATATTCCAGTATCCAGATACGTTGGAAACTCATCGTTTTCATTGGTGGCGATTACAAACTTCTGAACCGGCAACCCCATCTTCATTGCCAGAATCCCTCCCATCATATCGCCGAAATTGCCGGAAGGCACCGAGAAGATCACCTCTTCATCCTGGTTTTTATCGCGCAACTTCGAATACGCGTAGAAATAGTAAACCGTTTGGGGTACCAACCGCCCGATGTTGATGGAGTTTGCTGAGGAGAGCGGAAGGTGAGCCAGGTCGGGGTCGGAGAATGCTTGTTTGACAAGCGCCTGGCAGTCATCAAATTTGGCATCCAGCGCAAGAATCCTGACATTCTTTCCCAGGGTGGTCATCTGTTTCCTCTGTCGCGGGGTTACTTCATCACGGGGAAAGAGAACGACGATATCGATGTTGTCCAACCCATAGAAGGCATTGGCTACCGCGCTCCCGGTATCCCCCGAAGTAGCCGTGAGGATGATGAGTTTCCGGTTTTCCAGTTTCAGATAATGTTGCATCAGACGACCCATCATCCTGGCAGCAAAGTCCTTAAAGGAGGCCGTTGGGCCCTGGTCGAGGCGCATCACGTACTTACGCTCAAAAACATGCTCGAGAGGTACGTCGTAATCGTAGGCATCCTTCACGATCTCAAACAATTTCCGATCCTCAATCTCACCTGCCAGGTACCTTCTTGTAACATGATAGGCGATCTCGTAATAGGGCATATCAGCAAATCCGTAAATCTCTTCACGAGGAATCACGGGGATTGTCTCTGGCATATAGAGCCCGCGATCAGGCGCCTGCCCTTTCAGCAAAGCCCTGCTGAAGGTGACGGGTTCTGAATTATGATTGGTGGAATAAAACAGGATTGGTTCTACCATTTGGTTCTACTATCTTATTTCGCGAACTTCGCGCCTTTGCGCCTTAGCGATGAAGATTTTGCCGCGAAGACGCTAAGAGTCATTCTTTTCGTAGTCTGGCTGATGAAGCTCCTCCGGCTGAGTAATCGGGAGCGGAGACAAACACTTTCTTTCCATCCAGTACGGAGAGCGCCTGGTCGAGGTCTTTGATGACGTCGTCGGGATGTTCGGCTCCCACACAGAGGCGGATCAGGTTTTGCGGAATATTCGCCATTTTCCGACCCTCTTCGCCCTGTTGCGAATGCGTGGAGATAGCCGGGATGGTCGCTACCGATTTGATCCGGCCCAGATCTGTAGCCCGCCAGATGCGGATAAAGGCATCAAATACATCGCGGGCCGGTTGGGCTCCGCCTTTCACGTTGAACGACATGAGGTGTCCAAACCGGGTTACTTTCTCGTTATAGAGTTCATCATACTCGGAATCAACCAAGACCATATATTTAGACGCCAGCTCATGCAGCGGATGTGACTTTAAACCAAGGTACGCTACCTTTTCAATATGCTTATGTGTTTCCAGGAACTCGGCCACTCTCTGGGTGTTGCGGCTTGTCACATCCATCCGCATACGCAACGTACGGATATCATTCAGGGCCATGAATGCATTCATCGGGGAGATATTCGGCCCGTTGTCCCTGTTGGGTAGAAGCTTCAAATAGGTAGCAAAATCGGCTTTCATCTCCGGGTTGTCGATGTTGGACGTGATATTTTTACGGGAGATGATCGCTCCGGCGATGCTGGTACCTCCTGTCGACATGGATTTGGTCACCGATTGGATCACGATGTCGGCGCCATGCTCAATGGGCCTCATCAATGCCGGGGAAGCAACTGTAGCATCCACGATCATCGGGATGCCATATTTATGAGCCAGCGCAGCTACCGCTTTGAGATCGAAAAAGGCCTGCCCGGGATTGCTGGGCATCTCTCCGTAGAGGAAACGGGTGTTATCATCGATCAGCGACTCCCACTCACTCAAATCAGCAGAATTAACAACCTTCCTCCATTGCACTGCTCTCTCGGTATCTTTGCGTATTGAAAACTGTTGATAGGTGCCTCCATAAACCTGCGTGGTAGCCACGAAGTTCATCGGAGCAGAAGGTTTTTTCTGATCCACAACGAGAAACTGATCCACCGTACTCTGGATGGCGGCCATCCCTGAGGAGGTGGCAATGCAGCTTGTTTCAACGCCGGATCCATATCCATCGAGTAAAGCCATAACGCCTTCGAGGTAATACATGGTAGGGTTGGCAATCCGTGAATAACACCAGGTAGGAACCATATATCCAAGGGCTGCTTCCATCTCATCCGAATCCCTGTAGGCCTGAGAAGTGGACATATAAATGGGTTCAATGATGGAGCCCTGGTTGTAATCCATCGCTTCCTGCATAGAGTAGATCCCATGCACGGCAATGGTATCAAACCGGCAGTTCATCATCTCTTTTTTGTAGTTGGCATGCCATTGCATGGCGCACCTGGCTGCATCTTTGTAAAAATCAATTCCGGTAGATTTCATGTGTAAATAATTTTTGATTTCAATGGTCACATGGAATATCCATTATTAACATTAACGTTTGATACGAACGGCGTTTGTATGGATATTTCATATTTTTTAAAGCGTTGGGTCGAAGCATGCCCCTTCGTGTATAAATTAGTTTCTTTCGGGGGATAAAGGTAATGGATTTTTGGGATTGTGAAAACAGGAACAGGGGAATGCGTTTGCGGTAAGATGTATCCGGAACTAGAGTAATTCATGAATTGCCCCTATGGTAGCCAGGCACCAATGATATTTTAGGATAGTCTATAAGGAATGAGACTTTATAGGAAAAATTTGTGATCTTTGTGTCTTAGTGCATTCGTGGTGAAGAAAAAACTAAAACCGGGCGTGCCAAAGCGGCATTTGTTGCTGGTGGCGACTGCTGCATGGTCGGTTGCTGGTGGGTTTTTGCTTTTCAGGGGAATAAGGATGCTACCTGAAACGACTTGGCTCTGGCTGAAAATTCCACTGGCTGTGATTGCCGGACTGATATTTTTTCACCTGTTCTTTCTCCGCGTTTCATTAAAGCATATCACCCGGATTAGGTCACTCGAAATCCTTCGCCCATGCATTTTCTCCTTTTTCGACTGGAAAAGCTACCTGCTGATGGCAATCATGATCACTTCCGGAGTACTTATCCGCAAAAGCGGTTGGATTGACCTGCAGTGGATCTCCCTCTTTTTCATCACCATGTCTGCACCGTTGCTGCTATCGGCCGTGCGGTTTTTTCGAGCGTGGAGGAAGTATAGGGAGATAGTGAAATAGTGAAATGGTGAGATGGTGAACTTAAATCGCGTATCGGATATCGTGTATCTTAAATCCACCTTCTGACTTTCTTCCTGTATTCTTCATACTCCTCGCCAAATACGTCATGCAGAATTTTTTCTTCCCTTGGAACATAAATCATAGCAACGATGAGGATAAACAGGAAAGGAGTTATAATTGAAAAAAGATTTCTGAAACACATTCCAAAACCACATAATAAAACAAACATACCAAAATACATAGGATTTCTGGTCCAAGAGAAAGTACCTTCTTTCATCAACACTGAGGATTCTTTGATCATTATTGGAGTTTTATGTTTACTGAATAATTTACGGGTTTTTCCCATGATTGAAAATCCAAAGAGTGCAATCAGAATGCCAATCAGGTTATAAGGATATGGTATCAAATCATACTCAGGCAGAGTGAAATAAAACACTATAATTAGTAGTGCACTTATGAAAACAAAGAACATGGGATTAATAAGCTCTTTTTTCATGGTTTCCGATTTTTGAAGTTTGATATTACATTCAAGTAGTAAATATATGAATTATGTGCTTTCTTCATCAGATATTTTTACAAATTTTCTTTTCTTAAGTTGTTTCATGTAGGCTAATTCCCGGGATGTAGACCTTAACTCCGATAGCAGTCATCCGTCATCGGTCATCAGTCAATTTTTTATACCTTTGCCCTTTAAAACAGAATCTTTATGAACTACGATATTATCGTCATTGGAAGCGGTCCGGGTGGATATGTGGCTGCCATCAGGGCTGCTCAACTGGGATTCAAAGTAGCCGTTGTGGAACGTGCCGAATTGGGTGGGATTTGCCTCAATTGGGGCTGCATCCCAACCAAAGCTCTCCTGAAGAGCGCCCAAGTGTTCAATTACCTGAAACATGCCTCAGATTATGGCATTACTGCAGGTGAATCCACCCCTGATTTTGAAGCCATCGTCAAGCGCAGTCGCGGAGTCGCCGACCAGATGAGCAAAGGGATCCAGTTTCTGTTGAAGAAAAACAAGGTGGATGTGATCGTTGGCACAGGAAAGGTATTGCCAGGGAAAATTGTTTCTGTTGAGGCGGGGCATGCCGCGTCTGTACAAGAATATACAGCGAATCATATCATTATTGCGACTGGGGCGCGCTCCCGGGATTTTCCGAATTTCAGGCAGGATGGCAAGAAGATCATCGGATACCGGGAAGCAATGAGCTTACCAAAGCAGCCGAAGTCCATGGTTGTAGTCGGTTCAGGAGCTATCGGTTCTGAGTTTGCCTATTTTTATAACTCCATAGGGACCCAGGTCACGCTGATTGAACTTCTGCCGAACGTGGTTCCGCTGGAAGATGAGGATGTGTCGAAAACGCTAGCCCGTGAATTTAAAAAGGCAGGCATGACGGTGATTACTGGTGCCAATGTTGAATCGGTTGATACCAAAGGTAAGCTCTGTAAAGTAACCATAAAGACTAAAAAAGGTGATGAGATCATTGACGCCGAAGTGGTGCTGAGTGCCGTTGGTGTTACTGCCAACATCGAAGGGATCGGACTCGAAGAGACCGGGATCAAAACCGAGAAAGGGAAAGTGGTAGTGGATGACTTCTACAAGACCAATGTAGATGGTTATTATGCCATTGGCGACATTGTTCATGGCCCTGCCCTGGCACACGTGGCTTCCCACGAAGGGATTATCTGTGTTGAGAAGATTGCAGGAAGAGACGTGGAATCCATGGATTATGGCAATATTCCAGCTTGTACCTATACCCGTCCTGAGATTGCTTCGGTAGGGATGACAGAACAGCAAGCCAAAGATGCGGGATACGAGATCCGGGTTGGGAAGTTTCCGTTCACAGCTTCAGGGAAAGCAACTGCAGCGGGTTCACGGGAAGGCTTCGTCAAGGTGATCTTTGATGCTAAATACGGAGAGTGGTTGGGAGCCCATCTGATTGGAGACAACGTTACCGAAATGATTGCAGAAGTTGTAGTTGCCCGCAAACTGGAGACTACCGGGAAAGAGATCATCGAATCTGTTCATCCACACCCAACGATGTCGGAAGCGATCATGGAGGCGGTGGCGCAGGCGTATGGGGAGTGCGTGCACTTATAGGAAGTAGCGAAATAGCGAAATAGCGAAATAGCGAAATCATTCGTAATTTGAAAAGTAGATGGAAATCATAAAAACTCCACTTGAGGGCCTTCTTATCATCAAGCCTGATGTATTTGAGGATGAGCGGGGCTACTTTTTTGAGTCCTATAACCAGGATAAGTTCCTGACGCATGGAATTGATGTGACCTTCGTGCAGGATAATGAATCGAAGTCGAAGAGAGGGGTGTTGCGCGGGCTGCATTTCCAGAACCCTCCGTTTGCGCAAGGGAAATTGGTGCGGGTGATGCGTGGATCGGTGTTGGATGTAGCAGTGGATATCCGCAGGGGATCGCCCACATACGGAAAGTGGTCTTCGATCGTTCTATCAGGACAGAACAAGTGGATGTACTGGATCCCGGCCGGATTTGCGCATGGCTTCCTGACACTGGAAGATGATACGATTTTCTTCTACAAGTGTACAAATGTATATAGCAAAGAATCGGAAGGAGCGATCCGTTGGAATGATTCCGACCTCAACATTGACTGGGGAATCATTGATCCGGTGATCTCACCGAAGGATGAGGTGACGCCGGGGTTCAGGGAATTCGTCAGCAGGTTTTAAGGAAGCGAGGTTGCGAAATGATGGTTTCGTGTTTTTGTGTTTTTGTGGCAAATTATTAACTTATATGAGTAATCGAAACAGTCTATATATATTTCTGATGATCCTTGCAGCTGGGGTTACCGGGATTTTTATCTTTGCCATTGGAGACAAACAGGATGTGGAAAGGGATTACCGGGGGGCATTTCAGCGGCATTATAAGATTTTTACTCCGGAGCTTCCAGAGCAGGCGGATTTTGCCGGAGAGAAAGCGCCACTCAATGATCTCCTTGTGAGGGAGAGTCTCGACAGAGAGATCCTTGCTTTCACCTTCATGCACTCCACTACGCAGCAAATGTTCAAGCGGGCACACCGCTACTTCCCGGTGATTGAACCTATCCTGAAACAATACAACATTCCCGACGACTTCAAATTTCTGGCTATCGCCGAAAGCAATCTGGGGGATGTCACTTCACCGGCCGGCGCCGAAGGTGTGTGGCAGTTCCTCACCTCGACCGGCCGGAAATATGGTCTGGAGGTCAACAGTGAGATCGATGAACGCTACAACTTGATCAAAGCGACTGAGGCTGCCTGTAAATACCTTCTTGAGGCACATGATTCGTTTGGTGACTGGACCCTGGCAGCCGCCTCATATAACAGGGGCATGAACGGACTGGAGCGAGCGCTAAAGGGCCAAAAGGTCAGGAACTATTACGACCTTTATCTGAACGAGGAGACAGCCCGCTACATTTTCCGCATCCTGGCAGCCAAAGAGATCTATGAGAACCCTGTAAAATATGGTTTCTACCTGAAAGAGTCTGATTTTTACCCTCCCATCAAGACCTATACGATTGTGGTTGATACCACCATCGAGGATCTTGCGGATTTTGCAAAAAAAAGAGGCGTGACATACCGGATTATCCGGGAGTTCAATCCCTGGATCCACGGATATGCACTTCCCAACAAGTCGCACCGGACTTACATCCTGACATTGCCAGAGAAAGATGCTCTTTCGGTTTCATCTTACTCAGGGAAGAAGGCTGCAGAGACCTTTTTCCACGATACCCTAAAAATTAATGAGATTCACTGACCAAATTCACGAAACAGGCTCATAGGGCAAATTCCGCGACCAAATTCGTCAAAGCAAAAGAGGAAAAATACGGTGGAAGAGCAGCTTGAGATTTACGGAGCCCGGGTTCATAACCTGAAGAACATCGACGTCATCATTCCCCGAAACAAGCTGGTTGTAATCACCGGATTAAGTGGCAGTGGCAAATCTTCGCTTGCATTTGACACGATTTATGCCGAAGGGCAACGCCGATATATGGAAACATTTTCGGCCTATGCCCGGCAATTTATCGGCAATCTTGAGCGCCCCGACGTAGACAAGATCAACGGACTGAGTCCAGTCATCTCTATCGAACAGAAAGCCGCCAGCCGGAATCCACGATCGACTGTTGGGACAATCACGGAGATCTATGATTTTCTTCGGTTGCTCTTTGCCCGGGCCAGTGATGCTTACTCCTTTAACACCGGGGAGAAGATGATTCGCTATTCCGAACAACAGATCGTGGATCTGATCCTCTCCAACCACAATGGCGCCGAGTTGTTGATCCTTGCACCAGCAGTTAAAGGGAGGAAAGGACATTACCGCGAATTATTTGAACAGATAAGGAAGCAGGGGTTTCTGAAAGTCCGTATTGACGGTGAAATCCGGGAGATCACTCACGGCCTGCAGCTCGACCGGTATAAGATTCATGACATTGAGATTGTTATCGACCAGATCCTGGTTAAGGAGGAGTCAAAGAAACGGCTTGCCCAATCAGTTGCATTGGCGATGAAGCACGGAAAAGATCAGCTTATGACTTCCCTGGCTGATACACCTGAAACACGACATTACAGCCGATTATTGATGTGTCCGACTACAGGGATATCCTATGATGAACCGGAACCCAACACATTCTCCTTCAACTCTCCTTATGGCGCATGCCCACAGTGTAACGGGCTTGGAACGGTCTCCGAAATCGATTTGAAGAAAATCATTCCCGATAAGACAAAAAGCATTAAAAAAGGTGGGATCGTACCCATCGGCGAATACAAAAACAACTGGATCTTCAAGCAGGTAGAGGCCATCGGCGAAAAATACGGATTCACAATAAACACACCCATCTCAGAGATACCGGAACATGCCATCAACGTCATTTTGTATGGTTCCGAAGAGGTATTCAAGGTGAAAAACAACTACCTGGGCGTGACCTCCACTTACTCTCTGAATTTCGAAGGGATTATCAGTTTCATCAACTCACAGCATGCAGAAGCAGCGCCTGCCGGCATCATGAAATGGGTGAGCAGCTTCATGAACAAGAAACCTTGTCCGGAGTGCCACGGCACCCGATTGAAAAAAGAGTCACTATGGTTTAAAGTCGATGAAAAAAACATTTCCGAACTCTCTGATATGGATCTGGTTAACCTTCATGAGTGGTTTGAAAAACTCCATAAGAGGCTCGATGATCGGAAAAAGATCATTGCCTATGAGATCATCAGGGAGATACAGAACAGGATCAAATTCCTGCTTGACGTCGGAATCGGATATCTTACGCTAAACCGCTCGGCTAGAAGTCTTTCCGGCGGTGAGAGTCAGCGCATCAGGCTGGCCACCCAGATCGGATCCCAACTGGTAGGGGTGCTCTATATCCTCGACGAGCCCAGTATCGGCCTGCACCAGCACGATAACCTAAAACTGATTCATGCGCTACAAAGTTTGCGCGACACTGGCAACTCTGTGATCGTGGTGGAACACGACCAGGAGACAATTCTCAATGCCGATTATGTGGTGGATATCGGTCCTTATGCCGGAATCCACGGAGGAAAGGTTGTGGCTCAAGGCACACCGGAAGAGATCATGCAAACCGACCATCTTACCGGGAAATTTCTCAGCGGAAAATTCAAAATTCAGGTTCCTGAGATACGGAGAGGTGGCAACGGAAAATTTCTCGTATTGAAGAGTGCTTTCGGGCACAACCTCAAACATATCAATCTTCATCTTCCGCTTGGGAAACTCATCTGTGTCACAGGGCTTTCAGGAAGCGGAAAATCTTCCCTGATAAATGAAACCCTCTACCCTATCCTGAGTCATCATTTCTTCCGGTCCGACCAGAAGCCATTGCCGTATGGGTCGATCGAAGGAATCAAGAATCTTGACAAAGTGATCGAGATTGACCAGTCGCCAATAGGACGGACTCCCCGCTCGAATCCAGCAACCTATACCAAAGTTTTTGACGAAATCAGAAAGCTCTATGCCAACCTGCCGGAGTCGAAGATCCGGGGGTACAAACCAGGGCGGTTCTCCTTCAATGTGAAAGGGGGCCGCTGCGAGACCTGCAAAGGAGCTGGGTTGCGGATAATTGAGATGAATTTTCTCCCGGATGTCTTTGTCCTCTGCGAAACCTGCCAGGGAAGGCGCTACAACCGCGAAACGATGGAAGTCCGGTTCAAGGGCAAATCGATCAACGATGTGCTCAACATGACGATCAACCAGGCTGTAGAATTCTTTGAAGCAATCCCGATGATTGTGAAGAAGATAGAGACCTTACAGGAAGTAGGACTGGGTTACATCACGCTGGGACAGCAATCCACTACCCTTTCCGGAGGAGAGGCCCAGCGCGTGAAGCTAGCCTCCGAACTCTCCAAGACAGATACAGGGAACACCCTCTACATCCTGGATGAACCTACAACGGGCCTCCATTTCGAAGATGTGAAGGTTCTGCTCTGTGTACTAAACAAACTGGTATCAAAAGGCAACACCGTACTTGTGATCGAGCACAACATGGAGGTGATTAAAGTTGCTGACCATATTGTGGATCTTGGCATGGAAGGCGGTGAACGTGGCGGCGAGATCATTGCCGAAGGAACTCCTGAAGAGGTCGTCAACGCCGGCAAGGGGTATACCGCATTGCATTTGAAGAGATTTCTCGAAAAGAATTGATGTGCGATGCCGGATGTAGGAACAAAATCCTTGTGTTCCGCCAAAATGACCAAAAAATTCATTACTCATTTTTCTCCAGCGCAAACAAATTTGACTCTTACCTGAAGGAGAATTCGGGCCAATAAATTGTATCTTCCGATTGTTGTGTTGAGCAGGATGTGAATATCAGTCCACAAATAAAATTAAGCAACCAGTTTCATATAAATCTTAAAATATCAACAAACCTATTATAAATATTACGATTCCGATCAGCATCAATAGTAAGGTGTAAGGAATGATATCTTTTGCCTTCAGTCCGGTGATCCCTAAAAGGGGCAATGCCCAGAAGGGTTGAATCATGTTCGTGATTTCGTCGCCATAGGCCAGTGCCATAATGGATTTTGAGAGGGGGACTCCCAGGTTTTGTGCCGCTTCAACGATGATTGGTCCCTGAACCACCCATTGGCCACCACCGCTGGGAACGAAGATATTGACAAGGCCAGCACTTAAAAACGTGAATATCGGGAATGTCGTTTCATTCGAGATGTTCATCAGGAATCCTGAAAAAATTCCTACCAGACCACTGTATTTCATTATACCCATAATGCCAAAATAGAGGGGGAATTGGATCAGTATCCCGGCCGAAGCCCCCATGGCATCTTTGACCCGAAGCAAAAAACGGGCGATATTTCCGCAAAAAACAAGCGAAAGTCCTAACAATAAAAAATTCAAATAGTTGGGGTCCAACACCGTGATGTTTCCTGCCAGTATAGCGTTGTAGGCCGCAATGGTAAGGAACGCAACACCAAGTCCGATCCCCGCTATTTCCGAATAATCAATTTTCTCAGCTCCGGAGATCCCTGATTTGAAATTCAATTCCTCACAGTCGGTTTCAAGGATCTCCGATTGAACGGATCCGGGATTAATCCTGCCGATGACATACATTGCGATAGGCAAACTGACTAGTAAAACAATTGAAATGGATAGATTCATGGGGGAAAAAATAGTTTGTCCCATATCAATCGCCGGAATATCTTTCCCAACCAGGGATAAAAAATGACCCTGCTCCGCTACCTTTAGGGGAGCAGAACCCGAAATGCCACCATGCCATACCATCAGGCCTGAATACCCTGCCGCCGCAATCAAGGGAAAGTTCAGGGGAATGTGGTGCTTACTGGCATATTCCCCTACTTTCCGGGCAAAGATGGCTCCAAAGATCAATCCCAGCCCCCAGTTGAAGAAACTGACAACCAACGTGATGAATGTGACCAGTAACGCGGCTTTCGAAGTTGAAGTGCAATAGACTAGCACCTTTTCGATGAGCTTCCGGAATACAGTTGTTGAAGCAAGCACGTACCCCAAAACGAGGATCAGCATCATTTGAAGTGCAAAGGCAAGCAGACTGGTATCCCATAACCCTTTGTACCAGAATCCGAGTATCTGTCCAAAATGGCCGCCTGAATTGGAAAGGTTAGGGGTCAATAGGAGCGCCAGGATGAACGTAAGGATTGTCAGGAAAATGGCAATCGTAAATGTCGACGGGAAGATATTCCGGATTCCCTTCTCAAATGTGTTTACAAAACGCATCACTTATTGGTTTTAGAAGGAAGCCGATATGCTGCCATCTTTTCACTGTTGCGGATAAGGAGCACATTGCCGGCCATAGCCGGGTGGTTCCATGTTTTCCCTTCGATCGCTTTAATCCTGCCTAGTTCGGTGAACTTCTCCGGTATAGCTTCAACCAGCGCTACCTCCCCCTTTTCGGAGAGTATCAGCATCAGGTCCTGGTCTGCCAGCAGAAGGATCCACCCACGGTAGCGATCTCCTTTCCACATGCGTTTGCCATCTTTCAGGTCAATGCAGGCAAGACTTGGCCCATCGAAACCATACGCATACCCTTCATGGATCACTTGGTCATTGAAGTTAACTTTCATTTCGGTTGACGTCCAATCCTCTGTGATGGTATATCCCTGGTCGTTCTTTGAAACAGCAACACGGCGAACTCCAGTGTATTCCTGGCTCAGCAGCAGATCCTCCTCCCCGATCAGTGCAGGTTGGAGGATCCTGTCTTCAATAGGCCAGGAGTAATTCCATAACTGGTTTCCGGTGGAGGGGTCAACGCTGACAGCTCCTGCGGCACTCATCAGAAGCACCTGAGGCGCATTCCCAAAGACAAAGAGTTGAGGAGAACTATAGCCTGAACCGCCATCTTCGCCAAACCACCGGGGGGTTCCGTCTGCTGTATCGTAGGCGGCAAGTTTCCCGGCCAGTGCAACAATCACCACATCACCTACAACCAATGGTGAACTGGTGAAACCCCAGGTGAGGACCTTCACGCCGGCATCAGCCGCAGCATCCCGGGTCCATATCAGTGAGCCATCCGTCGCATTTAGTACGTTCAGCAAGCCTGTACCACCCATCGTATAGACACGATTGCCATCCAATGTGGGGGTGGAGCGGGGCCCCGCTCCGGCATGCGAATCCCAGAACCTGACAGAGTCCTGGTGCTGCCACACGGGTTCACCCGTTTCCATCGTATAGCAGGAAACGAGTTCGAAATCGCCACGCTGCTCCTGGGTATAAAACAGATTGCCCCGGATGGCGAAGGAGGAACAACCCGGGCCGACCGGTTTTCGCCAGATCTCTTTCGGAGGATTGGTCGCCCAGTCTGATCCCAGGTTTGTCCCATATATCGTGCTGTTGCGGCCCTTTCCGCGAAATCCAGGCCATTCGGCCACCGCAGGTTCATCTGACACGGATAAGGAATTAGAAGCAGAGAGTATTCCGGACTGTTCAAGCAGCCTTTCTTCAGCACTCTTAGCCCACCGCCAGTTCAGTTCGTGTTGTCCGACGCCATTCATTCCGTCGGTCCTGAGGAACACCCAGAGTCCCGCAGCTGCCAGAATGGCAAAGACCATGGTTATGCGACGGATTGCCGGGGGAAGCCGTTTTGTGGCTACCATCCCTACCACGAAAACCAAACACATGACCGGAATGGAATACATGATCAGCATCAATCCCATGTTGGAGGTTGCGATTGACTTGTCAAGCAGGAACGATACGGCATACAGAGACACTGCCATGAGAAGGATGGCTCCTACCCGATCGAACCAGCGGGCCCGGCTGAAAAATGCCCACCAGACAACCAGGGCGATTCCACCCAAAAGGCTTCCCGCCACTCCGATCAACATCACGATGTCATCGGGAATTAACGTTGGGAACAGATACCAGGCCAGCCATTGTATGATCACGATGATGATCCCTGGCAACAGACGAAGACGTTTCTTGGTATCCGTTTCTTCTGGTTTGTACTGGGTTCTTTTTGTCAACATAGGATCAGCTTTGGTTAGAATGATTCACTTCGATGATTAATTTTCCTGCACGCAGATGCCATATTCTGTCTGAACAAAAATATAAATTTTATTTTTCCCTTTCCCCACATTTCGAACATGCAGGGTCTTTCGTTATCAGCATGACAAGTTTCGTCATTTCGCTACTCCACTACTCGCTATTTTACTATATTTGTCTCATCTAAACTATTCCTGCCATGAACATCGATGATATCGAAATGCTGAAGAGTAAGTTTCAAGAGAAGACCTGGTCGGAGACCATCAGTTACGACACCTGGGAGATCTTCAAAGTAATGTCGGAAATGGTGGAGGGGTTTGAAAAGCTGACGCGGATTGGGCCCTGTGTCTCCATCTTCGGCTCGGCGCGAACGCTTGATAATCACAAGTATTACAAGCTCACCGAGGAAATTGCTTACCTGCTCACCAAAAATGGGTATGGGATCATCACCGGGGGCGGTCATGGAATCATGGAGGCGGCTAACAAAGGAGCTCATTTTGCCGGAGGGAAATCGGTGGGGTTGAATATCGCCCTTCCTTTCGAACAGAAGCCGAATCCATTCATCGACAACAACAAACTCATCACGTTCGATTATTTCTTTGTCAGGAAAACAATGTTTATGAAATATTCGATGGGTTTCATTTGCCTTCCCGGAGGTTTCGGTACGCTCGATGAGTTTACTGAAGCCATTACGCTGATCCAGACCAAAAAACTGGCGCCATTTCCTATTATTCTTGTGGTCAGGGATTACTGGCAAGGATTTGTAGATTGGGTGAAGAAAGTGCTGCTGAAAGCTAATAATATCTCTTCTGAGGATCTCGACCTGTTTATCATGGTGGATACGGCCGAGGAAGCTGTTCATGCAATCAACGAGTTCTACCAGAAATATGCCCTCAAACCAAACTTTTAACTACCTTTGCAGGTTCTAAAACTCCTTCATGCCCAGAAAGAAAGCGGAACCCATACCCGATTCGGAGCCAATTATCCAGGCGATCCTGAAAGGGATGCTGGACAAGAAAGCAAAAGACCCGGTTGTACTTAGATTCACCAAATTTAATACAGCTGTTTGTGATGCCTTTGTAATTTGTCATGGCATGTCGCGTACGCAGATTGAAGCCATTGCTGAAGCCGTGGTGGTGGATGTAAAAAAAGAGTGCAACGAGTCACCCTGGCACAAGGAGGGATTTGAGAATGCGGAATGGATTTTGATCGACTATTTTAGCGTGGTTGTTCATATTTTCCAGGACACACGTAGAAACTTCTATAACCTAGAGCAGTTGTGGGGTGACGCAAAGATTGAGCGGATTGAATCACCCTGACAAAGAGATTCTCCAACGAATGTTAGCAAGACAGAATGGCAGAAAAAAATACTAAAAACAAGGGTGGATTTCCTCCTAGTCTGACTCCCGGGAAAAAGGGAAAGCCCAAATTCAGCTTTTATTGGATCTACGCGATCCTCGCTGTCGTGTTTATAGGCATCCAGTATTTCAATTATACCAGTCCGGTGAAAGAGATATTCTGGCCGCAACTTGAGGAGATGCTTGGGAAACAGGATGTTGAGAAGATCGTTGTGATCAACAAGGAGAAAGCTGAAATTTTCATCAAGAAAGAGAAATTAGAAACGGATACTGCCTACAAAGAGTTCAACAAAAAGGGCTTTGGAAGCTCATCACAGAATCCACAGTTCTTTTACCAGATCGGATCGGTAGATATCCTGCACACCCTTTTAAAAGAGACACGAGACTCCCTGGTTGCCAGAATGGTACGGGATGGCGTCCCGTTTTATGAACAGCAGGAGTTCCTTAAACAGTATCCATATCCTCCATCGAGTGACGAACGGAAAGATGTTTTCGGAGACATCCTGAGTTATATTATCCCCATCGCGATCCTGATTGGCGCCTGGTTTCTGATCATGCGATTTATGAGTCGTGGCGGCGGTGGCGGCGGCGGCCAGATCTTCAACATCGGGAAATCAAAGGCTCAGTTGTTTGATAAAGATACGAGTGTAAATGTCACTTTCAATGATGTTGCCGGACTGGAAGAGGCGAAAGTTGAGGTAATGGAGATTGTTGACTTTCTCAAAAACCCCGGCAAGTACACTCAGCTTGGCGGGAAGATCCCGAAAGGGGCTCTTCTGGTAGGCCCTCCGGGGACAGGAAAAACCCTGTTAGCCAAAGCAGTGGCAGGTGAAGCAAAAGTTCCTTTTTTCTCTATTTCCGGATCTGATTTTGTGGAGATGTTTGTCGGGGTGGGCGCTTCCCGTGTACGTGACCTTTTCCGTCAGGCGAAAGAGAAAGCTCCCTGCATCATTTTTATCGACGAGATCGATGCCGTAGGGCGTGCCCGTGGCAGAAACCAGATGACAGGCGCCAATGACGAGCGGGAGAATACGCTGAATCAGCTACTGACCGAGATGGACGGCTTTGCTACCAATGCCGGCGTGATCATCCTCGCAGCTACCAATCGGGCTGATGTCCTTGACCGCGCTCTGATGCGTGCCGGACGTTTCGACCGACAAATTTATATTGAACTTCCCGACTTAGAGGAGCGGAAGGCCATTTTTAAGGTTCACCTGAAACCATTGAAATTGGACATTGAGGTGGATGTCGATTTTCTGGCCCGTCAGACTCCGGGCTTTTCCGGTGCCGATATCGCCAATGTGTGCAATGAATCTGCCCTGATTGCAGCCCGGAAAGAGAAGAAAAACATCCAGAAGCAGGATTTCATGGATGCCATCGACCGGATTGTCGGCGGACTGGAAAAACGCAGCAAGATCATCTCTCCTCACGAAAAAAAGGTTATTGCCTACCATGAATCGGGCCATGCCGCCATCAGCTGGCTACTGGAGCATGCGCATCCGCTTGTGAAGGTGACCATTGTACCACGCGGGAAAGCCTTGGGAGCAGCCTGGTACCTTCCGGAAGAGCGTCAGCTCACCACCTTTGAACAGATGTTCGATGAGATTACCGCTGCCGTTGGTGGAAGAGCTTCCGAAGAGATATTCTTCGGGAAAATATCCACCGGTGCACTGAACGACCTGGAGAAGGTGACTAAGCAGGCTTATTCCATGGTAGTCTACTATGGGTTGAACAAGAAGATTGGCAATATCAGCTACTATGACTCTTCAGGGCAATCGGAATATTCATTCCACAAGCCATTCTCGGAGAAGACAGCGGAGGTAATCGACCAGGAGATAAAGCAGATCGTGGAATCGGCTTACAAACGGGCAAAGAAGCTCCTCACAGAACACAAAGAGCAGCTCGAACGACTTGCCACGCTGTTGCTGGAGAAAGAGGTGATCTTCAGGGAAGACCTGGAGCATGTGTTCGGGAAACGCCCTTTCGATAAAGAAGAGGAGAAACTGTTACCTACCAGTCTCCTGGCTGAGCCTAAGGCCAGGCCGAAACGGCCTGCCAGAAAAACCAAACCAAAAGAATTACCGGCAGGAAACCCGGATGTCACCGAAAAACCAACTGGTGAACCACCCCAGCAATAATTTCAGTCCCTGAAATGGAAGAAAGCACATCACGGGAGAAGATCCTGAAAAAGATCCGAAATGCGTTGATCGAGAAGAATGATCCTCCGTATCCTATCCTGGATCAGGATTCCGATGTTTTTCCCAAGATGACGGACTCCCTGGATGTTATCTTTGCCCAGGCACTGGTGAGCATGGCCGGCAAATTTGTTTACAGTGAGAGTGAGGATGAGTTTCCGGGAATTTTGAAGTCCTTTATCCTGGAGAAAGACTGGCCTCTGCTATATTGTATGGACCCCCTTCTCCAAACAAAACTAAAGCAGGCAGGAATTCCGTTTGAATCAAATCCCGCAAAGATCACGGAAGCACGGATCGGAATTACCCGCTGTGAATCCCTGATCGCCAGATTCGGAAGCGTCATGGTATCATCACGGCTCAATCCGGGACGAAAGATTGTAGGGTTTCCGGAGATCCATGTCGTGATTGGATTTACTTCACAACTTGTTCCTGATCTGAAACAGGCATATAAACGGATTCGCAAAAAATACGGCGTTGATTTTCCATCTATGGTATCCATAATTACTGGTCCCAGCCGAACTGCCGATATTGAAAAAACGCTGGTGATGGGCGCACACGGCCCGAGGGAGTTATATGTTTTCCTGATTGAAGACTCTGCGAATGACACCATCTGAGAAAAACAAAGAAAAGTGGGAGTATCTGTTCGGCTCCAGGTTTCTCTATAAAGCTGAGATTCTTAAATCATTACTTGAAGAGAACGATATTCTTGCAGTGATCATTAATAAACAAGACTCCGCCTATCTTTTTGGTGATATTGAAGTATTTGTGAAACTGGATGATATGCTGAAAGCGAAGCATATCCTTCAACGATTCATGGAAGATGAGTAATTTCTGGGCACGAACCATTACCGGACTCTCGATGGTCTTATTGCTTATTGCAGCTATGGCTTTCAGCTACTGGCTTCTGTCCGCACTTTTTCTCCTGGTAACAATTTTTGGTTTGTGGGAGTTTTATTCCATTTTCGCCACTGAAACGATCCGACCGCAAAGGATCTTCGGGACCATTGCCGGCGCTTTACTCTACATCTCAATTGTCGTTGTTTTCCGGATCAGCTTACCTGTTGCGACCATAAGTCGTCTCGTTATTCCAATACTCATTGCAGTTCCAATATTATTTCTGTCCTTTGTTTTCGAGATCTACCGGAAACAATCACAACCTCTGATCAACGTTGCTTTAACCATTACCGGTATCCTATATATTGCAGTACCCCTTGCCTTGTTGAACCTGTTGAATGGACAGGATGCAATCCGATTCTGGAAACTTCCAGCTATTCTTACGGGCTTCTTTATCCTCGCCTGGTTTTACGATACCAGCGCTTACCTTTACGGGAAACAGTTTGGCAAACATAAATTTTTTGAACGAATCTCCCCAAAGAAGACCTGGGAAGGAACGATTGCAGGTGGCATGGTAGCCATATTTACTTCAGTTGGGCTGCACTATCTCGCCCCCGGGATATCGCTTGCCGACTGGCTGGCTCTTGCTGTTTTGATCATTCTCTTCGGCACTTATGGCGACCTGGCCGAATCGTTGTTCAAGCGCAGTATGAATATCAAAGATTCGGGCTCAATCCTTCCAGGACATGGCGGCATACTGGATCGTTTTGATACTATTTTTATTTCAGTTCCTTTTGTATTTTTGTACCTTGCTTTACGAACTCTGATCTGACCCTATGACGATACACCGAGAAGGATATAAATCCATCTTCATTGCCTTCCTTTTTGTAGCTGTTGTGCTGCTTACATTGAATCACATTTTCCCTGAGCAAACGTGGTTCCATATTTTTCTTTATATACTGGGATTATGGTTTTTCCTGATGATTGTGCGGTTTTTCCGCTCGCCAAAGAGGAAGTTCAAAGGGGGAGGAAACATAATTATTTCACCAGCCGATGGGACGGTTGTTGTGATAGAGAGGACCATCGAGCCGGAACTTTTCAAAGAGGAGCGTATCCAGGTATCGATCTTTATGTCGGCCTTGAATGTCCATGTCAACTGGTTCCCTATTTCCGGAGATATAACGTATTACCACTACCACCCCGGAAAACACATGGTTGCTTTTAATCCGAAAGCTTCACTTGAGAATGAGCGGACCACGACCGTGATTAAAACAGAAGATGGCAAAGAAATCCTGATTCGCCAGATTGCAGGTGCTCTTGCACGCCGGGTGAAGTGTTATCCAGTAGTTGGAGAACCTGTAGTTCAGGGTGATGAACTGGGATTCATCAAATTCGGTTCCCGTGTTGATCTACTTCTTCCGATCGATACCAAAATAGATATCAAGATAGGCCAGAAGGTAATCGGGAAGCAGACAGAGGTAGGTCAGTTTTCCTGATTTTTCAACCATTATCCATCCATCGCTCTTCCCAGGAAGATATTAAACGGGCGCATTGCCTGAAAAACCTTCAACGCAAATTGCGGGAAACCTGCTTCAATAATTTGCTTCTCAGATAAATAGCACGAAACGGTAAAATGTCTGTTCTTCAGGATGTCAATATCAGGAAAATCGGCTGGAAAACCTTTTGGGGGTCTCTTTAGCCGGTCCATTTCGTCTACTCCCTCTATATATCTCGTAATCTCTTTCCCTTCCAGGATCGCTTTGAATTCGGCAATGTTATAGTAGATCTCCTGCCGGATTTTTTTCAACTTTTCGGGATCGGGCATATAGACCCCTGCCGCCAGGAACGATTTTCCGGGTTGGATATGGATGTAGTAACCCGGCCCGCAGCTTTTTCGTCCTCCGCCTGTGATCCAGGCTCCAAAATTTGTTTTGTATGGAAGCTTATCCCTGGAGAAGCGAATATCCCTGAATATCCTGAATATGCACTCTTTAGCCGTAATGAACTTAACGTCAGGGTCAAACCTGGCTACTCCCGGAATGAGTGTATTCACCAGTTTCTCCATTTCAAGTTTTGCTTCATCATACCACCCTTTATTGGCATGAAACCAGTCGCGATTGTTGTTTTGTTCCAACTCCGTTAGGAACGATAATACAAGGTTTATCATCTGAAGAATCTTTCGGACAAAGTTACCTGATAATAAAAAAGAAAAAAACATTTCAACGGTGTATAACCTTTGCTCCCTTTTCCCGATTAAGGGGAAAGAAACAATTATGAAGTGGATGTATATCGGTTTGATAACCATTTGCCAGGCATTCAGTGTTTCTGGATCGGGAGGTGGATTCTTGCCCGATGGGCGTGCGGCTTCATTGGGAAAGGCTTCTATTGGATTGTCTGGAGTATGGTCAGTATTCAACAACCAGGCAGGTCTTGTTTGGGATGAGGGGTGGCAAGCCGGCCTGTTTGCCGAAAACCGTTTTCTGATGAAGGAGCTCTGTTACGAAGCGGTTGGGCTCTCGTGGTCGGGAAGACCGGGCGCTTTCGGGCTGGCACTTTCCTATTATGGCTTCCAGCTTTACAACGAATTCAAAGCCGGGATTGCATATGCCAGGAAGTTTGGAAGGCGATTCAGTACAGGAGTCCAGCTCAACTACTTAAGAGTACAGATCGCTGAAAGGTACGGTTCCAGGGGGGTAGTCTCCTGTGAGATAGGATTCATGTATAGGCCGGATCAGCATTGGACAATCGGGATGCAGGTTTGCAATCCCATTCCGGTGAAGCTCTCCGATCATCCTGATGAACGGTTGCCCATGCTATTTCGATTGGGTGCCGGATACAATATTTCAGGGAAAGTCCTGATCCTCCTTGAGGGAGAGAAAGACTTAGAAAATCCACTTGTGGTAAGATCGGGTGTGGAGGTTCGTTTGGCCAGGGCCGTTTATGGCCGGATTGGTATGTTCACCGGCCCATTTACAATAACAGGGGGCTTCGGGCTTTCGCTAGGCAGACTGGTTATGGATATCGCCACTGGATATCATATGGTACTGGGATTTTCACCAGCGATTTCGATTGGGTATTCTTTTGGAGGAAAATAGCACACGGCAATGAGAACTCTTATGCAAATTGGAATAATATTCCTCCTTTCACACGGATTTACGCAGGATTTCAACAACATCTTTCTGGAAGATATGATTTCATCCTATTCCGAAATCTCTGATTTGGAACCCAATGAAGAGGAGGTGATGGTTTATGAAAATCAAGACAAGAAGATCAATATCAACCGATTAAATCCAGCTGAACTCTCTAAAATCCCTTTCCTCTCTATGTCACAAATCAACAATCTGACAGAATATCTAATCGAGTATGGTGAAGTTTTTTCAATGTATGAACTTCAGGCTGTGGAGGGTTTTGATTCCGTCACGATCAGGCAATTGGTCCCTTTTATTGAGATCGGGCCACCACTACCCCGTGTTCGTCTGACACCCGGGAATCTCATCAGAGATGGAAGGCATGAAGTGGTATTACGCTACCAACAGGTATTGCAATCACGGGCTGGATACCATATTGAGGATTCACTCGTTCAAAGTGAATCGGGTAATTTTTATATAGGTTCTCCACAGCGGTACTACTTCAGATACCGGTACACATTTTTTGACCGGGTAGTAATAGGAATTTCCGGAGATAAGGATGCCGGTGAGGAATTTTTCAAAGGGAGTCAGCCATTGGGCATGGATTTTTACTCCGGATTTCTCGCTATCAAAAACCTCAGATGGCTGAACCAGTTGATCGTGGGGAACTTCAGGGCATCTTTTGGGCAGGGGCTGACACTTGGGGGAAGCTCATTCGGGTCGTCCGTCAGCTTTGGAAGTAAGATGCAATATAATGCTGGCTTCACTCCTTCACAATCAGTTTGTGAGTACGGTTACCTGAGGGGTGCTGCGATTACGATATCCACCGGCCCAGTTGAATGGTCCGGATTTCTCTCCATCACACGCAAGGATGCTTCCATCTATCCGGCAGATACCGGAAAGAGAGCTGATTTGTTTTTCAGCTCTTTTTCAGAGACTGGATTTCATCGAACACCATCAGAACTTGCCCGTAAAAATCAAGTCAGGGAGTGCGTGTATGGTGGGCATGCCAGTTATCGAGGGCGATCTTTCCTGATTGGGCTGACAGGGCTCTATGGTAAATGGAGTGGATCTCTCCAGCCAAAGCAAGAGGTTTACAAACAATTTATGCTGAATGGGAATAGATTTGGAGGTATTGGGATCGATGGCCGTTGCCGGATTGGTTTCACGCAGATTTTCGGAGAGTTCAGCATAAGTCTGAACGGAGGAAGAGCCTGGCTGGTTGGAGTCACAGTAATTCCGATTCCGGGTATTGACCTGCTATTGATCTGCCGGAATTACCAACCTCATTTTCAGAATCCTTTTTCGACCGCAATCTCGCAGAACAGCATGATGGCAAATGAGCAGGGGGTTTTTCTCAGGTTGCAAACTCAGCTTATCCCAAAAACAACGATCAGCGGATATGTCGACCTCTTTCGGTTCCCATGGCTACGATATGGGGTTAATGGCCCATCGGATGGTGTGGAGGCAGGCCTGTTCGGCCACTACCAGGCTTCTCCATACTGGTCTTTCTCATTGCGTTACGGTATTAAATGGGGAGCGGTGAACAGTTCTAATCCGGAAGATAAAATCACTCAACAAGTAGAAGAGAGAAAGAACGATCTGAAGGTAGAGTGCAACATTTCCCCAAATCCGGGAATATCCCTGAGAAGCTGTTTTGCGTTGCGGAGTCACCGAACAACAGGTCAGCAGCGAGAGATGGGATACCTTGGCAGTCAGGAGGCTAGTTACAAGAGAGCAGGGGTATTCCGGGCGATAAGAATGAAGTATACATTATTCGATATCCCCTTCTACAACACAAGGATTTATACCTATGAGCCTGATCTTCTCTATAGTTTCTCGGCGCCGGGGTGCTATGGAAGAGGTATCCGTTGTGTGTTGTTGATTCAGTTTGGAATAGCCCGAAAGGTAGATCTCTGGGGCTGGTTAGGGGTGACAAAATATGTTGACCGAACAACAATTGGGAGCGGGTTGGAGGAGATCGACGGAAGTTTGAAATCGGAGGTGAAGGTGCAGTTGAGGGTCAGGTTATGAAGGAATGACGAATTAAGAATGACGAATTAAGAATGGGGAATAAGGGATGAAGGATCGGGAATAAAAAAAGGCCGTCGTGGTGGACGGCCCTGCAGATCGGTTTCGGATTATTTGGATTCGCTCTTTTGATCCTTTTTGTCTATCTTTTCCAGTTTATCCATACCATGGATTTTCATTTTACCGGAGAGTTTGGCAACGGTCGACATGTCAATTCTGCCAACAAGGCTGAGGACGGTCACCTCTCCTTCCTCTTCTGCCAACATCACGAGTTCCCGGATCTTTCCTTTGTCATCCTGTTTCGTGAGGAACCTGATATTATTACCTTTCTCCTTGATCACCATTAATTCGACGAAAGAGCCGGAGGGGAAGAGGGCGGTGAATTCCTTATAAAACGCTTTGGCTTTTTCAGGGTTTTCTTTGTTTTCATAGGTTATGACTTTCAGTCCATCCAGCTGTTCCATCATATTCTGCATCTCCTTAACATCCTCGGTCCCTTCCCCTTGGATATCCATTTTCATAATCATCTGAAAAAGTTCTTTGGAGACATTTACGGAGGTGAATCCATCTTTTCCGGCATATTTTTCATATACTTTTTCGACCGGACTCTGGTATTGGGCCATACTTATTAACGGCGCCACCATTAATATGAGTAATACTGTTTTGATTGAGATTGTTTTCATCGAATTTGGGATTTATGGACGGTTATTTTGGGTTTCGTCCTGGGTTTAAAATTATAGGTTGATAGTTATCTAATTGATTCATTTTATTTATTTCATCCAGGCCGGTTTGAAAATTTTGCAGCTGTTGAACCTGGTTGTATCCTGTATTAAAAGATTCGAGACGTTGCATCTGGTCGAGGCCGGTATTCAACCTTGAACTCACCATGCAGAGGGCATTTCTGGCTTCCATGTAAGCGAGTTGTGGATCAGAAATAGTTCCAAAGGGCTGCGAAGGGGAGAAAACTCCGAGTTTGAATATAGTTACCATTCCAGCAATCAGAACAATACTGGCTGCCAGAGAGAGTGACCATGCCAACCGTTTCCGGGATGAAGACATAGAAATAATCCGGCCTCCTCCAATGTTATCCTGAAGAGTGGATTCAAAATCGGGGGATACTGAAGTTTTTGTTTCAACCGAAAAAAATCCGAATACCGGTTTGTGTTCCTGAAGATGAGCAAGTACTGAATCTCCCTGAAAATATTCCTTCAGAAGATGCTCCTCCCTGAGGGATGTCTCTCCCTCATAATACTTCGCCACTAAGGCCTCAATTTCTTTGGTAGTCATATACTTTTGATGTTGTAATCAGTTCACGAATGCGTTTCCGGGCTCTGGAGAGGTTCACACGAATGGCATTTTCATTCATTTCCAATATTTCTGCAATTGACTCAAAATCATATCCTTCGATGTCTCTAAGCTGGATGATCATCTGTTGTTGCTGAGGCAGTGATTTCATCGCTTTCCGAACCATCAGTATTTCATCTGAATAGTCTCGCTTCTGCTCTTCCGGAAGATTTTCGAGAAACCGTCGGTGATCATCGATCGGATCAACCGGATACCTTCTGGATTTAATTTTATCCAGGCACATATTTTTGGTCGTTATCATTGCCAGTGCCTCCACACTTCTGTATTCATCCAGCTTCTCTCTCCGGATCCACAATTTGATAAACACCTCCTGGACAACATCTTCTGCCTCTTCAGTATGTTCAAGGTACCGTTTGGCAAACCTGAAGAGTTTATTCTTCAGAGGTACAACCCTGGATGTAAATTCCTTGAGATTCATGTGAGGTGGAGACGATGATCACTAATAAATATTACACCAGATGTTAAATTTATCTAAAAATCAACCTATAAGATAGTATGCCATTGCCGGTATACAAATTTGTTTATTTTTGCAAAGCCCTTTACAAAATTTAATAAAGTATTCACAAACACCAGTATTATTATGTTTAAAGGACATCCAAAAGGACTTTACGTAGCCTTCTTCTCCAACATGGGTGAACGCTTCGGCTTCTACACCATGATGGCGATCCTGGTTCTATTTTTACAGGCGAAGTTTGGACTCCCTGCCGATGACGCGGGAATTATCTACGCTATTTTCTATTTTTCGATTTATGCCTTGGCCTTATTGGGAGGATTCATTGCCGACAGAACCCAGAACTACAAGGGGACGATCATGATTGGTCAAATTGTCATGTTCCTGGGATATGCGATACTTTTTATTCCTGGTATGGGTCTTGTCTTCACTCTCTTCGGCTTATTTACCATTGCCTTTGGGAACGGTTTGTTTAAAGGAAACCTTCAGGCGTTGGTTGGCCAGATGTATGATAATGAGAAATATGGAAAACTCAGGGATTCCGCCTTCAGTGTATTCTACATGGGTATAAACATCGGGGCATTTTTTGCACCCAGTGCAGCCCGGGCCATACGCACCTGGTGGCTTACGACCAACGGTTACGGTTACGATCCCGACCTCCCTTCTCTCTGTCACCGGTTAATTGATGGAAAACTTACGGAAACAGGGACCCTACAAACACTGGCAGATAAAGCTACCCTGTCGGGACAGTCTGTAACCGATCTTTCACAGTTTGCTCACGAGTATATCCAGGTATTCTCTACTGGCTACAATTACGCTTTTGGAATAGCAGCAATTGCAATGGTGATCTCTTTGCTCATCTACATTGGGTTCAAAAAACACCTACCCGACCGCAAGAAGATGGTGCAGCAGGATGCTTCTATCATCAAGATGCCGTGGGCACAGGAAAAGAAACGCCTCATTGCTCTGGGCCTTGTATTTTTAGTTGTTATCTTCTTCTGGATGTCATTCCATCAGAATGGACTCACCCTAACGCTGTTCGCAAGGGATTATACAGATAAGGAGGTACATCCGCTTACATTTATTTTCTTCTACCTTCCGGCACTACTCTCATTGATTGGCATTATCGTTGGTATTGTGATGCTGGTAAGAAAACAGATGAAAGCAATCATGCGGGTGGCTGGAGCAGCTCTTATCGTAGCTGGAGGTTTCCTGCTCTGGTATTTCTATAGTGGCTTTGGCCCGGAGAATACCATTGAACCAGAAACATTCCAGCAGTTTAATCCTATCCTGATCGTATTCCTTACGCCGATCGTCGTTGGCATTTTTGCCTGGCAGCGGAAACGGAACAGAGAACCCTCTACCCCACGGAAGATCGGCACCGGTATGATCCTGGCAGCCGTCGGTTTTATACTGATGATCCTTGCCTCCTATAGCCTGGTTTCGCCGATTGATCTGGCTGGAAATCCATCACCTGATCGAGTATCACCATATTGGTTGATGGGAACCTATTTTATCCTGACAGTTGCTGAGTTATACCTGAGTCCGATGGGTCTCTCTTTTGTATCGAAGGTATCCCCTCCACGTTTCCAGGGACTTATGCAGGGAGGTTGGCTTGCTGCCACAGCTCTGGGGAATGCGTTGCTGTTTGTTGGCAGCTCCCTGTGGGTCAGGCTGGAAGTCTGGCAAGTATGGTCGGTGTTTGTCATCTGTTGTTTGCTTTCAGCTGCTTTCATCTTTTCAATCATGAAGCGACTGGAGTCAGCGACCAAGTAGACTTTGAGCTGGGATCTATAGAAAAGAGGCCATCCACACGGATGGCTTCTTTTTTTTATTAATTCCTATGTATCTTTGCTTGTGAGATCGCTTACATGAAAAATTTAGTGCTTTTCTTTGTATTGTTCTTATTTGTTGTGATTGGTCCAGTCAGATCACAGGAACCTTTTTATTTTCATTATACACCCATCAACGGATTACCCACTTCAGATATCTATGACCTGGCTCAGGATTCACTTAGCCGGATATGGTTGGCCACCGGTAATGGTGTGATCGTTTATGACGGTTATTCCTTTCAAAACCTGGCCACTCCTCGGGGGATACCGGATAATTCGTTCATCAAGATGTTTACCGGCAAGAAAGAGAAATACTGGTTTCTTTCTTTTGCCGGCTACCTCGTTTACACCGACCACGGCAAGCTTCAATCATATCCGTTGAATGACACCATTCATAAACTGGGCAGTACATATTTTTTGACTTCGCTGTTCATCGACTCCACTGACCAGATATTTTTTACCTCCAGGGAGCCCGGGAAAATAATTACCATTGATGCTACGCAAACAATCCGGAAGTTTGACAGCACAGGATACCCCAACCGTGTATTAACTCCATTTTTTATCAATTCACATGAAGATCTTCACATGCGGACTGTCCCAGAGGAGCTCTATAACACATATCAAGAGGCCAATGGGCCTAAATGGTACAGATATAAAAATGGAGGGGTTGAAATAAGCAAACCAAATCAAAAACCCCGGATCTACTTTCAAGATTCACGTATAACAAGGGCTCTGAAGGACCGGGAATATCATTATTGGATCTCCACTGAAGGGAATGGTCTTTTTTACTTGCCATCAATTCGAATGAACATTTTTTATGCTCCAAAACCTTCTAAAAATACAAATATCATCACATTTTGTCTGGCAGAAAGCAGCTGTTACTTTTCAACCGCAGATGGAAGACTGTTTAAGGCTGATATTGAAAATGGTCAATTGATAAATCCTATAGAGATCCTGAAAGAGGAAACCGGGAAATATATCAGGAGCATCCTTTATGCCGCTGACGGATCACTCTGGCTCACTCAGTCCAAGTATCTAAGATACACTGCGAACGGTGCTAAAGCGTCTCCACAGCATATCATACTAATGAAATACTATGACATAAACCAAGCCCCCGATCAGGATATATACATTGCTTCGCGGGAAGGATTTATTGAATATCGCGGTCAAAGACTTATTTATGACTCCCGGAAAGATCTGTTTTATCAGCATACAAAAACCGTTCTTAAAACAAAAGAGGGGAAAATCTATTTGGGAACCATGAAAGGCCTTTTTGTATACGAAAACGGAAAATACTTCGATTTGCAAGAGGTTCATCCTATTTTTACAAAACCTATTGAAATCCTTCGGGAATGGAATAAACGGGTGGTTATCGGGACTGCCACATCAGGTGTGGCTATTATCAACCCGGATCAAACCATCAACCTATTAAACAAAGAGAATGGATTGCAAAGTCTCCTTATCGAAGACATCTATTGCGATAATGATTCTGTCCTTTGGATCGGGACCAATCAGGGATTGACCGAAGCCATTTTCACATCATCTGCAACCTGGAAAATCCAGAATTTTACGATCTGGGATGGGTTACCTTCCCCTGAGGTCCATAAAATAGAGAGGCAAGGTGATTTTCTATGGCTGGCAACTTCAAATGGAATGGCATCGTTCATGCCTGAAAATGTAAATCAAAGAATTATATGTCCAACCATTTATATTGAACAATTGGTGATCAACGATAAAGATACCCTGATTCCAGAAAACACCATAATGACCTTTGAAGAGAATAAACGGACATTAAGTATCTATTTCAAAGGGGTTCATTTCACCGGACATGAAAGGTTAACTTATGAATACCGGCTTCTCAACTATGATTCCACATGGATTTCAACCCGTAATATGTCGGCGCGTTTCCAGGATCTTTCACCAGGGAATTATATGTTTGAAGTCAGAGCCAAAGAAGGAGAGAGTAACCGTTCAAAAAACATATCAAGGGTTCATTTTTCGATTGCTCCCTATTTTTATGAAACGTGGTATTTTTACTTACTTATAGCACTGATCTCACTCATTCTTTTCACCGGTTTAACTTTCCTGATTATCAAGCAGATTGAACGGAGAACCAGGTTCAAAACAAGTTTTCTCTGGATGCAGCAAAAAGCGCTTCGGCTTCAGATGAATCCACACTTTATTTTCAACTCATTGAACTCAGTTCAACATTTTATCCTGAATAAGGAAGAGGAAGCTGCGGGACTCTATTTATCCAGCTTTGCCAAATTAATGCGAAAGGTCCTGGAGAATTCAATGCATAATCTTATCCCGCTGGATGAAGAATTGGAGACGATCACACTCTATCTGGATTTGGAGAAGGTGAGGTTTGAGGACAAATTTGATTACCAGATCCGTATTGAAAAGGATCTATCTGTCACGGAGGTTAAAATCCCACCAATGCTTATACAACCCTTCCTGGAAAATGCCATCCGACATGGTCTTGCAAATAAACCTGAGAAAGGGTTGCTCCGCGTGCACATCAGCCGAAAGGATCCATTGCTGAAAGTTGAAATTGAAGACAACGGGATTGGTTTGAAAGCCGCAGCAGAAATCAACGCACGCAGGCAGGGGCATCGTTCGTCAGGCATGAAAAATATTGAAGAGCGGATCAGGATGCTGAACCGGTTACTGGATCATAGTATCCGGCTTGATGTAAAAGACCTTTCTGAAGTTTCACCGGAGTTATCAGGTACCAGGATTGAACTTTTCATTCCCTTGTTCTCTTCTGAATCAACCAACGCTTTTCCGAAAACTTTTTTCAAATGGATAAAAAAGTAAAGACCCTCCTGGTTGATGATGAATCCAAGAGTTTGCAGATCATTGAAAATCTGTTATCCAAATATGGACCGGAGTTTTCCGTTGTTGCCAGGGCTTCCACAGGTTTGGAAGCCATAGAACAGATTCACAAGTTGAAACCTGAGTTGGTTTTCCTTGATATCACGCTTCCTGATTGTGATGGATTCTATGTATTAGAGCAGTGCAAGGATGTCGGATTTGAAGTCATCTTTGTGACGGCTCATGACAATTATGCTATCCGGGCGTTTGAAATGGCTGCCATTCATTACCTGTTAAAGCCTATGAATCATCTTGACTTCCAGGAGGCGTTAAAACGGTTTCACGAGCGACAGGGAATCTCCGCTATTCAGAAAAGGCATCAGATCCTGCATGAAACCATCAACAACAAACCAGAAAAGATCGTACTTCCCTGCCTGACCGGATTTACGTTTGTCGAACTGAATGAGATCATCCGTTGCCAGGCAGAAAGCAATTATACCCTGTTTTTCCTTACCGACGACCGGAAGGTAATGGTATCAAAGACCCTAAACTTCTATGAGAACCTATTGACCGACCTTCAATTTTGCCGGATTCACAACAAGCATATCATCAATCTGAACCATGTAGTAAAGTTTATCCGAAGCAAAGGAGGAACCTTGATCTTGACTGACCAATCCGAGGTGGAGATTTCCGAAAGCCGCAAGAGAGAGCTTCTTGATCGGTTAAAAGATCATGCCCTGGGGATCTGATCCCATTTTCTGTTTTTAACCACTCGGTCACTCCTCTGATCCACTCATTCATTTATCCCATTCGCTCAATCGTCCTTGAATTCCGGAGGCGCTGACGGTACTTTTACTGGAAGAACAACCAAATTTAACCGTCATGAAAACAATTCAATTGCTCCGAATCAGAAACAGGGCAGCTTGTATCATCGCTGGCCTGTTTATTCTTTTCAATGCAGGTTCATTTGCCCAGGAAGTATTGATCAGGCTGAATCTGCCTCCCATTGACCAGTTCACGGTCAATGACCTGTATAATGCACAGGTTATTAATAATTCAGGAAAAGACCTTCAGATCTTCCTGAAAGGTATAGTAACCGAAGAGACCAAAGGTTTATTATTCGATGGCCATTCAGCTGTATTCACACTGAAAGCCGGATTCAATGGCTTGCCGGCCTTTTCGCAGCTGGAACCTGTAAGTACTAATTACAGCAACAAAAAGGTTGAAAGTTATGTCCTGCGGACCGGAACTGTTCCTCCCGGGGAATATACCATTTGTATCTATGTAATCGATGCAACTACCCAGGAAGAACTTGGGGAAGACTGTATCCAAACCGAGCTTCTTGCCCCAATGCCACCTGAATTGATTTACCCTGAGGATGAATCACAAGTTGAAGAGATGTTACTTCTGTTCAGTTGGGCTCCCCCAGCGCCTGTCTCAATCACCATGAAAATTATTTACAAGATACGGATCGTTGAGTTGTTACCTCATCAAACCGTCGACCAGGCGTTGGCTTCCAACCCGGCATGGTACCAGAACAACCAGGTTTCCGGAACCACTTTTCAGTATCCGGCCAATGCGCGACCCCTTGAGACGGGGAAAACGTACGCCTGGCAGGTGACCGCTTACACCCAAACCGGGGAGCAAATCGCTCCTCCTTCGGAGCCTTATTGGTTTCAGGTACCCGTTGAACCTGAGATAGTTGAGCCATTCTATATCAAACTGCATCCCCTCCAATCCGAAGATAAGCTTGATATCAACGACGCGCTGACATTTACCTGGGAGTTAATTGGTCATCCCAAAGAACCTTATACCTATTTATTCCAGCTATTTACGTACGACCTGGACGGTCCTCCTCCGGAGTTGACAAAAGAGAAGCTGGTTTTCTCTAAAGGGGATATCAACGAGACAAAACTGGTTGTTACACCGAACGATATCCAGCTTAATGAACGCAATGGATATATCTGGATTGTCTACCTCCTGACCAAAGAGCACTACCTTTTCCCTGATAGTATCTTTTCCTTTACTTTCAAAAATCCAAAACAGTTCGATTTTGGAGATGCCCCTGACAGCAGGACTTCACCTTCTTCCTATTTTACCTTAAAGGATAATTCCGGTGGACGATGCTATTGGATGACAAAGGTTGATATTTCTCGTGATTTTTTCCCTTCTCCCGTAGGCATCACCACTCTAGGTGTAGCTCCTTGGGTTCCCCCAGGTCCCCCAAGTGCAATTTTTTATTTATATATTCCTAAAACAATACAAACCTGGCTGGGTCTTTTGGATGAAAGTGAATGGGGGGAAACCGGATACGTTTGCCGCGGATCAAGGTCTGTTGATTTCGAAGAAGACTCCAGAATTGCAGGTGGAACGATGGATAATTTCGATGACGGAGTGCTCTTTTACCCTGGCACCGATTATTGCAAATCTTGTGGCTACGATAGCATAGAGGTCAAATTTATGATCGACCCAGAATATGAAAAAGGTCAGAAACTTTATTTTTCCTGCTGGGTTGACTGGAATGGAGATGGAGATTGGTATGATGGGTATAACTGCGATGATGAGGCAATGCTTGTAACTGAACATATTCGATGGCTTGGGGCGACACCTCTCTATGCAACGTCGACAGCGCCTGTCCTGATGGGCAATTTAGCGGAAATCGATCCATCAACATGGCACGGACAAACCTGTGCCGTCTATAGGTTTTACTTCCAGGGAGGCATCACAATGGGAGATATGCAAGTCAGGTTTCGCTTATCTCCTGATATCGGAAGTGGAATCCAGCTATATGCAGATTCCCCGAAAGGAATGACCATTTCAGGAGAAATTGAGGACTACCTGATCTCCTGTGGCAATCCAAGAGAAACGAGGACTCTTGAGACAGTCCGTTCCTGCGACGGATTGGCGGACTGGACCCAAACCATCGTATCAAACACCGATGTGTTGGTGGATGCAGATGACAATCGGATTTGCAGCCGTCGGGATTATCCGGTAGCTATTTTAACCAGGCCCGGATGCCCTTACACTCCTGCCGGCGCCCAATGGATTGAGGATCCAAGTAGTGGTAGTGGAACTGGACCGCATCCATCATCAACCCAATTCATTCGTTGTTTTGAGGTGGATGGCTGCCTCCGGAATGCCTGCCTCGAGTTTATATCTCCTGCTTCATTTGGCATCTATTTGAATGACCACGTAATCGGGATCCATCCTGCCGGTTGCACAACATCTTCATTCTCAGTTCCTGACAGCTATTTCATTCTGGGAGGAACCAATGTTCTTCGCTTTGATCACTCTGTTGGCACCTCGGGACACGGGTATCGGGCATTTGCCTTTGCTCTGCACATTGAATCTGAACCCGGTCTGTACGAATCGGATGAGCCGGAATTATCTCTAGTCCATCCTACGGGAACATCTACCTATTATCAGTGTCTTTTCACCGGCTCCGGGTATGTACTGGAACCCCGTCATGCATTCTGTATCCCGGATCCATCGGCGACCTCAACAGACCATATCCTGATCAATATCACGGACGTCTCCGGCATTGCGGATCTGATGATCAATGCAACCTATACGGCTACTCCGACCAGTTCCACTGATTGCGCAACCTTTCTTCCGGAAAGTAGTAGTTTCGTCCTTACGGCAGGCAGTGATTATACAACAACCACGATTACCGGTGGTATTCAGGTTTCTATCCAAGTAAGCAGTCTCTACATTTTGTTCCCAGGGATTACCCTTCCAGGCATTCTGGATCTTGATTTCTTTGTGACCGACGGTGCATGTATACCGAATGTTTTACAACAAGAGCTGATTCTTAAATTAGGGTGTGAATGAAACCCATCGACAGATTGATGCACCTCCTTCTTTTCCTGCTATTGGCCGGCACTGCCGCCGGCCAGCAGCAGGAAAAGTGGGTGGAGGTTCACGGAAGCAGTGTGACCAGCTTCGATTTTGCCAGTAGTCAGTTTCCCGGATCCCAACTGCCTGCCAATTATTTCCGCCAGGCTTTGAATCTGGACGTGAAGATTGCGGGTTTGCCGCTGGGATTTTCAGCCTTTTATTCCACCGGCAACCAACAGAATTTGCAAGGAATGAACGCGATCACCCTGAGATTTGATTACAGCCGGCTGGCAACTGCCCTGCTGCATGATTCCCTTTCCCGATTTCGCAAGATCCAACGCGCGCTCAGATGGATTGTCACCCTGGAAGCCGGTGATTGCCATCCAAATTATTCTCCGCTGATCCTCTCAGGGATCAATGTGAAGGGGGTGAACATTGCGATCAATCCGGGTCCCGTGTATGCAGCCTTTGTCTATGGTTTGTCAAATCGTGAACTTTCCAATTTCGGACCGTATGATGAACCCTATAAACGGTACCTGTGGATGGCAAAGGTGGGATTCGGGAAGGCGGAACGAAGCCATTTTTTCCTTTCGGTACTGCATGCCTGGGATCGTCCCGATTCCCTGAAAGAGACCTCCTTTATCTTTCCCCATCCTGCCGATACCATTATCACGGGAATTGACACCATCATTATTCCCGGCGATACAGCCCGGATGAAAGTCACCCCGGCAGAGAACTGGGTAGCCGGCGCCGAACTTGCGGTTACCTTCTGGAAGAAAAAGATCCGTCTGGAAGCGGAAGCGACCGGATCATTTCTCACCCCCGACCGGGAGGCCCCCCTCCCGGAAGCGGATAATGATGCCGTTAAGTTCTTTTCGTTTCTGAATCCCCGGTTAGGATCTCATGCCGACTGGGCCTGCAGAGCTACCCTCTCCATCAATCTTGATAAAATCAAGCTGAAAGGAAGTTATACACGAACCGGGCCGGGTTATCAAACCATGGGCTCCCCTTATCTCAGACAGAATATGCAAACCATCGAAGGCCGGATTAGCGGAAAACTGTTGAAAAAAGTGATTGGATTCAGTGTATTTGGAAAATACCTGCTCCGGGATCCGGATGGATTTGATGCCAGGAGATTCCGATCCGTTCTGTGTGGTTTAAATGCCTCTGTCAGGCTGAAAAAAGGGCCCTATTTTATCTTCACAATGTTACCCTCCTGGCAATTCAGCAAATGCGATTCCATTCCATCTGATTATCATAGTTTCGTTACGGGACTAACAACCGGGTATCCCTGGAGAGTAAACACAGTCGCCTGTCTGACTTCCGTCACCATCACCTATATGAAAAACCGGATAAACCGGGGTGAAATGAACGACCAGTCAACAACGTTATCACTGGGCATAAACCAGTCGGTGACTATTTCACGATATCTCTCTTCCCGCATCTATTTCAACTGGACAGGCCGGGACGGTTCTATTTCCCAGTCTAACCTTTACACTGGAGGAATTGATGCACAGAGTTCGCCATGGAAATGGTTCTCCGTGATGCTGGGATTCAACCACACCAACACAGATTTGCAGGGTGAGGTAAGCGCCCTGAATTGCACCCTTGGATTTAAGCCATTATCCTGGCTTTCCTTCGACGGGACCATCTCTAAAAATTCCAGTTCCGGAAGTACCTTGACCGGATCCCTTCCCGATTGGAGTGGACGTATTGCCGCCACAATCAACTTTTAAAGGAGCGTTTTCATACCTTTGTTCCAAGTAAATGTGATGCCGTAGTGCCGTAGTGCCGTGGTGAAAGTGAAATTCGTAATTCGTAATTCGTAATTCGTAATTGTATATCTGGGGACATAACCGGCGTTTTAACAGTTACACTGAGTATATCCGGAACATCTTCGGCGGGCGGGTACAGAAGGTGGTGGTAGATGCGGGGTTTACGTGTCCCAACCGCGATGGCACCAAAGGCACCGGGGGGTGTACTTACTGCAATAACGACGCCTTCAATCCCTCGTATTGCAACCCGATTGAGCCAATCCATTCCCAGATCGCCAAAGGAATCGACTTCCACTCTGTCCGTTATCGTAGGGCCTCAAGGTTTCTGGTCTATTTTCAGCCCTATAGCAATACCTATGCGCCATTATCGCTACTGAAAGAACTATATAAGGAGGCGTTGATTTATCCGGGGGTAGTTGGAATCGTGATTGGTACCCGGCCGGATTGTGTAGATGAGGAGAAACTTCAGTACCTGGCCGAATTGTCGGAGAAACACTTTGTCCAGATAGAGTATGGCATTGAGTCGTGTTATAATAAGACCCTCGTGCGAATTAACCGGGGACATGATTTTGAGGTCAGCCGATCGGTAATTCAGAGAACCCATGATCTGGGAATCCGTTCAGGTACTCATTTTATATTCGGTCTGCCTGGAGAGAGCCGGGACGAGATGATGCAAGAGGCTGATATCATTTCGCGACTGCCAATCGATACGGTCAAGTTCCACCAGCTTCAGGTAGTCAAGGGAACCCGGATAGAACAGGAGTACATGGCTAACCCTTCTGCATTTCACCAATTCAGCCTTGAGGAATATATCGACTTCATCATCCGCTTCCTGGAGAAACTTTCCCCTGAGATTGTTGTGGAACGATTTGCCGGCGAAGTTCCTCCACAGTTACTCCATCACCTGAGTTGGGATCTTATCAGATATGATGAAGTCCTCAAACGAATCGAGAAAGAGTTAGAGCGAAGGGATACTTTTCAGGGACGTAAGACGTAAGACATAGGACGAGGGAAGAAGACCGAGGACTGAGGACTGAGGACTGCCAATTGCCAACTGCCAACTAACATCAGGCATCAAGCAACCGCCTGATGATCCCCTCCACCGTGATTCCTTCTGCTTCGGCTTTGTAGTTGCGGACGATGCGGTGACGCAGAACTGCCGTGGCTACAGCTTTAACATCTTCGATATCAGGGGAATATTTTCCGCCCAGTATAGCGTGGCATTTCGCACCGATAATCAGGTATTGGGAGGCACGCGGGCCAGCGCCCCATGTAAGGTATTCATTTGTCCAGTCCATGGCATGGGAGGTTCGGGGACGTGTTTTTGTGACCAGCGATACGGCATAATTATAGACATTATCAGGCACGGGGATCTTCCTGACCAGATTTTGAAAAAAGAGGATCTCCTCCGACGTAAGAACGATTTCAGGAATGACAGTTTTCTCTGTGGTCGTACTTTGAACAATCCTGATTTCTTCAGCAAATGATGGATAATCCAGCCAGATGTTAAACATGAAACGGTCGAGTTGGGCTTCGGGTAAGGGATAGGTTCCCTCCTGTTCAATTGGATTCTGGGTAGCCAATACGAAGAACGGCTCTTCCAGTTTATAGGATTCTCCTGCTACGGTCACAGCTTTCTCCTGCATTGCTTCCAGCAGTGCCGATTGCGTTTTGGGAGGGGTTCGGTTGATCTCATCAGCGAGAATGATGTTGGCGAAGACCGGTCCTTTAATGAACCTAAAATGACGAGACTCATCCAGGATCTCTGTTCCGATTATATCAGAGGGCATCAAATCTGGGGTAAACTGAATCCGGCTATAGGAGAGGCCTAATGCCTTGGATAGTGTATTGACCATCAATGTTTTGGCCAGGCCAGGTACACCTACGAGTAAACAGTGTCCTTTACAGAATATAGAGATCAGTAGGTTCTTAACAACCTCATCCTGTCCAACGATTACTTTAGCAATTTCTTGCTTCAGCAGGGAATATTTCCCAACCAGCGCATCAACTGCTTCCACATCCGATGAGTAGTTCATAATGCGTGTTTCTTCAATAATTCAGGTTAGTTATTTAACCCATTGCCTTTCGAATGTACATTCTTTATAGGGCGACATGACCTCAATGTATGTCTCTTCCGCCTTATTATCAATCCATTTCTCAATGACTGCAAGCTTCTTCTTATCCAGGGTCCATTGTTGTATTCGGGCATAGTCTTCCTCCAGGTTTGCATAGTGGGGCGTTGAGCGAGACTTAAGGTAATATATGCGGAAGTGGCGGGTTCCCCGTTCTTCCCATTTTACTGGAGTGGATATTTCTCCTTCCTTAAGTTTATCGATTACGAAAAAGATTTTAGGATCCACCTCCCCGATCTCGAACTTCGTATTGCCGCTGGCAGGATTTATCAACATTCCCCCATTGTTCTTATTTGGGTCATCAGAATATAATATTACGGCTTTATCAAAGGTAATCTCATTCGCCTGGATGATAGTTGCAATACTGTCGAGAAAAAGTTTTGCATTGTTCAACTCTATCGGCGACACCTTTGGTTGGACCAAAATATGCCGCACATTGATAAAATCTCCTCTTCGTTCAATCAGTTGGATCAGGTGATATCCATCTTCTGTCTCCACGATTTCTGAAACCTCCCCTGGTTTTAATTTAAATGCTGCTGCTTCAAACTGTGGCCGCATGTCACCTCGCTGAAACATGCCGAGTTCCCCTCCCTGCTTTGCTGATACGGGATCCTCAGAATAGAGGATAGCCAGGGTAGCGAAATCATCCCCTTTATTGACACGTTCCTTAAATCCAGCCAGTTGATCTTTTGCAATCGTGCGTTCGACTTCTGTAATAGCTGGTTCTCTGGTAATTATGCCAATCTCAACTTCTGCATTGATTTCAGGCACACTATCCTTTGGGATTTTCCGGAAATAGGCTTTCACTTCAGCAGGAGTCACCACGACTTTTTCTGTTATTTTGTTCTGCTCCTGCTCCACCAACATCTGTTCCTCTATCACATCATGCATCTCTGCTTTGATCTCAAGCAAACTTTTGTGATAATATTCTTCCAGACGTTCAGGAGATCCTGCCTGTGCAATGAAGTAACGCATCCGCCTGTCCATCTCGGTCTCTACCTGGGTTTCAGTAACCGTGATACTATCTACTTCCGATTGGTGAAAGAGTAGTTTCATGAAGAGCATGTTTTCAAAAATCTGACACTTGACTCGTTGCGGACTGCCAGTAATATTCCCTTGTGCCCTGAATTGCAGATATTGTGTCTCAAGGTCGGACTTCAGAATCATATGCCCTCCAACGATCGCAACAATACCATCAATAATCGTGTCCTGTGCTGTGGCATGGAATTGAAACAGTGCCATGATCAGGAAAAGTAAAATTGAGCGGGATCGTTTCATGAGGATTCGTTTTAGGATAACGCTTAATAAGTTTCTATCGTATTTTTCTGAAGTGCTTCGTTATAGACATCCTGCCTCATCGTGTTAAGCAGGGTCATCTTTCGTTTGTTGAGGATGATGCTTTTAATTCGTTGCCTCTCAAACTGCAAAGGCGATGTACTCTCTTTGATTCTAAAATCAAAAAATTTTGTAAGGTATAGGTATAAGGAGTCCTGCATCTCAAAGGTCCTTCTGTACCTAAGAAACTCCTCCTGGTTGTATGTCTGGATAGGGATCTCCTTTATCACATCATCGAAGATGAGCCATGTTTGATCATCAACAAAGTATTGTGTAGCGTATTTATCACACAGGTCAGCCAGTTTCTCTTTATCACCCGGATCATCCGAGTAAAAATACCGGCGAATCTGCTTTGAATGTTTCGAATCCAGAGGGATTTTTACATAGGATAACCTGACGATGTTGTTTGTCAGCAGAAAATTATTTTGGTTTTCCAGATAATAAGACTCCATCTCTGCATCCGACACGACAGTATCGAGACGCTGGTCAATCAGCATATTTTCATAGGCAAATATGACCAGGGAGTTCCTGTAGTCCTCCATCTCCTTTGAAAAGTTGAGTTGATCTTCTGTCAGGTTTTTTCCCGCCTGGTGAATCAGGATTTTCTTTTTAATCCAGCTATCAATGTAATTCCTGGTCAGGTTCAGGCTATCGGTAGCGGAGGTCCCGGGGGCAATCATTCCAGCAATCTCCGATTCGAACAGGTAATCATCATCAACTCTGGCCAACGGCCTGTCTCCCTCTTCATGTAAGTAGGAGCAGGATGCAAGAAATAAAAGAAAGATGAAGAGACTATTTTTCAATGGCTACTTTATTTTTGCATAGACCTCCTTGTGGACTACTACCGGATATTTTTTCTTGAGGTCTTTGATCCATTGGGTTTCCAGGAAATTCTGATAGTCAGCCGTGATCAGTCCTCGCGCTTCATTAAGCTCTTTTTGCTGAGGTTGAATCACCTCCCTGATATTAATAAACACAACGCCATTATCAGTCTTCACATTTTCCGAGATCCCTTTTTCCCAGGCGATTTTATCTAAAGCAGGATTGTCATTCTTCGAAAATTTACCACTCTGGATCGTCAATATTTTAAGTGTGTCGTGGTTGATCTCCTTCAAAATATCATCATCGGGCAAACCGGTTGACAGAAAGTTTCTCACTGTAACAGCAGCATCCGGATTCATGACGGTATAGATAGTAGCATCAATCCTCGGACCCCACATATAGTTTGATTTGTTGTTATCGAAGAAGTTCTTCAGTCCAGTGGTATCTTTTACTGCTTTTGACCAAACATTATTATCGGTTAAGTCGAAAAGAAGTATCCCATCACGGTATTCACTCATCAACGCTTTAAATTCTGGATATTTCTGTTCAAGATTCTGGTTTTCAACCATCAGCAGTTTCTCCTGGAGGAAATCATGATACTGGGTATTGACATATGCTTTAACACTTTTTTTATCTCCCCGCTTCTGCTTGGCAGCCAGGTAAGTAGCAAATTCTTGCTGAGTTGTCACCTGGACCCCAATTTTAAAGAGTGGTTTGTTGAGTGCTGAAGCCAGGTCGACATTCCATTTACCGAAGAAGATGCTGTCAGTAACTACGGGATAAAACTCCTCCCTGGCGGTTTGGTACTCTTCGAGGCCGTACTCATCAATGATCTTCTGTGTAACTATCTCTCTCCCAAGTTGTGACCTGCTATCTTTAATCACTTTCTGCTTCAGTTCTCCCTTAACTTCATTGAAGGGCATTACTCTATCACGGTCTTCAAGCCTGATAATATGCCATCCGTAAGAGGTAAGAATAGGTTTGGAATAGTCACCTGGTGTTTCAAGCTGATAGATTGCCTCGATGAACTCAGGGACCATTCTGTTTACACCAAACTTAGCAAGCTTACCACCACGGGCTGCCGACCCTTTATCATCGGAGAATGCTTTGACCAGCGAATCCCATTTGGCTCCATTTTTCAGCAGTGTATAAATGCTGTCGATTTTTTGATGCACACGTAGTGAATCTTCAGCTGTGGCATCTTTGGGAATTGTTTTGTAGAGATGGGCGACTGTAACTTTGCCCATTGCGGGTTGTTTTTTTGTTACCTTGATCAGGTGGTAACCATATTCCGAACGGACTGGTTGAGACACCTGGGTTTCCATGGTTTCGTAGGCAGCAGTCTCAAAAGGGTAAACCATGTCAAACACAGTAAAATACCCCAGGTCACCATTGTTACCCTTGGTAAATGGATGCTGTGCATTCGCTTCGCGGTCTCGTGCCGATGGATCGTCGGATAGTTCAAATGCAAGGCTTTCGAAACTTTCTCCGTTTACAATTCGTTGTCGGATTCCCATAACTTTTTTCCATGCAGCAAGCGTGTCTTCCGGGAGTGCATCAGGGGTTACCCGAACAAAAATATGGCTTGCCCTGATGTCCTGTTTCGATCGATCGAAAGCCTCCTTGATAAGATTATCAATTGTAGTTTCATCAATGAAATAGGGTTTCGCGAGTTGCTCCCTGTAACCAGCAAGTTCGGTTTTAAAGGAAGTAACAGTATCCAGTCCCAAATCTTCAGCTTCACGAACCTTTAATTTGAAGTTGATAAAAAGATCAAGGTACTCGTTGAGTGCTCCCTGGTCGATCGCATGGTTTGCCATGTTGTTCTTCTGGTAGATTGTCATAAACTCCCCAACCGTGACATCTTTTCCTGAGATGGTCATCAACACTTCATTGGAATTGACCTGAGCCCAGCCTCCAAGAAACAGACCTGTAAAAGTCATTAATAACAGTAAACGGAATGTAATACGTCTCATAACTTCTATGAATTTTAGTTTTGAATTTAATTAACGATACTTATCTGGAAAAATTTTACCTGCTATAGTTAGGTGCTTCACTGATAATTTTAACATCGTGTGGATGACTTTCGATGACTCCTGCCGAAGTAATTTTTATGAACGTTGCTTTTTGCAACTCTTCGATTGTACCGGAGCCTGTATACCCCATACCAGAGCGCAATCCACCTACCATCTGGTATATAACTTCCGAGAGTGAGCCTTTAAAAGGCACTCGACCAACAATCCCTTCGGGGACAAGTTTCTTAATATCGTCTTCAACATCCTGGAAATAGCGGTCTTTGGAGCCCTGCTGCATCGCTTCAATGGATCCCATTCCACGATATGTCTTGAATTTCCTGCCTTCAAAGATCGTAGTCCCTCCGGGTGACTCTTCCACCCCGGCAAAGAGTGATCCCGCCATGATAGAGTGAGCGCCGGCAGCAATGGCTTTCACGATGTCGCCTGTGTAGCGGATCCCTCCATCAGCGATCACGGGGATCCCTGAACCTTCGAGTGCTTTGGCAACCATGTTAATTGCTGATAGCTGTGGGATGCCAATTCCGGCAATGATCCGTGTTGTACAGATTGATCCAGGTCCGATGCCTACTTTCAGCCCATCAACTTCAAGTTTTGCCAGATCCCTGGCAGCTTCAGCAGTACCGATGTTGCCAACGATCAAATCGATATCAGGGAAAGCTTTCCGAACCCGTTTAGCCATCTCCATCACCCCTTTTGAGTGTCCGTGAGCTGTATCAATAACAATGGCATCAACGCCTTCCCTAACTAAGGCTTCAACACGATCCAATGTATCACCAGCAATACCCACCGCAGCTGCCGCCCGTAGCCGTCCCAGGCTGTCTTTGCTGGCATTTGGGCGCGCTTTCACTTTGATAATATCTTTGTAGGTAATCAGTCCAACCAGTTTGTTGTTTTTATCCACTACAGGCAGCTTCTCAATTTTATGCTGCTGCAAGATGGCCTCTGCTTTTTCAAAATCGGTAAATTCTGAAATGGTAATCACTTCGTGGGTCATAACCTCTGTAACAGGTCTTGAAGGATCCCGTTCAAAGCGCAGGTCACGATTTGTCACAATTCCAACCAGAACCTTATTCTCATTAATTACCGGGATGCCGCCGATGCTATACTCTTTCATCATGGCGAGTGCATCTCCAACCAGCGCGTTCTCGGAAAGGGTAACGGGATCGAGGATCATACCATTTTCGGCGCGTTTCACTTTTCGTACATGTAAGGCCTGTGCAGCAATCGACATATTCTTATGCAATACCCCGATACCACCCTCCTGTGCCATAGCAATGGCCATAGGAGCTTCCGTAACGGTATCCATGGCAGCCGATACGATCGGAATGTTGATGGCGATGCGACGAGAGAGCAGGGTAGTTACATCGACATCCCGTGGCAGGACTGACGAGTAAGCTGGCACTAGAAGAACGTCGTCATAAGTCAGACCTTCTCCCTGAAATTTATTTCGATCCAGTAACATAGTGAACTCCGTTTAGGAGTGCAAATTTACGAAATTATCGGTAATAATTATTTCGCGATAGTTGCGCCCATGATTAAAGGGATATTTGTAGTAGAGGCAACCCGTAACTTGTCCCCGGCTGGAGCAGATCGGCTATTCCAGCTTCTCACATCCCATTCCTACGACAGTGACTCCCTGTTTCGTGTTCAGATTGATTCCTCAATAGCCTTCCCCGAACGGTACCGGAAACAACACCAGCAAAAAATAAAAAACCGGTACGAATCCATTTTTTTTATTATTCCAACGATATATTTTTATATATTTAGGTTTTCAACTACTAAAATTTAATTCAGACATTATGAAAACGAAAATTTTCCTTTCGCTCCTTTTTGGATTCCTTGTCTCCTTCTCATTTGCTCAACACTCCAAATCTTTAATCGGGCCTGCTGGAGCAGATAAACTGGATATAACGATCAACCCATTGAAATCTGAATTGCAATCGCAACATCTTTCCGGGGAAGTGCTCTCGGGGCAGCCGGCAACTGCATGGCATAAACAGCTGATCTCGTTCGACAAGAAACATACATTAGCACCTGAAGTCATGGCAGAGAAACTCCGTAAAACACAGGAGAAATTGTCGCGAACCAATGGAGCTTTTCAGGATGAGAGTCAACTCAAAGGTGTGACAGACCAGCCAACAATTGGCACCAATTTCGAAGGGAACTGGTTTGACAATACCACCCCTCCCGACAACTCGATGGCAATATCCAACGAGGGGTATATCGTAAGTGTTACGAACTCGCATATCGAATATTTTGACATGAGCGGAACCCGGCTATTTACATCATCCTTTGATGACTTTTTCGGAGATCCCTCCTTTACTGCTTTGTTATATGACCCTGCAGTGCTTTATGATTCGCAAGCCGACCGGTTTTTCATGGTGGTACTCCATGGATCAAATTCTTCTGTTTCCAAAGTGGTCGTCTGTTTCTCAAAAAGCAATAATCCACAGGATGGGTGGTGGTTTTACAAACTTCCCGGCGATCCGCTGGGAGTCAACAACTGGTTTGACTACCCGAAAATCGGGTTCTCGACAAATGAGGTATATGTAACAGGTAATCTCTTCACCAACAATGATCAGTTCTCACAAGCAATACTCTACCAGATCACAAAATCAGGTGGTTACGCAGGTGACAACATTAACTGGCAATACTGGTATAACATCTCTGAATCCCCATTTACAATTGTACCGGCATCCTTTGGCCAGCAAGGTGGGTATGGCCCGGGAATCTACCTGGTAAGCTCGCATGGAACAACCGGGACTTCAGATAAAATAAGACTTTTCGACCTAACCAACGATATCACCGGAAATCCTCAATTGAAAGCCTACAGCATCGATGCTAACTTTGACCTGGCTGGAGATGCTCCCCAACTGGGGTCTAATATTGTGCTAGACAATGGAGATAACAGGATTATCAGTGCCTTTTATCTGAATGGAATTGTTCATTTCGTTTTTCATTCGGAATATATAAACAACTATAATGGCCTTAATTACAACAGGTTAACTGTCGATGGCCTTACTAACTGGAATTCAAAATTTGGTCTGGACGAATATGATTATTCATATCCTTCAGTAGCTTCTTTTGGCACTTCAGAGACTGATAAATCGGTGATGATGTGCTTCCTTCGGGTTAGTGAAACGATTTATCCCCAGGTTCGGGTAGTCTTTGTGGACAATGCAGGTACCTGGTCTAATTCAACCCTGGTGAAAGAAGGCGAAACCTATGTAGATGTATATGCCAGCAGTGGTGTTTCCCGCTGGGGAGATTATACCGGGATTTCCAGGAAAAACAACGCTTCACCACCAAATGTATGGCTGAGTGGAGGGTTTGGTACACTCCGTTTGAATAAGCATGCTTTCGACACATGGATTGCACAGATCAATGGCGTCGCCATTGGTATCGAGGAAAAAGCCAATGTTCATCCTGTCAGGATCTATCCCAATCCAGTTTATGATATCATGAACATCGAATTTACGCTTGACGAGCGGTCCGCCATTGAAATTTCAGTGATTGATCAGCAGGGAAAAATTGTTAAAACCTTGCTTCAGGACACCGCACCGGGTGGCCGAAACTCCTTTTCGTTCAACAAAGGGGCTCTATCAAGCGGTATCTATTTTCTCAAAGTTTCATCTTCAAACAATACCATCCGTTATGAAAAATTTATTGTTCACTAATTTACTGGTTCTATCTGTCCTTCTGATCGTCTCATGTTCTTACAGCAATCAGGCAAACACTGAAACCGCCTCTGATGATACTGTGAAACTCTCAGTTATTGATACGACACCTGCTAAAACCGTGGACACCATTCAATCTGTCGCTAAAAAAGGAGATTCTGTTGCTGCACAGTCGACACGGGTTGAATCTACTGAGCAAGGGACCACTGCCAAACATCAGGGAGCGGTCAAAAATCCGGGTGCTAACCAGGCTCAGACTGACAGCATCAAGAAGACAAAAACTAAAGGTAAAAAAAAGAACTAAAAACTGCCGGAGAATTCGGTTTTGACAGTGATATATCCAGGATAACTCAGAGGCTGACCATTGACCATGATATAAGGTTTCAACTTTACTTTAAACCGTGTGGGTTTTCCACCAGATCCTGATAGGTTGGTAGCGAAGTTCAAAATGGCGTCAGCTGATTTTCCCTGTAATACCTTCTTCAGGTCAACTGTCATTTGCATAGGTATTTTTGCTGTTCCGTTGTTCGGAGGAATGGAAATGGGCTGGTTGAAAGTACCAGATGTCATCTCGATATCATCGACGTAGACGATATAATCGAGATTGTTTAACCCAGCCGTGGTTACATTTGGGTTCCTGGCGTCAATATTGAGCATGAAGGTCAACGGAAAGGTTGGCTTGGTCAATGCTATCATCAGTTTCTGGGCATCTGACCAGGTTAGATCCTTGACATTGTTAATATGATCCACATCGACTCCGACCAGCATGATATTCGTAACGGACTGTATCCGAAAATCACACTTCAACAGGTTGGCTACCTGTGCGGCCTGGTTGACTACGCCGCAACGCTGAAAAACGAGCAGTAGAGCCAGGAGGATAATATGATAGTGAAATGGTGAAAAAGTGAAATTATTTGGTTCCGGGGACTTCACGGTTAAAAACAAGTTTAATGAATTTTGTTTCGTACGGTAAGCAGGTTTTTACCCATTGTTCTATTGTTCGTGGACCAGCCACTCTTTTGGAACAAGTTGTTTCAGAAGGTCAGGGCTCTTGATATAAACCTTTAGTTCATCACTTCCTGTCTTTTCAAAAAATGTAACTTTAAACGGGTGGAAGCCGGCAGTTAGTCCAATGGTTCCCTCTTTCTGCCGTAGCCCATGCAATCCGTCATTATCTACGACCAACTTCTTCCCGATATAGAAGCGACTTCCGTCGTCAGATTCGGTAAAGAATGTATATACATTGCGTTTAGGGATCAGGATATAACCTGTAAATACAAAGCCAAAATGTTCCTGGTCATTCCTGGGGTCAAAGCTTAAATAGGGTAAGTCGCCGTTCTTTATAGCCGTTAGTGTGGAAAAATCAGGGAGGGAATCCCATTCACCTTCAAAATACTGATACCGGATGCCGGATACCGGATTCTTTACATTTTTAGGTGCTAACGGCAACAACATGGTAAAAGAACGGGTAGCCGTTCCGCTAACTGGCTTCCCATCCCGGAAGCAGCGCGCTTTAACAGTTACATCACCTTTGATCTCAAGAGGCTCAGTATATAACCATGAGGTATCAACCGGGTCAGTACCATCTCCAGTAAACCGGATTTCTATATTTTGGCGATCAGAAACCAATTCTATTTTCATCTGGTCGACAAAGAAGTCATTGTAACCAACAATACCCGGTGGGTTGGTAATGTCGAGGGGGCCACTCAGGGTAAGTTTAATCACCGGGTTTAGTTTATCGGGAGCATTTTTGGGAAGAAGTACAAGTATTTTATCATCCTTCCTGCTTACACTGAGATCTTTCTCTGGCTGTGCCAGCAGAATTGCATGCCGTGGGTCATTCAAACATCCCTCCACCAACAATCGGCCATCAGCAGGCCAGTCGAAGATATGAAGGTAGAGGGTTACTGTATCACTATTCTCTTTCATGGTACAGCGGCCCCATGGTGTAGATGCAAATGGGCTGGCTACAGTGCCGTAGATGGACTCTCCATTCACCATTATCCACTTCCCTATCTCCTGAAGGCGGAAAAGAGCTTGTTTAGGAAATGTTCCTTTATCGGTAGGTCCGACATTAAGCAGATAATTTCCCCCTTTAGAGGCGATATCTGTCAACATCCGGATTATTTCCTGGGCAGACTTATATTCTATATTCGCTTTGTTATATCCCCAATGGTCATTCATCGTCATGCATGTCTCCCAGTCGGTGCCGGGCAAACCCGTAGGAGGAATCTGTTGCTCTGGAGTTCCGAAGTCGCCACCAAAAGCACCTTCTTCCGTTGTACCCTCCATATCCATTCTTCCTGCCCCTACCCTGTTGTTGATGATAATATTGGGTTGCAAATTCCTTACAAATGCGTAAATCTCCTTTCCGTATTTGTCGTTCCAGGTGGTTTCCCAATCCCCATCAAACCACAACACACCAATATTTCCATACTGAGTCAGAAGTTCTTTTAGCTCCTGTTTCATATATGACACATACCGGTCGAAATCAGCGCTGTCGGCACTTCTCTTTTTCTCCCAGTCGCGGTGCGGTAAATAATCGGGGTGATGCCAGTCCATGATGGAGTAGTAGAAACAAAGTTTCATATCGAATTTGCGGCAGGCATCGGCCAACTCTTTCATTACATCTCTGGCGAAGGGGGTCTCCATGATATTGAACCCGGTCTGCTTTGTATTGAACATACAGAACCCATCGTGGTGCTTGGAAGTGATCACAATGTATTTCATGCCGGCATCGCAAGCGGTTTTAACCCACTTATCGGCATCAAAGTTTACCGGGTTGAATTGATTCTGGAATTGGTCATAGGTCTCAGACGGGATGCAGGCAGAATGCCGGATCCACTCTCCATAATCTGTTTTTCCATTCCACTCACCGGCAGGGATTGCATACAGACCCCAATGAATGAACATGCCGAACCGGGCATCACGCCACCACTCCATGCGTGAATCTCGTTGCAATTTACTCTCAGGCTGTGCAACAACAGACAATTGAAAAATACAGAGAACAACAGTAAATAACAGGACCATCCGTCTCATAAAGAAATGATTTACATATGAGCCGGTAAAAGTAGGAATTAATTAATTTATCTCGTTTTTATTCAGGGGGCCGCAAAGATATAGATTCTCTCAGTACCATTAATTCCGTCACCGGGAGTACACGTTATTAACGAACTGTCTTTTTTCCCTGCCCGGCCCATTTTCCATATCGTCATACCTCCGGAGCCATCAGGAAGTGGGGGTGGGATCAGGCCTTCATGTTGAAGCGTCTTAAGCAGTCCATCAACTGTATCGGTCCCCGGGTCAACATCTCTGACAAATTTTTTCCCAAAAGGAACCACGTAAAATTCCAATCGTACCATAATTTCAAATTTTAGGTTAATTTCATGACGTTAAATTATATAAAATATCAGGGTTATGCAATACTTCGTTGCAAAATATATCAAATTTGGCCAAACTTGTAAAATATTCTAATTTTGGTTTAGTCATACCATAACCATTCTACTCATGTTAAGAAAGGTGTTTTTCAAAATTCTCTTTATCTTTCTATTCACTGGATTGTCGGATTCTACAGGATTTACACAAATTCCTGTAAATTTATCCCTTTCCAGGCAGTATCAGATTCAAACCTGGAACCTGGATGCCGGAATCCCGCCCATCATCTATTCGATTTCCCAAACCCCGGATGGATTTTTATGGTTGGGGTCCGACCAGGGGGCATATACATTTGATGGGATTACATTTGTCCCCTTAGATGCTGATTCCCTGCGCCTGGGAAATGAATGTCATTCTATTTGTGTCTTGCAGGACGGTTCGGTTTTATGTGGATTTAAAAATGGGAAACTTATCAGGTATCATAATGGCCGAGGTACCCAGTTGGGATCCAGTAATCTCTTTGGCGGATCTACTATTTCCGCAATCTGTGAAGATCCGCAAGGAGATGTCTGGATCGGTACGGATGGAGCCGGATTGTTCCTATTTTCTGGTGGAACCTTTACAACTTATATATCTTCCAACGGACTTCCATCAAGTAATATTACTTGTTTAGTAAACGGGGAAGAAAATGTTATCTGGGCAGGAACGCAAGATGGCATTTGCCGGATAGAGAAGGAGAAGATCTCCTCTCTCACCAAAAAAGAGGGGTTGCCGCATAATTATATTCTATCGCTTTGGTTTGACTCGCAAAGCAGGCTATGGATCGGCACACATGGGGGGTTAGGCATTCTTGAAAACGACACCATTCATCTGATTGAGAAAGATCTCATATCATCCGAAGCCGATATTCAGGCCATCACAGAAGACTCAGACGGAAATATCTGGATTGCAGTCTTTGGCGAAGGAGTTTGTCGATTTTCACCCCACCTGTCAGAACTTGAGCAGTTGACTGATATGGAAGGACTCCCCTCGAACCTAATCCGTTGCCTTTTTACGGATAAGCAATCCAATATCTGGCTTGGATTCGATGGGAATTTTGGATTAAGTCAACTGCAACAACCTGTAATACAAACATATACTAATGCCGATGGTCTTTCAGGGAATAACATTCTTCCTCTCTGCGTTTCATCGGAAGGAACGGTCTGGGTTGGAACTGCAACAGGGGGTCTCGATTATTATTCTCATGGAAGTTTTACCAACCATGGGGCCTCTGCAGGGTTGGAGAATAATCCAGTATTTACCATTGCCGAGGGTTCAGATCATCTTTTGTGGGTTGGCAGCATTGGTAAGCTAGTCTTGTATAATGGGGAAAAAGTCCTTAAAATATATCAAAGGATGGAGCTCGAAAACCCTTCCTTCCGTGCTGTTTTCAAAGCCCGGGATGGATCTGTATGGGTAGGAACCGACAACGGAATTTATATTTTTCGGCAAGGGGAGATCAATACGTTAACCAAAAAAGACAACTTATCGGATGTCCGGATTTTTTGTTTTACTGAAGATCAGAAAGGCAATATCTGGATCGGCACACAAGAAGGAGGGATTAATATATACAGCAACGGAGTCATTGAACAACTAACCCAAAAAGAAGGATTGGCTGATGACATGATCCTTTGCATGGTTGAAGATAAGGAAGGGATCATGTGGGTAGGTACAGCTTCAGGTGGGTTAAACCGGATCGACCGATTGTCAGGTCAGATTACTTCCTTTGGAGGAAAGAGCGGATTGGATAATTCCATTAGCCAGATTTTCGAGGATGATTATGGATACCTCTGGTTGGGAACAAGTAGGGGGATTTTATCAGTCGAAAAGAAACAGTTCCATGAACATATGGACGGTACTATTTCAAAGTTTAATCCGGAAGGATTCAACTCATCCAATAAAGATCAGGATTTGTTTTTGAATGCAGGTATCTTTCCTTCAGGGTGCAAATTGCCAGATGGAACCCTCTGGTTTCCGACCAATCATGGCATTGCTGTTATTCATCCTGACAGGATGCATGGGAAAGTTGATTTCCCCCGGGTGGTTATCCAGGAAGTTTATATCAATCACAACCTGCAACCGTTATCTTCAAGTTATACCTTCCCACCTGCCGTAATCCATATGGAGATCAAATTTACAGCACCAACATTCATTTCTCCCGACCTGATCAGGTTCAGGTACAAACTTGTTGGCTATGACAATGACTGGGTATACCCCAAAGGTCGAAGTTCTTACTTTACGAAAATCCCGTATGGCAATTATGAGTTCCAGGTTGAAGTAACAAACCGTCTGGGACAATGGAGCGGTGAAATCGTGAAGATCCCGATAACGATCAAACCATTCTTTTATCAAACGATCTGGTTTCTCGTGCTCTGTATTCTTTTCGGACTTTTAATAATTTACGGCATTACCAGGTATCGTATCCGTCAGATCAGGGAGAAAGAGCTGGAGGTTCTGGTGGATGCCCGGACCAGAGAACTAAGGGAACTCAACAGGGAGTTAGATCGGCGAGTGCTGGACAGAACAGCTGAATTAGCAGCAGCAAACCAGGAACTAGAGGCCTTTACTTACTCTGTTTCTCATGACCTCAGGGCACCAGTCAGGCGTATTGAAGGACTCGTTGAAGCGCTCGTAGAGGATCACGGATCACAGTTGGACGAAACAGGGAAAGACTTCCTGAGTAAAGTGGCTGACTCCTCCATCGAAATGGGGCAGCTCATCGAAGAGTTTCTCAAGCTGGCCCGGATTGCGCGTCAGGAGATCGACAAAACTGAGCTAAACCTCAGCAACCTGATAGAAGAGATCATAGCAGAACTATCCGATGTTGATCCAAAGCGAAAAGTTTCCGTGAAGATATGCCCCAATATTATTGCCAACGGCGACTCTCGACTGGTCAGAATCGCCCTCCAGAACCTCTTAAACAACGCCTGGAAATATACGGGAAAAACGGATCAGCCTGAGATCATCTTCGGTTCCCAGGAACAAGGTGGGCAGAAGGTTTTTTTCATTCAGGATAATGGTGTCGGCTTTGACATGAGTCATTATGAGAAACTTTTCACCCCTTTTCTTCGACTTCATAGTGATGACCAATTTACGGGGACAGGTATTGGCCTTGCGACTGTAAAACGGATCATTTTGAAGCATGGTGGAAAGATCTGGGCACAGGCAGAACCCGGGAAAGGAAGCACATTTTTCTTCACCCTTTAAATCAACATCCTATGACAAATATTAAGCTACTGCTGGTAGAAGACAATGATACCGATGCATTGCTTGTAGTCAGGCAATTGAAGAAGGAGGGGTTTGAGGTAGATCATCATCAGGTTAAAACCCGGGACGAAATGGAGAGAGCATTCTCAGAAGGGTGCTGGGATCTTGTTATCTCGGATTACTCCCTTCCAGGATTTGGAGGAAAAGATGCCCTTGAGCTGTTTAAGTCCAAAAAGTTGGATATCCCTTTCATCTTGGTTTCAGGAACAGTTGGTGAAGATATTGCGGTTACCATCATGAAGGGAGGAGCTAACGACTACCTGATGAAAACGCATTTAAACCGGCTGGGTCCGGCAGTTAAACGCGAACTGGAAGAGACCCAGGTAAAGCGGGAGAAAAAACGGATCGAGTCGGTCCTGGATCAGACTGAAAAGAGGTTTCAGCGATTGATAGAGGATTTACGGGATGTTGTATTCCTATCCTCGATGGATGGGAAGAAGATATATATTGTAAATCCGGCTTTTGAAGCCATTTATGGCAGGCCGTTGACGGAGCTGGAGCAAAATCCGCTAATTTGGCATGATGCCATTTATGATGATGATAAAGCCTTAATGGGGTCTATGACGAAGGAGCTCAAAACCACTGGGTTGTGTGCAGGAGAGTATAGGATAGTCAGGCCTGATTTGTCAGTACGCTGGGTGTATGATCGTAGATGCCTTGTCTTTACGGATGGAGAAAAAGAACCGTTGATGGGTGGCGTAGTTATGGATGTGACGGAGAAAAAACAAGCGGAAGTAGATCTGATCCTGGCAAAAAAAACAGCAGAGGAATCGAGTCGTTTGAAGTCAGCATTATTACAAAATATGAGCCACGAGCTCAGAACACCGATGAATGGCATTCTGGGTTTCTCGGAGTTTCTCTTCGAGGAGTTACAGGATGAAGAAACCCGTACAAAGGCGGGATTCATTCTCACTTCCGGGAAACGGCTTCAGCAAACGCTGGAATCGATGATGTTCTATGCCCAGCTCGTATCGGGGATCCCGTTAAAACCGATACTAATTGACCTGGTTGAAATAATCCGGAAACTGGGGGTAACATAAAGAAACAAGCTGAGTCGAAAGGGCTCACCTTTACCCTGCAGGTAGAGGAGAATCTCTCTCTTATTTCAGATGCGTCTCTGCTTCAACGGATTTTGCAGGAGATCATGGATAACGCAATAAAATTCACGGATACAGGAGAGGTTTCGGTATCTGCACGGTTTTCGGATGAAACCCATAGCGTTATCCAGATAGAGGTTTCGGATACAGGGATCGGGATTCCACGGGAGAAGCATGCACTTATTCTGGAGGAGTTCCGACAGGCTGAGGAGGGGTTTGATAGGCCATATGAAGGAAGCGGGTTGGGGTTGTCAAACGCCTTGAAAAGTATCCATCTGTTGGGAGGGAACCTCTTGGTGGATAGCGATGTTGGTCGAGGATCTACCTTTACGGTATTTTGTCCAACAGACTGGAAAGGTCCGGAGACCGGTGCAAAAACCGACATAGTTGCTCCTCCCGTTCCCCAGGCGCCGGTGAAAACGCACAAGGCAAAACCAAACATCCTGCTGGTGGAGGATAACGTTGCCAACATTGAACTGGTCAAGCTCTTTATCGGTGGAAGTTATCAACTGGATGTTGCCAAGGATGGGGAGTCGTCACTCGATCTGGTTAAGCAGAAGCAGTATGATTGCATTCTGATGGATATCAACCTGGGCCCCGGAATGGATGGTATTGACGCCATATCGGAGATTCGAAAAATACCTTCATACATGCCTGTTCCGATTATCGCTGTCACCGGTTATACCTTTCGGGACGAAAAGGACTTAATCCTTTCCAAGGGAGCCACAAATTACCTGGAAAAACCATTTACCCGACAACAGCTTCTTGAAGTGCTGGCTGAGGGATTTAAATGATTTATGATTAGGTGATTTTAGATTTACGATTGAATCGTAAATCTACCTTATCAGCATGATCGTCCCTTTGTTTGTTACACTGTGCTTGTCATTCTCTTTGTAAAAGATCGCCCAAACATAGAGCCCGCCGGGACAGTCCTCACCTTGTAAAGTGCCGTCCCACCCATCTTCAATGTTCAAGGTTGAAAAGACCACTTCACCCCATCTATTGAATACCTGCAAGTGAAACTCTGTGATGTTTTCAGGGGGCAAACCAATAATCCTGAATTCATCATTCAATCCATCCCCATTGGGAGTAAAGGCAGTTGGGATATAGGGTATGACAAAAACAGTTACACTATCCATAAACTCCTGCCCGTCGCATAACGTGATGAACGCATAGTAAGTGGTCGTTTCCTTGGGGGTGACAACGACACTCTGCTGTGAGGAAATCTGTTCGGCGCCCTGATACCACCGATATACGACTTTTTCTCCGGGGAGGATAGGTTGAAGATCATACTGGATCTGAGCAATCTGAAAACTATCAATGGATGTGGGCGTATACATCCATCCTTCCATCCGGGCGCTCCATGAAGTGGCATTCCGGCCCGGCACTGCATATCCTATGAATCCTGTCTCATTCTGGACACCCATCGTAGCCAGGTTATCATTCCATTCGGGACAGGAGGGTTTGTTCATCAGGTGATTTTCAATGGTGTTACCTCCTTCATTCAACACGATCTGAAGAGTGACAAGTGAATCTCTGCAAGAATTGCCATAAAGGGGAGTCTGACACCACATAACGACAAGACTCTGGTTTAAATCCGGTCCGATGGTCCGATAGTAGATAAAGGGACCGCCAGCTTGCAGGGGGTTGAGGTCCTGAAAAGGCCCCAGAATGCAGTTTTTGGGGTTATAATCGGCCGTGTTTGGAACAGCAAAAGCATTCCTGATCCCTTTGGCATTTGGATTTGGAGAGAAGCTGATCCATCCATTTGCACCTATATAAAACTGGGTGTACACATTGCCAAAGAAGCTGAAACTGAATCCTATCGGGAAAGGTCCTTCCACTCCATTATCATCTATCGTCACACCCTCACCAATCAAGCCATATGTGGTAGTGAGGGTGACTGGTACACCCGGGTTAATCGTATCGTTTGGGCCTGCATCGAACTGGGCGAAAAGGTTCAGGGGGAATAAGGTAAGAAGTAAGAGGTAAGACGTAAGACGTAAGACGTAAGACGTAAGACGTAAGACGTGAGAGGTGAGAGGTGAGAGGTGAGAGATGAAATGAGAAGGGAAATACGAAATCCGGAATACGTTTGGAATTATGGTGACCATGCTGTTCGGGTGAATGGACAAAATTGCAAAAATTCCGGCAAATATGCTAATTTTGTGTCTGCAAATCACTTTTCTGAAAAACGATAAAAAACACTATAAATTTCAATCTCAATGAAAAAAGACACAGCAATCTTTAGCATCATTAAAAAAGAGTTACATCGTCAGACCAGTGGACTGGAGTTGATTGCTTCCGAGAATTTTGTCAGCGAACAAGTGTTGAAAGCAATGGGGTCCTGTTTGACTAATAAATATGCAGAAGGCTATCCAGGGAAAAGATATTATGGCGGATGTCAGTATGTTGACGAATCCGAAGAGTTAGCGATCCAGCGGGCCAAGGAGTTGTTCAACGCCGAATGGGCCAATGTACAACCCCATTCCGGTGCCCAGGCAAACATGGCGGTGTTGATGACTGTGTTAAATCCGGGTGATACGTTTATGGGGCTGGACCTTGCACACGGTGGGCATCTCTCTCACGGCTCTCCTGTAAACTCATCCGGGATTTTATACAAAGCTGTAGGGTACCAGGTTGAGGAGTCGACGGGGTTGATCAATTATGACAAGATGGAGGCGAAGGCATTGGAGATCAAGCCAAAGATGATCATTGCCGGAGCTTCTGCCTATTCCCGTGACTGGGACTACAAGCGGATGCGTGAAATCGCCGATAAGATTGGCGCCATCCTGTTAGCCGACATTGCCCATCCAGCAGGCTTGATTGCCCGTGGCTTATTGAACGATCCACTTCCCTGGTGTCATGTGGTTACGACAACGACGCACAAAACCCTCCGTGGCCCACGAGGCGGAATGATCATGGTAGGGAAAGATTTTCCGAACCCTTGGGGCGTTACAACTCTTAAAGGTGAAGTAAAGATGTTTACACAGATGCTCGACTCGGCTGTATTCCCGGGCATTCAGGGCGGACCACTTGAGCATGTGATTGCCGCAAAGGCTGTCTCCTTCTTTGAAGCACTGTCGGACGAATACATGGACTACGTGATCCAGGTGAAGCGGAATGCTGCCGTGATGGCAAAGGCTTTTGTTGACAAAGGATACCATGTCATATCAGGCGGGACTGATAATCATCTGATGTTGATCGATCTACGGAAGAAATTCCCGGATATTACTGGCAAAAAAGTGGAAAACATCCTGGTACAAGCCGATATCACAGTCAATAAAAACATGGTTCCATTTGACAGTCGTTCTCCATTTCAGACGTCAGGTTTGCGTGTGGGGACATCAGCCATCACCACCCGTGGGATGGCAGAAAAGCATATGAAACCAATTGTCGACTTGATCGATGACGTGATCAGTAATATTGATAATGAAGATAAGGTCCGGAAAGTAAGGAAACAGGTGAATGAAATGATGGATGAATTTCCACTGTTTGCCTACTGACCTCACCCCCTCACCTCAATGAAAACCTTATACCTGGTACGGCATGCAAAATCTTCCTGGGACCATCCCGGGTTAAGTGATTTTGAACGACCATTGATGATGAAGGGCATTGAGAGGAGCTACCATATCATCCGATTTCTTAAGGACCGTGGTATCCTTCCCCACCTATTCATCAGCAGTCCGGCAATACGAGCCATAGAGACTGCAAAGCTTTTTGCCAGCGGTCTTGAGTACCCCCTGTCCGATATTTTAATTGAACAAAAGATTTATGATGGTTATTATGACCGGATCCTGGATATCATTTATGGTATCTCAAACGATGTTGATTCATTAATGATGTTCGGTCACAACCCCACAATCACCAATCTGGCGAATCTCTTCCTTCATCCGAGCATTGAAGATATGCCAACGTCGACTGTTGTGGCTATTGGATTTGACACCCTGAAATGGGAAGAGGTGCCTAATGCCAACGCTCGTCAACAGTTTATTGTCTCACCAAAAATGCTAAAGTAGATCGATGGCACCCCGGATCAAACCTAAAATGCTGAACAGAGAGATAGGCTGGCTCTATTTCAATGGCCGGGTATTGCAGGAGGCTGCAGACAAACAAAATCCACTGATCGAACGATTGAAGTTCCTTGGGATATTTTCCAATAACCGTGATGAGTTTTTCCGCGTCAGGGTTGCGACCTTGAACAGGTTGCTGGAAGTGGAGAAAGGACTCTACGATACCGAAATCAATCCCAAAAAGCTGCTTCATGAGATCGGGGAGATTGTGATGGCACAGGAGAAGGAGTTCCAGCACATCTTTGAGTCAATTGTAGAGGAGTTTACTGAACACGACATTCATATCATCAATGAGAAGCAGCTGACACCAAAGCAAGGGGAATTTGTCAGGAAATATTTCCAGGAGCAGGTGCGCGTTTTTCTGTTTCCATTAATAATCAGTAGTTTTAAAGATATCTCTACTCTAATTGACAAGTCGATCTACCTGGCTGTATGCCTCGAAAGCAGTGCCAAGGAGACAACCCCGGACTATGCCCTGATCGAGGTTCCCACAAAATCGGTCTCCCGATTCCTCATCCTGCCAAAAGAGGGGAAGAGAGAGTATGTGATGTTGCTTGATGATGTGATCCGCTTCTGTTTGTCGGAGATTTTCTTCCTGTTTGGGTACGACACATACAATGCCTATACCGTTAAAGTAACAAGGGATGCCGAGTTGGATATTGACATTGATATTTCGAAGAGTTTCCTGGAAGTGATGGCTGAAAGCATAAAACAGCGAAAACAAGGAAATCCGGTTCGATTTGTCTATGACAACTCGATGCCGAAAGAGCTGCTGAAGATGCTCAGAAAGAAACTGAACATACGGAAAGACGACCCCATCCGGGGCGGTGGCAGGTATCATAACTTCAAGGATTTCACGAGCTTTCCCGACCTGGACCATCCAGAGCTGGAGTACCGGTCATTACCTCCTAAACGGCATCCGGAGATCAATCCCAATACCAGCATCATCTCCCTGATGAAGCAGAAAGACATCATGCTCCATTTCCCTTACCAGACATTCCGGCATGTCATCGATCTTCTCCGGGAGGCATCAATCGATCCCTGTGTCCGGTCAATCAAAATGACCATCTACAGGGCGGCTAAAAATTCGAGTGTGATCAACGCATTGATCAATGCTGCCCGGAATGGGAAATATGTGACTGTCTATATGGAGTTACAGGCGAGATTCGATGAGGAGGCGAATATCTACTGGGCAGAGAGGCTTCATGAGGAGGGGGTGAAGGTAATTCACAGCATCCCGGGTTTCAAGGTACACTCCAAGTTACTCTTAATCAGGAGAAAAGAGAGTTCGAAGAATGTTTTCTACTCCATGATAAGTACCGGGAATTTCAATGAAGACACCGCCCGGATTTATGCCGATGACAGCCTGCTTACTTCAGATCCAAGGATATGCCATGATGTCGACACCGCTTTCCACCAGATGGAATCAGCCTATAAACCTTACCATTACAAATCACTGATTCTCTCTCCTTTCAGCATGCGTAACCACTTCATCCGTCTGGTGAACCAGGAGATAAAAAACGCCAAAGCCGGCAAGGATGCATGGGCGATCATCAAATTGAACAACCTGGTTGATGAGACGATTGTTAAGAAGCTATACAGAGCCAGCCAGGCAGGGGTCAACATCAACCTTATTATCCGGGGGATCTGCGTTCCAATTCCGGGGATCCTGGGAATGAGTGAGAACATGGAAGGCATCAGCATCGTAGACAGGTTTCTGGAACACTCGAGGGTGCTTGTATTTTGTAATAACAACGATCCCAGGTACTACATCACTTCGGCCGACTGGATGATACGCAATTTCGATAACCGTATAGAGGTTGCCTGCCCTATTTACGATGAAGCGGTCAAGAAGGATCTCTGGGAGATGCTGCAAATTCAGCTGGCCGACAACACCAAAGCACGGATCCTTGGTAAAGGGAAACCCAATGCCTACAGGAAAACCAAAGGGCCAAAGATAAGGTCTCAGGAAGCGATCTACGACTACCTGACCGAACGGGAGACGTAAGACGTGGGACGTAGGACGTAGGACGTGGGACGTGGGACGTGGGTTTGAAGGTGTGATGGTTATAGATCCCTAATCGCTAATCGCTATTTCATTTTTTGAAGTTTCGCAGGCCTTATCGATTTCCCCGAGGGTGAGGTTTTTATCACAACAGAAGGCTTCATCCTTACTGATGACTCCTACCGTTTTTGGTTTATGATATCTTTATAAACATACCGTGTGGCGATGATATTTTTCACCATCTTATCATGCACAATCCCCAATCCTGTTTCTTCATGCGCCATTTCAGCCAGTTTCCAGCGGCTTGAAAAACCCGCTGATGAAGTAGCGGGAAGCAAGAAGCGGGGTAGAGAGGAAGCGAGGCAGCGAAATAGTGAAAATATTTTGATTTTCTAATACCTGGTTGTAACTTTGTTTTCGGAAATACGTATACTTCAACCCTTGACACTCGACTCCCGACCCTGAAAAAGCATGTGGAAAAAAGTTTCAAATATCCTCTTCAATAAATATTTCCTGACCTCGGTAGCTTTCCTGGTGTGGTTATTCTTTTTTGACAGCAACAACATTATTCTCAGGTTTCGTCTGAAAAATCAGCTGAATGAGTTGAAGCGGGAAAAACAGTTTTATCTGGACGAAATTCATAAAGACTCCACCCTCACCCAGAAACTTTTGAATGATACCGCTGAACTTGAGCGATTCGCCCGGGAAAAATACCTGATGAAAAAGGAGGGGGAGGATGTGTTTCTGGTTGTCGATACTACACCGGATCCACATCAATAATCAACCTCACTCCCGGGAACTCGCTGCTCCTGTAGAACTCTTTCAGGACTTCCTGCAGTTTTTCCTTCATGGCCTTTACATCCCCTCCTCTTTCCATTTTAATCATGATCTGTTTGATATAGAGGTTCATGATTCGTGAGACCATCGGATATTCGGGACCCAGGATGCGTTTTCCAAAAGCAGCACGAAGGTTGGAGGCCAGGCTGGAGGCGGCGTTGTTAAGCACATCGGGCTTCCGGTGTTTTAATCGCAGGATGATCAGCCGGTGAAACGGGGGGTATTTGAACTGTTTGCGTTCATTTAGCTGCCCCATGTACATCGATTGAAAGTCGTTGTTAACAACGTCACGGATGATGGCATTGGAGGGCTGCCATGTCTGTATGATCACCTCACCCCGTCTCTTTTTGCGACCCGACCGTCCGCCGACCTGTGCCATTAGCTGGTAACTCCTCTCTCCCGAACGGAAGTCAGGATAGCTCAGCAAATTGTCAGCATTGAGTATGCATACAGTGCTAACATGGTCGAAATCAAGTCCTTTAGTCACCATTTGAGTACCTATCAGGATGTCTATTTTTCTCTCCTCAAAATCGGTTAGTATTTTCTGAAGGCCGTGTTTTGACCGTGTAGTATCGAGATCCATCCGGGCTACCCTGGCATCTGGTAAAAGGATCTGAAGGTCCTCTTCCACTCGTTCAGTACCAAATCCCTTCATTCGGATCTTCACACCATTGCACTCAGGGCATGTTTCCGGAACCCGGGATACAAATCCGCAATAGTGGCATCGAAGCTGGTTTATCTTTTTATGGTAAACCAGCGTCACATCACAGTTTTTACAGTTAGGCATCCAATGACATGTTTCACATTCAAGGCGAAGCGAAAACCCTCTGCGGTTTTGAAAGAGAATGATCTGCTCCCGGTTCTCCAGCGCCTTTTCCATCTTTTCCAGAAGCACAGATGAAAAGTGTGCTTTCATCTTTCCTGTCCGCAGCTCCTGCTTGATGTCCACCACCTTGATCTCCGGCAGTTCCATCTCTCGGTACCGGGTCATCAGTTCCACCAGACCGTACTTCTCATGCCTGGCGTTGAAATAGCTCTCTACGGCAGGCGTTGCCGAACCAAGGAGAACCCGGGCTTTATGCAACTTGCCAAGGATTATAGCGGCATCCCTGCCATTGTACCGGGGAGCCGGATCATTTTGCTTGAAGGAGGAGTCGTGCTCTTCATCCACAATCACAAGTCCAAGATTGGTGAAGGGAGCAAAGATGGCCGACCTTGCCCCGAGCATCACATCATACTGATGGTCGACAGTACGGTTCCATATCTCTGCTTTCTCCTGCTCATTAAAGCGGGAATGATAGACACCAATCCGGTCGCCGAAATATTTCTTCAGGCGGTTTATGATCTGTGTGGTTAGCGCAATCTCCGGGAGTAGATAGAGCGCCTGTTTCCCGGCATCGAGAGTCTCCTGGATCATATTAATATAGATCTCCGTTTTCCCGCTTGAAGTAACTCCATGCAGCAGGACCACCTCTTTCTTGTCCCACTCACTTCTGATATGATCAAGAGCTTTCTGTTGGTCTCCCGTTAATTTGATCGTATCGGCCGCGACTGGTTGATCTCCTGAACGCATCCGGCTCACCTGTTTTTCCGAGACCACAAAAGCCCCTTTTTTGATCAGAGCATTCAGAGCTCCATCTCCGCCGTTAAGCTTTTCCATCAATAAAGCACGTGAGATTGAGACAGGATCTCCCGGTTTGTATTTTGTAAGATGGATAAACGTCATCAATACCCCCAGCTGTTTTGGCGCTCTCCTCTCTAGCGCATCAAACAGATTCCTGAGCTCCTCCTCACTGGCCGCAAGGTCGTTTGAAAGGCTAACAAATTTCTCTCTTCTCGGCCGGTATTTATCAGTCAACTCCTCCTCCAGCAAGACGATCCCTTTATCTATCATTGTCTTAATCACCGGGATCACTTTTTGCTGGTCGAGGATCCTGACTACGTCGGAGATAGCGATCGTTTTCCGATGGCCCAGCGCTTCCAAAAGCAGCATCTCCTTCTCATTCATCTCACCGAAATCGCCAGAAAATGACGGATTAATCACCACCTTTGATTCACTGGCCAGCTTCATTACAGAAGGCAATGCCGCATTCATGACCTCCCCCAGGTGGCACATGTAGTAGGATGAGATCCAATCCCAGAAAGAGAACTGGATATCCGATACAATCGGGGTATCGTCGAGGACCGAAAGGATGTATTTGGGCAGATGTTTTACTGGAGGTTTCTGATGGATATTGCGGACAAGGGCAGTATAGATCTTCCTGGATCCAAACTGGACGACAACCCGGGCTCCCTTGGTTACGGCATCATTCAGGTCATAGGGCACCCGATAAGTGAAAGTGCCGCTGATTGGGAGCGGGAGAATAACGTCGGCGAAGAGGGTCAGGCGGTCCAATTTATATCAATGAATAAAATGAATCAATGCAGGAATGCAGGAATGCAGGAATGCAGGAATTATCAATGCAATGAAAAGTTTCAAGTCTATGTTCCAATTCTCAAGTATCCCATTACATCTCACGTCTCACGTCTTAAGTCCTTCTACAGTGCCAGGACCCGCGACATCTCCAGCAGGTCGAGAATGATTCCTTTGCGATTCTTGATGGCTTCTTCGAATGGTGTGTAGGCAATCTGTTTGTTGATCAGTCCGACCATAACCCCCTGCTGTCCCTCTTTCAAGGCTTTGATCGAAGCATATCCCAGCATGCTAGCCAGCATCCTGTCCCTCGCTGTGGGAGAACCACCCCGTTGAATGTGGCCCAGGATCGTTACGCGGGTCTCCAGTTCCGGAAGCCGCTCTTTCACCTGGGCTGCCACCGACTCTGCATCACCGGCATCATCGCCTTCGGCAACGATAACGATTCCTGATGTTTTGTTCTTCCGGATATCATGTTTCACCAGCCGGGTCAGGTTATCGATATAGGTTTTAGTTTCAGGGATCAGAATAAACTCTGCACCCGAAGCCACACCACTCCAGAGAGCAATATACCCTGAGTCACGACCCATAACCTGGATAAAGAAAAGACGGTCGTGCGAAGTGGCTGTATCACGAATCTTATCGGCAGCTTCGATCACGGTGTTGATAGCCGTATCAAAACCAATGGTATAATCGGTGCCATAGAGATCATTATCAATGGTTCCCGGAAGACCGATCACCGGGATATCAAACTCTTTCGTAAATTCAGCTGCACCCGTAAATGTCCCATTCCCTCCGATTGCCACCAGCGCATGGATGTTGTGCTTCATCAGATGCTCATAAGCTTGAGCTCTTCCCTCAAACGTCATAAACCGTTTGCTGCGGGCTGTTTTCAGGATTGTTCCACCTCGTTGAATGATATTGGACACAGAGTGGCTGAACAGGGGTTCGATCTGCCCGTCGATCATTCCTTCGTACCCGCGATAGATGCCAAACATGTCAAACCCTTCCCAAATGCCGGTGCGGACAACCGCACGAATTGCCGCGTTCATGCCCGGAGAGTCGCCTCCGGAGGTAAAGACCCCGATGTTTTCGATACGTTTCATTGCCGATTGTGAGATTTTAGAAGATATCAAAATTACGGAAATTTAAAAGACTTTTACCGCTAAGACACAAAGACGCTAAGGTCGGAAAATTCGTCAGGAAATATACGTCTCACGTCTCACGTCTTACGTCTCACGTCCTTCGTCCTTCTGTCTTCATCTTTAGCTCCTTCGTATAAATCAAATTTCACAAAACGGCATTCCAATGGTCCGTTGAAGAGAGGGATCTTCCGGGAAGGCTTCAGTCCGAAAAACTTCAGGGCTTTCAGGTCGGATGAGATGATCCAGGCCTGCCAGCCGCTGTAGAGGTGTTTCAGGGTATCACCCAGGCTGCGGTAGAATGCGATTCCGTCGTCAAGTTGAATCCGTTCGTCATAGGGTGGGTTCATGATCATCATACCATGTTCGAATGGTGGTTTTGTTGCATGAAAGTTTGCTACCTGGATCTGGACATCAGGGCCAAGATGGGTTTTCCGGATATTGATCTTGGCTGCATGGATAGCTTGACGGGCGGTATCGGAGCCATGTATTGGAACTGTCACTGGTAGGATATGTGCATTTGCTTCTATTTTAATACGTTCCCAGAGGACTGCATCAAAGTCGCGCCACTTCATGAACCCAAATTCCTGACGGAAATAGCCTGCAGGAGTGGCTGAAGCCAGCATGGCTGCTTCCATAGGAATGGTACCCGAACCGCACATCGGATCGTATAGCGGAGTTTGCCGGTCCCATCCTGAGAGGCGGATCAATCCTGCCGCCAGCACTTCGCTGATGGGGGCTTCCCAGGTTCGTTTCCGGTAACCTCGTTTATGCAATGAATAGCCTGAACTATCCAGGGAGACTGTACACTGTTCCTTCTGGAGGTGGATGTTGATTCGTAAATCAGGATGTTCCAGGTCAACAGAAGGACGCACGCCATAGATTGTCCGAAACCGGTCGGCAATCGCATCTTTGGCTTTCTGGGCAACGAAAAGGGTATTGGTGAAGGCCGACTGGTTGATCACCGCGTCGATTGCAAAGGATTGGCTTTCGGTAATGAACTCCTCCCAGGCAATGGCTTTTACCTGATCGTAAAGATCCTCTTGTTTTACGACCTCAAAGGAGGCGATGAATTTCAAAAAGCGGAGAGCAAGGCGCGAACAGTAATTTGCCCTGTAAAGGGTCTCATTCGATCCGGTGAAGCTGACTGCACGATGCAGAAGTTCGGCTTTGATCCCCAATTCCTGCAGTTCTGCGGCAAGGGCTTCCTCAAGGCCGGAGAGGGTTTTTGCTATGACGGGAAAGGAGCCAGACATCTATAAGTATTTATACAAAGGTATAACTTGTTATCAACTTCCACCATTTTGCCATTCCGCTATTAAAAATAGAACGCGGATTGCACTCATCATCGCTGATTTCCGCTGATCTCATTGAGTCTTCGTGTCTTCGTGGTGAAGTCTTCGCCGGCAAAGACGTTCACCGCCAAGGCCCTAAGTCGATAAGGACGAAAAGAAAACATCTGGCTTCTCTTTCACTCTCTCGGAAACAGGTAGGTGTAACCGATAGAGATAGCAAATGTTTGGGCATTTACTGTAGCATCAATCTCAGTGTTCTGATGAGGATTGATCAAAGCAAAAGGATCAATCGACAAGTTGGGGCTGAAGGTATATGTGAAACCCAACGAAATGATCTGTTTCTTCCGGTGAATAGAGAGTCCAAGAGAACAATGATAGAGATCCCAACTTCCCCCACGGTTGGCGAACATAAATTCATAGTCAGACTCTTTATAGTTTGAGAAGTCGGTGTGAAATCCTGCGAGCAAGGATAGGTTAGGGAGGAGTTTCTGTTCCAATCCGACAGCCACATTAAATACCGGCCGAACCGTTCGTTTCACCAGCAACAAACTATTTGCAAATGCTTGGATAATGGGGTTCTCCGCATGTTCAGGGGGGTAAATCAGCGGATCACCTTCCGGTGCGATCATATCGTATTGTTTCAGTCCAAAGAAATACTCTCCGGAAATGGAAACCCGGGTTTTAGAACCATCATACTCAACACCAGCGCCAAGAGAGAGTGGTCGCTTATACCGGACCTTTGTCTTGGGGACCCTATCCAGAGTAATAAACGTAAAGGTCGAATCGGTGGGATCATCGGAGATATTATATGCCGAAAATTCATGCTGCAAGTCGGCTCTACCAGCAATTCCAAAAGAGGGAGTTGTAACGGTGAATCCCAACTTCCACCTGCCAGTCTGATAAGCCAGGCCAATCTTAAACAGTCCCGACATACTCCAATACTTAAGGAATTGATCGTCGTTAACAGTAATGATCCAGTTGGCCGAATCGGCTAATTGGATTGTTCGGGTATAACTTGTTTGCTGGTACGTTTGTGCCCGGTAGTTCCCGAAAAAAGTGAGGCCAATACCCAGCCTCTCATTGACTTCATATGTTGCAGCCAAGCCAAACCATTGCTCATTCAGCTGGTTGGTGTAATCAAACGCCCCGATATATGCCTCCACATCAGGTTCGCTGCTGGCAAAATCATGGTTTGTAAACCGGGTTTTTATGAAGATGTTATCAACGTGTCGTGTCATCAGGCAGTAACTCAGTTTTATTCTCGATAGTTTTCGCAAGGTTGTCATTCCGGATATAATCTGCGGGAAGATACTGAGCCTGGCTGAATTCAGATTCACACCCTGACCAGCTCCATCTTTGATCAGTAGTTTATTCAACTGGTAGAGGTTGGCGTTGACAGACAAACTGGGATACTGGATGAATGCAAAGGCTCCAGGGTTGTAAAAAATGGCCGAGTTATCGCGAACTCCCCCTATCATGGCACCACCCATCAGGGTGGACTTGGCTCCAAACTGCTGCGACCAGTAGTGATTATCCTGAGCCATACTACCCAGAAAAGTGAAGAATGTCCATAGGATCAGAAGGGCTGACCTGCGATCCCTCCATATCATGGATCGGTTCTTTAGCTGCCTATTCTCCATATATCGTATTGATTCATTGATAAATAAATTTCTAAGATACTGATAATATCTGTTACGTATATTTTCTTCGTTATTTTGAAACAAAAAAAAGTAAAATCGTCTGATAAACTTAACTTGTCAACATAAACTGATCGAAATCTGATCCCGTTTCGTAAATTTGAAAAAATCTTTTCCATGCGGTTCCGATCCTCTTTCCTCTTTATTTTCCTCCTTTTCTTTCTGACTGAACTCTTTCCACAGGAAACATTCACAATTTCCGGACGGGTTCTTGACTCCAGAACAAAAGAGTCTCTTGCATTTGTCAATATTGTGATCAACCAGGGCAATTACGGCGGGACTACAGACATTGACGGAAAATTCAGGTTCCGCTATCCTACACCTGTTACGTCGCTAAGACTCTCTTATGTCGGATACGATTCCAGGAGTTTTGAGGTTAGCTCAAAAACTCAAAACCTGGTTATTTATCTCGACCGGAAAGAGATAGAACTGCAGGAGGTAGAGATTCTTGCTGGGGTTAACCCGGCTCACCGGATCGTCAGCAATGCCGTCGAGAACCGGGACATGAATGATCCTGAGAAGCTGAAATCGTTCTCGTATACCATGTATGAGAAAACCGTTTTCTCCATCGATGCTGATACCAGTTTGGGGCGTAATCAGACCGACTCAACGGGGAACCGCCGGAGAGCGGGAGTTGGCCTGGTGTACCGTGAGAGCATTGATTCCATTGGTGGCGACAGTCTGGCCATGGATTCGCTAGCAAGCGGAATCGAGAAGCTGATCAGCCAGCAATACCTTTTCCTGATGGAGAATGTGACCAAACGGAAGTTCCTCTATCCCGATAGAAGTTACAACGATGTGGTAGCCACAAAAATGTCGGGATTCAAGGATCCAATTTTTGTCTTTCTTTCTACACAGATCCAGTCTTTCTCATTTTATAAGCCTTTAATCACAATTTTTCAACGCAGTTATGTCAATCCTATCAGCGGAGGGAGCCTTGGGAAGTATTTTTTCAAAATAGAGGATACAACCTATATAGAACACGACACCGTGTACATCATCTCATTCCGACCAAGAAAAGGAACAAACTTCGATGGACTGAAAGGGACAATATCAATCAGTTCAAACAAATGGGCGATTCAGAATGTAATTGCTGAACCAACTGACCAATCAGGATTCCGAATCAAGATCCAGCAGATGTATGAACTGATAGGTGGAGTGAACTGGTTTCCTGTACAGCTCAATACCGATGTATTTTTTGATAACCTGCAAATTGGTAAATACAAGGCGATTGGAAGCGGACGGAGTTATATCCGGGATATCGTTCTAAACCCCGAACTGGTGAAACGCGAATTCAATCATCTCGACATCGAAGTAGACAAGGATGCGACCAAACGTACTGACAGTTATTGGAATCAGTACAGGAATGATAGTCTGACGAGCCGGGATCGGAGAACATATGAAGTTCTGGACAGCATCGGGGAGGCAGAGAATTTTGATAAAATGGCTAAAACATTCAAGACGTTGATTTCGGGACGAATTCCCTGGGGCCCGATCGATTTTGACCTGGATAAGATCCTTGGCTACAACCGTTACGAAGGATTGATTTTGGGGCTTGGAATCCACACCAACGACCGCTTTTCGCGTTGGTTTAGGGTGGGGGGCTTTTACCAGTACTCCTTCGCTATCTCCACGAGCAAATACGGAGCGGATATCAATTTTCTGATCAACCGCCGCAATGATGTAAACATGCATGCAGCCTGGTACTATGATCTGATTGAGTCGGGAGGAGTCCGGTTTTTTGACGACAACCGCTCCACCCTTTCAGGGGACTGGTCTACCCTACTGATCACCAAACTCGACCGGACCCAATCGATGAGCGCAGGGATCACCTTCCGAACCTTGAAATACCTGTTGTGGGATGTGACTCTCTCCCGACAATTTAAAAAGAGTATGACATCCGACCTGGCTACGTACGAGGGCAACATCACCCTGCTGGATAATGAATTTATCTTCACGGAGCTATCAGCAGGGTTCAAATGGGCTTACAAGGAAAAATTCCTTCAAACGGTGGAGGACAAAATGTCGCTGGGAACCAACTATCCGGTGGTTTGGTTGAATTACACACGGGGGATCAAAGGGTTGTTGGGTGGAGAATTCGATTACAACCGGGTTGACCTGAAGGTACGCAAAACATTCAAGCTGAAGTACCTGGGGGATCTCTCCTTTCAGTTCAATGCAGGATATGTGGACCAGCCTATCCCTGCCTGTAACCTATACAATGGAAACGGCACCTACCGGTTGATCACCCTGTTCGCTCCAAACACCTTTGCCACCATGCGATCCAACGAGTTCCTATCAAACCGCTATGTGGCACTTTATCTGTATCATGATTTCAAGTACTTGCTGTTCAAGGGGAAGAAATGGTTTCATCCGGAACCTGCCATTTCACAGAATATTGGTTTTGGCTGGCTGGAGCATCGGGACAGGTACCAATTCTCTACAAACGACTTGCGGGAGATGAACCTGGGTTATTATGAGACAGGATTGCTGATAAACAACCTGGTCAATCTTAAAGTCTACACGATTGGTATTGGTGCCTTTTACCGCTGGGGACCTTATTCGTTTGACAATATAGGGGATAATTTTGCTTATAAGGTGAGTGTGATCTTTCCGTTTTAAACCTTCCAGGTTTTTAAACCCTGGAAGGTTTAATTCAGTTTAGAAACTCCTTGATTTTGCATAATTTGCGACATAAGTTAATACGAATTGAATGTTTTGCAGTTTTTTGTTGTAAATTAGCTGGATGGAGCCGAAGATTTCTGTTCAGCAGGTACTCTTTCAGTCCATAAAAGAGCGCATTCCAAACCATGTTTCGTTCGTACATGACATCTCTGAATTGTTGCATCTTAGTTATGACAGCGCTTACCGACGGATCAGGGGAGAGAAGGAACTGACCATCTCAGAGTTACAGGTTCTCTGTTCTCATTATCAGGTCTCACTAGATACCCTTTTCTCTATCAACAGCCAGCACATCCTGTTCAACTCCATGGCTATTGGAGATAAGGAAATCACATTCTTCCACTGGTTGAACACAATCCAGGCAGAAATAAAAGACATCCATGCATGCAAACAGAAGGAGATTTATTATTCGGCCAAAGACATTCCCATCTTTCATTTCTTCGAGTTCCCCGAGCTCTTTGCGTTTAAATCCTTTTTCTGGAACAAAGCCCTTTTTGCCACCCCAGGATATGAACAAAAAAAGTATACAGTTGATATCCCGAAACAATTACTGGAGCTGGTCAGATCAATATTGGCCACCTACAACCGGATCCCTACGGTTGAATTATGGAATGAAGAGACATTCAACAGCCTGATCCGGCAGATCGAATTCTGTTATGTATGCGGCTACTTTTCGGGTAAGGCAGATGCCCTGATGGTACTGAACCAGGTGGAGATTATGGTCAATCACCTGGAGCAGCAGGCTTCAGCCGGATTCAGATACCTCTATGGGGAAACTCCAGAAGGAATTGACGGGAATTACCGGTTATACTGCAATGAAGTCCTGTTGGGGGATAATACTATTTTCGTCAAAAAAGAGAGTCAATTAAAAACATTTGTGACCTACAATGTCATCAACCTTTTGGTCACTGAAAATCCGGATTTTTGCAAGCAGATTGAATCCAATTTACTCACCCTCACAAAAAAATCGACGCTTATCAGCAGCAGCTCAGAGAAAGAGCGGCAACGTTTTTTTCATATCCTGACCTCTAAAATCCATGAGCTTAGGGAGCGGATTTAGCAGTAGAACAATTTGCTACCTTTTTATGAATTTTCCGTACCATACTACTTTTCCGTTCTTTATCCGGATACCATACAATCCACCCGGCAGTGAGCTGATCTCGATTTCCACCCTGGATCCTTTAACCTGCTGATGTATTAATTCACGTCCATTCATTCCATAAATATAAACAGAACAAATCACATTATCCAATGGTTCGGATAGTTTAATATATATCTTATCAATAGCAGGATTAGGATAAATTGATAACCGGGATTGCTGTTGTTCTTTGATTCCAACATAAAGGGAATCATATTTCATTACCGTCGCTTTTTCGGAATTCCCAATATCTATAAACGCCACATAAGGTATACCGGACGGACTAAAAGCGAGGTTTATATATTCAGCCATATCTGATGAAAATCCTGCATTTCCTACATTTTCCCAACTGGTTCCGTCAAATTTCATTACCGTAGTCTTATAGGAATTCCCATGATCCTCATACGCTACATAGGATTCACCAGATGGACTGAAAGCTAGGCTTGTATAGGAAGCAATTCCTGCGGAGAAGCCTGCATTTCCGACATTCACCCAGTTGGTTCCGTCAAATTTCATTACCGTAGTCTTATAGGAATTCCCATGATCCTCATACGCTACATAGGATTCACCAGATGGACTGAAAGCGAGGCTTGTATAAGAAGCAATTCCTGCGGAGAAGCCTGCATTACCGACGTTCACCCAGCTGCTTCCATCAAATTTCATTACAGTCGCTTTATAGGAATTTCCAAAATCCGTATACGCCACATAAGGTTCACCAGATGGACTGAAAGTAAGCCTTATATTGGAAACCATTCCTGCGGAGAAGCCCGCATTTCCGACATTCATCCACATATAATCAAGTGGAGAACATTTCTCCCAATTTTGTTGGGTAAAACCTATAATTGGGAATAAGAACAATAAAATGTACATTAGTTTTTTCATAAGAACCTCCTTTTTATATATTAATAATCCCGGACACAGCGAACAGATATATTGTATTGCTTATAGAGGCCTTGCCGGTATACAGTCGGATTAAACTTACTGAGGGCACGGTTAAATACTTCGGTAGCATTGGACTCTGAAGAAGTCAAAAAAGAGCCGACATGGCCAATGCCCATGAAGTAGTTAGCCCCGGGGCTATAGCCACCCGGAAGTGCAGAAAAGCCATACAGGTCGGTGCCATTTCCGCCATCATTCCAACCGTAGGTTGTTTTCAGGTTTGTGCCTGCATCAAATCCACGTTCGGCCAGTACTCTATCCCATTCAGGATCTCCAATCCCATACTGGCTGTCCACGGCCCCTTCCAGCACCTTCCACTCCTCATCCGCGGGGAGGTGCCAATCCGGCGGACAAATACCCTGTGTGCCCGGTTGGGTCGTGTATTGCATCATTTCATTCCATCGATACATCCCTCCATATGTATTGCAGTTGGAAGGATTATTGTCATAGCAATACTTTTCAATGATACCATTATTCTGTGGGTTCTGATTGCCGTTGATCATGGTTCCCACATTCAGGTTCTCTTTCAGCCAGCACAGGCTATAGATCTGGATGGTGCTGTACTCCTGGCCTTCATAGGTAACTGTGGGGGTCCCGGGACAATGGATGTTGGTGGTGAACTGGAAGGTGTAGCTTTCATTGGATTCGGGGGTATCGAGGATACCTGATTCTTGTGTTAAATTCTGTGTGACGGTGGATGCCTTAATTTGGAATTCGCCGTCATTGCTGCCAATATATTCAAGCGAACTCCTTTTTCCGGAAGCTGCCACTTCAGAAAGAACTTTAATGCCCCGACTAATTCCGTTCCATTTGGCTGTGATTAGTAAAAACCTGCCTTTTCCGGGAGTGAACCTGAACGAATGATAGCCTTTTTCAAGCTGCCAGCCGGAGTTTATCAAAACCTTGCCCGGCAGGTCAGTAACCATGATAGTCACTGGTCCGTTCTCCTGGATGTACAGCGAAACCATAGTCTGGTCTTTTACCGGATTTGGATAGTTTTGAAACAATTGAAATTGATTCATCTCCTGATTGATCTCCTGAACTCCCACCGGGTAACCAGCCGAATACCCAATATAAAGCAATAAGTCACCCTGGGTGATTTCTAAGGTTAAGCTTGTATCAGGCCAATAAATCACGGTTTCACCACCCTGGGTTCGGTTCATCACTTTAATGCTGTCCAATTGAATATAGGTTTCGTTGTTAACAGCGGTGAAGGTCAAATCAAGCGTAAGATTTTGACAGGAATCGCATTGTGAAAAGCAGACGAGGGGTAATATGGTATCCGTGACAGGGATGGCGTACCGATTATACCCTCCATATCCGTTATCTACCCCGCATTCAACCGGGACCGTTTCATCCATTCCCCAGGCATTTCCATTGATATATTTGAATTCAACGCTGTCACCTGCCGGCAGAAAAAGGGTAACCTCATAAACTGCGCTGTCTGTTTCCGTCATCAGCGTAGATCCGGGATCCCAGCTATTGAATGTACCTGCAATATGCACACCGAGTTGAGAAACCGTCATTTGCGACATATCTACTCTGAATGTGACATTCACATTCTGTGGCGCCATTAGTTCATCAAATGATATCTGAGCGCCTAAAATTCCCGGTACCATGGCCAGAAGTAGAATTTGTACAAATCTTTTCATAGCTTTTAATCTTTAAATTCATTCAATTCTTAATAATTTTTCCAAACCAATTCCCAGTACTGTTGCTCAGCCTGATACAATACATCCCACAAGGCAGTGAGCTGACGTTGATCTCCGCCCGGGAGCTCTCCATCCGCTGCCACACCAATTCCCGTCCATCCATTCCATAGATATAAACGGTACTGATAGTATTTGGATCCTGCCCTGTCAGTTCAACGGTGATGTTTTCACTGGCCGGATTTGGAAAAACAGAAAGTGTGCCTTTATTGGAGCCCTTATCGGCTATGCCATTGATGAAGGATACAAAGCTTGCTTCATATCTATAAGAATCGTCCATGACAGGCAGGAATATCCACAGTTGTTGAAAGAAAAGATACTGCATACTCATTCCCGGCTCCCAGTTCCCGGATTGCCATAATTCATATTTACCGGTGACAGAGTTTCCGTTTGCATCGTAAGTCCAGGTATATAAATAAAAGTTCACCCATGCATTGGTTTGCCATTCTTCATATAACTCAGCTAGCAGGTTTCCGTTTGCATCGTACATCTCAGTATATCTCCATACATTCATCCATGCATCGTTTTGCCAATATTCATATAAATCCGTCAGCATATTTCCGTTTGTATCGTATGTATAAGTATATCTAAAATCATTCACCCATGAATTATTTTGCCAGTCTTCAATTAAACAAGTAAGCCGATTTCCATTTGCATCATACGTATAAGAATGTTTCCAATTATTTATCCATGAATTGTCTTGCCATACTTCGCCTAACGAAGTCAGTATGTTTCCGTTAGCACCGTAAGTATATGCATTTCTTAAGTTATTCACCCATGCATCGTTTTCCCATATTTCCGATAAAGAAGTCAACATATTTCCATTTGCATTATACGTATAAGTAGCTTTCGAAAAATTAACCCAGGTATTATTTTCCCCTTCTTCATATAAGTATGTCAGCCTGTTCCCATCTGCATCATACGTATACGTATATCTTCGTGACTTCTCCCATGCATTGTTACGCCAGAATTCTTCTTGCATCGTCAGCTTATTTCCAGACATATCATACGTATAAATATACCTCCACAAGTTATGCCATACATTGATGGCCCATCCTTCACCGAGGACAGTCAGATTATTCCCTTTGTCATCATAGGTATATGTGGTTCTCGTACAATTCACCCATACGTTGGTATCCCATTTTTCATATAATCTGGTTAGCATGTTTCCATTTGCATCGTAAGAATAGGTATCTCTTGAATAATTCACCCAGTCATTGGTTTCCCATTGTTGTGTACAATCAGTTAACACATTTCCATTCATTTCAAATGTTTGTATTAGTCTGTGTTGTAATCCAAGTGTGTTCCAGGTGGTTATCGTATCCCAGTTCCATATTAAAGATTTGGGATCATACGGGTTCATGTGTTGCGGATGGTCGGGAGGGATATTCTTCCCGGCGATATGCGGTTGCATGGGATTGGCAAGATATTCCCTTTTTACTTCGGGTCGGTTTTGTTTTGACCGGAAGCTGATTTCTTCATGTTGCCATTGACCCATGGCAACAGACACGCAGCTTAATAAAGCTACCGATAGACAAAGTAAATTTTTCATGGTGGCTGATTTTTGATTTTCCAACCGAAAATACTTTGGGAGTCAGGAGGATCAAAATTGATTTTCAAGAGGTATCAGAGACTTTTTGCGGAAAATCCAAAATCAATGGAAGAGGGGGGCTGAAATTAGTAAAAATTGCAAAATCAGCATTTTACATTTATGCAATTTTACGCAGAATGAGAAATTTATTTTTAGGTGAAGGATGTACTGCAAAAAATGGTTTACTGATTCTTTCGTGGGAAGCAAAAGCCTATTGTAGCCAGAAATACAACCAGTATCCCAAAAGCAAGCCAATAGGGTGGCCTGGGGCCAGAGGGGATTTGGTTGGCTACCTCGTACGTTAGTAATGAAGTGACAATAAGGGGTACCGGCAGAAGGGTGATCAGGCTCCACCATCCCCATGGTTGTCTGAGCCGAAGCGGTCCCAGCGTTATTATCAGAGTTGTAGCACCTATGCCCAGCATGCATGCGCCGGTTATTTTCATCAGGGTAAGATACAACGGTACAATGTTTTTATCCACTAGATTTAGCTGCTCTTCTGTCATGGCAAGGTAAGATACATGATAATTCATGATATGAATCCTGAAGAGGTACATCAGGCCCCAGGCCATGATAATCAGGGAAAGGAAGGCGAGAACGTAAATGGAGAGCCGGCGCATCATAGAATAAGGATTTGAAAATTGCACCATAAAAATATAAAAATATCAATGCAAAAAAAAGTGGTTGTGTCCTATTCAAGTCCTGGTCAATAGAAAGCACCATTTTAGGACCTGGAAATTTATTTGCAAAATTTGCAACTTCTCCAGTTTCTTTTCTGAAAAAATCCAAAAACGGTGTCTCTTTCCGTGATATTTTTTGAGTGAGTAAAAAAGCTAACCTAATTATTTAAATAGAAGTATCCCGGGTTTGGATTTCCTGCAACTGCCGCAAAGATGCTTGCATTTACCCGTTTTCGTCCCAGGCTCATCCACCTTAATATTGCATGAACATTATAAGATCTCAGCCATGGAAACATTTATGCATTTATCATCTGAGTATGGCAGCGTCATCTATCGTTTGATGTATATCCTTGCCTTCACAGTAACTATTTCAATTTTTATTTACTCGGGCTTTCGTGCCGGGTATCCTAAGAAAACCTGGTTATGGATCACTTTATGCGGAGTTGTATTCTTTATTCTTGGTAACAAACTGTTGACCAACACTCCGGAACAATTGTTCCAGTTTTTCCAGGATTTTCAGCTTGTAGATACGGGGAAACGATCTTTGCTGGGTGGTCTGCTGGGTTTGTTGCTAGGATTATATTTAGGAGCAAAATGGCTGAGAGTTTCTTATCCATTTATGGATAAACTTGCCATCGCCATTCCTGCCGGAATAGCCATCACCAGAATTGGATGCCTATTTGCAGGGTGCTGTTTTGGCGAACCTACTCATCTCCCCTGGGGATTGACCTATGATGCTGCAACGCTTCCTGGGCACATACAATTGTCGCATGAGCTGATTCATTCTGAAAGTGCTTCTGCCCTTCCGGTTCATCCCGTCCAGTTATATGAAGCGATCTCCTGTGTCTTTATCATAATCCTGGTATGGTGCACCCGAAAACGATGGAAGGCAAATGGCAGCAAATTCCTGTTCATGCTGGGCTCTTATACGCTGATAAGGTTCATCCTGGAATTCCTCAGGGATCCTTCAACTGATGGATATCTTGGTGGATATTTCCTGGGCATCAAAGGTATTCAATGGGCACTTATCCTGGCATGGGGAACAATCTTAACCTTGCTATTACTGAGAGAGAGAAAACGGGAATTCAAAATGTGTTCTGTGAGAATCCTGCCCACATCCTATTTCCATGAATGGGCCTTGTTTATCATTTTCACCCTGTTTCTCATTTCTGCCAGAAAATGGCTGGAGGTTTTTGAGGTGTTGACTATCCTCATCGTATTTATACCGGTTTCACTTCAATTACTTACCAGAACCTACAACCAGATCCTGAACAGGAATTTTCGCCGGATTGCACCACTTCTGTTTGCAGGCTTTTTCATCCTGACAGCCCAGACGCTTCCTGACGAAGGGGAAAAAATAGTTTATACTGAAATTGGTCTTGGCTATATGACAGGGATTTACAAGGAAGCAGTAAAAAAGTTTTTAGAAGTTGATTATATGGCTTGTGATCATTATAAAAGAATCTATAGCAACCCTGAAAGTCATTCATATAATTTCAATACGATTGGATTTCAATATTCCCGAAATCAGATCCAGAGTAAATACCGGAGAATGGGTTACGGGTTCGGAGGAAACGGAGCCTGGGAAACTGAAAAAGTCCCTGGAATGAAATCTGCTGCAACGAACGTATATTTTGGAATCAATGGATACTTTAAATATGATTGGCGCGGATTCGGTCTGTTGGGAGGGCTTCAGGCCGGATATTTTGACATTGCCGCCTTTGACAGGGGATCTAAGAATCTCAACCTGGGTGAGGAGATCGGCAGTCCCAGGATTTTCTATTTGTTGCCGCAGTTTTCATTAAGACTCGGACCCTATGACATTCTATTTTTTAAAGCAGATTTTTTTAACCATTTTCCCAGTGCATCCCCCATGCCACTCACCCAATTCGGAATCGGCTCAGGTCTGGGGAAAACCAATGGGACCAGCCTCTCCGCCGGATATTCCCTGGATGCTGGTTTGTATACACATTTAATCTTACCCATCAAAGAAAAGTTCATTGCCGAAGTATTTTATGCTGATGCATTTGCATCTGGCATCAAAGACAGACGAATGCTCTCAGTGGCATTTCATTACAGATTTAACTATAAAACTGTCCCCAAAAAAAGACAACCCAGAAAATAATTTAACATCGTCATGGTAAAGGTTTGTTTGAAAATACTGAAATGTTTCCGTCCGGTTATCCAAATCTCAAGTTGGATCAGTTGGAGGTTCGGGAGGTGTTATCAAGGTGCCCGGGTTGATCTGACTAGGATTTGTAATCTCTTTGCACCGGGAATGGTGATTCTTTCTCATAAAAACTTCCAGTTCACCAATCTGTTCATCCCGGGTTATTGGACGCATGCAGCAATGATCGCTTCCGGGGATTCCATCATTGAGGCAACCTTTCATGGTGTCGTTCGCAGGAACCTTGTGGATTTCATTTCCACGACTGATGATTTTGTAGTCTTAAAACCCTTATTCTGCGGGCCTGAAACGGTTGCCAACGCATGCTGGTATGTAAGAGAGAAGCTCGGTTGCAGGTACAACTTTGAGTTTGTTCCCCATTCCGATGCATTTTACTGTTCCGGACTTGTTTATAGCGCTTACCTGGAGAGCATGCATAATCAACAGGTTCAGAACGGATATCCTGAAGACTTCTCCAACTATGCAAAGGGTAGGATCGCCTTTCCGAATGACCTGATCAACCACCGCGATACCTGGGCTGTCGTGCTTGATTCCAATGCTGCTATAGGATAATATGCAAACGAGACATATGTAACAAATCAATTTTAAGAAATGGACAAAGAAAGAGATATCATCCGAATCATGCTTAATTCTTTGACGGGAGGAGAACACCCTACACAGCCATACTTCAGTACTGATGCAGAGCGGTTCCCGTTTGCCGGCCGGGAATTCCTATTTACTACTGATGAATTCTCAGAAGAAGACCTGTTTCGCGACCATGATTTCTCCATTCTTGGATGGAATCTTGCCGTGGCCACCATCAGCGACATTTATGCTTCCGGGGGTACTCCATTGTTTTACGGGCACAGTGTATCTGTTACTCCAGAGTGGACCTCCGCTCAAATCTGCAATCTAAGTAAGGGAATAGCTTCCTGTTTGAAGCAAGCCAATGTCAGTTTCATCGGGGGAGATCTTGGGTTCTCCAAGCGGTGGCATTATACCGGGATTGCATTGGGAGAGGCATTGAAACCGATCTCCAGAATGGGTGCCCGTCCGGGTGACTCGATCTGCATCACAGGTCCAATAGGAAAAGGAAACCTAGAGGCTGCCTTGAAACTCTATTCCAAACGTCCGGTCCTTAAAGGTCTCCTGAACCGCATTTCCGTCAGGTTACCAATGAGGAAAACAGAATCGGAACTGATCAGAATAGCTGCCCATTGCTGCATCGACACAAGCGACGGTGTATTAAAGTCCCTTCAAACCATTGCTGAACTGAACCATGTCGGTTTTGTGGTTAGTAACCTTCCGTATGTAAAGGAAGGGCTCCTTGCTACCAGGCTGTTGGGGAAACCGAAGGAATTACTTTTTCTTGGTGAATCGGGTGAATATGAATTGCTGTTTACGGTCTCACCTGAATTAGAAATTGAATTGGTTAGGGATGCTGAGAAAAGGGAACTGGTTTTTCATAAAATCGGAGAGATAACGGAATCCCTTGATTGCACTTTGGTAGATAAAAACAAGATCCTGGACCTGAAAAAGTTCCGTTTTTCTGCCAGGGATTTCCCTGATATAGCAATCTACCTGGATACACTTGAAAAAACGTTAAAACATGAAAGCTATAACTAAGCCAGGAGAAACCAGGAGGGTGGTGGTTACCGGCATCGGGCCGGTTACAGCTATCGGTACAGGAAAAAAATCTTTCTGGAAAAACCTTCTTGATGGTGCTGCCAACATCAGGGAGATCCCCCCTTGTTACGAAACAAACTACCGGTTCAAATCACGTTTTTACATCCCATTTCCTGAGGTAAACCTGGAAGAACACCAACTTCCCGGGAAATACGGGGTGATCATGGAATCATCGACCCGGGTTGCTGTGGTTGCTGCAAAGCTGGCATTGGAAGATGCCGGGATTGGATGGCAGGAACAGGATGTTACACTGCCTGTTGATCCAGCCAGATGCATGATCCTTCTGGGAACAGGAATTTGCACATTGAAGGCCGGTTTTGAGGCCCATGAAGCACATGCCCTCAATCATTCCCTTCGATTCAACCGGATGGTCATCCCCATGATAATGCCTGATTCTGCTACTTCATGGATCTCCATTCTCAATGACATCAGAGGCCCAAATTATACGATAAATGCATCCTGCTCATCAGGCACAGTTGCCATTGGAGAAGCATTCCTGAAAATCAGGGATGGAGCAGCGGATATGGCACTTGCTGGAGGTGTAGAATGCCTGCAAGACAAATCCGGGACCGTCATGAGGGGATTTGACTGTTTGGGTACATTGACCACGAGCGAAGATGGACACCCGCGGCCGTTTTCAAGGGAACGAAGCGGATTCCTGTTTGCTGAAGGAGGGGCATGCATCCTGGTGCTCGAATCCCTGGAGAATGCCCTGGCGAGGGGGATCACACCGTATGCAGAAATCGTGGGATATTCGACCAACAGCGATGCCTATAATATTGTTCAGATGGATCCTGCAGGATCACAGGTACAGGCAATGCTGAAAGAACTGACAGGAGATCGGAAAATTGATTATTTCAATGCTCATGGCACTGGCACTCAATTGAATGACGACACTGAAGCTCAAGTAATCAGGTCATTATTTGGAGCAAAGGCTAATCAACCAGTCATTAACTCCACAAAAAGCATTACAGGCCATTCGATTGGTGCAAGTGGGGCAATAGAAGCAGCCGTTACAGCCCTGTCTATTCAGCAATCCATTGTGCATAAAAATGTTACATCCGAGGTTATGGAGGAATTAAACCTGAACATGGAAAACCTTCTGCAAGATATTCAGCTGGCAGTTTCCGCCTCATACGGGTTTGGAGGTCATAATGCAGCGCTTTTGTTCGGTAAACCAGAAACAAGCTAAACAATGACACAGGATAGAAAAATATTGATCACGGGTGCATCAGGGCTGGTGGGAAGCCATGTTGCACATTATTTTTCCCGCTATGAAAAAAACGTCTTTTGCCTTGTGAGAAAAGAAAGCAGGATAGATTTTATCAAAGATTTGCCGGTAACGTTTATTTATGGCGACATTACCGATCTTGCCAGCCTTGAGAACCTTTTCAAAGGAATGGACCGGATCATTCATACGGCAGGGAAAGTGACAGATTGGGGGGACTACCGGGATTACTATCAGACAAATGTCACAGGAACGCTCAATGTATTAAAAGCCGCATACCGGAATCATATTTCCAGGGTGATCATAACCGGCTCAGTATCAAGCTATGGCGAGGAGAACAGTAAGGTATTGAAAGACGAAACCTTCCCATTCAGGTCTCATTATCCTTATGCATTCGATCGAATCCTGCCTTCAGGAATGAACCATTACAGCGACACTAAAGCAGAGTCCACCCGCTTGGCTTTAGCATTTGCAGAGGAGCACGGGATGGACCTGACTGTTTTAGAGCCGGTTTGGGTTTATGGCGAGAATGAGTTCTCCAGCGGATTTTATGAATACCTGTCCATAGCTAAATCGGGATTCCCTTTCATGCCAGGGTGCAAATCCAATACATTTCATGTCATTTATGCGAGAGAACTTGCCAGGGCTTACTACCTTGTTTTTCAAAAACAGGTTTCTGGTATGACCCGTATTATCATTGGCAACAGGGAACCAGAGAACATGCAATCAATCTATGACCTGTTCTGCCGGGAAGCTGGGGTAAAGAAACCCAGGAATATTCCAAAATGGACCATCTATCCTTTGGCGTTGCTCCTGGAAAGTTTGTACGCGTTACTGCAGCGGAATTCACCTCCCCTCCTTACAAGATCGAGGGTAAACATGTTTTACGACTCGATCGGGTTTTCCACGGTTCGGGCAGAAAAACTACTCGGGTTCAAGAACCAGATCAGCCTGGAAGAGGGAATCCATAAAACGGTTCAATGGTACAAAAAAAACAATTGGCTATGAAGACATACACCGGAATAAGCAGGATGTTGATGAACATAAGAATTAAGATCATAACCCTTCTTCATTTTTTACCGCTCCTTTTTTCCGGCGGTATGCGGATTTCCTATTTTGTTCGTTTCGTGAAGAGGCTCCTGTACTTCCTTTCCAAGATGAAGGACAACAAATACGTACAGACCAGCCAGGGGACCAAGATAAACCTGTATGTCCCTGCTTTCCCTTCCAGGGCTTTTTTTCAGTCTTGCCTTAAAGTGGCAGAATTTGAGAAGAAAATGCCTGCTGTGACGGTACTGATGTCGGTTACCTCCGCCTGCCGGTTCAATTGCCAGCACTGCTATCAGAAACTGGATAAAGGGAAAGATGCAGATATTCAATACCTGATCAATGCTGCTGCATACCTACAGGACAAGGGCATGGGATTTTTCAACATTGAGGGTGGCGATCCTTTCCTGGTATTTGACCGGTTGCAGAAATTAGTCGGATCGATCGATAACAGATCTGAGATCCTGATCAACTCAACCGGTGACGGAATAACCCCGGAGCGGCTAGCTATCCTGAACGGGAACGGAAACCTGGCTGGAATCATGTTTTCACTGCATACCCACGACCCGCATCAACTGAATGCGTTTATGAGCTCAGAGGATGCCTGGGCTATCCTTGAGGGAGGGATTGAAACCTGTCACCAGGTCAACATTCCCGTGATGTTCAACTCCTGTCTTTCACGGGAAGATTATTATGACGGCACCTTTGAAAAGGTCATGGAAAAGGCCAGGTCATTTGGCGGAGTCCTCATCCAGATCATCAAACCAAAACCGGCTGGGGGATGGCTGGATTCCGGAGCTGATCTTTTTTCAGAGCAGGATATGGCCCTGGTCAGGGAAAAACTGATCAGTTACAATAACCTGAAAGCATTCAGAGATTACCCGGCCATTGCTCCCATGATCATTGATGAGGACAGTGAACATTTCGGTTGCACAGCCGGAGGTACAGACCGGTTTTACATCAATGCCAAAGGGGATGTCCAACCATGTGAATTTTTAAATATCTCGTTCGGAAATATAGGAACAGAACCTTTTGAACGGATCTATGAACAAATGAGAACCGTATTCTCAACTCCCGGTGACTGCTGGTTATGTGAGAAGTATTCCCCCAGGATCGCGGAAATATTCAGAGAATCAAACCTCTCTTCCCTTCCATTGACAACGGCTTTATCAGAAAACATCACCTTGTGGATAGAACGGGGAGAAATCCCGGAATTTTATGAAAAAGTTGTTAAAATATAATGAACCATGGTAGCAGAAATTATTCAACGAGTCCCATTGTTGGTCTTTCTTAAGGCTTACATCAAATCGATGCGGCTTTACTATTCATTTGTGACCGGCATTGCAGGCTGGATTGGGGTTTCCTTTTATCAATATGCAGCAAATTCGGAAGGTACGCGAGGGACATCTACAATTGCCAGAACCATTGAAACCCCTACCCCTCCGGAAAAGGTGCTGGTGATCCTTGTGATCCTGTTTCTTGCCTGGGGGATCAATCAGATCATCAATGATTATTTGGGACAAAAGGAGGACCGGATCAATGCACCCGACAGACCGATGGTCTCCGGAGAACTGAATCCAAAGAAAGCGCTGATGTTATCTATCTCCCTTCTGATGATCAGTTTCACAGTCACCTGGGTATTTCTGGAACCCATCGCTATTATTCCTCTTGCTGCTGGGGTGTTGTTGAATGTTGTTTACGAATATGCAAAAGGACATGGACTTTGGGGAAACATCGTATTTGGGGTGATGATCAGCATGTGCGGGCTATTCGGCTTCTGGGCCTCAGGTCCGATGGATATTTATATGACGAAAAGCAGGTTCAGTGCCTTGTTTTTCATTGCAGTGATGAATGGTCTGATGACCTATTATACCTATTTCAAGGATTTTACAGGCGATATGGTTGCCGGAAAAAAAACCATTATTGTGACAATGGGGCTTGAAAAGAACAGATATATCTCCATTGCTGCTTCATTCCTTCCGTCCATCCTGTTTATTATCGGTTATTATGGTTTTGGATCGTTTGAGATCAAGTTGAATAACACCTTCATCATCCTGGGAATCCTGACGGTTTTTCTCCAGGTATGGACCGGCTATCTGTATTACAAGAATCCTAAAGGAGAAATGACCTACTATTCGCTGGTGACAAACTTCAGGGCCTGTACATGTGGTCAGACTACGATTATAGCCTTGTTTAATCCTACACTCGGGATGATACTCTTCCTGGTGACCTATGTTTTTGTAGGCTTTCTGTTTAACCTTCATACCAACATCAAAGCATGATCCATGATAGCATTCCAACCAGCAAATATTGCAGGGATACGGTTCAGAAACCGCATCATTCGTTCGGCAACGTATGAAGGGATGTGTGACAATACGGGTTTCCCGACCGAAGGGTATTACACTACTTATGAGAACCTTGCCAAATCTGATGCAGGGGGTCTCATCACCGGATTTGCTTATGTATCAAAAGAAGGAAGAGCCATGCAGCCGGCACAGGCAGGGATTGATGCCCCTGACAAAATACCCGGTTTCATGATTCTCACGGAGAAGGTTCATCGGTACGGATGTCCGGTAATCCTTCAAATCGCGCATACCGGACGGCAAACTGTAAGTAGTGCAACCGGGATGAAAGTAAGAGGGAGTTCATCCAAGCGCTCTGTTTATTTCAGGTCGAAGCCCGTTCCTTTTTCAACAAGAGAGGTCTATCGTGTGATCAATCAATTTGCTGAGGCTGCCTCTTATGCCAGGGACGCCGGGTTCGACGGGATACAGGTACATGCGGCACACGGGTACCTGGTTCACCAGTTCCTGCTCCCCGGCATCAATAACAGGGAAGATGAATTCGGAATTGATCCCGGGACTGGCATAGGAAACGCATTTCTTGAAAAGATTATCGGTTCAATTCGTCAACGATGCGGAGATGATTTCCCCGTTTTGGTTAAGATCAGCGGGGGTATAAATGATGAGAAGCATTTTGGTCACGACCGGTTCACATCCCTGATCAGGGTGCTCGATCGTTTGCGGGTGAATGCCATTGAAATTAGTTATGGAACTATGGATAACCCTTTCAATATTTTCCGGGGCGAGATGCCTGTCAACCTCATCCTGTCCAAGAACCCTTTTTTCAAAACAAATAACACGTTCAGGAGATCCCTTAACAAGACGATCATTGAATTCTGGTTCAGGTCAAAACAGCTCCCTTTTTCACCAGGGTACAACCTGACCTATGCCAGGAAGGCAAAGACATTGACCAAAATCCCGATCATCGTTGTAGGTGGATTCCGCCATGCTGTTGAGATCGAAGCAGCAATAGCATCCGGGAGTGCCGACCTGGTCTCCCTATCCCGCCCTTTTGTTGCTGAACCCGATATCGTATTAAAAATGAAAAATGACCGGAATTATACATCATTATGTGCGAATTGTAATTATTGCTCTGTGATGTGTGATTCAGGTGAACCAACAAAATGTTATAAATCTTAAAACGTAAAGCCATGGAACTATTTGAAGAAGTAGCTTCAATCATCAATCGGAATCTGAGACAACCAATTGATATTAAGCCCCAGGACAGTCTCCGGGATGACCTGAATATTGATTCATTTGACACCCTGATGATCGGTTGCGATCTTGAAGACCATTTTCACATTACAATCGATCCCGAGGATATAAAAAGTTTGAAAGTTGTTCAGGATCTGGTGGATAAGCTGGAAAGCATGGTCTCCGTTTCTCAGCCTGTAAATGTCTGAAGTGATGGATATCAAGAGCTTTTATCAGGCGCACAGGTTGAATGACCTGGTTGCCCGGCAAGCGGATTTTAATCCCTATTATCCGTTGATCCAGTCGGCTCTTGATGACCCCTTGATGATCGACGGAAAGGAATTTATCAACCTGGCATCGAATAACTACCTTGGATTGTCAAATGATCCGAGAGTGGTAAATGCTGCCATCAACGGACTGAAGGAATACGGTGTTTCTATGTGTTCCACCCCTGTGGCGGCAGGTTACAATGAACTTTTCAGCAGGGCGGAGAAAGCGCTTTCACATTTCTCAGGTTTGATGGAAACACTCATTTTTCCGTCGGGTTACCAGGCAAACAACGGTCTTTTCCAGGCGATTGCTCATTCAGGGGATCTGGTTGTGGTGGACCGTTTTGCCCACTCTTCTCTTGTAGAAGGCATTAAAACCGCCGGGTGCAACTACCGCCCTTTCAGGCACAACGATCTGGAACATCTGGAAAGAATTCTGGAACGGTCATCCCGTTTCAACCAGGTCTTTGTTGTGACCGAATCGGTTTTCTCAACTGAGGGGAGCATCTCCCCGTTTCGAGAGATCAATGATTTGTGCCTGCGTTTTGGCGCCATTCCCATCGTTGATGACTCCCATGGCATTGGTGTAATCGGAAAAACCGGCAGAGGAATCCTGGAATATTCAGGCATCCATGACTACCAGGGAATTTACACCGCCTCACTGGGAAAGGCATTAGCTACAACTGGAGGAATGATAGCGGGTAAAAAGTCGTTGATAGAATACCTGCGGTATTCTGTTTCCCATCTGTTGTATTCCACGGCTATCCTTCCTGCCGCTTTACAGGCATTGCTCATGGTGCTTGAAATCATTGACCAGGAATTCCCTGTGATTTCGGCCAGGCTATGGAAATATACCCATATGCTTTCCATGGGATTGCAGCATTCAGGTTATCCGTTGACCGAAACTGTCACACCTATCGTTTCAGTATGTACCGGAGATCCTGTTGAGACCCTGCTTTTATCAAAAGAGATGCATGACAACGGCATCCTTGGAACTCCATTCATTTATCCTTCGGTTCCTGAAAAAGAGGGGCGGATCCGGCTGATCGCCGGGGCCAACCTGAAACCGGAATCCATTGAACGGGCAATCAGGATCTTCCACAGACTCGCAAAAGTACCTGTATGAATTGTTTTCTTATCATTAATCCCCGGTCGAGGAATCAGCAAAGCAGGAAGCGGTTCAGAAAGATCCTGGAAGAATTCAGGAAAACAGGGATGGATTTTGATCATGTGTTCATCTCTTCATATGCCGGGATCAGGGCCGAGTCGGAGTATGCAAACCGGAAGGGATATGATGCAATTATCGCTGTTGGCGGAGATGGGACCATCAATGCGACAATCAACGGATTTTATGATGGAAAAGGAAACCGCATCTCCAAGGCTTGGTTTGGTGTGATCTACACTGGGACAAGTCCGGATTTCTGCAAGAGTTATGGTATTCCCCTTAAAGAGAAAGAGTCGATAGGCACATTCACCAATCCCAATATCAGATGTATCCGGACGGGAAAAATTACATTCAGGAATGCAACAAATTCTGGAATAACAGAAACCCGGATCTTTGTCTGCTGTGCCAATGTTGGGCTTGGGGCAGGGGTTGCAGCACTATCCAATAATATACGAAAGTATACCTGCGATTTTATCGGGACGCTCATCTCCCTTCTCTGGAACCTGGCAGTTCATGGGTCAAGGAATCTTATCGTTAAAGCTGACCAAGTGGTTTATGATATACCCAGGGTCATGAATATTTCGATTGGACGAACCAAATTCATTGCTTCCGGGATCAGAGTTTCTGATGGGGTTGAAGATGATGACGACCGGTTTTATATCCTGACCGCAAAAAATATTTCCGTGAAAACTCTTTCGCGGCTTCTGTACCAGGTCTATACAGGGGAGCTGAATTCATCAGGGGATCTGGGTTCATCAGGAATCCTTGAGTTAACATATGCAAGGCACCTGGAATTTCAATCTTCAGGAGGGCCTGTGGGTGTTGAATTTGACGGGGACCCGGCTGGGTTTCTCCCGGCTACTATTGAGCTGGCAGCGGATCCGCTTGACCTGATGATTCAAAAATCCAAGTGAATTAGTGATTTTGTATCTTTATCAAAAATTATCTCAAATCGCTAATCCCTAATCACTGATATATGAAAGAGCTTTACGAAAAAAATAAACTATTTTTTGTCATCCTGATTGTGGTGGCAGTCGGATTTCTCCTCTGGTATTTTTCTAACATCGTCAGCTACATTCTGATCGCAATAGTGGTTTCCCTTCTCGGAGCCCCACTTGTGAAGCTCTTTAATAAAATCCGGATATGGAAATTCAGGTTTCCCCATGTGTTGAGTGTCATTCTCACCATGTTAATTATGTTTGCGCTTTTCGCGGGATTCTTCAGCTTCTTTATTCCGCTTGTAATAACTGAAGCAACGATGATCTCTGAGATCAATGTGGGTCAGCTCTCAGGACACTATCATCAGGATATCGACTGGTTAGAGACTTGGTTGGTTCAACTGGGTGTGATCAAAGATAAAGTCACATTACTGGCCGTCATCCAGGAAACAGCCATGAAGTTTGTGAGTCTCAATATGTTTTCCCGTGTTCTCACAGATCTTTTCAGCTTCACAGGAACCTTCCTTTTTGAACTGTTCTCGGTGCTCTTTATCTCCTTCTTCTTCCTTAATGATCCAGAGATGGTTCGACGGATTATCCTTACCATTGTTCCTGATAAATACAGTGATCAAACCATCCATGTGATGGATAAGAGCAAGAAGCTACTCTCGAGGTATTTTATCGGGCTTTTCCTTGATGTCATTGCGATGATCATCTCCTATTCAATTGGGCTTAGCATCCTTGGCATCAAAGGAGCACTGGTAATCGCTTTTTTTGCAGGCATCATCAATATCATCCCCTATCTCGGGCCTCTAATTGCCACTATTATGGGTGTGATTCTAGGTATGACCAGTATGGCCAGTATTGGGGACTTTGGGATGATCGGACATACTGCCTTACTCATCATGCTTGTATTTCTGATCGTAATAGTCATTGATAATGTTGTTTACCAGCCTCTTATATACGGAAAAAGTGTGAAGGCCCACCCGATCGAGATCTTCCTGGTGATCATTGCTGCAGGTAGTGTTGGCGGTATTGTGGGAATGATCATAGCTGTACCTGTTTATACGCTATTACGGATTGTCGCCCAGGAATTTCTAAGTCAGTTTAAAATTGTCAGATCACTCACCAACAAACTCTAAGGGTATTTCTGATATTTTTTATTTATTTTTATCCATAAATCCTTGAGAAATGAAAGAGTTATATCAAAAAAATAAACTGTTTTTCATCATCCTGTTTATTGCACTTGGCGGGTTTCTGGCCTGGTATTTCTCGAATATCGTAACCATCATACTGATTTCACTCATCGTATTCATCATTGGATCACCCCTTACCGCACTTCTTGACCGGATCAAATTGGGAAAACGTTCATTCCCTCACATTCTCAGCACAATCATCACCTTGTTGCTAATCATGGTGGTGTTCTTTTCCCTTTGCAGTTTCTTCATCCCCCTGATCATCCAGGAAGCCAGGATGATCTCCTCGATCGATATGGTTAAATTCACGGCCTATTACAGCGCCCAACTCAACAGTTTGCAGAATATTCTGATCGATTTCGGGGTAATGCCCCACGAAATGTCGGTGACCACCTTCATTGAAGAGAAATTATTTAAAATCGTCAATTTCGGCTTCTTCTCCGATCTGATCAAAGATATTTTTTCCTTTACAGGAAAGTTCTTCTTCGACACTTTCTCGGTCATATTCATCTCCTTCTTTTTCCTCTTTGATAAAACAATGATCCGTCGGGTTATTTTGCTCATCGTGAACGAAAAATATAATGATCAAACCATTAATGTACTGGATAAAACCAAACGGTTGCTTTCACGTTATTACATTGGTCTACTGTTCAATATCATGGTAATGGTCACCCTTTATACCATTGGGTTACTGACAATTGGGGTTAAAGGGGCCCTGGTGATTGGCCTTTTTGGAGGGATCGTGCACATTATACCCTACCTTGGGCCTGTGATGGCCACACTGATGGGTATAATCCTTGGCGTTACCGGGGTTGTCAGTATAGGGGATTATGCAATGATGGGGCCGACTGCCCTTCGGATCATCCTGGTTTATATTACCGTCATCCTGATTGATGTAATCGTACTTGAACCCATGATCTATGGGAAAAGTGTCAAAGCCCATCCCATCGAAATATTCCTGATCATCATTGCAGCGGGAACTCTGGGGGGCATTCCTGCTATGATCATTGCTGTCCCGTCCTATACCTTTATCAGGATCGTACTGAAAGAGTTTCTAGGCCAGTTTAGGGCAGTGAGAAGTCTGACCGATCACATATAGACTGCATTTGGTAATTTTATCGTATATTTGTTCAAATCATTTGATCATGGCTAAAGGTAGCAAAACAAGCATTCTTTTCGCCGGGTTGGCTGGTCTGGCAGCCGGTATAGCTGTTGGATTACTCCTGGCTCCGGAAAGAGGATCGAAAACCCGTAAGAAGCTGAAAAAAAAGCTCAGGGAAGTTTCCGGGAACTTCCAGGAAGAGTTCTCCGATGAGATTGAAAAAGTGAGGACTGCTTTACATCTCGAAGAAGAGACGCCCAAAAGAGTCGTAAAAAAGAAAAGCCCTAAACCAAAAACAGGATGATGGAAGCACGGAAAATTTCTGAAGATTTCTCTTCTCTCTCCGGCAATGTAAAAGGATTCATCCGGTTGAAACTAGATCTCTATAAACTGATGATAGTTGAAGCTGCTGCTCAACTCATCTCATCGCTGATGATCAGCCTGGTTGTGATTCTGCTCTCAATGTTTTTCCTGTTTTTCCTGGGCCTCGCATTCGTCTACTGGTACGGAGAAGTTGCCGAACACACGTATGTAGGCGCTTTAATCGTGACTGCATTTTATCTGGTGGTTTCAATCATCGTTTTTATATTCCGCGACAAGCTTTTTGTCAATCCGCTGATTTCCAAGTTAACCACCGCAATGCATGAGGAGGAGCACGATGAAGACCAGTAAACATCACAAAAATAAGAGGGGCCCCATGAATTCCCTGGTAGAGCTTCAACAGGAAAAATTCAGACTGCAGCGCGAGATCCTTGAGACCGAAGAGGATATCAAAACCAATTACCACAGCCTTGTAGATGCGCTGACGTTCCGTAATCTAATCAATACCGTTGCTGAAGAGATCATCGCTACAAATTTTATCGTCTCCCAGGCTTACTCCATCATTCGTCCTCTGTTTCAATTGAAGAAAAAAAAGAAAAAAATCGTGAACGATCAGTTGAACATACAGGAACCAAAGGTAAAAGCTCGAAAAACGATTAAGAAAAAGAGGGTGCCCAAGACGGAACTCATTCTCAAGCAAGAGGACGATGAGGGAAAGATTGAGGATTGAGGAATATGGGTTGAAGAATGAGGAAAATTATCAATCTCATTAAAATTTTCTTTAGTTATCTCCTATCTGTTCTCCTCCGAAGGCCATTGATCTGGGGATATCCGACGTTTGTATCCATTGAACCCACGAACCGGTGTAACCTACGTTGCCCCGAATGCCCTACAGGACAGTTGGGGCTGACTCGTAATGTTGGGAACCTCAATCAACGGGATTTCGAACGGTACATCGATCAACTTTCCCCTCAGTTAGCCTATTTAACCCTCTATTTCCAGGGAGAACCATACTTGAATAAAGATCTTTTCGGATTTATTTCGTATGCCAGAAGCAAGGGAATCTACGTCTGGACCTCCACCAACGGTCATTTTCTATCGGAGACAAACATCCGAAGAACCATCGATTCAGGTCTCAACAAACTGATCATCTCATTGGACGGAACCGATCAGACAGCCTATGAGCAATACCGGATCGGGGGCTCTTTTGAACAGGTGGTTGAAGGCATCAGGAATTTCATCCACATACGGAAAGAGATGGGAGTCAGAAAGCCAATCGTAGAGATTCAGTTCCTTGTTTTAAAATCAAACGAGCATCAGATAAAAGAAATTAGGAAATTAGGAAATTCGTTGGGGGTGAACTGGACGGTGCTAAAGAGTGCACAATTTTACGACTTCGAACAGGGGAATTCGTTGATGCCGGAGATTCTCAAGTACAGCAGGTACAAGCGGACAAGCGGACAAGCAGACAGGCGGACAAGTCACGAATTTCTGATTACGGATCCCGGGTTACCTATCCCGGATCCCAAATTTATCATTAAAAATCCGATGCCTAATCGCTGTTTCCGCATGTGGAGCGGATGTGTGGTCACCTGGGACGGGAAGGTGGTCCCCTGCTGTTTTGATAAAGATGCAAGCCAT
>Ga0268280_1000059_pt1 | contig 107597 bp, 77 predicted proteins | sample saktaG_9_FD_190139 | JGI IMG/M metagenome (GOLD analysis project Ga0268280, IMG submission 190139) | Saline water microbial communities from Sakinaw Lake, British Columbia, Canada - sak_2011_5_24_40m | ecosystem: Environmental > Aquatic > Non-marine Saline and Alkaline > Saline ...
GGCCGGTGCTGATCATTGACGATATTCTCGACACCGGGCGCACTTTGAAAAAAGCCAAGGAATTGGTGGTGGCGCATGGCGCGTCGTGCGTCAAAGTATGCGCGCTGCTGGACAAGCCCAGCCGGCGGGTCGAAGACATTCAGGCCGACATTGTCGGCTTTTCCATTCCCGATCATTTTGTGGTGGGCTATGGTTTGGACTACGCGCGCCGGCATCGCGAGCTGCCGTTCATCGCGCGAGTGCAGATGGACTAGTCTGGTGCCTCACAAATATATCTACAAATGGAGTCTGAAGACCCCCACGATCCCGCCGTTGGCGGGATCGTGGGTGAATGAGATTGAATGAATGTCCGCGCGCTGTCGCTCCTCCCAATCTTTCCTCCCACCGACACGAGGTCGGCGGGGAGGCAATCATAAGCGCGCGCTGCAACCGTCAAATGCAAAGATGTGTTAGCTACACTCCGCTAGCGCCGGCGGGTGACGCCGCGCCGCGGGCACATCTCAAACAATGGGCACGCGCTGCAGAGGGGCGAGACCGGCAGGCAACGGTGCTGGCCGTAGGTCACCAGCAAGCGGTTGATCTCAATCCAATAGCGTGCCGGTAACTTTGCACGCAACGCCATTTCGGTCTGCTCGGGCGTGCACGTGTGCACATAGCCCCAGCGATTAGTGATGCGATGAACGTGAGTGTCAACGCAAATGCCGGGTTGGCCGAACGCCTCAGTGACCACCAGATTGGCAGTCTTGCGGCCGACGCCGGGCAGGGTCAACAGAACTTCAATTGCGTTGGGCACGCAATCATCGAACTCGTCGCGCAGGCGGTGGCAGATTTCTGTAATCTGCCGCGCTTTCTGGTTGTAGAATCCAACCGGGAAAATGAGTTGGGCAAGGCGCGGCACGCCAAGCGCCAGAATGGCCTGGGGCGTAGCAGCGACGGCGAAGAGGCGCTCACTGGCCGCGTCGGTGACCGCATCCTTGGTGCGCAAGCTGAGGATGCAGGCGATCAGGGTGCGAAATGGATCATGGCGGACATGATCCCGCGAGAGATACGGCACCGACCAGCGCCGAATCTCGCGGCGCACCAGACGCAGGGCAACGGCAATGTCGAACATGGTTGCATAGTATAGCAAAATGCCATTGCTGCTCCCTGTGATTATGGGGTGTTGCCGCCATCTGCACGTGTCCTGCCAGCCCAGTTCCGGCGACTCGCAATGTTTCTTAAGCGCAAAGGCAAGGATGACTGACGATGCGTGCGGAGCTTGGCGAGCTGCGGGTGGGCGCGCAGAGACCCCCACGGCCTTGCGCCGTGGGTGAATGAGATTGATGGAACACACCGCCGGCGCTCTTCCCAATCTCTCCTTCCACCGGCGCAAGGCCGGTGGGGAGGTTGGAGTCGCCGGAACTGGGGTCAGCCAGTCCATTGACATCGCAGAGTGTTTATCCTATAATGTGCGCACCATGCGCGGTATAATGTATGCCAACTTCTCAATGCGAGACAAGCGTTAGCTGCTACCATCGCTGATCAATCAACCTACAACTACGAGGAGTATCTATGAACTGTTATCTCGATGTGCTGAAAAAATATTTTGTCTTCGAGGGCCGGGCGCGGCGCACAGAGTATTGGATGTTCACGCTCTTTAACATCCTTATTATCGTTGTGCTCAGTGTCATCGAACGCCTTATCGGCCTTCGGGGCATTCTGGGTTCACTGTACATGTTGGCGGTGCTGCTCCCCGCGCTGGGTGTCTCCGTGCGCAGACTGCATGACACAGACCGCACAGGCTGGTGGTTGCTGATTGGTCTCATTCCCGTGATCGGCACCATTATCCTGCTCATCTTCATGGTGCTGGACAGCCAGCCTGGCCAGAATCAGTACGGCCCCAACCCCAAAGCTGCGTAGCGAGCCAGTTGGCCTGTCCGCAACCGCGTCGGCGCAATTCCGTGGTGACGCTGCTGTAGCACGACTGTGTGCTGCAAGCATTCGTCGCGCATTGTTTTGTAGTGATTTGTGCGTCGCGAACAAAGTAGATGCGTCAGCCATCCACCAGCAGCGCATCGCCGCTTAGTTCGCTGACGCGCGGTGGCGCCGTGCGCTCGCGGATTTCAATCTGCCGCCAGTATCCGCGCGCAAAACGCACCCAGTAGACCACCCCGAGCAGAAATACGTACAAGACTAAGAATGCCCACGGCACCACAATCGGCTGCGGCCAGACCACCGTCGTTAAATAGACCGGCGGGACAAACACGCACCAGGCCAGCACGACATTGGCCCACATTGTAAACCAGGTGTCGCCCGCGCCTTTTAACGCGCCGCTGAAGGTGGTGTTCCAGGCATCAAAGACCGTCGCCAAGGCGATCAATTTCAACAGCAGGCGCGCATAGGCACTCACTTCCGTGAAGCGCGCGGCGTTGATGCCCGGCCCGCGGAACAGCGCGATGAACACGTCCGGGAACAGCACAAGTGCCAGCCCCAGGACGATGACGTAGGCGGTCGCCAACTTCGCGCCGGTGTATGCCGACGTGGCAGCAATATCTTTGCGCCCGGCGCCGATGTGCTGCCCGACCAGAATGTTGGTGCCCAGCGACAAGCCCAGCATCGGCATGAAACCAATCGTGTTGATCGCCAAGGTGATGTTCGACGCGATCAGGGGAATCGTGCCGAGTTTGCCGACCAGCAAAGTAAACAGCGAGAAGGCGCTGATGTCCAAGCCGAAACTGATCCCGGACGGGCCGCCAAAGCGCAGCAGTTGCCAGAGCGTGCGCCAGCGTAGTTGACGGTAGCGCCAGATGCCGAACGGCACGCGCCAGGCCGGCCGCAGCAGCAACAGCGCAAACAGGACGACACTCAAGCATGAGCCGCACACGGTGGCAATGGCCGCGCCGCGAATACCCAGTTCAGGCATGCCCCAGTGCCCAAAAATCAGGGCATAGTTCAGCACAATGTTGATGCCGGCGCCGAGCAGGTCCACCCACATGACGGTCCATGTCCGCCCGCAGCCGCTGAAAAACGACGACAAGGTATAGTTCATCAAGGCTGTGCCGGCACACGCGGCCAAGACCGTGAAATACGCCACTTCCGCCGCCAGCACCGCCGGTTCGTGGCCAATCCAGCGCAGCACCAGCAACCCGCCGGGCACCAGCACCAGTGGATACACGAGGCTGCACGCCAGCGTGAAATAGATGCCCTGCCACAAGCTGCGTGTGCACATTTCGCGGTCGCCGGCGCCAAAATACTGGGCGACAAAGGTGTTGACATAGGTGGCCACGCCCATGGCGAAACTGAGCATGGCAAAGGCCAGCACGCCCGCGCCGGTGGCCGCGGCGGCGGTCGCCTCGCTGTAATGCGTCAGCATCACCCGATCACAGAAATGCATGATCGTGAACGAGCTCATTGAAAGAATCAATGGCCCGGAGATGCGCAGCAGCTCGCGATAGCCGCCCGGTCGCACCGGGCGTTGTTGGATGGCATCCACCGTGTGTGCTCTCAAGCCACGTGAACGTCAGTCTGAAACGGCACCGGCGCCAAGAGCCCGCCATGCGCCAAGATGCTCTCCTGTACTGCGGCAGCGCAAACCTCGTGCACGCGCCCCCTTGGCAGACTCAACGCGGCCGCATAGCCCGCCGCTTCGCCCATGTTCATCACCGTCGCCATCACGCGCAGGCTCGAGTGCATCGTCCGGTCGCACGAGATACTGCGCGATGCCATCAGCACGTTCTGCAGCCCGAGCGGTGTCAGGCAGCGATACGGAATCTGATAATACTCGCCCGGCGGCAAATGCCGTATCGTCGTCTGGCCTTGCGCCGCGTGATGAATGTCCACCGGATATGCGCAACAGGCAATCGCGTCGGTGAATTTGGCAGCCTGATCAAAGTCCGTACCGCGCAAGACATAATCGCCCATCACGCGCCGGCTTTCACGAATGCCGATGTGGGCTGCCGATTTGACCAGCACGCAGCGTTCATAGCCCGGCACGCGCGCGCGCAACCACGCCACAAAATTATCAATCCGCCGCCGCCCTTCCGCTTCCGCCGCCGACAGCGCCAATGGATCAAGTGTGTTGCCGCCAATGCGAATGACATTGAAATACACCAAGCCGTTCGGCGCCAGCGTGTGCGTGCTGTAATTGGTGTTGATCAGCGCCGGCGTGTCCGTGGCGCCGGCCGCGCACAAGGTTTTCATGGCACTCCAGTCGGGCATGCGCGCCACATCGACCGTTCCCACCGCAAAAAACAGCGTCATCGGCATGACCTCGCCAGCCGCGTCGCCATACTCGATTTGCGCGCCGGCGCGCGCGGCCAACAAGGCGTCGCCGGTCGCGTCCACGAACACACGCCCGGACACGCGCAATGGCCCATGATTGTGCGCCAACTGCACGGTCTGCACCCGGCCTGCGCGGACTTTTGCATCGTACAGGGTCGCGTGATACAATACCGTCACCCCGGCCTCCTGCACCATTTCATCCAGCACCAGTCGCAACACTTCGTCGTCAAAGGCAATGCAGCCGCTGTGCACAACGCCACCCGCCGCGCGCGCCTGCAAACGCTCGGCCAACTCCGCCACCAGCCCCGCGTTCAGCAGCACCTGCGGCTTCGCGTCCGTGTGGCTGCAGGTCGTCACCGGCATGATCGGATTGACCATCATCATGGTTGACGCCCCGCCCAGAAAGCCGCCGCGCTCGATCAGCAGTGTCCGCGCGCCCGCCTGCGCTGCGCGCACCGCTGCGCCCACCCCACCCGGCCCGCCGCCGACCACGACCACATCATAGTCTGTCATCGTTGTTGCTAGTGCCGCGCGTTGCATCATTGATCCGGTTCCATGGTATGAGATAATCCAATAATTTTGCTATGGTAGCATTAAGAGCCACGCTTGGCAATCGCAACAAAACTCAAAAATCGCGTTGCGGCGGCTGCACGTACTAATGAGAGCGCTTTCTACGTTGCAGTGTCCTTGCCGCCCGCGCTGAGGGCGGCTTCTGCAGCCGCGGTCATCCGCGCCGTTGACGGGATCCACGCCGATGGCGGGACTAGGCTGGTGCCTTAGCTAGCCAGGCCAGCTCCAAGCAGGCGCCCGCAGCCACAATTGGCATGACACCAAGCTCTCCCCGGGGCGTTACCCTGGGCTAATATGCCGTGCCCCTGTGGGGCTCCGCTGCACCTACGCGCAAACGCTTAGCACGCAAAGTTGGAGTACAAGTTTCATCAATTCTCACGTGCTGTCAGCAACAAAAAAACGCGCGGGCAATGCTGCGCCCGCGCGTTTTTTTATTCACTCACAATCCCGCTGCGGGATCGTCGCTGCGGCTTAGTACATGTCACCGCCGCCCATGCCGCCGTGACCGCCCGGGCCGCCCGGCATCGGCTTTTCCTTCTCGGGAATCTCCGTCACCATGCACTCGGTTGTCAACAGCAGGCTCGCCACCGACGCCGCATTCTGCAGCGCCGTGCGCGTCACCTTGGTCGGGTCAATCACACCCGCAGCAACCAAGTCTTCGTACTTGTCGGTCGCGACATTGTAGCCGTAATTGCCTTTCTCGGCCTTGATCTTCTCGATCACGATCGAGCCCTCGACGCCGGCATTGTTGCACAGCTCACGCGTCGGCGCGCAGATCGCCTCTTGGATCAACTCGACGCCCAACTTCTCGTCGCCTTTGGCCTTGACCTTTTCGAGCGCCGGCAGACAGCGCAACAGCGCCACGCCACCGCCCGGCACCACGCCTTCTTCGACCGCCGCACGGGTTGCGTGCAACGCATCCTCGACGCGCGCCTTCTTTTCCTTCAGCTCGGTCTCGGTGGCCGCGCCCACGCGGATGACCGCTACGCCGCCGGCCAGCTTCGCCAACCGTTCCTGCAGCTTCTCGCGATCATAATCGCTGGTCGTCTTCTCGATCTGCAGCTTGAGCTGCTCGATCCGGCCCTTGATCGCCGAGGTCTTGCCCTTGCCGTTGATAATGGTCGTGTTTTCCTTGTCGATCACCATCCGGCCGGCCCGGCCCAAGTCTTCGATCTTGATGTTCTCGAGCTTGACGCCGAGTTCCTCGCTGATGAACGTGCCACCGGTCAAAATCGCGATGTCTTCCATCATTGCCTTGCGGCGATCGCCAAAGCCCGGGGCCTTGACCGCACAGCACGAGAACGTGCCGCGCAGCTTGTTGATCGTCAACGTGGCCAGCGCCTCGCCTTCAATGTCCTCGGCCAGAATCACCAGCGGCTTGCCGGTCTGGACGATCTTTTGCAGCAGCGGCAGCAGGTCGTTCATCACGCTGATCTTCTTCTCGTGGATCAAAAGGTACGGATCCTCGAGCACGCATTCCATCGTGTCGGCATTGGTCATGAAGTACGGCGAGGTGTAGCCCTTGTCGAACTGCATGCCTTCAACGATCTCGAGCGTCGTCTCGATGCTCTTGGCTTCCTCGACCGTGATCGTGCCGTCTTTGCCGACTTTCTGCATCGCCTCGGCGATGATCTTGCCGATCTCGCTGTCACCATTCGCGGAAATCGCTGCAACCTGCTCAATTTCCTTGATATCGTTACTGACACTCTTCGAGATGGCCTTCAGCTCGGCAACGACGGCCTCAACCGCCTTGTCCACCCCGCGCTTGACGCTGATCGGGTTGGCGCCGGCGGTGATGTGCTTGAGGCCTTTCTTGTAAATCGCCTCGGCCAGCACGGTCGCCGTGGTCGTGCCGTCGCCGGCCACATCCGAGGTCTTCGAGGCCACTTCGCGCACCATCTGCGCACCCATGTTCTCGAACGGATCCTGCAGCTCGATTTCCTTGGCGACGGTGACGCCGTCCTTGGTCACGGTCGGTGAACCGAACTTCTTGTCCAGGATCGCATTGCGGCCCTTGGGCCCGAGCGTCACCTTGACGGCTTTGCTGAGCGTCTCGACGCCGCGCAAAATCGCCTGGCGCGCCTTGTCATCAAATAGTAATTGTTTTGCAGCCATTGGGGTACTCCTTACCTGTCGTTAGAAAATATGCAGTCGTCTTAGTCTTCAAGAATCGCAATCACATCGTCTTCACGCACGAGCATGTATTCCTGCTCGTCCAGCTTGACTTCCGTGCCGCCGTACTTGGTGATCAGCACGCGCTGGCCAACTTTCACCTCGCACGGGATGCGCTTGCCTTCTTCCAGCTTGCCGGGGCCGACGGCCTTGACGATTGCCTCTTGCGGCTTCTCTTTGGCCGAATCAGGAATCACAATGCCGCCTTTCACGACGTCTTTCGCTTCCGCGCGTTGCACCAAAACGTGATCGGACAGTGGTTTGATCTTCTTCATGTTCCTCTTCCTTTAGTTGAGGGGGTTAATTGAACTTCACGAAACAGTTAATTGGTTGAGCAAGGTTACTTCACTTCTTCGTAATCGGCGTCAACGACATTGTCATCCCCGCCTTTCTTCGTAGTCCCGGCATCGCTGCCGGCCTGTGCGTCTGCACCAGCTTCCGGCCCGGTTTGCTCCGGCCCCGGCGGCTGTTGCGCGCGCGCATCCTTATACATCGCCTCGGCCAGCTTGTGCGAGGCCTGATTCAGCGCCTCGAGTTTGGCCTGGATTTCTTCTTTGCTGCCTTCGTCTTTCACCTTGCGCAGCTCTTCCACGGCAGCTTCAATCGCCTTGCGGTCGCCGTCCGGCACTTTGCTGCCGTGCTCTTTCAAGGTCTTCTCGGTCTGGTACAGCACTTGATCGGCCTGGTTGCGCAGGTCAATCACCTCGCGCCGGTCCTTGTCTTCCGAGGCATGCGCTTCGGCGTCCTTGACCATCTTCTGAATCTCGCTTTCGTTCAGGCCACTCGACACTTCGATGCGAATCTTCTGCTCCTTGCCGGTGCCCATGTCCTTGGCCGACACATGCAGAATGCCGTTGGCGTCAATATCGAAGGTGACCTCAATCTGCGGCACGCCGCGCGGCGCGGCCGGAATGCCAACCAGGTCGAAGCGCCCGATCGTGCGATTGTCCGTCGCCATCTCGCGCTCGCCCTGCAGCACATGAATCGAGACCGCCGGTTGGTTGTCCGACGCGGTCGAAAACACCTGGCTCTTCTTGCACGGGATGGTCGTGTTACGCTCGATCAGCTTGGTCATCACGCTGCCCAGCGTTTCGATCCCGAGCGACAACGGCGTCACATCCAGCAACAGCACATCTTTCACCTGGCCGGAAAGCACCCCGCCTTGAATCGCCGCGCCAATCGCCACGACTTCATCCGGATTGACGCCCTTGTGCGGCTCTTTCCCGAAAACATCGCGCACCAGCTGTTGCACGGCCGGCATGCGCGTCATGCCGCCCACCAGCACGACTTCATCAATGTCACTCGGCTTCACGCCCGCATCTTTCATCGCGCGCAGCACCGGCCCGCGTGAGCGTTCGATCAAATCGCCGCACAACTGTTCGAGCTTGGCGCGCGTCAGCGTCATCTGCAAATGCTTCGGGCCGCTCGCGTCGGCGGTGATGAACGGCAGGTTGATGTCGGTCTGCATCGAGGTCGACAATTCAATCTTGGCCTTTTCGGCGGCTTCTTTCAAGCGCTGCAAGGCCATCTTGTCCTTGCGCAGATCAATGCCGTTCTCGCGCTTGAACTCGTCGGCGATATAATCCAGCACGGCTTGGTCGAAGTTGTCGCCGCCGAGATGGGTGTCGCCATTCGTGCTCTTGACTTCAAAGACGCCGTCGCCGATTTCAAGAATCGAAATGTCGAACGTGCCGCCGCCCAAATCGTACACGGCGATGCGCTCGTCTTTCTTCTTGTCGAGGCCGTAAGCCAAACTGGCCGCAGTCGGCTCATTGATGATCCGCAGCACTTCCAGGCCGGCGATCCGCCCGGCATCCTTGGTCGCCTGCCGTTGCGCGTCATTAAAATAGGCCGGGACGGTAACCACCGCTTGGGTCACCGGCTCGCCCAGATAATCTTCGGCGGTCTGCTTCATCTTCTGCAAAATCATCGCTGAAATTTCCGGCGGCGTGTATTCTTTGCCTTGAATATTGACGACGACGTCACCGTTCTTGCGCTCGGTAATCTTATACGGCACAAGCTTCTCTTCGGTTTCAACTTCCGAATGTTTGCGGCCCATAAAGCGCTTGATCGAGAAAATCGTGTTCTCGGAATTGGTCACCGCCTGGCGTTTGGCGATCGTGCCGACCAGGCGCTCGCCGTCTTTCGCGAAGGCAACCACCGAGGGCGTCGTGCGGCCGCCTTCACTGTTGGCGATCACGACCGGTTCATTGCCTTCCATCACCGCCACACACGAGTTGGTGGTGCCCAAGTCGATCCCGATAACTCTTGCATGTTTTGTCATAATCTATGCTCCTTATATCAAAATTGCACTAAGATATGTACTACAGATGGAAGCAATTACGGTGCCAGTATACTCAAAATGTTCATTTCAAACGACATAAAATGTCGATTGAACAAGAAAACGATCTTCAATGGCTTTTTATTGTGCCTTTTTGCGCCACCTGCGCCAACCCGACACGGCACCATCTAGGCAAAGATGGAAATTGCTATACTCTATGGGTATATGCGGAAGATACTCAAGAGCGCGCAGCAGGAGCTGGCTTACTATCGAGCCCTGTTCACCCATGCCCGGACGCCCAAGACTTCCCGCTGGCTCTTGGCGGGCGCGCTGGCGTACTTGGTCTCGCCGATTGATCTTATCCCTGATTTCATCCCGGTGCTCGGACAGCTGGACGACTTGCTGGTTGTGCCACTGCTGCTCTACGCCGCGCTGGCCTTCATCCCGGCGAGCGTGAAGGCGGAATGCAGACAGAAAACGGCGTAAAGCAACAGAAATTCACCACGAAGGGCACGAAGCTCACGAAGACAGAACAGACACAATCAATGGTTATGGTTCAAACGCAGTAACAGCCGCGGCTTGGTCTATTAGCTTCTTTCTTCCTTCGTGCCCTTCGTGGTGAAAATTGCCGCGCTTGCGACCTGCCGCAGCGCTGAAACCAGGAAACCGCGCTGGTTTTGCGCTTTTGCGCCGGTTTTGCTACCATTAGATGATGAGCAAGACAACACACACCGCCCGCACCGCCCCGCGCCGGAAACTGTGGGGCGGGCGGTTCCGCGCCACCACCAATGCCGCCGTCGAGCATTTCACCCAGTCAATTGCGTTTGACCAGCGGCTGGCCCCGTACGATGTGCGCGGCTCGTGCGCACACGCCGCCATGCTGGCGCGCATCGGCATTCTTTCCAAAAAAGAGGCGGCCGCCATCCGCGCCGGCCTGCAGCGGATTGCACGCGAGTGCGCCGCCGGCACGGTTGCCTTCGACGCCACCTGCGAAGATATTCACATGGCGATCGAAACGCTGCTCACCCACCGCATCGGCGCCGTCGCCAAGAAATTGCACACCGGGCGCAGCCGCAATGATCAAATCGCGCTCGATGAACGCCTGTACCTGCGGGACGTTTTGGCCCAGGTGTGCGGCCAGATTGGCACGCTGCAAGCCGGCCTGCTTGCCTGCGCGGAACACCACGCGGATGTTGTCATGCCGGGCTTCACCCATTTGCAGTTTGCAATGCCGGTCTTGGTGGCACATCACTTGCTTTCCTATATTGAAATGTTGGAGCGCGACCTGCAACGCCTCGGTGAGCAACAGGCGCGCGTGAATGTGCTGCCGCTTGGCGCGGCGGCACTGGCCGGCAGCGGTTTTGCGCTGGATCGCGCCTTTGTCGCGCGCACCCTCGGCTTTGCCGGCGTGGCGCGCAACAGCATGGATGCCGTGGCTGACCGCGATTTTCTGGTCGAGTTTCTGGCGGCTGCGGCAATCATCGCGATGCACTTGTCGCGCTTGGCCGAAGATTTGATCCTGTGGGTTTCGCAACCGTTCGGCTTCATTGCCCTGCCGGACGAATTTTGCACCGGCAGCTCGTTGATGCCGCAGAAGAAAAACCCGGATGTGCTCGAACTCGTGCGCGGTAAAACCGGGCGCGTGTACGGCAACCTGGTCGCGCTGTTGACCACGCTCAAGGCTTTGCCGATGACGTACAATCGCGACATGCAGGAAGATAAGCAGCCGGTTTTTGACAGCGCTGACACCGTCAGCGCCTGTCTCGAGATCATGGCCGCTCTGCTGCCGCGCGTGCAGTTTCGCCGCGAACGGCTGGCCCAGGCGTTGCAGGATGACTTTCTGTGCGCAACCGACTGGGCAGAACAACTGGTGCGGCGTGGCGTGCCCTTTCGCGACGCGCATGAAGCCGTCGGGCGCGCCGTGGCTTTGGCTGAACAACGCGGCGGCGGCTTGGGCGCGCTGCCCCTGCGCGCGTTGCAGGCGATCTGCCCACATTTTGACCGCGCAATCCTGCGGCTCACGACCGCACCGGCATCAGTGGCCGCCAAGCGCAGCGAAGGCAGCACCCAGCCGGCGCGCGTGGCGCGTGAATTGCTTCGCTGGCGCACCGTGCTGACTGACCGCAGCGCGGCCAAGACCGGGCGCCGCAAAGAGATGATTGGATGAAAGCCCAATTAACGCTGACAACCAAAGCGACTGTGGGCCGGCCGAGTTGTGCTTCTGCGAATGTGGGAGCCAGTTCAGCTGGCGATATTCTGGCAGCATTCGCAACCTGAAGTCGCTCCCGCATTCGAAGGCACTCTCAGCGAGTTGATTTTTGACTGCAACCTAAGGAATGACGAGACTATGATGCAAAGCAATTTTACGCCGCGCGCCGGCCAGGTGATTGTCAACGCCAAGAAAGAAGCCGGGCGTTACAATCATCATTACGTCGGCACCGAACATATTCTGCTGGGCTTGATTGACCTCAACGAAGGCATTGCGCTGAATGTCCTGCAACGCCTGGGCGCCGAGCCGCACGCGATTCGCAGCGAGATTGAAAGCGTGGTCGGATTTGGTCCGGACACCAAGATCGTGGGCGAACCGCCGTTCACGCCCAAGGCCAACAATGTCGTGCGCTTTGCGATGCAGGAAGCGCAACAGATGCAGCATTCGTACGTCGGTACCGAACACATCCTGCTGGGCTTGCTGCGCGAGCAGGAAGGCGTGGCGGCGCGCGTGCTGAACAATCTGGGCGTCAACTTGGATGAAGCGCGCAAGTTGGTGAAAGAAGAGCTGAATGCGCTGGATATACCGGCCAGCACGCCCGGCGAAGGCCCGCACGCGGGCGGCGCGTCAACCGAAAAGAAAGCCAGCAAGACGGACACGCCGACGCTCGACGCGTTCGGCCACGACTTGACCAAGGCGGCGCGCGACGGCAAGCTCGATCCGGTCATCGGCCGCGAAAAGGAAATCGAGCGGCTCGTCCAGATTATCTGCCGGCGCCAAAAGAACAATCCGGTGCTGATCGGTGACGCGGGCGTGGGCAAAACCGCGATCGTCGAATTACTGGCGCAACGGATTGCCGCCGGCGACGCGCCGGACATGCTGGTGAACAAGCGCGTCGTCTCGCTCGACATGGCGCTGCTGGTGGCCGGCACGGTCTACCGCGGCCAATTCGAGGAGCGCATCAAGAATGTCATGGCCGAAATCAAGCGCAGCGGCAAGATCATTCTGTTCATTGACGAAATGCACACGATGGTCGGGGCCGGCGCGGCGCAAGGTGCGACGGATGCCTCGAACATTCTCAAGCCGGCTCTGTCGCGCGGCGATATCCAGTGCGTCGGCGCGACCACCATGGACGAGTACCGCAAGTATATCGAGAAGGACGCCGCGCTCGAACGCCGTTTTCAGACCGTCCTGGTTGACCCGCCTAACATTGACGATACGATCCAGATCCTGCTCGGGTTGCGCAAGCGCTATGAGGAATTTCATCATGTGCATTACACCGAGGCGGCCTTGGTCTCGGCAGCCAAGCTGAGTGATCGCTATGTCTCCGGGCGGCACCTGCCCGACAAGGCGATTGACCTGATGGACGAGGCCGGCGCGCGTGTGCACTTGCGCAAACGCACCAAGACGCCGGAGATGGAAGCGCTCGAGCAGGACGTGCGCGACTTGGCGGCCGTTAAGAAAAAGGCGGTCGAGGAACAGCGCTACGAAGATGCCGCGCGCCTGCGCAATGATGAGCGCGCCAAGCGCGCCGCCCTCGACGACGTTAAGAAAAAGCAAAGCGACACGAACTGGCCAACGCTCGATGTCAACCACATCGCCGAAGTGCTCTCGAAATGGGTCGGCATTCCGGTGACCCGGCTGGAAGAGGGCGAAGCTAAAAAACTGCTGCGCATGGAAACCGAGCTGCACAAGCGGGTTGTCGGCCAGGACGAGGCGATCAGCACGCTGGCGCGCTCGTTGCGCCGCTCGCGCGCAAACTTGAAGGACCCGCGCCGGCCGATCGGCTCATTCATCTTCCTCGGCCCGACCGGTGTCGGCAAGACCCTGCTGGCCAAAGCCCTAGCCGAATTCATGTTCGATGATGCCAACGCGCTGATCACGATTGACATGAGCGAGTACATGGAGAAATTCTCGACCTCGCGCCTGATTGGCTCGCCACCCGGCTATGTCGGTTACGACGAGGGCGGCCAGCTCACCGAGAAAATCCGCCGCCGGCCCTACTCAGTCGTGCTCTTTGACGAAATTGAAAAAGCGCACCCGGATGTTCTGCATATGCTCCTGCAAGTGCTCGACGAAGGCAAGCTGACGGACAGTCTCGGCCGCACCATTGATTTCCGCAACACAGTCATCATCATGACCTCGAATGTCGGCGCCGAGCTGCTGCGCAAGCAATCCACGCTCGGTTTCACCAGTGGCGATGCCGACACGTCCTATGAGGGCATGAAGGCCAAATTGCTGGATTCGGTGAAAAAGTCCTTTAAGCCCGAATTTCTCAATCGGGTGGATGATATTGTCGTCTTCCGCAATTTGTTGCGCGCCGAGCTGCTGCAGATCATTGATCTCGAACTACACACGATGCTCAAGCGCGTGGAAGACCGCGGGGTGAAGGTGACGCTCGACCTGCCGGCCAAAGAGTTCATCCTGGACAAGGGCTACAACCCGATCTACGGCGCGCGGCCGATCCGGCGCGCGCTCGAGCAGCGCATCGAGGATCCGCTCTCCGAGCAGATTTTGCAGGAGAAGATCACGGATGGCGACGTGGTGACGATCGTCCTGCGCGACGGCGCTTTGGCATTTGACGTCACGCCGCGGCCAGCGCCGCCGGTCGCGCCCGTGCAACCGGAACACCCCGCCCTGTCGAACAACTAAATTCTCGCGCCACGCGAGAATTTATAAGTCTCCGCGCAAAGTGGGAGCGGCCTCCGTGCCGCGAATCTGCAGCTATCCGTTGGTCAGCAAAGGCACCAGCCAGTCCCGCCAGCGGCGCGGATCCCGCCAGCGGCGGCGATCCCGTCAACGGCGCGGATGACCGCGGCTGTAGAAACCGCCCTCACCGCGGGCGGCAAGGACACTGCACAGTAAAAAGCGCTCTCGTTCGTATCTGTCGGCGCGGCGTGTCGTTCCGCGCTGCCCCCGTGCCACCCGCCGTCGTGCAGGTCTGCGTTGGTTTTGGTATACTCGAGGTGCCTTGGCGCCGGCGGTCCGCCGGTGCGTGCAGGCACTAACCACGCATGGTGAAATATGAGCGCGCCGACCTTTCAATTGCTGCAAGTGTTTCCGCGATTGCCCGAACGGCTGAGTGCGTTGGTGGACGTGGCCTACAATCTGCACTGGTCATGGGATCACGACACGATTGCGCTGTTTCGCCGGATGGATTCGGATTTGTGGGAGGAGGCCCATCACAACCCGGTGCTGCTGCTGGGCATGATCAAGCAGGAGCGTCTGGAGGCGCTGGCGCGTGACGACAGTTTTCTGTCGCACATGGATCGCGCCGTGGTGAGCTTGCAGGCCTATGAAATGGCACGCAGTTGGTATCACAAGACCTTTGGCAAATCCACCCAAGCCAAGATTGCCTATTTTTCGATGGAATTCGGGCTGAGCGAGTGCATCGCGACGTACTCGGGCGGCTTGGGCGTGCTGGCGGGCGACCACTTGAAATCGGCCAGTGATCTGGGCGTGCCGTTGGCTGCGGTCGGCTTGGCGTATCAGCAGGGCTATTTCCGGCAATATCTGAATGCCGATGGCTGGCAGCAGGAATTGTATCCGGACAATGATTTTTACAACATGCCCGTGTCGCTCGAGCGCACGGCCGATGGCGCGCCGCTGACGATCGCGGTGGACATGGCCGGCCGCACCGTGGTTGCGCAGATCTGGCGTGTGCAGGTCGGCCGCACGCCGTTGTATTTGCTGGACACGAATCTGGCGCAGAACGCGCCGGACGATCGCATCATCACCCAGCAATTGTACGGCGGCGACACGCAGATGCGTATACGCCAGGAAATCGTGCTGGGCATTGGCGGCATTCGCGCGTTGACGGCCGTGCAGTTTGCCCCGACGGTCTGCCACATGAACGAAGGTCATTCGGCGTTTCTGGCGCTCGAACGCATTCGGATAATGATGCAGGAAAAACACTGCTCGTTTATCGAAGCCTTGACCACCACGCGCGCCGGCACCGTTTTCACAACCCACACGCCGGTGCCGGCCGGCATTGATTTGTTTGACGAGCGCCTGCTGGAAACGTACTTGGGCGAGTACGTCCGCAGCTTGGGTATCACCATGGCCGACCTGATGCGCCTGGGCCGGGCAGAAGGGCAGGGCGAGCGCGATCCGTTCAACATGGCGCTGTTTGCGATTCACGCCTCGGGCTATTGTAACGGCGTCAGCAAGCTGCATGGGCGCGTGGCGCGGAAAATGTGGATGTATGACTGGCCCGGCGTGCCGGAACACGAAATTCCCATTGCGTATGTCACCAATGGCGTGCATGTCCCCTCGGTCATTTCGCGCGAAATGTTTGACCTGCTGGAGCGTTACTTGGGCAGCGACTGGCAGGCCGACATCACCAACGCGGACATCTGGCAGAACATTCACAAAATTCCCGATGATGAGTTGTGGAGCACCCACGAGCGCCGCCGCGCGCGCTTGGTCTCGTTTGCGCGCGCGCGCCTGGTGCAGCAATATCAACGGCGCGGCTTGTCGGACAGCGATGTCGAGCGCGCCAAGGAAACCCTGCTGCCGGACGCGCTGACGATCGGCTTTGCGCGCCGCTATGCCACCTACAAGCGCGCAACCTTGCTGTTGCGCGACAAAGAACGTCTGTGCAAGCTGCTTCGCAACACGCAGCGCCCGCTGCAGTTCATTTTCGCGGGCAAGGCGCATCCGCATGACACCGGCGGCAAACAGTTGATCCGTGAAATTGTGCATTTCGCGCACGAGGCGAATCTGACCCACCGGCTGGTGTTTCTCGAGGATTATGATCTGACCGTCGCGCGCGCAATGGTGCAGGGCGTCGATGTCTGGCTCAACACGCCACGCCGGCCGCTGGAGGCCAGCGGCACCAGCGGCATGAAAGTCGTCGCCAATGGCGGGTTGAATTTGAGCATTCTGGACGGGTGGTGGGACGAGGGCTATCAGCGCGGCGTAGGCTGGGCTATTGGGCACGGCGAAGAATACACCGATCCGGAACTGCAGGACCGCATTGAATCGGAAGAATTGTTCGACATTCTCGAACGCGAAGTGGTGCCGCTCTTTTATGAGCGCACCTCCGACGACTTGCCGCGCGAGTGGATCGCCATGATGAAGGCCTCGCTGCAGACCTTGTGCCCGTTTTTCAACACCTCGCGCATGGTGCAGGACTACACCACCTCGCTGTACATGCCGGCCCATGAGCACTTTCAACAGTTGGTCGCAAAAAATCTCGCGCGCGGACGTGCCCTGGCCTCCTGGAACGAGCACATCCGGGCCCACTGGCAGGGCGTGACCATCGAGCAGATGGAAATTACGACTTCCGACAAAGTCTATGTCAAACAGAGTTTGCCGGTGTCCGTCACGGTGCGCTTGGGTGCCCTGTCCTGCGATGACGTGGCGGTTGAATTATACATCGGCCGGATGGGGCCCGACCGCAAAATTGTGGGCGGCCACGCCCTGCAGCTGGAGTGCACGGCGCAGCGTGACAACAATGTGGCCGTGTACGAAGGTACGTTGACCTGCGACACCAGCGGCTTGCATGCTTTGACGGCCCGCGTGCTGCCCAAGCACGCCGACCTGAACGACCCGTTCCGCTTGAAGTGCATCTGCTGGAAGTGACGCCGTTCACCGGTCACGTGGCGATGATCAGGGACAACACGCGGAAAATCCCCGCCGTTGGCGGAACAAGGGGGACAGGCGCAGCACATGGCACGCGACGAATGCAGCAACCGGAATGACGCATGCCAACTTCTCCTCGTCAATGCAAAAGTTCTGAAGTTCAGAAGTTAATAGCTTTGACGGATGCGGTCTTCCGCGCCAGCGGCGGCTCGTCCATGGGCATTGAATTTCCACTGTTCCTGGCGGCCGACAACGCCATGAATTGCTGGGTGATGGCCGAAGGCGACACGCTCGTGGCGCACTGCGGTGTTATCTTCAAAACGTTGGTGCTCGGCGCCGCGCGGGTGCGGGTTGGGCTCGTGGGCGCGGTGTGCACTTTGCCCGCCTACGCCGGCAAAGGTCTCGGCACTGCACTATTCGATGCGGTCATCATGCATGCGCGGCGGTGCGGTGCGGGTGTTCTGCTGATCTCCGGCGGGCGCGGTTTGTACCAGCGCCGCGGCGCGCGCTTTGCCGGGCGTTTTCGGCACCACATTATTCCCTGTGAATATTGGCGGCGTTGGAAGGCGCGCGACCTTGTCTGGCTCCCCTACGCCAGCAGTGATGCACCCCGGCTGCTGGCTCTGTATGAGACCGAACAGCCGCATTTCGTGCGAACAGCCCAGACTCTCGACTGCAGCGCCCTGGCGCGGCCGTGCGGGCGCACCACCATGGTCGCCTGGCGCGACAATGTCATCGTCGCCTATTGTGTGTACACCCGTGGTGCGGATACGCTGACGATTGAGGAATGGCGCGGCGATGCAAACGCCGTGGCGCAGTGCGCCGACGCATTTCCGCCGCAGTGGCAGGGCCCGCTCACGTTCGTTCTGCCGGCCCACGAGCAGCGTGTCGCGCCGTTCCTGCGGCGCGCCGGCGCAGTGGCAGATGCGACGTTTTCCGGCACCATCTTGGTGATGGATGGTCCGGTGTTGCTTGACCAATTGCGTCCCTATTGGGAGCAGCACGGACTGGCGCGCGTGCGCGGCTTGCCGTGCGAACAGGGCTTTGCCGTGTGCGACGCAACAACCAGTATCACTTTGACAGATGATCGCGCCGCCGCGTTCCTGTGGGGCGCACTCGACGCGCCGGCGATTCCGCAGCCCTGGCGGCATTGCCTGCCCTTGCCGCTCTGCGAATACGGCTTGGATTACATTTGAGGAGCTGTCTGTGAAAAATTACTCTCCCAAGCCAAACATTGCTCCGCTGGGCCTTGCTTTGGCGACTACCTTTCGTGATATGAAGAGCAGTGCGGTAAAGGATCTCGCTTTGGATCTTGATGATATTGACTGTGCCTGCAAAATTATTTCACACAAAGTCAATTTGATAAGAAGGTCAAGAAGGTTACGCAAAGATACGTGCCTGCAACTTATCAACGATATAAATATATGGATAACGTTCGAAATGGTCAAGAACCATCTGCCGCGCGTCAAATTTTTTCTGAAAAAGGCATACGCTGACACCGTAACAAAACCGCGTACAATGGCGCGTAAGAAACCTAGGCGAAAAAAGCTGGAAGAAAGGTGAGCAGAAAACGGGCCGGGTTTGGCAGTGGTCTTTTTTGATTTGGCGCGTGGCCGCGGTTGGTATGCTCCATTGCAGCACGCACCGCTAATTCACTAATGAGTGCGTTTTCTGCTTTGCAGCCGTCTCGTAGCCGCTCGCGGCGAGGGCGGCTTCTGCTGCCGCGGTCATCCGCGCCGTTGAAACTGGCCGCAGCATGCCCCGCGCGGAGCGCGTGGCGTACCCACGCCACTGGCGGGATCGCTGCCGCTGGCGGGACTCCACCGCCACAATGAGAATACCAGCCGGCACAAACGCGGCGGAGCGGCATGGATTTGCCTTGGTTTGCATCGCGCAAATGCAAGAATGCGTGTTTTAAATTGCATTTTTGCGACGGCAATCGTGCCGTTTTTGGCACACAAGCGCTATTATTGCTGCTTTTACTTGTTTTTTAGTTGTTGGCACTGTCCTTGCTTTATAACTACCAGAGTAAGGTTCGTTTGCTTGCAGGGGATATGATGTTTGTGGCCCTTCGTATATCCCCTGCATTTTTTTATGGTGCGCGGCCCAGCAGGGCCCAGTAGCCGCCATCCGTGTCAAACTGTCCGGGATAGCTGAACTCTTCTTTGCGCAGCGTAAAGCCGGCGTGGTGCTGTAGAAAAGATTGGACACACTCGTGCGTCTCTTCCGGCGACATGGTGCAGACGGCATAGAGAATATGGCCACCCGGGCGGACGCACGCGGCCGCTGTGCGCAGCAGCTGGGCTTGGATTGCCGCCAGGGCGTTGACATCCTCGTAGCGCACCCGCCAGCGCACTTCTGGATGGCGTTGCACGACACCGAGATTGCTGCAGGGCGCGTCCAGCAGTACGGCATCATAGCGCGCCGCGCCTAGCTTCGTCGCCGCATTGAGCGCATCCATGATATGGACGGTAGCGCAGGTAACGCCGCAACGCCGGAGGTTGTCGCGCAAGCTGTCCGCCCGCCGGGGGTCGATTTCCAGGGCATCAATGGTAAGCGCCGCGCGATCAGCGAGGGTAATCGTCTTGCCACCCGGCGCGGCGCACATATCCAGAGCCCGCCCGCCGGGTTGCACGGGCAGGGCGCCGGCGACGCGCGCCGACCACGGTTGCATGACGTATACATCTCCTTGTTTAAAACTTTTTGAGTTTATAACTTCAAAAGTTTCTAATATCTGAAGAAAATCACTTCCGAACTTCTCGGCTGGCACAACGGCCGGGCCGAGTTCGGCCAGGACCGCGGCCGGATTGCGGCGGATGCGTGCAAAATGCTGGCGTCTGGTGTTGTTCCACGCCAAAATGGCGGGACAAGCATCCCCAAACCGGGCCTGGTACAGCGCGACAATCCAGGTCGGGTGCGAAAACCGAAGGGCGAGCTCGTTCGGGACCGCGATGGCGGCAGGGGCCACGCGGTCATTCTGGCGCAGCAATGCGCGCAGGACGGCGTTGACAAACGCAGCCGCGCGCGGTGCCACGCGCTTGCACAATTCGACCGCTTGATGGACTGCCGCGTGCCGGCCAACCCGGTCGAGAAACAGCAGTTGATAGGCGGCCATGATCAGAGTCCAGCGGATCGGCGGCTCAAGCGTCTGCAGCGGGCGCGCGCTGACGCGGTCAAGGTGCCATTCCAGCAGGCTGGCGTTGCGCAACGCGCCGGCGATCAATTCGTGGGTCAGACGCCGGTCGCGGCCCGACAAGGCATACTGTCCGCAGACATCCTCAAGGGCATCGTCAAGATGCACGCGAAATTGTTTTCTCTGCATACGCAGGAGCGCATCCAAGGCCGCGGCGCGGGCAACGCTGATGCCCGGTGGCATGCCGCGCGCGGAGTCTTTTGCCGGCGCAGACGCGGCGCCTGCCGGCGTATTCTCAGAAGTGGTCACGGTGCTATTGTAACATTATTATTCGCCGCGCGCCGTGGCCACAAAGAACAACACGGCGGGCGCATGCGCCACAACGACGACGAGACAAGACCGGCGGCATGGCAGACATGCTTCGCTTTCGTGGAGGGCGTTTCAGCCTCCCGTGCGCTGAACGTTGTTTCGCGGCGAAATAATTTACCCAACGACCGGCGGTTCGCCGAACTGCACGGCGGGCTGGCGTATGCCGGCCATGAAGGCCGCGGCACTCATGCGCGTGCGCCCGGCCGGTTGTACTTCCTTAAGCGCAACAACGCCGTCGCCGGACGCCACCAACAGGCGTTTGTCGAGCAGCATGGCCATGCCGGGCACGCCGCTGGCTGGTTGCGTGCTGTGCAGAGCGGCTGACCATATCTTGATCGGGTGGTCGTGCAGCCAGGTGGTTGCACCTGGCCAAGGGTTGCAGGCGCACACGCGCCGGACGATGGCTTGGGCAGGCTGGTGCCAGTTGATAAAGCCGTCTTGCTGCGTCAATTTGGGGGCCTGCGTCGCGGCGCCATGATCTTGCGGGATGCGCGGCGCGGCGCCGCGCGCAAGCAGCCTAAGGGTCTCTTGTAGCAGCGGCGCGCCCGTGGCAACGCAGCGTTGCAGCAACACCGCGGTCGTGTCGCCGGGCTCAATGGGAACCGTCTGCTGGAGGATGATATCGCCGGTGTCGAGCGCCGCGGCAAGGTGCTGGATGGTAATGCCAGTGGTGGTACAACCATCCATAATGGCGCGCTGCACTGGTGCTGCGCCGCGATAGCGCGGCAGCAATGAAAAATGCAGGTTGATGAAGTAAGTTCCTAACTTTAGAAGTTCCAAAGGTATTAACTTACCATATGCGACCAGGATGCTGACCTGGGGGGCCAGCGCGCGCAGCAGCGCGCAGGTTTCCGGGCTGCGCAAGCAGGCGGGTTGCACGACCGGCAGGCCGGCCGCGTGGGCAACCCGCTTGACCGGCGGCGGGGTCAGCCGCTGCGCGCGTCCGACGGGCTTGTCCGGCTGGGTCACGGCCGCAACAATGTGGCAGTGCTGGTCGAGGAGGAATTGGAGGCAGGCGGCGGCGGTCTCGGGCGTGCCCCAGAAGAGAATTCTCATGTGTTTATGCGCGTGGTTCGATTTTGGCGCGGCGGCGCTGCAAGCGCAGCAATCCGGTTTGCAGCTTGGCAATCGCGTCCATGATGTCCTGCGCGATCCGTTCATAGCGCGCACGCCCGCGCGGAAGGACATGATAAGCTGCAATCGGCAGTGGCGGGCCGAAGCAGGCCACGACCTGTTTCGGGCGCGGCCAGGCGCTGTGGCGCGGAAACGCCTCGTAGGTGCCGTGCAGGTAGACCGGCACGATGTCCACTTTGAGCGCGTCCGCCAGGAGACCGACGCCGGCATGGGCGGCATGGAGCGCACCGTCGGGCGTGCGGGTTCCTTCGGGGAAGATGACGATTTGCTGGCCGCTCGCGCACAACTGCTGCAAGTAGCGCAGGGTGCTGAGGTCCATCCGTTCGCGCGAAATGGGAATGGCACTGATGTTGATCAAAATCCAGCGCGCCAGCCGGCTGCGCTCAAACAAGGTTTTGCGCGCCAGATACCAAATACGATGCCAGAAGGCAATGCCGATCAAGGTCGGATCCACATAGCTGGCATGATTCGCCGCCAAGACCGCGCCGCGCCCGGCAGGCGGGCAATGGCGCCGGCCGTAGACCCGGTAGCGATGGTAGAGCGTGGCATACACAAGACTGCCCAGCCAGCCCATACAATACATCAAGCGTGCAATCATCTGATCACAACCAAGTTATTGAGTTCTGAAGTTTTTAAGTTAATGTGTTCTGACTTTGTTTGATTAATAATTCAGCCCAGCGGACACCGGCCTACGCCAGCGGCTTAGACTGCGCCCGTGGACAGCAGCACGTCGACCACTTCCGGGCGGGCGAATTCAACCGGCGGCCGTTCGCCGCGCTGCAGCATTTCGCGCATGCGCGTACCGCTAATGACCAGATGATGCTCGGCGCTGTGCGCACAGGTCTTGTTGGTGGCCATACCAATGCAGGTGCGGCAGTAGCACGCGTCTTCAAACATGAGCGGCGTGATTTCCAGCTCGTGCTGGCCGAATTCCTTGAAAATTTCCTGGGCCTCGTAGGGTCCATAGTAGTCGCCGACATCGGCATGATTGCGGCCGATGATGATGTGGGTACAGCCGTAATTCTTGCGCATCAAGGCATGCAGCACCGCCTCGCGCGGGCCGGCAAAACGGCTGATGGTGGGAAAGACGCTCAGCAGCACGCGTTCTTCCGGAAAGTAGTTGCTGATCAGCGTTTCATAGCACGTCATCAGCAACTGCGGCGGAATGTGATCGGCGACTTCGTCAATCAACGGATGCACCAACAGACCATCGCAGACTTCGAGCGCGCACTTCATCAGATATTCGTGCGCGCGGTGCATGGGATTGCGGGTGTGAAACGAGGCGATCCGGCGCCAGCCGCGCTGCTCGAACAGATGGCGGGTTTCGACCGGCGTCAGGCGGTAATCCGCGTACACCGTGTGCGCCGGCAGGTTCAATATCTGCACGTCGCCGCCCAGCAGCACTTCGTTGCGCGCCCGCAGCAGGCGCACGCCGGGATGATTGGTGTCGGTCGTCTTGAACACCTTGGCGGCTTCGCGTTCTTTGTCGACCACAAACTTTTCCTGGACTGAGATGACCGCGATCGGCGTGCCGTGCACATCCTTGAGCGTGACATGCGTATCCACATCACAATCGTCAGCCTGGTCGGGCGTGACGCCCAACACAATTGGCACCGGCCACGGCAAACCGGACGACAGGCGCATGTGTTCGATAACATGATTGTAGTCATCCCGGCACATGAAGCCCTCGAGCGGGCTCAGCGCGCCACAGGCGATCATTTCGAGGTCTGCCAGGGCATACGGATCGACGGTCACGCTGGGCAGGGATGCCGCTTTGGCGAGCCAGAACGCGCGTTCTTCGCCCTTGAGGACACGATTGACGAGTTCACCGCCGTGCGGTGCGATTTGGTAGTGCATAGCGTTTGCTCCGATGGTCGCTGGTTATTCGATTTCGAGACGGTAATGACAGCCGCGACTGGTGGTGTTGCGAATCGCGGCATACATGATGAGTTGGGCGGTCTGCAACCCGTTGCGCAGGCCGATCACCTGATCGGTCATGGCGGCCGAGCGGTAAAAGGTTTCCACTTCGGTGTGCAACTCGCCCAGCAGGCGTTGCGCGCGCCGCAACCGGCGCGCACCGCGCACCAGCCCGACATAATTCCACATGGTATGCTTGATGATCATCCAATCCTGCTCGAGCAGGGCCGGGTCAACGTGTTCGTGTTCCTCTTTCCAGGTTGCCACGCGCGGGAAATAAAAGCGGCGCTGCGCGTGCACCGCGCGGGCACAGTCATCCCCGCACGCAACGCCCCATACCAAGGCTTCCAGCAGCGAGGTGCTGGCCAGGCGATTGGCGCCGTGAACGCCGGTGCAGCTGACTTCACCGACGGCGCGCAGGCGCGCAATGGAGGTGGCGCCCGTGGTGTCCACGACAACCCCGCCGCATTCATAGTGTGCGGCCGGCACGATCGGGATCGGTTCGCGGGTCAGATCGATGCCGTGTTCGAGGCACTTGTGATAAATCGTGGGAAAGCGCGCGCGCACCCAGGCCGGGTCTTTATGGCTGATGTCAAGGTACATGCATGGCGCATGTTGCTTCAGCATTTCACTGTGAATTGCGCGGGCGACGATGTCACGCGGCGCGAGCGAGCCCATGGGATGATACTGCTTCGCAAACGCGCGGCCCTTATTGTCGCGCAACTCAGCACCCTCACCGCGCAGCGCTTCGCTGATCAGAAAATTCCCGGCGTTGGGACGGAAGAGCGTCGTCGGATGAAACTGCACATATTCCATGTTGGCCAGGCGGGCGCCGGCGCGCTGTGCCATGGCGTAGCCGTCGCCGCGGGCCGAGCTGCCGTTGGTGGTGTACAAGTAACATTGGCCCACCCCGCCAGTGGCCAGCACGGTTTCCTTGGCCAGCACTTCAAAAATGCCGTGCGGGCGCTGGCGCAGAACATAGGCGCCGACGCACTCGGTCGGCCGGTACGTGTCCGTGGCGCTGAGCGAGTGATGGCTGGTGCTCAACAGATCAATCGCGGTGCACCGTTCAAGGATGGTGATGTTCGTATGCTGCTGGACGGCGCGCCAGAGCGCCGCGGCGATGTGTTTGCCGGTCCAATCGGCGCAATGAATGATGCGCGGCAGCTGGTGCGCGCCTTCGAGCGTCAAATCCAACGAACCGTCGGCGCGGGTGTCAAACGGCACCTGGAGGTCACCAATCAATATCTCCTGCACCAAGCGCGGCCCATGGGTGGCCAGATAGCGCACGGCGGCGGGGTTGCAGATGCCATCGCCGGCGTCGCAGATATCGCGCGTCAAGGCACGCGCAGAATCATGTTTGCCGCGGTAGATAATGCCGCCTTGGGCCAGTTCCGTTGATGACGTCAGGGTGGCTTTGCCGCGCGTGATCAACATGACGCGACAGCCGTGGCGGGCCGCGGTCAAGGCGGTGGCACAGCCGGCAATGCCAGTGCCGATCACTAAAATATCAGTGGTCATGCTCACGTGCCGGGGGCCGTGTTGTCGGTGTCGGTGTGTCTCTGTTCCTGCATGGCGATATTATATCGTGATTGCGCGCACTCGTCAAGTCTACATTTGGGGTTTCTCAGCGCGGCAACCACAGCATCCTGCGCGGTGCGTGCGCAAAATTGATTTTTATGGATTTCCCTTTACAAACCAACCACGTTTTTGTATACTGCTTGCACGCAGTCGAACGCGGCTGCCAATGCGGTTTGCGATTGAACAACACGATAGTGGTTTCGGGATTTTTGCTTGGCCCGCATTGCAAAGTGACCCAACGATAGCGGTGTTCCTTTGTGCGTGGCAAGCGATCTTTACTGTTTTGCTTATTGTTTTTTTGCCTCCATCGTGTTGTTTACAATGAATTTTTGCTCCAGTGCGGAGCATGCAATTGTGAATAACGATTTGGTTGCCGGGAGACTGCCGTGGGGGACTGTCATACGTTGTGGAGTCAGATCCTTGAGGTCATTAAAACTTCAAGCACGCCAGCGATATTTCAATCGTTTTTTGACAGGGTGCGGCCGGTCTGTCTCCGTGACGATCGCCTGATTGTGCGCGTGGATTCGCCACTGGTGGCGGATTGGTTGCGGCAGCGTTATCAGGCCAGTATTGAAGCGGCGTTACAGCAGCTCTGTCAGCGCGCGCTCCAGTTGGTGGTGGAGTGCAAAGCGCACGGCGCGGTGGCGCCCGTCACGCCGCCCCCGGATGAGTCACCCGCGCCGGTCTGTACCAGCGCCCGCGCCCTGCTTCCACCCCGCCCGCCGGCCACGATCAATCCTGCATTTCGCTTCGACACCTTTGTGATCGGTTCTTCAAATCAGATGGCGCATGCCGCCGCCTATGCCACCGCGCAGCAACCCGGCAAAGTCTATAATCCGCTCTTCATGTATGGCGGCGTCGGCTTGGGCAAAACGCATTTGATGCAGGCCATCGGGCATGCCGTGCTGGATCGCCAGCCCCGCGACGTCGTGCATTTTGTCTCGTGCGAACGTTTTACCAATCAATATATTGATGCGCTGCAAAATCACACCTTGAGCAAATTCCGTGATTTTTTTCGGGTCAATGTCGATGTGTTGCTGATCGACGACATTCAGTTTTTGTCCAACAAAGAGCGTCTGCAAGAGGAATTTTATCACACCTTCAATGATCTGTACATGCAAGGCAAGCAGATTGTCATGACCAGCGACAAATCGCCGCAGGAGCTGCAGCACATCGAGCAGCGCATGGTCAATCGCTTCGAGAGCGGTATGGTGGTCGACGTTCAATCGCCGGATTTTGAGACGCGCGTCGCGATCATTCAAAAAAAGCTGGAGCAATACGGCACCCAGCTTGACCACGACGTCTGTTATTATCTGGCCAACAAAGTGCGCAATGATGTCCGCAAGATCGAAGGTGCGCTGGTGAAGTTGCTGGGCTACGCCTCGGTCCGGCATCAAGCCGTGACGCTTGACCTGGCGCGCGAATGTCTGCGCAGTTATGTGGCCGCCCAGTGCGTCACGCTGGATGCCATTCAAAAGGCGGTTTCAGACTTCTTTGACGTGCGCATCGCCGATCTGCGCTCCAGTAAACGCCCGCGCGCCATCGCTCATCCGCGCCAGATTGCCATGTATTTGTGCCGCGAGCTGACGACTTCGTCGTTGACGGATATTGCCCAATCGTTCGGCGGCAAGGACCACACGACGGTCTTGTACGCCTGCCGCAAAATCGAACAGGTCAAAGAACAAGACGAGATGATCAATCAACAATTGCACGCGCTCAAGCGCCGCTTGGGCAGCAGCGATGAACGTGGTGAACAAGTGCAGCAATGATTGTGGTGAAGGACATGCATGGCCACTTGCACACATGTTACCACACGTCATTCACCGGCACGACCGCATGTGCATATTGTGTGCATGCGTCCGCCTGCAGATGGATACGAACTGATTGTCCACATGATGTACGGGTATAGGGATAGTGTTATATTGTTAAATTTGTTATCATATAGGTAGTATTGATTGTGCATACTTGTAATACTCGCTGAAGAGGCGTCATGAAGTTTCAATGTTCCTTGAGTGTGTTGCGTGAAGCGGTACAGATGCTGTCACCGGTGTGCCCGTCGCGGACGACCTTGCCGATTCTGTCCAATGTGCTGATCCATGCCGAGCAGGGGGAATTGGCGCTGATGGGCACAGATTTGGATGTCTCGATGCGCACGACGATTGCCGCCGAAGTCAGCAAGACCGGCGAAACGACGGTGCCAGTGCGCTTTCTGCTGGATGCACTACGGCGCATGAACGCCGAAAGCATCAGCGTCAGCGTGGACGATCTGAATGTGATGACGTTACGCGCCGGTGACAAAGTGCAATGCAGTCTGCGCGGCATGGCGCCCGGTGATTTTCCGCGCTTTCCAAAAATCGAGGCGGCCGACAGCGTGCAATTGCCGATCAAGGAATTGAACAGCATGCTGCGCGCCACCAGCTATGCTGTCTCACGTGATGAGACCCGCTATGTGCTGAACGGCGTCTGCTTCAATTTTGCCGAGCACTTCGATGTGGTGGCGACCGATGGCCGGCGTCTGGCTAAGTACACCAATGTGGGCATCAAGCGCGATGAGCCGCGTCAGATTGTGGTGCCCAGCAAATCGATCACGCAATTGCTGCAAATGTTGACCGGCGAAGGCATGGCCGATATGCGTTTCAGCGCCACCCAACTTGAAGTCACGGTCAATCAAACCAAGTTGGTCACCCGCCTGGTGGACGGCCATTATCCGAATTACACGCAGGTCATTCCGAAGAGCTGCCAGCATGTCATTGTGTTGAACCGGCGCGATTTTCTCAACGCACTTGGTTTGGCGTCGGTCGTCACGGAAAAGACCAAACAGCCGGTCATTCGGATCAATCTGCAGCAGCAGCGCATGACGATCAGCGCCACCACCGCTGAAATTGGCGAGGCCAAAGACATTTTGGAAGTGAAATATGCCGGTGACGACATGGAAATGGCGTTCAACCCGACGTTTCTGACGGAATGCTGCCAGAGCACAGATGCGGATGAAGTCATGTTTGAAGTGACCAATGCCGCCAGCCCGATTGTGCTGCGGGTGGGCGATGCCTTTCTGTGCGTGGTCATGCCAATGCGGCTCTGATGGGCGGCGGATTTCAACGCATGGGCGATGTGATCGCGGACACGCTGCAACGGTTGCGTCCGCCCCAAGAAGTACTTTTGGCACAGTTACAAAGCGCGTGGCCGGCGATCGTGGGCAGTGTTGTGGCGGAAAATACGCGTCCGCAGGCGCTCAAAAACAATGCGCTGGTCGTGCAAGTTAAACATCATGTCTGGCTGGCGGAATTGCGTGGTGGACTTGAGCAAGACATTTTGCGCACGGTGCAGCAGCAGCACGCGCCACGCATCAAGCGCATCCTCTGGCACGTGCAGTAAGAGCGGCACAACGGTCTAAAATAATGACTTATGAACTTATAAAGTTCTAAAGTTGTTAACTTATTCAGTCCAATGCGCCCAAGGTCGCATTGCTCGTGAAGGTGACGTGATTGCTGCTCACTTCCTGGGTATCAACCTGCAGCCGCAGGTCATAGCCGGTAATGATTTCACCGCTGTACACCTGGCGCGTTGCGCGCGTCACGCGCGTCAATTCATGCGCGGCAGTCATCAGCGTGATATTGGTATGCAGGCCGCCGTAGACGGACAGGGACAGGCTGTCCCATCCATCTTCGGTCGGAAGAAAGGTGTCCAGCGGCCCGCTCAAGTCATTTTGCAGCAACACGGCGCGCCAAGCAAGCACCATCGTATACTTTTTGGGTGCGCCCAGCACTGTCAGATCGCACAAGATCGCGGCGCGCAGGTTGACGCGCGCGGTCGGCTCCGCGCCTTCTGAGGACGCAGCGGTATCAAACAGCGCATCGGAAGAAGCGGATGTGCCATGCTGCGTCTGCGCGAAGACCGCGTGCGTGCCGTGCGTGTCGACATCGACGAGCGTGCCGCGGGTGCTCACGCGAAAACGCCGGGGAAATTCGATGTCAACCGCCCACACCCCGATCTCACGTTGCATGGCGCGCTGTTGCGCGGCATAATAGGTGGACGGAGTCGGGCGCGGACTGTTTGCCGCAATCACTGCGACCCCGGCATCCAACAGATGTTCACCAACATCCAGCAGCGAATATGTCAGCACACGCGCGATAATGCGTTTATCAGTATAGCCCGGCAGCGGATCGAGCGTCACCGTGGCATTGCCCAGCAGTTTGGTTGTGAGCGCCCAGGCATTCGAATACAACGTCTGAACCTGTGCTGTCGTGAGATGTGCGACTACGGGCCTTGCGCGTTGACGCAATGACGGACTCAGCAGCATGACATGTTCAAGCGCAACCGTCACCGCCCGCCCTTTTTCTTCAAGCAGCAAGACCGAGGGTGACAGCATCTTTTGACACGTCCAGGCGCGCGTGCGGGCGGCATGCGCAGCTGCGGTCTTTTGGCTGCCCGGTTGGTCGAGAAATGACAGCGGATCGCAGGCACTCAAAAGCAACACTGCGCTCACGCCAGTCAACCAAATAGCACGCTCCATCTTCTGCATACGTTAGTGTACCAAAACTACTGTATTTTGGTATACTGGCGGTTGATCAAAGCCACAACAACGCGGATGAAAAACCATATGCGCATACAGATTGCGGGTGTCTCCAGTATCGAAGAGGCGCTGCGTTTAGCAGCTCTGGGCGTTGATGGCCTCGGGTTCACCTTGCGCTTGCCCAGCGGGCTGCATGACGGCTTGACCGAACGCGCGGCGCGCGACATCATTGCACAGATACCGCCGCTGATCGGGACGGTGGTCATTACCTATGTCACTGCGGTGCGTGCAGCGCTTGAATTGTGCTCGTACTTGGGGGTCAACACGCTGCAACTGCACGCGCCCGTCGAGGCCGGTGTGATCCGCGCGATCAAGCACGCCCTACCGCCACTGAAAGTCATCAAGAGTGTCAATGTGACTGGTGCGCAATCCATCGATGACGCCGTGCAGGCGGCGCACGAGGCGGACGCGCTCATCCTGGACACCTATGATCCAAGCACCGGCCGGCACGGCGCCACCGGCAAGACCCACGACTGGCGCATCAGCCGCGAGATCGTGCGGCGGTGTCCCAAACCCGTGATGCTTGCCGGCGGACTCACGCCAGAAAATGTCGCCCGCGCGATTGGCAGCGTGCGCCCATGGGGCGTGGATGTGCATACCGGCATAGAAAACGCTGATGGCACGCGCAATTGGGATAAAATCACGGCATTCATCGCCGCCGCAAGGGCCGGCAGCGCGGAGTAGCACAGAAGCGGAAGAACAGAAACCGGTCGCATCAGTTTCATTGAAAAGTTCTGCACATGCAGCGGGACACCGCCGCCACGCCACACAATCGCAGAAATTGGGCCACGCTGCCGCCGTTGCACCGCGTGCGTGGAGTGTGCTATAATTCATCTATGAGAAAAATACTAACGATCTGTGCAGCCGGCTGGCTGGCAGGCTGGATATGCGGCGCGCCAGTGATTGAACAACTCGCGCAGGCAACCGCACCGGCCAGCCTGCAAGCCGTCACCATTTACTGTGCCGTGGCGGATAGCAGCGGCATCATTTCCAATGTGCTCGTGCGCTACACCGCCAACGCTTGGCTGAACCAAGCAAGCATTCAGGCAACGCAATCGGCCGGCAAAGTGTATCTCGGCACGCTGCCCGGTTTGGCGGCAAACAGTACGGCCCAATACACTGTGACAGCCACCGCACTCGACGGGACAAGCAGCAGCAGTGCGCCGACCAACACCTACATTGTGCGCGCGGCGACAGCCACCAGCATTGTCTGCCGCATCATGGCCGCCAATACGACCAGCGGCAATTACCAGGCTTATGAAAATCCGGGCATTCGTATTTTCCAGGGACTTACGCCGGACGTGGTCGCCATTCAGGAATTCAATTATCAAAGCGGCACGATTCGCCAGTTAATTGACACCGCCTTCGGCACGAATTTCTACTATTATCGCGGCGCCGGTGGCAGCATTCCCAATGGGATTGTCAGCCGCTGGCCTATTATTGCATCGGGCGACTGGCCCTCGCCAGTGGCGGAACGTGACTTCAGTTGGGCGACGATTGATCTGCCCGGCACGATTGACCTGCACGTTGTGAGCGTCCATTTACCGACCTCCAGCGCGGCCAATCGCAGTATTGAGGCGACCATGATCAAAACAAATGTGCTGGCGAGGTTTCCGGCATCCGACTACATTGTGGTCGGCGGCGACATGAATACCGACACGCGCACGGAAGCCGCCATTGTCACGTTTAACACTTTTCTCTCCAATGCCGTCACGCCCGTCGACCAGAACAGCAATGACAACACCAGCGCTCCTCGCAGCAAGCCGTACGACTGGACCATGCCCAATCCCACCTTGGCCGCGCGGCTTGTTCCGACCATCACACAAGCACGGACATTCAACAATGGTCTTGTGTACGACAGCCGTGTGACGACGCCGTATCAATTGCTGCCGTCGCCGATTTTAGCTGGCGATTCCGGCGTAAGCGGCATGCAACACATGGCGGTCGTCAAAGATTTTCTGCTGTCGGGAGAGGGCACGGCCGACAGTGCGCCGAGCCTGCGCGGCGCCAGCAATTGTGTGGCATACATTGGCAACCCGTTTATTCTGCAGGTTATTGCCGCGGATGCGGCGACGCAGCAGATCAGCATGAGTTGCTCGGACAGTGCGCGGTTCAGCGCGACGCCGGGATTTGGCGCGGTGACCGGGGTGTATACCTGGACGCTGGCCAACGAAGACTTTGGGAATCATGCCACCGTGTTCACGGCCAGTGCCGACGGATTGGCGGCGCAAGTTATGATCAATATTCTGGTGGTGCCGGAGGCGCACGCGCTGGCGTGTCTGGCGTGGATTGCGGTCGTGTTCCTGCGCGGCGGGCGGCAAGGTTGGTAAGGAAACGTGGATGGGAGAACCAGCCCACGACCACGCCGTGCCCGCAGGTGATGCGGACAGTGCCTTAGCCGCGCGCGCAAACTGGTTACAGCAACAACTCATCGTTGTAGTGCGTCAAATGGTCGCGACGCACGGAGTGCGTATCGCCGAATTGGGCGAAACCCTCACCATTCCATTGCTGTTGACCCTTGCGCCACGACGACAATGGACGCCCACCGCGCAGCATCAGCCGCTCTACAAACAGTTCGAACAACTGGTTGAAGAACTTGCCGCGGCAACGGATGCGTATCAAGCCGGACGCGTGTACAATTATCGTGCCGGCAGTGCGGATGGCGCGGAAAGCGCGCCGCCCACGGCAACGGCCGTGTTTGCCGGTTATTCACCCACGGGCGTGCCGCTGTGGAAGGAATTTCATCAACAGTTGCTGGATGCAAATGAGCCGCGGGTCGGACTGTTGTTCGAGACGCCCAAGCGAATGATCAGCCATTTCACGCTCGGACGCGACCTGAAAGCGCACATGCTTGCGGTACGCGGCAAGGCGAGTCACAGTTACAATATTCTCGGGCAAGTAACCGCCGGGTATTTTAGTGTACCGGGCACCACTGGTGCGCACGAACACTGCGCCCTGACGGCCCAGATTGTCGAATGGCGCACGCCCCAACGTCTCTTCGCGCTGGCCTTGAATATTATCGGCAGTACGCCGGATGGCATCCCGTTAAAAGACGCGCTGGATCGCAACTGCTTTGGCGTGCTTGTGCGCGCGTGTCACCCGATTCAACGCACGCTGCAGCGCTGCGAACGGGCCGTGCGTGCCCTGCCACAGGATGCTCCGGCCCGCGCGCGGTCGGAGATTCTGTCCTGCATCCCGCACGTGCTCGCCCGCTTGCGTGACGCGCTCGATCAGCGTGACCGTCAAGCGCTGCGCCGCACGCGCCATGCCCAACAACGGCGCGAGGACGAACGGCCCGTGCAATGCGCGCTTGACGACATCAGCCACGCCGGCCCCGGCGCGTTTTTCTACGATGAAGTGCATGACACGATCCTCGTGCGTGGCCCGCACGCGCGCGTGCATGTCTTTGCCCGTGACGGGCGCCATGTCACCACCTTCAGCGCCCAAGATGACGAGGTGCAACGGCGCGTGCAACGGCGCCTGTGGCGGCCGGCAACCGCGGCGGAGATCAGCGCGTGCCGGGCGGCACTGGCTGCATTGCACAATGCGGCGCGTGGCGAAGCCGCCACAAAAGGCGACGGCCAAACGCCGCACAAACGACAAAAAATGTCAATGGCACGCGCCTGATATGAAGCGGCCCCTGGCCGCCTGCGTCACTGCAGTTTCTCGATAAGCTTGGCCACCAAGCCGGTCCAGCCGGTCTGATGGCTTGCACCAAGCCCGCGGCCGGTGTCGCCGTGGAAATACTCGTGGAACAGCACAAGGTTCTTCCAATGCGGATCCGTCGCGTACTGGCTGCACGCGCCGTGGCAGGCGCGGTGGCCGTGAGCATCCGGCATGAAGATGCCCGCCAGCCTGCGCGACAGCTCGGTTGCCACTTGCTTCAAGTTCATCAGCCGCCCACTGCCTATGGGACATTCAATGCGCAGGGTGTCGCCGTAGAAGCGGTGGAACCGTTCGAGCGCTTCAATCAGCAGGTAGTTAATCGGGAACCACACCGGGCCGCGCCAGTTCGAGTTGCCGCCAAACGCCTTGGTATGGCCTTCGCCCGGCTCGTACGACACGGAAAACGAGTTGCCGTCCAGGCTGAACACATAGGGTTGCGCATGATGCACGCGTGACAGTGAGCGGATGCCATGCGGAGAGAGGAACTCGTCCTCGGCCAGCAGATAGCGCAGAACGCGTTCGAGCCGCGGCCGCGAGCAGAGGGCCAACAGCCGTTGCCCGCCGCCCGCGCGCCCGCTGGCGTCGCAGAACGAGACCTGCGCCGCGAGATCCTTGCGGTTCTCCAGGAACCAGTGCATGCGCTTGGTGAAACCGGGGAACTGCAGCAGCGTCGCGTCGTCCAGCACCTCGACGGCAATGAGCGGGATCAGCCCCACCATTGAGCGGGTGCGCAGCGGCATGCTTTCGTCCCCGCGCTTGAGCCGGTCGTAGTAAAAGCCGTCGTGGTCGTCCCAGAGGCCGTACCCGCCCAAACAGTTCATCGCGTCGGCAATGGCGATAAAATGCTCGAAAAATTTTGATGCGAGATCCTCGTACACGCGATTGTCGCGCGCCAGTTCGAGCGAAATGGCCAGCATGGTCAGGCAGTAGAATGCCATCCAGGCCGTGCCGTCCGCCTGTTCGAGCACGCCGCCGGTCGGCAGCGGGCGCGAGCGATCGAACACGCCGATGTTGTCCATACCGAGGAATCCACCGGCAAACAAACCATGGCCCTCGGCATCCTTGCGGTTTACCCACCAGGTGAAGTTGAGCAGGAGCTTTTGATAGACGCGCTCGAGGAACGCCCGGTTCCGCGCACCGCGCGGCGCGCTCATCTTGTAGACCCGCCACGCAGCCCATGCTTGCACCGGCGGGTTCACGTCCGCGAAATTGTACTCGTAGGCCGGCAGCTGGCCGCTGGGATGCATGTACCACTCGCGCAGCAGCAAGGTGAGCTGCTGCTCGGCAAAGTCAGGATCCAGCCGGGAGAACGGAATCATATGAAACGCCAAGTCCCATGCGGCGAACCAGGGATATTCCCACGTGTCCGGCATCGAGAGAACGTCACGGTTGAATACATGGCGCCACTCGAAATTCCGGATCTGTGCGCGCGCGGCGGACGGTGGCGGATAGTTCGGATCGCCCGTCAGCCAGTCGCTGACCACATAATGGTAGAACTGCTTGCTCCACAGCAGCCCGGCATACGCCTGACGCGCCACCACGCGCGCATCAGCTGCCGTTGCCGCGGGAATCACGCCGGCGTAGAAGTCGTCCGCTTCCTTGATCCGCAGGGCGAAAGCGGCATCAAAATCCGCGCCGAACCATGCCACCGGCGCACGCGCGGCGGCCGCCAGCCGGAACTTCAGCACAACCGGCATTGCCGGTGGCACGACCAGCGCATACAAGGGCGCAATCTTCGTCCCGCGCTGCTGCGGATTGACCGCATGATACTGTTGCTCCACGACATAGCGATGAAACGCGTCCTTAACATAGGGCCCTTCATTCTCCGCGTCGAACAGCACCGCGAAATTCGTCTCGTTTTCCGTACACAGCAGCGCGGGCAGGGTGTCGGACAACGGATCCGCAGCATAGGCGAAACAGAACGGCTCAAGCGTGTCATGCCGGGTATTCAGCAGCCCGTCGCGCGCCTGCCAGATCAACGGCCGCAGCGTGCAACCCTCATGCGTGCACCCCCACGACCAGGTGTTGCGGAACCACAGCGTGGGCAGCACCACCAGCGGCGCGGCCGCCGGCCCGTGATTGACGATTGTGATCCGCAGCAGCACATCGTCCGGCGCATTCTTGGCATACTCGACCCACACATCGAAGTAGCGGTCATGCGCAAAGACGCCGGTATCCAGCAGCTCGAACTCAGGGTCGCGCAGGCTGCGCCGCCGGTTCTCCTCGATCAAATGTTCATAGGGAAACGCCGCCTGCGGATACTTGTACAGCGCCTTGGCATAGGAGCACGTGGGCGTGGCATCGAGATAGAAATAACATTCCTTGACATCCTCGCCATGGTTGCCCTGGGGGCCGGTGAGGCCAAAGAGGCGTTCCTTGAGGATGCGGTCCTTGCCGTTCCACAGCGCGGGTGCGAAGCACAGGCGGCACTCGCGGTCGCAGAGGCCCAGGAGACCATCCTCGCCCCAGCGGTACGCGCGGCTGCGCGCATGCTCATGCGTGAAGCTCGACCACGCCGAGCCGTCGGGCGAATAGTCCTCGCGAACCGTGCCCCATTGGCGCTCGGCAAGATAGGTGCCCCAGCGCTTCCAGTTGCGCGTCCGCACCCGATCTTCCTGAAGGCGCAGGCATTCGCCCTGCAGGGATCCCTTCACGTCTGACATGCGATGCATTCCATGGTGGCGGCCATAACTAGTATAACAATAACGCCTCATCAAGGAACAAAGAAACGTCTGCCAAGCGCCGCACTACCAACGGAGGCGGCCGGCAACCGCGGCGGCGATCACGGCCGGCCGGGCTACCTTGGCCGTGTGGCACAGCCGCGCGAGAAACCTACAGGCGCGCGCGGACCGGCGTCATTGTGTGCGCTGCCGCGCTTCTGCGGCTTCGGCTTCGGCTTCGCGTTGTTGCCGGGCACGCGTTGCGGCGGCATCGCGCCGCGCCGCCGTGGTCGATGCCGCCGGGCCGGGCCCTGTCTCACGGGCCGCCTTGGCGCGCACCACGTCGGCTGCCGCGCGCGCGCGCCGGACACGCTCGGCTGTATCTATTACTTTCGTACCCTGCGCGCGCGGGCCATACAAGCGGTCATACGCGGCCAGCGCCTCGCGCGCCGTCTCGACCGTGCGCGTCTCCCACGCCAGGCAATTACTCATCACCCCTAATTGTTGCCCCGCCAGTGCGCCAAACCAATCAATGGGCTGGTTTTGGCCATTTTCCAGGCGCAAGACGCAGCCGTCCGCTTGTGCGTGGGTCATAATTGTCGCAAGTTGCACCTGCAGATTTTGCATGGCGGTCAGATAGCGTCCAATCTCCGGCACGCGCCGCACGAGCAACCCGAAATATTTATACGACGCCCGGCGATCATCGCGCAACCAAGTCCATGTGGCGCCGTTGGCACGGGCAAACGCGCGGGTTGGCAGGGCGCGGGTGCCGGCATACCTTTGCACATGGGCAAGCCACGCGTGCCATGCGCGTTCGCCGGTGACGAACGTCGTGTGGTCCTGGTTGGTAAATGCGGCCAGTCCCGCGCGCAACACGCTGAGCGCCGTTTCGCGAACAGAAGGGGTGCGCCCGGCCGGCTGCAGCAGGACACATTCGGGCGGCAGCGTGGTCAGCACGCGAAACGTCAGCGAGGTATCACCGGGTGCCCGACACAAGAGGGCGCGGCCGCTGTTGGTATAGCCGATAATCACACCCCATTCATGTGTTTGGTCCATCCCGCGCGCCAGCACGGGCATGCCCGTGTTCAGCGTTGCCATAATTGTTTGCCGCACAAAATCCTGGGCGCAGGGCGGATCGTCCGGGCGCACGGCCAGGAATGCGGGCGTCATGCCCGCGGCGCGGAGACACGCGGCGAACTGCGGATTCTGCTCGATCGGGTAGGTGCGCCGCGCGCAATCATCGGCACGCAGTTCGAGGTGCACAAAGCCGGTGTACGGCCCGCGCAGAATTTCCGGTGGTTCGGTCGAGCCCGCCAGCCGCAAGGCAATCAAGGTCGAACACAACAAGGGATCCTGCCCGTCTTCCATGGCACGGTACAACGGCAACCACTCGACCAAGGTCAACTGCTGGTCGCGCCGCCGCGGCAGCGGCGGAACATACGTGGGATAGGGCATAACAGCGGCATCACACGCGCGCGCCAGATCATTTGCCGTTTGCCAGAGCAGCACGTTGAGCGTGCGCAGCTCCTCGCCACAGACGCTTTGCGCCACCGTTGACGTCGCCGTCATGGCAACCAGGAGCGCCGCTTCGCCGAGTCGCATGGCCGCCGTGGTGAGATCGGTCTGCGCGGCCGTCAATGGCGCCGCCGCCGCGGGCATGTCCTTGCGCCAGCGCTGCAGCGTGGCAACCCCGGTCTGTAGATCGCTGGACCACGCCGCCAAAACTTTGCTGACGCAGGCAAGCGAAGCCGTGTCGCACGCGCGACACCACGGCGTGCGGTGGGCCATGTTGACCAGCAGATCCACGGCCTGCACGCCGGCAACAAGACGGGGCGTGTCTTCTTTTTGCCGCCCATGGCCGCGCAACAGGCGGATGGCATCATACATGGATTGCTGCACTTGTTCGGACGGCGTTGGACACGCGTTGGTGATCTCCAGCACGAGACTGGTGCGCGGCGTCTCCATGAACAGCCGCAGGCCGCGCGGCGTCAGCACGCGCCAGGCGCCGGCGTCGGTCACACCGTTCAACAAGCCCCACGTCTCCACGCGCCCCTGTGCGTCGCTGGGCAACAAAAGCAAGACCGGGTGGCGGTCTTGCCAGGTTCGTTGCAGCACGATGCGCACTTGGCGGCGGGCCAGGATGCTGCGGTGCGTCGCGGGCATATACGACACGACCCGCGCCGCGAAGCCATAGCGCGCACATGCCGTTTGCAGCATGGCCGCCTCCGCCGCGCGCCACGCTTGATAAAAGCATGGTTCGTTGTCGGCCAGCACCGGCGCAAAGCCCGCGCCCATCTGACTGCGCACCTCGGCATAGTCCGTGGTGACGCCGTAACTCTGCAAGACAGTCTGCAGGCACCACGCGGCGGAATTCTGCTCAAACTCCGCCGCCCGCCCGCCCAGGCACAATGCAAGGCACCCGATTAGCACGCTTGTCGTCCACACCCATCCGCACTGTTGGTCTCGTTCAGTCATAATAACCGGCGGCCACTTTCTTGACAATCGTGGCGAGTTTGGTCTGCGTTGCCGTCGCCAAATCGAACGAGAAAAACGCGGCGATGCGCAGCAACACGGAAATCAGGCGCGCATACAGTTCCAGCGAAAACCGCGCGGGCACGCCGCGGCTGCCGCGCACTTCCGCGCGGTACAAGGGCACGACGGTGCCGGCCAACGCGCTCAACTGCACATGCAACCAACGGGCATTGCCCTGCTGAATCTGTCGCGCCGCCGGCCGGCGTGGCTGCGCCACGCGCGCGTCGCGCGCCGCAAGCTTCAACAACATGGCGGCAATCAAGGTGTCGGCGGCTTCGTCTGGAATGTGGTCGCGCACATGGGTGGCGCGGCGATCCGTCAGGGTCGTGCGCAGGTATTTCTTGCAGCCATTCAGCAACTCGCCCATTTCACCGACCAATTCGAGCGCATAAAACAGGCGCCCGCGCTGTTCAGGCGGAATTTTGAAATGGGTCAATTGAATCTCGAGCGTGTGCGCTTCGAGCGCCTGCACCGTGGCGGCATACGGTGCGGGGTGCGCGGCACGCCGCGGGCGGGTTCTAGGTCGGGTGGTTGTCATACTTGCAGTGTGAGTGTAGCAGACCCCTGCCCGAATGTCAAATTCAACTTGCGGCGCGAAAGAGTTGTTTTGCTATAATAGCGCATCATGCACTCATCACCTTCTTCCGTTAATTCATTTCGCCAAACGGTGCCGGACGCCATCGCGCGCGTGCTCGACGCCCAGGGCGTGCCCGTCGCCGATTTGTTGCTTGCCACCACGACCGACATTGATTTTGTCGGCGGGTATCAAACCACGTGGCTCTTCGTCAGCAGTGAGCATCTCCTGACGATTGTGGCGGGCGAGCCGCCGGCACTGCAGTTGCATGTGCTCAAAAAAGACATTGCCGAAGTGCGCATTCAAACCAATATCGGCTCCGGTCTGGTGCAGATCCGGGTGAGCGATATGTTTGTCGATGTGCTGCGCTTCAGCAATCGGCTGGCGGATCGTTTTCACAAAATTGTCCGAAAGCTGGAGCGCTATCTGCGCGGCGAGGCGATTGTCATTCATGCGGACGATGAGTTCAATCCGCGGCGTTGCGCGACCTGCGGCTTGATGCTCGAATCGGCCGGCGACGCCTGCCCGCGCTGCGTCAATCGCGGCGCGGTGCTGGCGCGGATGTGTTCAGTGTTGCGCGCGTATCGCTGGCAAGTGCTGGGCATGCTGGGGCTGGTGCTGGTGGGCATCTGCCTTGATCTGGTCGGGCCGCAATTGACGCGCTACTTGGTCGACAATATCTTGCCGGGCAGCCCGGAAGCCGCACAGCGCTTGCAGCACGATCTCGGGCTGGGCCGTGAACATGTGCGCATGTTGCTCTATGTCGTCTTCGTTCTGGCCGGCGTGCAGTTGTTGCGCATGGTGGTGAATATTATCAACGGGCGGGTCGGCGCGAAAGTCGGTACGGCCGTGACCTTCGACATGCGCGGGCGTTTGGTACAGCACATGCAGCAATTGTCGGTGGCTTATTATGATCGTCAGCAAATCGGCTCGCTGGTGGGCCGGGTGGCGTATGACACCGAAGCGTTGCACGGCTTTGTGCAGCAGCTTGCGGGCGGCTTTCTGGCACAGATATTGATGGTCATTGGCGTGGGCGTGATGATGTTCAGTTTGAACGCGAAGCTGGCGTTGTTCACCTTGATCCCGGCGCCGCTGGTGGTGACCGGCAGCATCATTTTCTGGCGCTATGTGTATCCGCGCTATTATCGCTTCTGGGATGCGTCCAGCAAGCAAGCCGGCACGCTCTCCGGCATTCTCTCCGGCATTCGCGTGGTCAAGGCCTTTGGCCAGGGCGAGCGCGAAGTCCGGCGCTTCAACGCGGCCAGCGGCCGGCTGCAGGATTCGCGCCGGAACGTCGACATGGGCGTCTCAACCTTCAATCCGATCATGGGCTTGGTGTTTCAATTGGGCGGCTGGATCGTCTGGTATGTCGGCGGGCGCGATGTGATCGGCCAGCAAATGACGCTCGGCACCTTGATGGCCTTTTTCGGCTATTTGTGGATGTTCTACGGCCCGCTCAACACCTTGACCCAGTTCACCAACTGGCTGACCCAATTCATCACCCAGGCCCATCGCCTCTTTGAGATTCTCGACACGCCGGTGCATATCGAGGAGCCGAAGCAGCCGGTGCATGTCAAACCCATGCTGGGCGAAATCACCTTTGACGATGTCAGTTTCGGCTACAATCGCCATGCGCCGGTGCTGCATGATTTGAGCGTGCAGATTCAGGCCGGCGAGATGATCGGCGTGGTGGGGCGCAGCGGCTCGGGCAAGACGACCATCGTCAATCTGGTCAGCCGCTTCTATGATGTGGACGAAGGCACGGTCATGATTGACGGGGTGGACGTGCGCCGCATTCCGCTGGATGAACTGCGCGGGCAGATCGGCGTGGTGCTGCAAGAGCCGTTCTTGTTTCGCGGCAGCATCTGGGACAACGTGACCTATGGCAAGCCGCATACCACGCCCGAAGAAGTCATTACGGCGACCAAGGCCGCCAATGCACACGATTTCATCATGCGCGCGGCGCACGGCTATGACACCTGGGTGGGCGAGCGCGGCGCCGGCTTGTCGGGCGGCGAGCGCCAGCGCGTCAGCATTGCGCGCGTGTTGTTGACCGATCCGCGCATCCTGATCCTCGACGAAGCCACCAGCAGCGTGGATGCCGAGAGCGAAGCCGCCATTCAAGCCGCGCTGGCCGAAGTGGTCAAGGGCCGCACGACCATCGCCATTGCCCACCGGCTCAGCACCCTGCGCAATGCCACGCGCATTTTGGTGATTGACCGCGGCCGCATTGCCGAGCAGGGCACGCACGAAGAACTGATTGCCAACGACGCCCTCTATGCGCGCCTGGTGAAGATTCAAGGCCAGCACAGCATGCCGACGATGGACACGCTCAAAGCACAGGAAGTCTGGCGCGGCACGTCGTCCACCTTTGAAAACGCGCCGCTGCCCGACCCGCGCAGCCATCATCCGCGCTGGCTGACGCCCGAGAATGCGCGCATCCATCTCGGCAGTCTCAAGGCGCTGCACGTCACGATGCCGCAGGAGCACATTTACGGCGGCGTGTACGCGGTGCGCTGCTTGCCGGTGCGGCATCCGCGCGAGTACATCTCGTTGCGCTTCCTGGATCATGACAAGCGCGAAGTGGAAGTCGGCCTACTGCGCCAACTCGATGCCTGGCCGCGCGAAACGCAGCAATTGCTGGAGGATTCCTTGCGCAAACGCTATTTTGTGCACGCGATTCAGGCGATTCACCGCATTGAGCAGTTGGGCGCCTATCTCAGTTTTGCGGTGGACACCGATCTGGGCCCGATGCAGTTCATGTTGCGCTGGCAATCCGATCGTGCCCAGGATTACGGCGCGCACGGCAAAATGCTGCTGGACACCGAGGAGAACCGCTATTTGATTCCGGACGTCAACGCCCTGCCGGACGCCGACCGCGCGCTCTTCCAGCGCTTCATCTACTGGTAAGCTGGCGCAACGAATTTTGCCACGAAGGCACCAAGACACGAAGAAGCGAAAACGCCGCAGCTTAATTTGTTTTGCTGCAAAAGAAATTACCACTGACGTGGATGAAGCAACTGTCTACATTTCTGCATGGCAACATAAGATTTCCTTCATCATAACACATTGACTGCCCTTGTTCTGCTCGAATATGCTACAATATCACAGCCGCACAGCTCTGTGGCCCGACAAGTAATTGCGCAGCGCATTACCGGTGATGGCGTGATACTGGAGCAGTAGCCGACTGCGCAAACCACAGACTTGGTGAATGACTTTAATTTGAACCGATGGCAAGGACATGGATGTGGCCGAAAAACCATGTTGTGCTCGACACGCAAGCGCAGATGGCACAAAGCGACACCTAAATCATGAACACCACCGAGGCCTTGATAAAGTTTCAGTTGTCAACTTTCATGATGCTGTTGGATTATGAAAATTCGGGCACTTGATCTGTTTTGCGGTGCTGGTGGCAGCAGTTGGGGCGCCCGTGAAGCCGGCGTTGAGATTGTTGCTGGGTTTGACATCTGGCCTCTTGCCGGTGAAGTGCATGATGCGAATTTCCCGGAAGCCGAATTCATCCCTGGCCGATTGGAAGAATTAGATGTGGACGCTCTTGTAAAGCGGCTTGGCCGGATTCACCTAATCCTGGCTTCTCCCGAATGCACCAATCACAGCCCAGCCAAAGGAAACAAGCCAAGGTGCGAGCAAAGCAAGAACACGGCGTTTCAAGTCGTGCGTTTTGCCAAGGCGTTCAAACCGCGCTGGCTTGTCGTCGAGAATGTCGTTAACATGCGCAAGTGGAGCCGCTATGCTGAGTTCAAGGCGGCCCTTGAAAAGGTTGACTACAAGCTCCATGAGCAGGTCCTCAATGCCGCAGACTTTGGCGTGCCACAATCTCGCCGGCGCTTGTTCCTCATTGCGGACAGACAAAAGATGCCGCCACAGGTGACGCCTCCTATGACCCAGTCAAAGAGAGCCGCCGGGATTGTGGATTTGAATGGAACGTATCGCTGGACGCCCCTGCGCCAAGCCAATCGTGCCAAGGCCACGCTCGAAAGAGCCGAACGTGGATTCGCCGGCCTCGGCACGAGCAAGCCCTTCCTGGTCGTTTACTATGGATCAGACGGTGCTGGCGGTTGGCAACGGTTGAATCGCCCGTTACGCACCATAACGACTGTGGACCGCTTCGCACTGGTTAAGCCCGATCCACAGCACGGCCATGTGATGCGGATGTTACAGGTTCCCGAACTGAAAGCGGCGATGGGAATGCCACTCATGATGAAATTCGAATCCGGCACTCGCCGCGACCGCATCAAGATGATTGGGAATGCGGTCTGTCCCCCAGTTATGCGTTATGTAGTGCTCATCCTCACAACTGGCCAACCCCCTTTGACTGCTCGCAATGTCCAACAACGCTGAACCAGTATCTTTTAGCACCCGTGCGCGCCTGCTGCTTCTGCTTGGTGAGCAACTCATCCGGGACGCAGGTTTGGCGGTCTTTGAGTTGGTGAAAAACGCATACGATGCCGATGCAAGGCACTGCACAGTGACCATGTACGACCTCACCGAATCATCGGCCGCACGGATCGTAGTAGAGGACGATGGATCAGGCATGACACCGGAGATCATCCGCGATGTGTGGCTGGTGATCGGCACCGACTTTCGCGCCAAGCAGCGTAATGACGGCACGCGCTCCCCGGAATTCCATCGACTACCGCTTGGCGAAAAGGGCGTTGGACGATTGGCAATTCACAAGCTTGGCCGGAAAATCACGATCATCACCCGTGCGCATGGAGGGAAGGAAGCAGTGCTGACGGTGAACTGGGATGACTTCGAGCGCAGCACAGATCTCAGCAGCGTGAAGATGGCTTTGGAAACACGGAAAGCCGAGGTTTTCACAGGCGAGAGGCGAGGCACTCGCATAGAGATCACCAACCTGCGTGAGAACGAATGGACCAAGGCAAAGGTTCGCAACTTGCACCGCTCCATTGCGTCGCTCTGTTCGCCTTTCGACGCTCCAGATTCCTTCAAAGTGGCGCTAAAACTGGAGCCCGAGAGCGATTGGCTTAAGGGTCTGCTCAACCCAAAGACAGTTCTCAAGAACGCGCCCTATCGTGCCGAGGGCTGGTTTGAGGGCGACAAGCTGCACTTGCAATACCATTTTCGACCACTCCCGGGAATGAACTTGGAAGGCATAAATCGCCCCTGCGGAATTTTCACCCTTGCTCACAAGGTGGGACGCAAAGTTGCACCGCTGGATCTGTCCCGGCACAAGATTGGGAAAGTCCATTTTGATTTCTACCTCTTCGACCTGGATACCCAGGTGCTGAGTGCTGCGAATGCAGACAAGATCAGCCTGAAGACATATTTGCGCGAGAACGGCGGCGTCCGAATCTACCGTGATGGCGTGCGGGTGTTCGATTTCGGCGAACCTGGTAACGATTGGCTCAATCTCGATGCACGCCGCATAAATAGACCAGTGGTCAAGACAGGCAATCGACAGATCCTTGGCGCGCTCCAACTCGACGCGGAGCAGAGCACCGACCTCATGGAGAAAACCAACCGAGAGGGCTTCATTGAAAACGAGGCTTACCAGGATTTTCAAGAGGCGGTCATCTGGGTGCTAACTCAGGCAGAGGCTCAAAGAGAGCCGGATCAAGAGAGGGTTCGCACTCTTCTGTCGCCCAGTGGATCGAAGAAACGTCCTGTTATGGAGGAATTGAGCGAACTACGAGACGACCTTGCCAAACGCGGCTGGTTGCCGCAAGTCGAACAGCATCTTGACCGCATTGAAAAGCAGTTCAACGAAGTGCAGGAGGTCATGCTCCGCGCGGCAGTGCCCGGCTTGACGTTTGGCTCGGTCGTTCACCAAGCTGAGAAAGTCGTCCAGGAACTTGTTGAGGCTGTCGAGCATCCAGCGGGCATGGCGCGAATCCGAAAGCTTGTCGGGCAACTATCGCAGATGATGGATGGGCTTACCTTCCTGATTCGAAAATCGGGGTTCACGAAAGAGCAGGCCAGCACTCTAATTAAGCAGGCACTTTTCAACTGCGAACTCCGCCTCGAAAGCCACGAGTTCACCGTCGTCAAGGGGATGGAGCGAGGAACACCAGATTTCACCGTCAAGTGCGTGCGGCGTCTAGTGGTTGGCACGCTGATGAACTTCATCGACAACTCCATATTCTGGGTGGACACCATGCGCAAGAGCGGGCGGCGTCTTTACATTGGCACGAGCACTGAACTTGATGACCGGCCAAGCATCATTGTGGCGGACAACGGTCCGGGTTTCCGCGACGATCCGGATACTCTTGTGCAACCATTCTTCTCCAGAAAGCCAGACGGCATGGGCCTGGGACTCCATCTCGCTTCCGAAATCGCCAAGCAACACAATGGTCGACTTTTGTTTCCGCAGCTAGGCGATGTTTCCCTGCCCAAAGAGTTCACGGGTGCCGTAATAGCGTTCCAATTCCCTTCCAAGCCATGAAATTTCTTCAAACAGCTCGTATCTGCATCATCGACGACGAACCGGACGAATACCTGAAGCTCATTTACGCGTTGAGTCGAATCGGCCTCGGATGTCTACACATCGACGGCACTAAGGTGGAGGAACTTCCGATGACACCTCTCCCTGGTTTGAGAATGGTGTTTGTCGACATGCATCTTGGAACAGCCGGCGACGCAAATCAGGTCGCGGCTCACACAGCCAATGTCTTTTCCCGCGTTGTTGCGCCAGATGGTGGGCCGGTCCTTGTCGTTTTCTGGACCAAGCACACGGAGGAATATATTACGGCATTCAAGGCACGACTATTCGGGAAGTGGAGTTCATTTCTCGGGCGGTTGGTCTTTGCTCGGATGGACAAACCTCAAGCGAGCACTGATATTGACCCCCGGAAACTCGAAGCGGATGTGCGCGAACAGTTGAGCGAGCACCACCCTCTCGATTTGGTTTGGGAGTGGGAACAAGCAGTTCACGACGCCGCCAGCGACACCATGTCTGCACTCGCAAAGCTAGCCGCAGAAAGGGGAGGCATCGTCATCACTGATGACGAGCCGACCATGGCGGGTAAGGTTCAAAACGCCTATAAGTTTCTGCTTCGTCTGTTGCTCGATGCATCAGCCGGACGCAACGCAATTGAGGAGTCCGCGCTGAAGAATCTGCATGGTGGACTGACACCGCTCCACAATGATCGCCTGGAACACAGTTCAAGCATCGTCGGCAAGTCATCCGCACATCTCTTACTGAACGAAGAAAAGCCGAATCCTACCGCTGCCGAATCCGCTGCAATCAACTCAATGCTACTCGTTGCCCCTGTTGATGCGGACACCACAGAACTTGGTCCCGGCAGTCTCTACACGTTTGCCGAGTTGGCAATGTTCAAAGGCGCTTTTGGGCAAGAGTGGGCAACGGTCGCTGAGAAGATTCTCGACCCGTTCAAGATTAAACCCGTGGATCAACCTACGATTATTGATCAGTGCCGTCCAGTGCTGGCCGAAGTCTCGGCAGATTGCGATTATGCCCAACAAAAGCGCCCTGTCGCGCGACTTGTTGCTGGCGTGCTTGTTCCGTCTGCCTTGGCCAAGGAACTTAAAAACAGAGAGCAATTTAGGTCTGCCGACTACCTGCGATATGGAACCGCCGTGCGGCTCCAGAACCCCGAGGGCGATTGGCTCCCAATTTTCATCAGTCAGTTCGTATTCAGTTTGTCGCCAACAACTCTTCCAACATGGTTCCAGCCCGTCGGGCGGCTACGGTTGGGACCGTTGGCTGAATTGCGCCACTGGCTTGCCTTCCACACCACACGCCCAGGCTATCTCAAGGTTTGATGCGAAATGTGCTCTGTGAAACAGACCAACTCGGATGTTGCCCAACGATTGGTGAAGATGTCCGACGAAGCCTTGCTCCTGCTCCGCGCGAGCCTTCGGGCCGAGATGCGCAAGAGGGGAATTGCCGATTCGGTTGGCGCGGTCGGGGAACAGTGGGCCATCGAACATTTTCGCAAGACTCCGGGCCTGCCGAAACTCCAACTGGCTCCGCGCGGCACGAAGAACGTGGACGCGCTCTCCCGCAACGGCGACCGTTTCTCAATCAAAACCGTTTGCGAAGGCTCGAAGACAGGGACCATCTACCCGGAACCCTATAACCGCGACAACCAACTATTCGAGTACGTTCTCATCGTCAAGCTGGCGGAGAACTGGTCGCCTGAGTCCATTCATCAACTGGCGTGGGCCGATTTCGTAAGAGTGTGTTCGTGGGACAAGAGAATGAACGCGTGGTATGTGGCTATCTCCGGGCGAACACTCGGTGCCGCCACTGTGATCTTCAAAAAAGCGAAAGCGCCGGATGGCTGACGTCTTCACCAAAGCCAAGCGCTCACAAGTCATGTCCCGCATCCGTGGGCGTGGCAACACAGACACAGAGCTTGCTCTGAAATGTATCTTCCGTTCGCAACGCATCACCGGTTGGCGGCGGCATCAGCCTGTGTTTGGCAAGCCGGACTTCGTTTTCATCAAGCTGCGCGTCGCTGTGTTTGTTGATGGTTGTTTCTGGCACGGCTGCCCACTGCACGCCACCCAACCGAAAAACAACGCGGCCTTCTGGCGGAAGAAACTGTCAGGGAACAAGGCGCGTGACCGGTTGGTGACACGGACACTTCGTAAGAGAGGCTGGCACGTCTTACGGATTTGGGAACATGAGCTCGCGTCGAAAGACGAAAAACGGCTTGTGCGACGAATTCAACGTGCGATAGGGCTTGAACGAGCTCTATCTCAACTTGCGTAATTTTGGCATGTTGTCAGGCATGGCGTTTGCCGTTTTCTCAGCTTGTATGCCCAACGACACTGAAACATGCGGTAACCAGCGCTGAATAGCGGATCAGCCGCCACCGACCTGCAGGTAGAAATCCATACGATCTTAGTCTCGCAACGGCGTGCGCGCGGTTGTGCAACACGACCAACTGTCGAATTTCTGGTTCTTCAAGCTATTCTTCCAAAAAATCCGTTAGAAACATTACTGCAATAATGGAACTTCTACATGAAAGACAGAGGACCAGCAAAGAAGCGGCACAGCACTCGTTAGCGCAATTGAAATTGCGTGTGCGCTCTCAACGCAGACGCGACATTCCATGCGCGGCTTCGAACCTGCTATTGCCACAACTCCGGCTGCGGTGACCCCTCGCCTTGCTTAAGCACTTGTTTGGCTTCGTTGAGATTGATGCGCGCACGATGGCCATGCTTGGCGAGCAAATGAAGAAGATTCGCGCCATTAAGCAGCGTCAATGGCTTACCCTTGGCAAATTCATAGGCATCTGGTCCATAATCAGACGTTGTGACGAGTATCCCCTTGGTTGCGCCTTCGTTAATGAGGGTCCCATAAAGATCGCGCACCGCATTGACACCGACCGTGTTCGTATAACGCTTGGCTTGAATCACGATCTTGCCCCCCCGCAGCGGATCAGGATCAAAGGCAATGGCATCAACTCCACCGTCGCGACTTGCACGCGTGACACGCACCTCGCCGCCATTCCGTGTAAACTCTTTCTCGAAAATCTCGCGCACAAGATGCTCAAAATCTTCCCAGTCCATCGCAGCAAGATTGGTCGCGTCGTCAAGGCCATCAACAACTTCTTTGCCGTTGACAAAGCGCACATCATCTCCTTCAATGCGCGCCATTGGCGCAACGGGCGTCAGCGTATGGAGCTGGGGACTGCCAATGCCTTTTAGACGTCGAAAACAGGCCTTGGAATCGACCGACGCAAGATTCAGTGCCATGAACTCATCGCGCTTGGCTTCGACCGAAAGGATGCAGTTGCGCACCTTATGTCCAGTCGCTTTGTCAGTAGCATCAACGTAGCCATTGAGAATGATGGCATCCAAAGCGCCAACGGTATCCGCGTCGAAAAGAATGTAAAGATTACGCAAAACGAGTTTGTAAATTATGTCGTCGTAGATACGTCCAGCTTCTGCTGTCGAATAGAACAGCTCCTTCCACTCATTGCGTGTCTTGATGAATTGCACGTCGCGGATGCGGAAGTAATCGGCAGACATTTCGCCGGGACCTATTAGTGACAAATCCAAGGTAAGTATGCGCGATATTTCATCGTAATGAAATTTTTGATCTTCAGTCGAATCCAAGTCCGTTCCGTTATGGATCAACACAAATTCACAATATGTTTCGACTCCTTCTTGACTTTTTTGGTGCCATTCATCACGCAGCCGATCATAATATTCTTCATGCTGCCTTTGTTTTGCTTTGACTTCAGTCTCATACTCGCCAAATGCTTGTTGCCATTCTGTAAAGCGATTTCCGTATTCTGATAATGCTCTTGAATACCTTTTGCGCCGCCTGATAATTCGTGACATTTTCAAAACTGAAAAAGCAGTTAATGAGTAAACCAGCAGCAATATGAAGATAAATAAAAACCGCTTATCTGGAGCAAATATGTATAGCGCCTTCTGCTCTAAATATGATTTTGCATAATTGAATAATGGCAGCGCGCTACAAAACAGCAAGAGCGTAACTACAATGAAAGCAACGATAACATCAGTCCTAATAAATGGTTTTGATTGCCGAGGCAGCTGAGCAAAATCTTGTGGATACACTGGTGATTTTGGTCTCTTGGGTGGTTCATCTAGAGGAGACAAAACCCTAATTGTCTCAAAGTCCAGCGCATGTGTGATGTCTGTCAAGTTTGACAGGAATGTTAACCGTTGCGCCTGGCATTCCCAAAGCATATTCAACCGGCGTGCATAAGCATTCAGCACCGTATCTGAATTACCTGTAACATGTCGTTCGGTTCCCAACACATCGTTGCGGATGGTAATGTCCCATTCATCCATTGCGCACTCTCCTCATCCTCTAAGCCATTCTGACAAGAAGCCAAACTCCAATATTGTCAGCGGAATTTGCTGCACATGTCATTATCACATGCGCAGAGTATAACAAAAGCCAGCAGAGATATCAATCGTGTTTCCTGCAGTAATCGGACCTGCTGCGCCGCGCAACAATGTTACATGGAATCTGCGTCATCTGCGCACAATCATGCTGCGCTGCCGTCTGCAAACGACAAGAAATGTCGATTGAAGCGGTAAATTCTCGCGCGACGCGATAATTTATAAATCTGCGTCAATCCGTGGCCAAGTATTCGCTTGCTGCTTTCTTCGTGCCTCTGTGCCTTCGTGAGAGACAGGGCTGTCTCTGCATGCCCCGCGCGGAGCGCGTGGCGTACGTGCAGCGCTTCTTACGCTCTGCCAGTCCCGATCACCGACCACCACTTCTGCCTTCGTGCCCTTCGCGTCCTTCGTGGTGAAATTACCGCTGCGCCGCGTCAGCGAATCGAGCCGCAAGAAATCTGCGCCATGTGCGTCATCTGCGGACAATGGTGCTGTGCTGCCGTCTGCAAACGACAAGAATTGTCGATTGAAGTGGTAAATTCTTTCGCAGCGAAACAATTTATAAAGCGGCCGTGAGCCGTAGGGGCTGGTATTGCTACGGGTTGCCTTGCTCTTGATACATTTTTCTGGAAAACTGATTGCCGATTACCATCCAAGCCCCTTTGTGGCTTTGTGCTTTGGTGAGAGAAACTGCAGTGAACGCCCCTTGGTCGCTCTTGTCCTGTGATCAGGCTTGTGCTACAATATAGCCAACTACCGGCGCGGATGCGCCAGGAGATTTTCATGAGAACATCGCGGCTGGCACTGCTCCTTCTGTTCTTGTCTTTGCTGCTGGCACGCCCGTCCGCCGCGGGCTGGACCAAAGCCGCGCTTGAGTTTGCCGACACGGATGCGGCGGTGGCATCCATAGCCCTTGACAGCGCCGGCGCCTGGCATGCCGTGCGGCAGATTTGGACGGGCACGAACGAGGGGAACATCAGCGTCACCCACAGCCGGATCGAATATCTGAGCGCGGCGCAGCCGCCCGTGCTGATTGCCTCGGGCATTCACACTACCAGTTACAGTGTCGGCGGGATCGACAAGGGCAACATTGTCAGCGCGCCCTCGTTGGCGGTGGGGTCCAACGGCACGATCCACGCGGTTTACGTGGACATGCTGGAAGGCGTGGGTGCGCGCGTCATCTATCGTTCCTGCGACGCGGGTGTCTGGTCGGCGCCACGCACGCTCTGGACGCAGACGCGCGAGATTAGCAAGACGGGCATTGCCTGCGACGCGCGCAATCTCCGCCACATTGTGTTTGCCTCGAATATTGGTCTTTTTCGCGACACCAGCATCCGTTACATGGACGAAGCCGCCATTGCTGCCGGCACGCCGGTAACGATCGAGCGTGTGGTCTCGTCCACGCGCGATACCTGGGTGACCGGCCCGGGCATTGCCTGCGACATCACCGGCACGGTGCATCTGGCGTATCTGAAGCAATTGCCGGGGGACGCGTCCGTGCTCGACGTGCTGTACTGCACGCGCACAGACGCGGGTTGGTCGTCCACTCAAGGAGTCGCGCGGCTCAAGAAGCAACTCAGCTATGACGGCTGCGCGGTGGTCTGTGAACCGAACGGCGTCTGGCACATGGCGATCTCAACCTTCCTTGATTCGAACAACGAGAACGCCGACGTGATGCTCATCCACTATTTGACCCCGGGCAAAAAGCCCAGCACGCTGGTGCGCGGCCGCTTGAGTTACCGGGAAGACGCGGCCGGCAACGTGCGTGTGCGCGGCAACGAAGTTATCTCGCCCGTGCTGGTGCTCGACCCGGCGGGCGGATTTCGGGTGTACTACCTGATGCATTACGGCGAGAATCCGCGCGCCAAACCCGAAGGCATGTTCCGCCGCCAACCCAAGCGGCGCGGCCGGTTGTAGCCGAGAGGACCCGCGGGCTCAAGCGCTATCACTTTTGACAACTACTAATGAGTGCGCTTACTTGTTGGCATTTCAATTGTGGCCGCGGGCGCCTGCTTGGAGCTGCTTGGAGTCCCGTCATCGGCGTGGATCCCGCCAACGGCGCGGATGACTGCGGTTGCAGAAGCCGCCCTCGCCGCGGGCGGCTACAAGGATGCTGCAAACTAGAACGCGCACTCATTAGTAATGCATGCTGCTATCGGCAAACGGCAGTGAATGTCGTTTGCGATAGTCTTTCGCGGCGTGGTCAGCCGCCGCCGACCGGCAGGTACAAATCCACGCGATCGTCGTCGCGCAGCGGCGCAGATAGTGCGGCGTGCGCGCCGTTGTGCAGCACGACCACGTGCCGGATTTCTGTGTCTTCAAGGTGCACCTGTGCGCGCAGCACGCTCTGAACGGTCGCCGCCGCCGGCACTTCCAGCGTCACGGCGCTGGCGTCAAAGGGATGGCGCAACGGGCCATTGATGGTCACATGGATGCGCATGGCGTCGGGATCCTATCCGGCTCCCCACCGATCCCGCCGGCGTCGGGATCGGTGGAAGCAGCGATTGAAAGAAAGGTGGCGTGTTGTTGCTCAATCTCATTCACCCACGGCGCAAGGCCGTGGGGGTCTCCAGATATGAGACGGTTACCATTTACACTCTAGTGGCAACTCTTGTACTCTATAAATCTCTTTATCTCTTCGTCAAATGGTTATGCGCGGATTACTAATATTGCGTCGTGGCGGTGGCGCCTTGCATGATGGCCACGCCGGAACTGGTGCCGAGCAATTGCGCGCCGGCCTGTAGCATGGCGATAGCATCTTCACGCGTGCGAATGCCGCCCGCCGCTTTGATCTTGACCCGCCCGGCTGCCAGCTCGCGCATGCGGGCGATGATTGCAACTGTCGCGCCCGGGCCGTTGAAGCCCGAGGCGGTCTTGATATAATCCATGCGCGCGGCGACGGCCAGATCAATGGCGCGGCGCAATTCGTCGTCAGTCAGAATGGACGTTTCAAGAATTACTTTGGTGATGGCGCCGTCGGCGGCCTCGACGACCGCCGCCAGATCGTCTTGAAATTCGCGCGCCATGCCGGAGCGCAGATAACCAATTTTACAAACGACATCTACTTCCGTCGCGCCCTTGGCAACCAGGTCGCGCACTTCGCACGCCTTGGCCGCGCGCCCGCCGGCGCCGTGCGGGAAATCGGCGACAGCGCAGACCGTGCTGGTGCTGCCGCGCAAGGCGTCCACCGCCAGCGACACCCACATGGGCTGGACGCAGACAGCCTGGAAATTATAGGTGCGCGCTTCCTGGCAGAGCTGCCGAAGGTCATCCGCCGTCGCGGTGATTTTCAGCAAGGTGTGTTGAATCGTGCGGGCCAGCTCGGTGGGTTGCATAAAAGCCTGTGCGGGTTTAGGAACGCGGTGCGGCAGGGCGCGGCGCGGCGGCCGGCGCACGGGGCAGCGCCGGCGCGAGGTCCACGCGATACCAGACGTTACTTTTCTGCGGGATCAACGAATAAAACGGTTTTGTGCCAAAGCGTGAACTCATTGGCGGTGGGCGCGGCATGTCACCGTAAGACAACGGCATATCCCATGTGAGGACCGTATCCGGCAGGGCGGCGCCCAGCCCGGAGATCTGCAACTTCAAGGAGGTGATCCCGTTGTACAGCAGCGGCTTGCCGTGCGCGCTGACTGTGTTGAAGTAACAAGTGATCAATTTTTTGGGATACATGAAATCCAATTTGGCCACATTGTCGCCGGTAACCTTATAGGCCATGCCGGTCTCGCCCTTGCTATTGATCAACACAATATTGCGGCGTAGATCACCCGTCAAGGGCACTTCGACATTGCTGTCCAAATTCTGGTTGAGCAACAGAAATTCAACGGCAAAGACATAACCGTCGCGCTGCATCGCATAGTAGCGCGGGACCCATTGCTTCAAGATTGCCTGGCGCTCCGCCTTTTTTTCGAGTTGCTCCTTGACAAAGATGGCGAAGGTGCGCTCGGCCAATTGCGGAGACGCGCTGATCTGCACGGTATTGACCGTGCGCGTGCGCTTGAATTGCGCATCCAGTTTGTCAAGATAATCAATAATTTCCTCGGCCGGCAGGACGGCGGCGGCGACAACCAAGAACAACGCACTGCGGAGAAGAAAGCGGGTCATAGCGCGGGCGGAGTGGATGTTTCGTTAAGCCGCCGTTGTGCGCGACGTTCGCGCGCCTGGCGGAGTTTGAACTTGATAAAATCAATAAAGCCGCTGGGCACGGCATGGCCGGGGTCGCGGAATTGCATGTCATGCAACTTTTTATACAAGCCGTCTTCGTCGGTGATCAGCGTGTCGTGCGTGCCGATCTGGACCACATCGCCGTCCACCAGCACGAGGATGCGGTCGGCGTGCTGAATGGTCGAGAGTCGGTGGGCGATGGCAAAGACGGTGCGATCCTTGATCAAGTGGTCAATGGCTTCCTGGACGAGGCGTTCACTTTCGGTGTCGAGCGCGGAGGTGGCTTCGTCGAGGATCAGCACGCGCGGATTCTTGAGGATGGCGCGCGCAATGGCCAGGCGTTGGCGCTGGCCGCCGGAGAGGCGCACGCCGCGCTCGCCGATGACGGTATCATAGCCCTCGGGCATTTCGCGGATGAAGCCGTCGGCGTTGGCGGCCTGTGCGGCGGCGATCACGTCGTCAAGCGGAATATCGGCGCGCCCGTAGGCAATGTTGTTGCGCACGCTATCGTTGAACAAAATGGTTTCCTGGGTCACCATGCCGATCTGGCCGCGCAGCGAGGCAAAGGTCGCGTCGCGCAGGTCGACGCCGTCAAATAAAATCGCGCCGTCGGTCACATCATAGAAGCGCGGGATAAGGTTGGCAAAGGTGGTTTTGCCGCCGCCGCTGGGGCCGACCAGCGCGATCATCTCGCCGGCCTTGACCTGCAGGGTCAGGTCTTTGATCACCGGCGCACCGGCCGGATCGTAGGCAAAGGCGACATGCTCGAAGCGGATGTCGTGCTGCAACGGCGGCAGTTCAATGGCGGCCGGGATCTCAACGATGGACGATTTGGTATCCAGCAGATCGTAGATGCGCACCAAGGCGCCAACCGCGCGCTGAATCAAACTGTTGACTTTGCCGATGCTGCGCAAGGGCTTCATCATAATCACCAACTGGGCGATGTAGGCCACCAGAAACCCGGGCGAGAGTTGCTTTTGTAGTACGCGGCCCAGCATGATGTTGGCGACCAGCAAGGCGCAGCCGATCCCGACGATTTCCGTCAAGGGGCCAATCAGGGCGTCGCGCCGGATAGCTTTCATGCGCAGGTGATAGAAGCGGTTGGCCTGTTTGTCAAACCGGCGCACTTCATATTGTTCCATGTTGAAGGCGCGCACAATGCGAATGCCGGTGATGGTTTCTTGCAGCATGGACATGATATCGGCGATTTTCTCCTGCGATTTTTTGGAAAGGCGGCGCAGGCGTTGGCCAATGACAATGATCGGGCCCATCAGCAAGGGAATGGCCAGGGACAACAACAAGGTCATCTTCCAATCCGTGACCAGCAAGAACACGGCCAGAAACGGCAACTGGGTGATGTCGCACACGCTTTCGATCAAGCGCGCCGACAAGCTGGCCTGCACCAGATTGACGTCGTTGGTCAGGCGGCTGATCAATTCGCCGGTGCGCGTTTTGGCGAAAAACTGGACCGGCAGAATCTGCAAATGCTGATGCATATGCTTCATGAAATCGCGCATGACGCCTTGCGCCACCGACTCCATGGTTACTTTCATGACGTAATCGAAGACGCCACGCAGGACGGTCGCCAGCAAAAAGAAAATGGTCAGTTGGATGACCAGGGTGTGGCGATTCGTCGTGTTCAAATAGTGAATCACGCGCTGGGAAAAGTCGCTCACGCCAATATACGCAAAGAAAGCGGTGACGGACTTTGGCACGGCAATCTGACTGTCATTGGCAATGCGGTCAACAATAGGGATCAAGCTGCCGATCGAGCCGATCTGAAAGATGTTGACGCCCACAATGCACAGAATGGACACAATCAGGCGTGCTTTGTAGTTCCAGGCGTTGCGAATGAATCGTAAGAAGATATACATGCCGTGTGCGGCGCCCTCGTGTTAAATGATGAAACGGAGCGTGAGTATTGTACCCAGACGACGCCCACCTGTCAAGCGCAGTGCCCTGTTGTTGCACGCAAGAAGAAACAGCACTCTGTTTCAGCGTTAGCGCCGGCTGCGACAGACTCCGCCAAACCGCACCGCCCTCAGCGCGGGCGGCAACAATTTCGGCAACAGCGGGCAGGGCCTGCCCGCCCTACCTTTTCTGCGGCACCCGTTGACATTACCATCAAGTGGTCAGGCGGATGCGGGTGGCGGTCCACAGCAATCTCAGACCACAGTTCATAAGACTCATGATCTCGCGCCAACCGCTGCCATGGCCGGAGACACCGCCTTGGCGGTTGTGATACCGCACCGGCACTTGCACAATCCGCAAGCCCAGGCGGGCGGCGCGCACCACAATTTCAACTTCATACACGAACTGCTTGTCCTGGAAATTGATCTGGGTGATCGCCGCGCGCGTCCAGGCCTTGCAGCCGGTGGTCACGTCGGTCATGCGCCGGCCGCACATCAGGCTGGTCCAGCGGTTCACCATCCCATTGCCGACGCCGCGCAAGAAGCTGAACTTGTACTGCGAGCGGTCGGCGCCTGGCATGAAGCGCGAACCGATCACCAGATCGGCAGTGCCGGCTTGAATGGGCGCGAGCACGGTCGGAATGTCGTCGGGCGGGAATTGCAGGTCGGCGTCCCATTGGCACATCACCGCGTGGGTGGCATGCGCAATACCGACTTGGATTGCATGGCCTTTGCCTTGATCATGTTCGTTGCGCAGCGGGACGATATGCGGATTGGTGCGCGCCATCTCGGTGGCGATGGCGAGCGAGCGGTCGGTGCCGCCATGGACGACGAGGATCTCCGCGTCCGGCACCGCGCGCGTCACGCGTTCGAGACACGCGCGGATCGTGTCTTCTTCATGCAAACAGGCAATAATGATGGAGGGCATTTTCTGTCGCGATACGGGCGACGCGCGAAGTTACAGTAGTCATGTATCAATGGTCAACGGCAATTCTCTCGTAAAAAGATGATAACAAAAAAGGGAGCGAAAATGCAAGTTGGCAAACCTTGGGTGACCGTTCTACGTGCGTGACACATAGGTGCCCTCTGCACTTGCCATTCTGCACTGTTTTTCGTATCATCGTACTATTCAACGTCCCGGCGGACGTGCTTTATCCCTGGGGAAGACGCAGCGCATGACACATGTACTTATCACCGGTGGCGCAGGCTATCTTGGTTCGATCATCACCGGCCGCCTGCTCGAGGACGGCTATCGCGTGACGGTCTTGGACAATTTGCTCTTTCGCCAGAATAGTCTGCTTGAGTACTGCGCCAATCCCTCGTTCAATTTTGTCTATGGCGATTGCCGCAACGAAGAGCTCGTCCGGGCGCTGCTGAAGGAGGTGGATGCCATCATCCCGCTGGCGGCAATTGTCGGCTTTCCCGCCTGCCTGCGCGATCCGCTCTCCGCCACCTCGATCAACTACGAGGCGATCGCCATGCTCAACCGCGTGCGCAGCGCCGCCCAGCGCATTGTCTATCCCACCACCAACAGCGGCTATGGCGCCACCAGTGGCGATCTGCATTGCACCGAAGCGACGCCGCTCAACCCGATTTCGTTATATGGCCGTACCAAGTGCGACGCCGAGAAGCTGCTGCTCGACAGCCGCACTGCGATTACGCTGCGGCTGGCCACGGCGTTCGGTGTCTCGCCGCGCATGCGCATTGATTTGCTGGTCAATGATTTCACTTATCAAGCCGTGACCAATGGCTCGATTATCATTTTTCAAAAAGACTTCAAGCGCAACTTCTGCCATGTGCGCGATATTGCCGACTGCTTCGCCTTCTGCCTGAAGAACTATGACGCCATGCAGGGCGAGCCCTACAATGTCGGCTTGAATGATGCCAATTATTCGAAGGAAGAGCTGGCCTTACTGGTCAAGAAGCAGGTGCCGAAGTTCTACCTTCACTTCGCGGAGATCGGCGACGACCCGGACAAGCGCAACTACATTGTCTCGAACGACAAGATCAACCGGCGCGGCTTTGTGGCCCGGCGCGGGGTCGAGGATGGCATCCGCGAGCTGCTGGTCGGCTACCGCCTCCTCAGCCGGCGCGAGATGACAAACCTGTGAAGAAGGTCAAGGGTCAAGGGTCAAGGGTCAAAGGTCAAAGGGTAAAGGAATAAGGAAAAGAGAGAGAACAATGAACGCGCGCCCACATTCGTTCGAGGATCTTTGGATCTGGCAGGAAGCGCGCCTGCTGGTCAAAGCAGTTTACGCGGATTTTGGCCCAGATAGTCCGGGGGCACGCGACTACATATTCAAGGGCCAGATCCAAGGCTGTGGCATCTCCATCATGAACAATATCGCCGAAGGATTTGAGCGCGAACCCGTTGCTGACTATGCGCGCTTCTTGGATATCGCCAAGGGTTCGTGTGGCGAGATGCGCAGCATGTACTATGTTGCCGAAGATGTGAGGTATGTGACGGCGGAAATCGCCAAAGAACGTCGCGCTATGGCGCTCAAGATCTCAAAGGGCATCTCGTCTCTGACCCAGAAACTACGCCAACCCCACAACACCCCTTGACCTTTGACCCTTGACCTTCAGCATCGCCGCCTCCTCGTCACCGGCGCAACCGGCTTCCTCGGCCGCAATCTGCTCGCGGCGCTGGCCAAGGCCGGCTACACCGACGTCACCGCGCTGTCGAGTAAGGACTACAACCTGCTCGAGCAGACCGAGGTGCGCCGCATGTTTGCCGAGCACCAGCCGGAGCTCGTCGTGCACCTCGCCGCGCTCAGCGCCGGCATTAAAGCCAACGCCGAACGCCCCGCCGATTTTTATTATACCAACCTGCTGATGCAGACCATGGTCATGCACGAGGCCTGGCGCGCCGGCGTGCGCAAGTACCTGACCTGCATGGGCGGCTGCAGTTATCCCGCGCACGCGCCCGCGCCCATCAACGAAAGCGACATGTGGAACGGCTTTCCGCAGCTTGAAAGCGCCGGCTACGCAATGGCCAAAAAAATGAACCTGGTGCAGGCCTGGGCGTATCGCGTCCAGCACCACTTCAACGCTATTGTCACTGTGCCCGGCAACATGTATGGCCCGTTTGACAATTATAACGCGAACGAATCGCATGTGATTCCCGCCTTGATTCGCAAAGTGTACGAGGCGATGGCGCGTGGCGATAAGGAAATCGTTGCCTGGGGCACGGGCGCGCCGGTGCGCGATTTCGTCTATGTCAAAGATGTCGCGCGCGCCCTGGTTGTCACGCTCGAGCAATATGACGGTGACGCGTTTTTCAACATTTCGAGCGGCACCCAAACGACCATCAAAGAGCTGTACGACACGGTCGTCGCGCAAATGGGTTTTCCTGGCGTGGTGCGCTGGGACACGGCGCGGCCGGACGGCCAACTGTTCAAGGGCTTTGACGTCGCGCGTATGCAGACACTGATTGGCGTGTCCTGCACAACCTCATTGCACGACGGCTTGGCCGAGACGATCGCGTGGTTCAAGCAGAACTATCACATCCCCGGCGCGCTGCGCTTATGATCATCGTCCTAGGCGCACAAGGCTTCGTCGGCGCGGCCGTGCTGTCCGCATTGCGGCAGCTGGACACCTGCCTCGGCGTGGATCTCGACAACTATGCCGCCTGCAAGGGGCAGCCGTGCGACGTGCTGGTCAACGTTAACGGCAATTCCAAGAAGTTTCTTGCGGATGAAGATCCGGCGCGCGAATTTGAATTGTCGGTGCTGAGCGTGGTCCGCTCGCTCCAGGATTTTCCGGCCAAAAAACATGTGTTGATCTCGACGGTGGATGTCTACACTGCCTTTGCCGATCCGGCCGACACCGCCGAGGTGGTCGCGCTTGATCCGGCACGCCAGTCGCGCTATGGCTTCCACAAATGGCTGGCCGAGCAATATGTGCGCACGACCTGCGCCGACTGGCTGATCACGCGGCTGGGCGGCATGGTCGGCCCCGGCATGAAAAAGAGTCCGGTGTTTGATCTTGTGCATGACGTGCCACTGCGGGTGCATCTCGATTCTCAATTTCAATACATTCACACCCACGAGGTGGGCCGTATTGTTTGCGAATTGCTGCAGCGCGGCGCGACGCACGAGATTTTCAATGTGTGCGGCAGCGGCGTCATCGCGCTGCGCGCCATTCGGGATCTGTTGGGCAAGACCGGCCAGGAGCAATCCGCGTTGCCGCGCCAGTTCTACGAGGTCAACAATGCCAAGCTGCGCGCGCTGACGCACGTGCCGGCCACGCGCGACAGCGTCCTGCGCTTCTTGCGCGAGGAAGGCCTGCTGCCATGACCGCGATTATCCTGGCCGGCGGGCTTGGCACGCGCATTCGCGCCATCCACCCGACCATTCCCAAACCGATGATTCTCATCGCCGGCCGGCCGTTCCTTGAATGGCAGCTTGAATGGCTGCGTACCCAGGGCATTACCGAGGTGATTCTTTCCCTCGGCTATCGCGCCGAGGCAATTTTCACGCATTTCCAACACCCGCGCGTAGCCGGCGTCACGACCCGCTGTGTGACGGAAGATCAGCCGCGCGGCACGGCCGGCGCCGCGCGCCTGGCAGCGCCGCACATTGCCACACCGTGGTGCCTCGTCTGTAATGGCGACTCGTTCTGCCCGGCCGACCTCGCGCCGCTGTGCGCCGCCACGCATGGAGATGCGCCGGCCGCGCTGCTCGTCTCGCGCGTGGAGGATGCCCGCGACTACGGCACGGTCTTGGTAGATGCATCGGGGTGCGTCACCGGCTTTCTGGAAAAAGGGGTGGCCGGTGGCGCCGGCGTGGTAAACGCCGGCGTGTACTGCTTGCGCACCGCGTGGCTGCGCGACCTGCCGGCGACCGTCCCTCTGTCATTCGAGCGGGATGTCTTTCCACACATGACGCCGGGCGCCCTGCGCGCGGCCATCACCACCACGCCATTCCTCGATATTGGTGTGCCCGAACGACTGGCAGTTGCAGCGGAGTTTGTGCGCGGCTGCGAGCAGCACAAGACTGCAAATGTAAAATGTTAAATATTGAATGATGAATAATGAATTAGTTACCCGAACGTACGATTTGGAGCGACGTCTGATTGCGTTTGCTGTTCGTGCTATGCATTTGGTGGAAGCATTGCCCAAGACGCGCGTGGGCAATCACATTGCAGGTCAGCTTGTGCGCTGCAGCACATCGCCCGCGCATAATTATGGCGAAGCGCTTGCCGCCGAATCGAGAGCGGATTTTATCCACAAACTTGGTGTTTGTCTTAAAGAACTTCGCGAAACACGCGTGTGCTTGTTGATGATTCAGGATCTTCAATTAATGAAACCGGCAGGCAAAATCATACCTTTGCTGCAGGAATGCAATGAACTTATTGCGATCTTTACAGCATCGCGTCAGACCGCACGGTCAAAATCCGGGAAATGACCTTCTGTAGGTACGCCTTGACAATTTAACATTTGACATTTAACATTCAACATCTAAGATTTAATCTTTAGCTTTGACTCCCTATGATTGTCATTACCCGCACACCGGTTCGCATCAGTTTCTTGGGCGGCGGCACCGACTACCGTGAATTTTTCGCGCAACACGGCGGCGGTGCCGTCCTGGCCACCGCGATTGATAAATTTAGTTACATCGAGGTCAGCAGCCAACTTGATTTCTTTGACTATAAGCTGCGCGTGACTTATCGCAAAACCGAAACGGCCAACGCCATCGAGGAGATCGAGCATCCCTCGGTGCGCGAATGCCTGCGCTTCCTGCAGACGCCGCTGCCGCTCGAAATCCATTACATGGGCGACTTGCCGGCGCGCACTGGTCTGGGCTCGTCGTCCTCGTTCACGGTCGGCCTGCTGCACGCGCTGCACGCCTATCGCGGCGAGGCCGTCGGCCCACAATGCCTGGCGCAAGAAGCTTGTGCGATCGAGCATCATCGGATCAAGGAACACGTCGGCTACCAGGACCAATACATGGCCGCATTCGGTGGCCTGCGCCATGTGCGCTTTACCAGCGAGGACAACATCACCACCACGCCGCTCCCGCTCACCCGCGCGCGCCTGCAAGAATTTCGCGCGCAGCTGATCGTGTTCTACACCGGCTTGACGCGCCTGGCGCATGAAGTCCTCAAAGAACAAATTGCCAAGACGACGGCCGGCGGCAATGACGCCGCCTTGCTCGAAATGCGCGCGCTGGTGGATGAAGGCGTGCGGGTGTTGACCAGTGCACGCCCGCTCAGCGATTTTGGCGCGCTGCTGCACCACTCTTGGGAACTGAAACAAACGCTTTCGACCGCAATCGCCAATCCCGCTATTCTGGCGGCCTATGCGGCTGCGCGACGCGCCGGCGCGATCGGTGGCAAACTGCTTGGTGCGGGCGGCGGCGGCTTTCTCCTGTTTGTCGCGCCGCCCGACGCGCATGCCGGCATTCGCGCGGCGTTGCGCGATATGAAGGAGCTCCCCTTTGAATTCGAACAGGGCGGTAGCCAGGTCATTTTTCACCATGCATAATGCGGATGACCGCGGCTGCAGAAGCCGCCCTCACCGCGGGCGGCTACAAGGACGCTGCAAAGCAGAAAGCACTCTCGTTAGTAACCTGTCCGCGACCGTGCATTGACACCGCCGGGGTGGAGCGCGTACAATACTAGCATGCTGCGCTGGTTTTCTGTTTGTCTGTTGACGTGGTGCGGGACGTTGTGTGCGCTGTCGCCGCGTGACGTGCTGGTCGTCGCCAACAGCACGAGCGGCGCGTCGAAAGACATTGCCGCGGCCTACTGCGCCGCGCGCGCCATTCCGCGCGGCAATGTAATCAGCATCGCGGTGCCGGATGTTGGCGCCGTCTCACAAGCGGTTTATCGCGCGCAGATTGAAGCGCCCATTCTGGCCGCCGCGCGCGCGCACCAAACCCGTGCGGTTGTCTTGTGCTATGGCATTCCTTGGCGGGTGCTCGACGAAGGGCCGGACGCCGGCAACCCGCTCTCGACCGCCTGGGCCAGTGTTGACGCCGAGCTCGCCACCAAAGGCCGGTCTGGCACGGCCGGTCTGATGACGTCGCCCAATCCATATTTCCACAGCACGTGCGCCTTTGATCGCAAGGATATGCTGCTGATTGCGCGCTTAGACGGGGCCACGCCGCGCGATGTGCTGGCCTTGATCGCGCGCGCCACCACGGCCGCGCCGGCGACCGCCGGCTGCGCCGTCATTGACCTGCAACCCACAGTCAATGGCAGCCGTGACGGCCTGGTCACCGCCTACAATCAAATGCTGATGCGCGCGGCCGCGTGGTTGCGCAGCCAAGGGCTGACAACCGTGCTGGACACAAATCAGGCGTTGGTCTCGCCGCCGGCCGACCCTGTGAGCTTTTATTGGGGCTGGTATGCCGGGCCGAACGGCGATTGCACCTCGAACACCTTCGGCACTTTCCGCTGGAATCCCGGCGCGATTGGCGTGCACGTCTGCAGTTTTGGCGCGTCAGGCCTGCGACTGGCCCAGCAGGCCGTGCCAGGACTGGTGCGTGCAGGTGTCAGTGCGACAATTGGCACCGTCTTTGAGCCGCTGGTTGCCGGCTGGCCGCAGCCGGATGTGTTCGCGCAACAGTACGTGCGCGCCGACGGCCAAGGCCTGACCTTCATTGAAGCCGCCTACAGCGCCACGCCATTTTTGTCGTGGCACACCGTGTTTGTGGGCGATCCGCTGCTGCGCTACACGCCGGCGCCACCGTCCGCCGGCTTGGCGCCCACGAACATACCGTGCACAACTATGCCGCGCGCGGCCAGCTCCGCGACCAGATTCTAGGGCGTTCGCGCTGCAGCTCCGGTGCCGGGCCGGAAACTGACATCGGCCGGTTACAGTGCCAGCATGAACGCCACGACGTCCTGTTTTTCTTGTGCCGTGAGTTTGATCTGTTGAATCAGATTAAAGAACTCAACCGCGTCGTCCAGCGTCAGCAGTCGGCCGTCGTGCAGGTAGGGCGGTGAATCCTTGATGCCGCGCAGGGGAAAGGTTTTAATGGGACCATCCGCGGAGGCCAGGCGGCCATTAATCATCTTGGGCTTGAAGAATCGCTCCGCCTGTAGATTGTGCATGAGGTTGTCCGTGTAGTACGGCGCGGGATGGCACACGGCGCACTTGGCCTTGCCAAAGAACAGCTTCTGGCCTCTGCGCTCGGCAGCGGACGCCTTGGCAGGATCGAGCTTGCCGTAGATATTCAGTTTCGGTGCCGGCGGGAAGTCCAAGATTGACTGGAACTCGGCCATGAAATGCACCTGGCTTCCGCGGTCGAGGATGTTGACGCCTTTTTTGGTGGCGATAACTGGGTCGCCATCGAAGTACGCGGCGCGCTGCTCGAACTCAGTGAAATCCTCGACGCTCTTCAGGGCACGCTGGGAGCCGAAGAGGCGCTGGATGTTCACGCCCCGCAGTGAGGGGATGTCCAGGCGATGCCTGAGTTCCTGCGGCCGGATATCGCCCACCAGGTGGGTGGCCCCGTCCGCATGCCCGTTGGCATGGCAATCGAAGCAGGTCACGCCCCGACTCGGCAAGGCGGAGCGCCGATCATCGGTCTGGTTGAACTGCTGCTGCGCGAACGGCGTGACCAGCAGCCGCAGTCCTTCCAGTTGCTTGGGGTTCAGAATCCCGTTGAACAGCTCGTAGTAGTTCATGATGGTGACATGCTTCCCCTGAGACACATCCCCGAGATCCGTGCGCGTCGTCAGATAGATCGGCGCGGGGAACTCGGGCAAGAAATGGTCCGGTAAATCGTAGTCCAGGTCGAAGCGCGTCAGGTCGCGCCCCTCTTGCTTGTTGACCTCATCAATCACGAACTGCGCAAAGACCATGCCGCCTTCCGGGTGATTGGGATGCGGCAGAGGGTAGAAGCCGCTGGGCCAGAGGCCTTTCTCGCGCATCTCGTCGGGCGTCATGCCGGCCAGCGTCTCCCAGGTCGTGCCAGCGGGCAACTTAACGCGGACGCCCGCCTGAACTGCTTTCCTGCCTGCCGACATCATGACGCCCGCGGCCGGCCGGTTGCTCAGGTCGTAACGCTCGTTGAGCAAGGCCATCTGGCGCTGCATGATCGCCGGCTTCGCGGCTTTCATGCGGCTCATAACATCTGCGAACTTCTCCTTCATGACGACCGGCGCGTAGCTGGTCGCGGGCGGCTCTTGTGCGTAGGTTGCGCTCAAGGCCATGACCGCGAGTACCAGACCTAACAGGCGTATCTGTGTGCGGCTGATGTGCGTGTTCATGGGGTGGCCTCCATTCGGGTTGGTGAGTCTGCAGCTTGTTTCACAATGGTGCGCGCGTGGCGATGCTTTTGGACATAGACGATGGCAGGTGCTTGCATAAGAAACAGGCAGAGATGGTCCGGTGAACTTACCTACTATACCATTTCAGCGCTTGGATGTCAAAAATCCCGATTTCTGGTCATACCCGATTTCTTGCCAGGGGCGCGCATCCGGGCTTGGCACGCAGAGCCGCAAGAGTCTTAACCCCTTGATCTGCCGGGCTAGACAGCACGGGGATGATCAACGTCGGGGCATGCGCTGCTCACGCCATCGGCGCGCCGATGCCGCGCGCGGCGAACGCCTGCTGCAACTGCTCGGGCGCGAGGTAGCGGAAGCTATCGAGGCCGGCTGCGCGCGCGCCCTGCACATTCTCTTCAAGATCGTCAACAAACACACATTCCTCGGCGCGCAGCCCGAATTTCGCCAGAGCCCCGTCGAAAAACGCACGCGCCGGCTTCAGCACGCCCAGCTCATGTGAGGTGGCATACCCGCGCGCAAAACCCAATTGCGGAAACTGCGCCAGCGCATGGTCGAGATGCGAGGCGTTGGTGTTGGACAACACATAACAGGGATACTGTGTGGCGAGCTGCTGCGCCAGCGCCAGCACCGGCTCGTTGGGCGTGAAAATGTCATTCCAGATGGCGCGGAACTGATCATAAGCGAGGGTCAAGCCGATTTTGCTCTTCAGGCGCGCATAAAATTGTTCGAGCGACATCCGCCCAGTTTCAAGCAAATCCGCCTCGCTGCGTATATCTTTGAGAAATTCGTCTTTGCGTGCCCACAGCAGCAGGGCGGTCAACGGATTGACATGTTTCGCCAATTCGCGCAGCGCCTTGCCGTGATCGAAGAACAGCAGCACATTGCCAAGGTCAAACAGAATGGTGGTCATCAGCATACTCAGCGGGTGAACAACTATTAGACAAAACTGACCGGGGGCTTGTCAAGTGCCGCAGCGCTGACAACCCCGCTCGTGGCGAGTGAGTTTGTCGTCCTTTGTCATGGGCGCTTTCATCCTGATTTTCAGGCCAACCCACGGGCGCCTTGACAGACAAGCCGGGCAGGATTATAATAGCACAACGCCCGAATGCTGGATCGGGCGCGTGACAACGACAACGATCACCGCTTACTTTACCTTAAGGAGTGCGTCATGGCGAAATGGGTTTGTTCCGTTTGTGGGTATGTGTACGATCCCGCACTTGGTGATCCGGACAATGGCGTTGCGCCGGGCACCCCGTTCGAGAAACTGCCGGACGATTGGGTCTGCCCGGAATGCGGCGCCGACAAAGGCATGTTTGAGCCGCAAGACTGAGTAATGCCACCTGCGCACCCACGCCGCCGCTGGTGGGGCATTTGCGCATGTTATACGCTGGTGCTCTACCTCACCCTGCCGCTCGGCCGGCCCGTGATCACGTGGGCGCGGGCGCAGTTCACGCCGGCACAGCAGCAGGCCGGCACGTGGGTGGTCTTCGCGGCGCTGGCGCTCGCGCTGGTCATCTACCTTGTTTCCTTGCGCCGGGTTGTGCGCCCCGTGGCGTATGTCTGTGCGCTGCTGCTGGCGCGCGTGTATTGGTATGAACTGACGCGCCTGACGCAGTATCCCGAGGAACGCTTTCATTTTATTGAATATGGCGTGCTGGCGGTCTTGTTGTATGGCGCGTGGCGGCAGCACGTCGGCGCGGGTTGGGCGTACCTTGGCGCGGCCGTCACGGGTGTGCTGATCGGCGCGGGTGACGAAGGCGTGCAATATCTGACGAAATACATTCCCGCCCTGGTGCGCGTCCTTGGCTGCACTTGGAGCAATCCCAACATGTTTCGCCGCTATTTTGGCTGGCCGGATGTGTGGCTGAATGTGCTGGGCGTGCTGTATGGCCTCGTGTTTTGGGCGACCGTCGTGCAGAATCGGCGCGCAACGGCACCACCCTAATTCATTTCGTTGCGAAAGGAAGTACCGCGAAAGAATGGTATGGGAACCCGCATTATAATCATCCTCTGGACAGTGCTGGCGGTGCTCGTCACCGCGGGCCTGTTCTATTGCCTTGCGCGACCGATGCCCGTCGAATGGGTGATCGGGCATGGCGCGCAGGTGCGCGTGGTGGCGGAGTATGCGCGTTGTGAACCGGTCTTACTGCGCTGGCGCGCCAATGTGCCGGCGGCGGCTGCGTTCACGAATGTGTGGAGCGCCGCGGTCGAACGGCCGGCTATTTTTGTCACCGAAAGCGCCCTGGATGATTTGGCGGCGCTGGCCGGGCCGGACGCCGTGGATCAAGCCGTGCGGCGCGTGCTGAGCGTGCTGCTGTCGCCCTGCACCCGGACGTTTAAAAACAGCGTGGTGGCCGACCCACTGCGTTTGCGCGCACACATGCAAAGCACAATCACACCGGCCTGCACCAGCGCGCTGCCAGCCTTGTATGTCTGCAATTTTGGCGATACCAAGGAGGCGACGATCATCACCGCCGAGGCGTCCGCACGCCAGCTCGATATGCTGGCCGCACAAGGCGATATTGGCACCAGCTTTGGCGTCTGCTCGTTGCTGGCCTCGGTGGAAAAGCAACTGGCGCAGCACAATCACTTGGCGGTGCGGTTTCAGAGCATGGATTTTTTCACGTCATTTGAGCGGGCTGCCACGGCGCGCGGCGTTGACCTGCGCATGCTGCAAGGCTTTGTTGACCGGATGCGCGCGATGATTGAAGAGCCCTTCGAGCCGGACAGCATTACGATGCAGGAAAACCGGCTCGAGTTGCTTGGCATGCGCGCGATGCTGGCCCATTTCTTCCTGCGGAGCCGCCACGGCTACATTGGCGTCCAGCGCGTCCTACCGCCACCGAATACCACCGTGGCCGCCACCCGCCAGATCATCATTGCTGCGCTCGCGGAAAATTATATTGATGCCGCAGTCGTCGCGCCCACCACCTTTGAGGAATGGTATCGCTCGTTGCTCCGCGCCGGGTTGGCAACCACGGGCATGGTCTGGGCGCTGGGTATGGCGCTGATTCTGGCCCATGGCGCCGTGCGGCGTTGTGTGCTGCAATGGCTGGGGATTGGCGATGGCAATGATCACCTTGTGGTCTGGGAACCGGCCGCGCCCTATCGTGAGCTGCTGACGTTCAATGCCATTCGTTCCGCCTTTGATCTCATCCGTGAGGATGCGCTGCGCGGCGGCACGGTGCAGATCACACCGGCGCGCGTGTTTGTGCGCGCGCAGCGCGATCCGGCGCGCAAATTGTACAACGTCTGTCTGCAGGTCGGCCTTGCCGCGCCGCGTGCCTGGCGTGGTCTTGCCCACTGTGATGCGGTGCTGGTACGCGCCCAAGGAGGTGCGGCCACGCGCCTGCAGCAAGTGCGGTTTCAGGCCCGGCGCTTCAGGGCCGCGGGCGTGCCGCTCATGCCGCTCATGGCCTACGGTGAAGTGATCCTGCGCGGAACCCGCCACGCCTGCCTGCTGTATGCGGTACTGCCCGGTTACACCACGCTGGCGGATGCGCAGGATGCAACCCGTGCCGCCGCCGTTGCGCCGTTGCCGTTTGCACAGCGGAGCGCGCTGATGAGCGTGCTCGCGCACGCCGCGCGTGCTGTGCACGCCGCGGGCTATCATGCTCTGGCGTGGCATCCCGACGGCGTCGCGGTGCGGATCAATGCCCGCGGCGCGGTGCGGCTGCGGCTGTTGCCGCGCCTGCCCTGCCGGCCCACCAGCCGCTGGCAGCGTTGGCGCGAACGCAGGTCGCCGTCATGCCTGTTTCAGTACCGGCGGCATGAACTCGCCGAGCTGAACCGTTGCCTGTGGCCGGAAAGCGTCAGTGTCTTCAATCGGGCGCGCCTGCTGACTTTGTACCTGGGCGCCGGTCGTTCGCGACCGCGGCGCGTTGCGTGGCTGGCTTGGCTGCGGGCGACCGTCCTTGAAAAAGGCTGGCTGCGCGAACTGCAACTAACGCGTGATATTATGGTGGATGGCGCGCAGTGGGCGTGCAGCGCGCAGTTGCCGCTGGAGTCGCTGACCGCCATGATGACCTGCGCCGGCGCGACGCACGTCACGCGCAAACGCGGTCGCACGGTGGTCACCCTGGCGGCCGCCGGCAAGACCTTTTACCTGAAGCGGCATACGCCGATCTCGTTGTGGGAGGCGCTGCAACGCCGCCTGCGCGGCGAACACTATTGCTCGAGCGCGCATATGGAATGGCGCGCCATCCGCTGCGTCGAGGCACTCGGCATTCCGTCGGTGACGCCGGTCGCCATGGGCGAGAATATGCGCGGCGGTTGCTGGGAACGCGGCTCGTTCATTGTGACCGCCGAACTGGAGCACGGCATTGCACTCGAGGCCTTGCTGGCAACCCGGCCGCAGCTCTCACTGCGTGCGCGGCGACGGCTGACGGCGCGCATCGCGCAGATGGCACAGCGGCTGCACCATGCCGGCTATGTCCATTGTGATTTTTATCTCGGACACATCTATCTGGTGGGCGATCTCGAAGGCGACTACCGCTTGCACCTGCTGGATGTCCAGCGCCTGCATGACGGCGCGCGCATCGGCAACCGCTGGTCGGTGAAAGACATCAGCGCGCTCCATTTTTCGAGCGTACCCTTGACCTGCATCAGTAACACCGACCGTCTGCGTTGCGTGTTGGCCTATTTCGGTGAAACGCGCGTGACGCCGCCGATCCGGCGTTTCATTCTGCGCCTGACGCGCAAGGCCAGGCGCACGGCGCGGCACACCGGAAAATTGCTGGCGCGCCGGCGCGCGCGCGGCGAGTTGCCGCCCCTGCCGCCGCCGCCCGCGCACGAACTCCGCGCCCCAATAGAAAATCTTCCTTGACATCTCGCAGCGGCTTTCATATCATGATGGGCTGCATTGCAGCCAGGTTGCGGGGCGTAGCTCAGTCTGGTAGAGCGCTTGCTTTGGGAGCAAGAAGTCGCTGGTTCGAATCCAGTCGCCCCGACCATAGTCCGTCACCCACGGCCCGTGCCACAGCCCCGCTGCGCCATTATGAAACCACAGGTCATTATCTACAATGCCGTCAGTGTGGATGGGCGGATTGATTGGTTCCAGCCCGACATTGCGCTCTTTTACAGTCTGGTTCCGCGCTGGCACGAAGATGCCACCTTGGCCGGCTGTGACACGCTGCTGCGGGCGCCGGATGAGATTCCTGAAGAGACGGCGATGGATGCAGCGGGCGGCGCGGCAGACCCGTCCGATGAACGCCCGCTGCTCATCGTGCCCGACAGCCGCGGGCGCGTGCGCACCTGGCATTACTGGCGCGCGCAGCCCTATTGGCGGGATTGCGTCGTGTTATGCAGCGAACGCACCCCGCGCGACTATTTGCAGTACCTGGACGACCGCGCGATCAAGCACATCATCATCGGCGACACGCAGGTTGATTTTTCCCGCGCGCTGGAGGTGCTGCACACGGAGTACGGCGTGCGCGTCATCCGCGTCGACAGCGGCGGCACACTCAATGGCGTGTTGCTGCGCGCCGGGTTGGTGGATGAAGTCCATCTGCTGCTACATCCCGCACTGGTGGGCGGCATGAGTCCCCAGATTTTTTTCCGCGCGCCCGACCTGTGTACGCCGGACGCGGTGATCACGCTGCGCCTCAAGGGCATCGAGCAGCAGCAAGACGACATTGTGTTGCTGAGCTACGATGTCATCAACAAGGCGCACGCCTGAGCCCGGCCATGCGTGCGCTTCTGGCGGATCTTGTGCTGCTGGTGCATGCCGCCTACATCGTCTTTGTGGTCGGCGGTTTTGTCGTGATTGTGGCGGGCATCATCCGCCGCTGGACATGGATCCGCAACCCGTGGTTCCGTTGTCTGCATCTGGCAGCGATGGGCCTTGTGGTGCTGGAGACGTGGTGCGGCGTGGCCTGCCCGCTGACGGTGTGGGAAGATGCGTTGCGTGCGCCGGCCGGCGGCAGTCCGGCCACATCATTTGTCGCCCGTTGGCTGCAACGCCTGATTTTCTTTGATGCGCCCGGCTGCGTCTTCATCGTGGCCTACAGCCTGTTCACCCTGTTGCTTATTGCGACGCTGCTGGCCGCGCCGCCGCGCTGGCGGCGTTGACACGCGCGCCCGCTTTCTGATAGGATACTTGTGCGCGGATTACCCGCACCTGGCTAACGCACCCACAGGATTCTTGATGCACCCAACAACCTTCGCCGTTATCGTCGGCAATCGCGGGTTTTTTCCGGCCGATTTGTGCAAGGCCGGGCGTGCCCTGATGCTGAAATCTCTCGAGCAGCAGGGCTATACATGTCTCTGCCTTGAGTCTGATGCCACGTCCTGTTTCGGCGCGATCGAGTCGTATGCTGACGCGCAAAAATGCGCCGAATTGTTGCGCGCGCACCGCGACGTCATTGATGGCGTGATCGTCACCTTGCCGAATTTCGGCGATGAGCGCGCCATCGCCAATGCGTTGCGCCTGGCCGACCTGAATATGCCTGTGTTGCTGCACGCCTATCCCGATGACGCCGCGAAGATGACCTGTGCGCATCGCCGTGACAGTTTTTGCGGCAAAATCTCAGTCGCCAATAATCTGCGCCAGTACGGCATCAAATTCACGCTGACGACGCAGCACACCTGCGCACCGGACGCCGCCGATTTTCTGGAGGACCTGGCCGCGTTTGCCGCCACCTGCCGGATTGTCAAAACGCTGCGGCATGCGCGCGTCGGCGCCATTGGCGCGCGCCCGGCCGCGTTCAACACCGTGCGCTACAGCGAGAAATTATTTGAACATGCCGGCATCACCGTCGAAACGCTTGACCTCTCCGAAGTCCTGGGCCAATGCGACAAGCTGGCCGAGAGCGATCCCGCCGTGCAAGCCAAAGTGAAGGCCATCAATGAATATGTCAGTACCCGCGATGTGCCCGGCGCGGCCATCCTGAAAATGGCCAAACTGGGCGCGGTCATTGACCGGTTTGTGCGCGAAAACGAGCTGCTGGGCACGGCTATTCAATGCTGGACTTCGCTCGAACAGTATTTTGGCGTCGTGCCCTGCACGGTCATGTCAATGAGCAGCAATGCGCTGGTGCCAAGCGCCTGCGAGGTGGATGTCGGCGGCTTGCTGGCCATGCTGACCTTGCAGTGCGCCACCCAAACCTGCAGCGCCCTGGTGGATTGGAACAACAATTTCCAGGATGATCCCGACAAGTGCGTGGTCTTTCACTGCTCGAATCTGCCAAAGGATATGTTCAAGGCCGCCACCATGGATTACCAGGCGATCATCGCCAGCAGCGTCGGCAAGGACAACACTTACGGCACGATTGTCGGCCCGCTGGCGCCCGGCCCGCTGACGTACTGCCGGATCAGCACCGACGACCTGCGCGGCGGCATTACGGCCTACACCGGCGAAGGCGAGTTTACCAATGACAAGCTCGACACGTTCGGCGGCTATGGCGTGATGCGCATCCCGCAGTTGCAGGCCTTGCTGCAGTTCATTTGCCGCTTCGGCTTCGAACATCATGTGGCGATCAATCGCGGTACGGTCTCGGCCGCCATCGTTGATGCGCTCGACAATTATCTCGGCTGGGATGTCTACCACCACCAATAATATGGATTTCAACGCCCTTGTGCAGGAAGTATGGCGCGTCAACTGCGCGCTGCCCAAGGCCGGCTTGGTCACCGCCACCAGCGGCAACGCCAGCGGTATTGATCGCGCGACCAACCGGATGGTCATCAAGCCCTCCGGCATTGAGTACGAGGTGCTGCGCCCGGACGATCTGGCGATTGTGGATGCGACCAGCGGCGCGCATCTGGGCGGCAAGAAGCCCTCGGTGGATCTTCTGCATCATTTGTTGCTGTACCAAAAAGACACGCGGCTCGGCGGTGTGATTCACACCCATTCAAATTACGCCACGGCCTTTGCCGCGATCGGCCGCGCGATTCCCTGCATCCTGACCGCCATCGCCGACGAATTCGGCGCTGAAATCCCGTGCGCGCCGTATGTTGACAATGTGGACGATCATATCGCCAGCACGATTATGCAACACCGCGGGCGCGGCCCGGCCATCCTGCTCAGGCATCACGGTGTCTTCACCTTTGATGTGTCGCCCGCCACGGCGCTCAAAGCGGCCATCATGGTGGAAGATGCGGCGCGCACCGTCTGGCTGGCGCAGATGCTGGGCACCTCCGCGTCCCTGCCGCCGGGCGAAATCGAAAAGTGGTGGGGCCGCTATCACGCGACCTACGGCCAGTAAGCCATTATCCGCATCGGGTTGCAGGGTGCGATGCCGCGCGCGCGTCTTGCAGCCGGCGTTGCCACGGGCGCTCGTGCCGTCGACGCAGCACTGTGTTTATTGTGCGCGCACAAACGCACGAGCCACCATGCCAGACCCAGAGCGACAACCATTACTAATGAATGCGCTTACTAGGTGTCATGCCAATTGTGGCCGCGGGCGCCTGCTTGGAGCTGGCTTGGCTAGCTAAGGCACCAGCCTAGTCCCGTCAAAGGCGGCGATCCCGCCAACGGCGGCGATCCCGTCAACGGCGCGGATGACCGCGGCTGCAGAAGCCGCCCTCACCGCGGGCGGCAAGGACGCTGCAAAGTAGAAAGCGCATTCATGAGTAAAACAAAAAAGCTGCAACATTCTCATGCTAGCGCGTGTTACAGCGTCTTATGCAAAACGGACACAACCAGATCGAAGGGGGCTTGTTTAAGCTGTGTGGTGTGGTGTGGGTGTCGCACACGTGGCTTGCTGTTATCATTGGCTGGCTCTTGCACACCAGTGCAAAGCTGGCGCTACCGGCAGCTACCACGCGGTGGATTGCGCAACGCGTGATTCGGGAAGCACTCATCAAAAGCATACGATTGGTATGAGCACAAACCCAGGCGGGAAACGGCTGCGCCCCAGCGGGGGCTATCGATGCGTGCGCTCGTTTCAGGTGACGACGATCATCTACGACGGCACGGTGTTCTTCTGCGAACGGTTCATGGAGCGGACGGATCATGCGGATCAGTCACAGAAAAAGCATGAGCAGCAACGCCCAACCAGGACGGCTTCCGCGGCTAGCCCGCCCGCGCCCGCAGGCCGACGTCGGCATACTGCAGCGGCACGCCGCGCGCCCGCAAGTGTTCCTGCAGGTGCGCCACGTCCAGTGCATCCGGTGTGATGCCCTGCCGTGCCGCCAACGCCGCCGCCGCGCCGGCCGCCTGGCCGCTGACCGCCGCCGCCGGAATCACACGCGTCACTTCCCAGGCATCGTCCACACTCGCCATGCAGCGCCCGGCCATCAGCATGCCACGCACATCGCGCGGCAGCAATGCGCCAAATGGCATCTCCCAGACAAAGCCCGGCTTGCGCCAGTCTGCCACCAACCCGATCGCATCGGTGCGCGCCTGCCAGGCCTCGCCCGCGCGCATGGTCGTGCGGCCGACCACCGCGCAAGTCGTGCGCAACTGTGCCATGCCCGGCAGTGTCAGCGGAAATGCGGCGCTGCGGCCATGCGCGCCCAGTTCGCGCTGGCATTGCTGATAATGTGCACGCAACAGGCGGCGACTTTCAATCACATAGTTGGAAATATCGCGGCCGTTTGTCCCGCGCCATTTTTTTGTGCCGGGTGGATGGCCGTTGCCGACATTGTCGCTGCCGGCCGTGATTGGGTTCAACAAGGGCGTGCTGGCGCCGCATTGCACGGCGTCACGGGCGCGCGCCAGGGTCGCTTCGAGCGCCCATAACGACAGCCAATTTTCTTGCTCGACATACGCGGCGCCCGCCTGGCGCGCCAGGTCGGCATCGCCGGTGGCATCCACAAAGCACGCGGCGTGTACGCGACTGCGCCCGCTCTTGTTTTCGACCTCGAGGGTGGTGACGCGCCCGGCCTCAACCCGGGTTGCGCACACGACCGAGTCATACCACAGCGTCACGCCGGCCAGTTCCAGCAGTTCATCTAGTGCCAGCACAAACGCCGCCGGCGAGAAGACCACGCGAAATCGCTCGTGCTCCGGTGCGGCGTGTCCGGCGCGCCAACAGGCCGGAATTGCGCCGGGGCCATACTTGATGCTGGCCTGCAGCAATTCTTCAGCGATGCCGCAACTGACCTGGGTGCCATTGCCGTCACACAGCGGCAGATAGACATGGACCAGGCCGGCGGTGGCCAGGCCGCCCGGCAGCACGGTTTTTTCAAGCAGAGCGACGCGCGCGCCAGTGCGTGCCGCTTCGAGCGCCGCCGCGCAGCCGGCAATGCCCGCGCCGGCAATCACCACGTCATACGGCTGGGGAGCAAGCATGGTCATCCTCGCGGAATGTGAGCCAGTATTGTAACAAAAGCATGGCAAATTGTGCGGTTGACGCTGCCGGTCACTTCTGATATACTTTGGGCTTTGCAGGAATAGTCACGCGCGGCTCGCCGCGCAACGATAACCACCCATGAGTATGTTCACCAGTCAGGCTTTTGCGGCACCGCAGTCGCAGCGCGATCACCGCGCGCTGATCGCGACGTTGGCCACACGCATTTGCGCGCGGCGCATGGCCGCGCCGGCCGTATTATTGCTGGAATCGGTCAAGCCCTTGGCGCGCCTGTCTTCCCAGCTTTTGCTCGTGTTATCGCCGCTGTTGGCGATCTTCGTGTCGGCCGCGCGCATGGATGAGGTGATCGACCTGCTGCAAGAGTCGCACAACATCGAGCTGCTGGTGCGCGCCATCGAAACGCGTGCGGCGCAACCGGCACATACTGCCTGAGGACTGTTGCCCGATGACCACGCCCTCCAATTTGAACGTCATTCTTGCGACCGATTGTGGCTCGACCACTACCAAGGCGATTTTGATCGAGCAGCGTGACGGGCATTATCGCCTGACCGCGCGCGGCGAAGCGCCCACCACCGTTGAAGCGCCGGCCGAGGATGTGACCTGCGGCGTGGTCAATGCCATGCAGGAAATCGAGGATTTGACCGGCCGCCGTTTTGTTGAGAACGATCATCTGCTGGTGCCGCGCCAGCCCGACGGCAGTGGCGCGGACGCGTATGTCTCGACATCGAGTGCGGGCGGCGGGTTGCAGATGATGGTTGCCGGGGTCGTGCTGCAAATGACGGCCGAAAGTGCCGCGCGCGCCGCCCTCGGCGCCGGCGCGATCGTGATGGATACCCTGGCCACCAACGACAAGCGGCGGGTCTTCCAGCGCATCGAGCGCATCCGCAACTTGCGGCCCGATATGATTCTGCTCTCGGGCGGCACGGACGGCGGCACAGTCCGGCACGTCGTCAGTCTGGCCGAGATCATCGCCGCGGCCGATCCCAAGCCGCGTTTTGGCAGTGATTATCGTTTGCCGGTCGTGTATGCCGGCAACATTGAAGCGCGCACTGCGATCCAGGCCACCTTGGGCGGCAAGAGCGCGCTGCAGATTGTCGCTAATATCCGCCCGACGCTCGAGTGCGAAAACTTGAAACCGGCGCGCGACGCGATTCACGACCTGTTTCTCGAGCATGTCATGGCGCACGCGCCCGGCTACAAAAAACTGATGACGTGGACCTCGGCGCCGATCATGCCGACGCCCGGCGCCGTCGGTGACATCATGCAATTGATCGCGCGGCGCGAAAGCATTCAGGTCGTCGGCGTCGACATTGGCGGGGCGACCACGGATGTGTTTAGCGTCTTTCGCACCGAGGCGGCCGATCCGGCCAGCGCCCAGGTTTTCAACCGCACGGTCAGCGCCAATCTTGGCATGAGCTACAGCATTTCGAATGTGGTGGCCGAGGCGACAATTCCGAACATCATGCGCTGGATTCCGTTTGACGTGGACGAGCGCCTGTTGCGCAACGGCATTCGCAACAAAATGATTCGCCCGACGACCATCCCGCAACAGCGCGAGAGCTTGATGATTGAGCAGGCCATTTGCCGCGAAGCCCTGCGGCTGGCGTTTATTCAGCACAAGAACATGGCGGTCGGGCTGAAAGGCGTGCAGCAGCAGCGCACCATTGGTGACGCCTTTTCGCAAGCGACTTCGGGCGCGACCCTGGTCAACATGCTGACGCTCGACATGCTGGTTGGCAGCGGCGGCGTCTTGTCGCACGCGCCGCGGCGGCAGCAGGCGGCCTTGATGATGATTGACGGCTTTGCGCCCGAGGGCGTGACCCAATTGGCCGTCGATTCGATTTTTATGATGCCGCACCTGGGCGTGCTGGCGCAGATCAACGAGCGCGCCGCGATCGAGGTGTTTGAAGCCGACTGTCTGGTCCACTTGGGCGCGGTAGTCGCGCCGGTCGGCAGCGCGCCGTACGGCACGCCGTGCCTGACGCTGACGCTGCGCGGCGAGACGCACACATTCGCGGCGGGCGAGATGCGTGTGCTGCCGCTCTACGACGGCGAAACAGCCGAGTTGACGCTGCGGCCGACGCGCCATTTCAACCTCGGCGCCGGCAAAGGCAAGCCGCTGACGAAGACCGTCCGCGGCGGTGTCGTCGGCTTGATCATTGACACGCGCGGCCGGCCGTTGCAGTTGCCAGAGAAGCCGGCGGTGCGCATCGCGGCCTTGCAGCAATGGAACCGGGCGCTGCAGGTGTACCCCGATTCATCCGACCCCGGCGGGGTCGAATAATGACGCAGCGTGATCATGCAACTGCGGCCACCACATCTTGTATTCAATCCCTACAGGGTTGTTCAATTGTTTGTTTCGTATCCGTGGGTTGCACCCACGGCTATTCATATTGGACACCTGCGGTGTCCCACGTCTACAATTATTTTGGGCAGCCATGCTACTATAATTCAACAAAGAAATACTACACCAAAACAACGCGCAGCCGCTCTGCAAATTGTACATTGTAATTTGTAATTTGTAAATTGTATGGGCAACGCCTTTTCTCCAGGATTGAAAGTGTTGGCGGCGACCACGTTGCGGCGTGAGCGGCGTTTGCCGATCGCGGGTGACGTGCTGGTCAGCATGGGCGCGCGCGTCACGGCGGAGCACGTCGTCATGCGCACCGAATTGCCCGGGCCGGCCGACATGATGAATATCATCAGCATGCTCGGCATTTTGCCGGGTGAGTTGCCGCGCTTTATGGTGAAAAAAGAGGGCGCGCAGGTTGAGAAGGGCGAGCTGGTCGCCGAAAGCAAAGGCTTGTTCGGCTTGTTCAAGACGCGCGTCGAATCCAGCATGACCGGCACGATCGAGGCAATTTCGCCGGTGACCGGGCAGGTGACGTTGCGCGGGCTGCCGGTGCCGGTCGAAGTGACCGCCTATGTTGATGGGGTGGTCGTCGAGCGGATCGAAAAAGAGTCGGTCACGATTGAGACGACCGGTACATTTATTCAAGGCATTTTCGGCATTGGTGGTGAAGCGATCGGCACGATTGCCATGGCAACCCAGGCCGCGCACGAGGAACTGAAACCCGAACATCTGACGGCCCAGCACGCCGGGTGCATCGTGGTCGGTGGCGCGTTCGCGTCGTTTGCGACCGTGCAGCACGCGCGCGCCGTCGGCGTCCGCGCGCTGATTGTCGGCGGCATCGATGATGCCGATCTGAAACGCATGCTGGGCTACGAGCTGGGTGTGGCGATTACCGGCCATGAAACGCTCGGCATCACCTTGATTATCACCGAGGGCTTCGGCACGATCCCGATGGCGGGCAAAACCTTCGAGTTGCTGCGCGCGTGTGCGGGCATGAAAGCGTCGGTCAACGGCCGCACCCAGATTCGCGCCGGCGTGATGCGGCCGGAGATCATTGTGGCGCGGCCGGCGACGCATGCCGTGGATGAGCGCACGACCCGGTTGTTGCTCGACCTGGGCACGCGGGTGCGCGCGATTCGCGAGCCGTACTTCGGCATGTTGGGCGTGGTCAGCGCGCTGCCGGTCGAGCCGGTCGAATTGCCGACCGAATCCAAGGCGCGTGTCGTGGCCGTCACCTTCGACGACGGCACGGCGGCGACCATGCCGCGCGCCAATGTTGAAGTCATCGCCACTCTTTGAGTGTCACCATTGATGCGGTTTAATATTCGATGAACAATCCACTATGAACGTGATGGCCACCATTGATGCCACCTGGTTCGATCTTGACAAACTGAATGTCCTGATCGCGCTGGTCGTGTTAAGTGCGCTGATTTTGTATTTCATTTATCACGCCCGGCGCGGCAAGGCCTTGTTTGTGCGGCGCATTCCCGGGCTGGAATCGGTTGAGGAAGCCATCGGCCGCGCGACCGAGCTGGGCAAGCCGATCTTGTATGTCTCGGGCATCGGCGGCGCCGGCGATGTCGCCACGATTGCGGCGATGAACATCCTTGGCTATGTCGCCGAGCAAGTCGCGCACTATGACACCGATCTGCTGGTGCCGTGCATTGATCCGGTGGTGATGACGATCCAGCAGGAATTGGTGAAAAACAGCTATACCCGCGCGAGCCGGCCGGAGAATTACAAGGAAGACAACGTCTGCTATCTGACCGGCGAGCAGTTCCCGTACGCCATGGCGGTCAGCGGCATCATGGTGCGTGAAAAGCCGGCGGCGAATTTCTTCATGGGTTCGTTTGCGGCCGAATCCTTGATTTTGGCGGAAGCCGGCGCGGCCACCGGCGCGATTCAGATTGCCGGCACCAGCGCCGAGCATCAGGTGCCGTTTTTCATTGTGGCCTGCGACTACACCTTGATTGGCGAAGAATTATTCGCGGCCAGCGCGTATCTCTCGCGCGAGCCGCTGCTGCTGGGCTGCTTGAAAGGGCAGGATTACGCCAAGCTCGTGATTATCGTGGCCGTGCTGGCGGGGGCCGCGTTGCTGACTGTGGACGCGTGTCTGCCGGGCCAGTTTTCACAATGGTTTGTCAATCTGTTTGCCAATACCGGCGGCTGATCCGTGACCATTGGCCATTGACCATTGACCTTTTTAACCTTCAGGATCTAGCCTGCCTATGCGCGCAAAACTGCCCATGCTGATTTGTATGGTGTCCGGCGCCCTCATGCTGCTGCAATTCTTTGTGCCGCACCCGTTTGTGCAGGACACCGCCTTGGAATGGATCAGCAACTCGATGATGATTGTCGGCGTCTTTGCGCTGGCGATCGGGCTGGCCAGCTTGCTGCACATGCATGGCAACAAGATCAAGCGCCGGCTGCCCGGCTGGGGCTTCAGTATGATCACGTTGGCAACGGCGGCGTTCGTTGCCACGATCGGCTTGTTGAAACCGGCCTGGGGCCCGACCGTGAGCCATGTCCAGTATGCGCAATACGAACCAGATCCGCAGGGCTCGATGCGCACCACCCGGATTGTGCGCGTCGAGCACACCCTCTTTGGCTTTGATCCGCAGAGCAGTATGACCAATGTGCTGGTCGGCGCGGTCAGCACGCCGCTGCGCGCGAACAGCACGCCGTTGTACGACTGGTACTTCACCTATGTGCATGTCGCGCTGGTCTCAACCACCTTTTGCCTGCTGGCCTTTTACATGCTGACCGCCGCGTACCGCGCGATGCGGATCAAGTCGTGGGAAGCGGCCCTGCTGATGGTTGCGGCCGTCATCGTGATTATTGGCCAGGTGCCGGCCGATCAATTTATTCCGCTCGGGCATATCAATGGCATCTCAACCTTTGAATGGTTGAAACAACTGATCATGGATTATCCCAACAGCGCGGCCAAGCGCAGCATCATCATCGGCGTCGCCCTTGGCGGCTTGGCAACGGGCGTCAAAATTCTGACCGGCATCGAACGGCCGTATCTGGGAGGCGGCGAATGAGCGCGCGGCTGTTTGAGACCATCTGGCGCAACTATTACCGGCAGATCATCTACGCGTTGCTGTTCGGCGTCATCTTGTACGCCAGTTTTTATCGCGGCAAGATCACGTTGCGCGTGTCGGACATGACCCTGGGCGTCTTCAATGCCGTGGAAGCGGTGCCGCAACAGCGGGCAGAGAAAATTCGCACGCTGGAACAGGAGCTGCAGACGCTCCGCGCCCAGTCGGCCAGTTCAACCGAAGTCGCCCTGGTCGCCGCCAAACTGGCGCGCGCGCGCCATCACTCGAATGGCGTGATCTTGGTTTCCTTCGACTTTGCGCCGGATGTTTCGGCCGAGTTGACCCCGATGGCCGAGGCGGTGGTGCGCCACGCCTTTGCGCGCGGAATCCGCGTGGTGGGCATCGCCGCGGCCAGCGCCCAAGGCGCCCCGTTGGCGAAAAGCATTCTCGAAAATTGCGCCCAGAATCCGCGCGGCTTGTACCCCGAGCAGCTCAACGGCGCGCATTACGTCTACCTCGGCAACCGCCCCGACATGTTCAATACCTTGATGCAAATGGGCAAGGACATGCACGCCACCTATGAGACCGATTACGGCGGGCGCGCGCTGGCCGACATGCCCTTTATGCGCGGCGTGAAAACGTACTATGATGTTGACTATCTCGTCGTCATCACCGGCTATGTGGGTGTGCCGGAAGTATGGATGCAGATCGCCAATACCAAGTACAAGGCGATGATTGGGATGGGCATGACCGCCGTTTCGATCTCCGGCTACATGCCGTATCTGCAATCAAAGCAGATCACCGGCTTGCTGGCCGGGCTGCGCGGCGCGGCCGAATATGAAATCGCGCTGGGCGAGCCCAATGTGGCCGTGCGCCGGATGGTGGCGCAGCTGTTCGCGCACGCCCTGGTGGTGTTCTTCATTGTGGTTGGCAACATCGAATATTTTGCGCGGAGACGGTATGGCGCCTGAAACCTTTATGGATTTGATCGGCGTATGGCTGGCAGCGGTGCTCTCGCTGTGCGTCTTTTCCTTTTTGTTTCGCGATAATGTTCTGTATCGCCTGACGGAAGCGATTTTTGTCGGCGGCAGTGTTGGGATCGGCATCGTGTTGACATTCTGGAACGGCTTTTATCCCAAACTGGTCGTGCCGTTTCAAAAGTTCATCGCCACCCTGCCCGCGCAATCAACACAAGATTGGGTCTGGGCTGCCTACATGCTGCTCTCGCTCTGTCTCGGCGTCCTGTTCTTGTCGCGTTTCAGCCGCAAGCAGGCCTGGCTCTCGCGCTTTCCGATGGCGTACTTGATCGGCATCGGCACCGGCATGGGCATTCCGCTTGGGATCCAGACCTTCATTTTTGAACAGACCAAGGCAACCTTGGTGCCGCTCGTTGTATTCCAAGGCGAACGCGTGCAATGGGCGCAAATAAACTGGATTGCCACGCTGGGCAATACGTCATTGGTCGTCGGCGTGCTGTGCGTGCTGTACTACTTTTTCTTTTCGTTCAAGAAAACCGACGCGTTTTCGCGCGCGACCTCACGGCTGGGCGTGGCGTATCTGATGCTCGGCTTTGGCGCGTCGTTCGGCTACACCGTCATGGCGCGCATTTCGCTGTTGACCGGCCGGATTGATTTCCTCAAAGAAGACTGGATCATCGGCACCCTGCGCTATTTCGGCTGGTAGTACCCCGCTCCGGCGTGCCGCCGTAACAGTGCCCCGCCGCCACCAACGACATGTTCTAGGGTTCAGGGTTCAGGGTCGGGGAATACGAATATCGAATATCCAGCAAGGAATGACCAATGATGAAGTTCTGCGCAGATACTTCGCCCTTGGATGTTGAGCGTTCGATATTGGATATTCATCAGGGTTCAGGAGGAAGAGGCAGCGGAATATCCAATAACGAACAAGGAATGTCCAACGTCCAAGGAGGGGATAGAGAAACAGCCAAATATTAACCGCGAATACTCGCCAATGTCTTTTCCTGATTCGCGTTCATTCGCGGTTCCTCATTCCTTTCTGTGGTCTTTCCTTCATCATTGGATATTGAGTGTTCAATATTGGATATTCAACAGGGGTCAGGTGCCCTGTGCGTCCGCTCAGTCATCACACTCTCCTGAACCCTGAACCGTATTCTTTGCGTCATCCTTGCAAGACCCGCGCCAAGACTTCCCGCAGCTCGCTTTGGGTGTAAGGTTTGGCGGCGATGCCTTTGAAGCCATAGTCGGCATAGTTGGCCAGCACCGGATCACCGGCGTAGCCGCTGGAGACAATGACCTTGGCTTGGGGGTCAAGCGCCAGCAGATCCTTGATCGCTTCCTTGCCGCCGATACCGCCGGGAATGGTTAGATCCATAATGACCACATCAAACGGCGCGCCGGCTTCCCGCGCCTGTTGGTACATCGCAATGGCCTCCTGGCCGCCGGGGGCGGTGGCAACCGAGAATCCGCAGCGGCTCAGCATTTTCGCTACAAGGCCGCAGATCATTTCATCGTCATCCATTACCAGAATGTTGGCGGGGCGATGCAGGAGCGAATCTGCCGCGGCCGGCGGCTGGAGTTCCGCCTGTGACGGGGACGCAGAAGCCGGCAGATAGAACGTAAAGGTGGTGCCTTTGCCCAGTTCCGAAACAACGCCGATGTGGCCGCCGTGTTTGTGGATGATGGAGTAGGCGGTTGCCAGACCCAACCCGCTGCCAGTCTGCTTGGTGGTGAAATAGGGGTCGAAAATCCGGTCCAGCACCTTTGGGTCTATGCCGGCGCCTTCATCCCGCATGCTGACCCTGACATAGTTCCCCGGCGGGAGACCGAGTACGGCCGCCGCGAGGACTTCCGCATTTTCCAGGGTGATATACAGGCACCCGCCATTGGGCATGGTCTGGCGGGCATTGATCGTAATGTTGGAGATGACCTGCTGGATCTGCCCCTTGTCCGCTTCCGCCAGCCACAAGTCTTCAGCTTGCTGATACACGAGCTTGACATTGCTGCCGGAAAGGTCGAACCGCGCGATTTCCTCGACCAGCGCCCCCAGGTTGACGTCCTCCTTGACCGGCGCACCGCCCTTGGCAAAGGTCAACAATTGTTTGGTCAGGCGAATGGCCCGGCTCATGGACTTTTCCGCTTCTTCAAGCGACGCGTAACTGGGATGATCCTGGGCCAGTTCATCTTTGGCCAGGGAGATGTTCCCAAACAAGCCCAGCAGGATATTGTTGAAATCATGCGCAATCCCGCCCGCCAGCGCGCCAACACTCTGGAGCTTCTGCATTTTCTGTAGTTCGGCCTCCGCCCGCTTGCGCATCAACGCCGCGCCGATGTGCGCGGCGATGCCTTCCAGGAGTTCAACCCTTGCGAGGGAGAAACAGCCTTGACGCCGGTCGTTAAACTGGATCAGACCAACAATCCCATCCTGGGTTCGAATCGGCACCAGGGCCACAGAAGCATAGCCTTGATGGATGCATTGGTTGCGGGGATGATAGCGAGGATCCTGCTCGGGCGGAAGGCTGAGCAAGGGCAAGGAATCGTTCGTCCAGAAACTGCCTCCCCGTGTAAAGAGCGCATCGGCCGGATCGGTCTTGCCGGCAATGACCAGGCCGCAGGTACATTCCAGACTGATCTTGCCGTCGGTGTCCCGGCACAGACCGCCATTCGCGGCCCGCGCGATCAGCGTGTTTTCCGTCAGCAGAAAATCCTCGGAGAAGCCGTCTTGGGCAAAATACGGAAAGTCTTCCCCGTCGTGCAGGCGAATGCCCACGGCAGCGAACCCGGTGCGCGTCTTCAAGGCGGCAAGGACGCGCTGGATGGCATCCTGCAAATCACCCGGTTCGTTGAGGATCCGCAGGACTTCCCGGCCCATTTCTGCATATGCTTCCAGCTGTTTGCGTTCGGTGATGTCCTGCACGAGACCTGACATCCACCGGGGTTTGCCTTCCGCATTCTGCTCATGACCGCCCCTGGCCTGAATCCAGCGCACGGCGCCATCGGCACGGCGGATGCGGCACTCAAAGTTCCAGTCAGACTGCGCCGCGATCGCCGCGCGGAAACTCCGATCCACCTCCGCGCGGTCCTCTGGCAAAACGTGTTCGAGGAACAGCTCGAAGGTCCAATTTGGCAACAACGTCGCATAGCCAAAAATACGATCGTGGAGCAACGTGCGCTGCGCAGTGTGGTCCAGCAGGTTAAGATCCCAGGCTCCGGTATGGCTCGTTTCCAGTGCAATGCTCAAGCACGCCTCGTTCTTGCGCAGCGCCACCTCGGCCCGCCTGTGCTCGGTAATGTCGCGGAAGTACCAGACGCGACCATAGTAGTGCGCATCCGCGCCGAACATTGGCGCCGAATAGCGATCAAAGACCCGGCCGTCCGCCAGGTTCAATTCATCCCGGCTGATTGCTTGGCGGTGCTCATAGAGGTATTCAACGCACTGGACAAACGAGCGGGGCTCCGCAACCTGTGCCGCCACGAACTGCAGGACCGGTTCATCGAGTCCGTCTTCGACGAGCTTTGCTGGGAGACCCCACATCTCAACAAACCGGCGGTTGTACGAGAGAATGCGGGCGCTTTCATCCACCACCAGGATGCCGTCAAGCGAGGTTTCCTGCTGGGTGGACAGAAGGACATTTCTGAACTGCAACTCCTCTTCCGCCCGCTTGCGTTCGGTGATGTCCTGAAAGGTACCGTAGACCTCGACCGCCTTCCCGCCCTCGCGAACGACCTTTGCGATGGCATGGCACCATTTGACATTCCCTTTAGCCGTGCGCAGTTGGGCTTCGAAATTCAACGGCTTGTCGTCTTCGATCAAGGCCCGCATCGCTTCGACGACTAGGGGCCGGTATTCTGGAAGGTAGTAGTCCACATGCTCGTCCGGCCCCGGGATCGGCTCGCCGGGCGCGATCCCAACAATGTCGTACGTGCCCAGTGTCCATGTGGCCTTGCGCGTGATCAGATTCATTTTCCATCCGCCGATTCTCGCAATCCGCCCCACTTCATTCAGGAGATTTTGGGTTTCCTGCAGCTCCTCCTCCGCCCGCTTGCGCTCGGTGATGTCCGTGAAGACCGTCGAGAATCGGCCTTTGGCCGGACAGCTTGCCGTGACATGCAGATGTTTCCCAATGGGCGGGAAATAACTTTCGAAGGAAGCCGGCTCGCCGGTCTCGGCCACCTTGACATAGATGTCGAAGAAGGGCGGTTTTTCCGGACCATAAAGTTGGGTCGCCAGAGCACCAACGGCCTGGCTGCGGCTGATCCCCGTGATCCGCGCGAAGGAAGGATTGATATCGAGCACCCGGTAATCCACCGGGTTGCCGTCTTCATAGACGATTTCATCAAGACAACATGCCGCCGCCATGTTCTCGAAGAGTGCTCGGAACTTCGCCTCGCTCTCGCGCAACGCCGCCGCTGCCTCCGTTTGCCCCTTATAGAACCGGACGAGCTGCTGCCGCCAGAGCGCAGCCACACTGCTCCCCGCGCCAAAGAGCAGGGCGGCGACCAGAATGACCACCTGCCACAGCCGCGCTTTCACCGGCGCATACACTTCCGCGGCGTCCACGCGGGCCACCAGCCACCACGGCGAGTCGGGAATCGTGCGCGTGACGGCCACCACGGGTACACCGCGGTAGTCGATGCCATCCATGATACCCTCCCGGCCCAGGGCGGCCTGAACCGCAGGCATTGTGGTGCGGCTTAGAGGGGCGCGCAGGTTCAGGGCGGTATTCGTCTGAAACCGGAGTTCGTTCAAGAAGACGACCTCGTTGCCTTCCCGGCGGATGAGGAGTGTCTCGGCGGTCGGACTGGGCGTTGGCCAGCGTCTGATGAAGGGATAAAGATGCGATTCCGGGTCAATGCGCAGAACGAGCACACCCAGCGGCCGGTTGGCCGCCTGTTCGTCGAGAATGGGGACCAGCACCTGTAGATAAACGCGGTGATTGTATGCGTGCCGGTAGAAGTCCTGCAAGACGATCTGGCCCGACCGCAAGACTTCGGTTGCCACCCGCACCGTGTCGGCATTGGACGGTCTCAGCCCGCCGGGCACAGAGAGGCGCGTCACGCATTGCGTGTCCAGCAAGCGGACCTGGTCATATTGACACTTGTTCTGCAATTTGCCCAACCAGTCTAGAACTGCGGGGAGCGGCGCGTTCGTGTCTGGTGGTAGCGCGAAGTAGCTCCGCACCAAGCCGGAAAAAGAGGGGTTCTTGAAAAAGAGGGCGGCATCCGACAGACACTCATTGCGATAGCGCGTCAGTTCCCCAACCTTCAATGCAGCGATGGCGGAAAGCTGGCGTTCGACCTCGACGCGGTAGCGCTGCGCGCTGTATCGGTAGTAGATGTAGCCGGTGGTGACGATGCCCGCCGCCAGCAGGGTGAAAATCAAGATGAAGGCAAACACAGTTTTGGAATCACCCGCAGGCGATTCGCCAAACAGCTTGGTAGCCGGACGGGCAGCCAAAGCCAGGAGCGCCAGGCCCATAATCGCGAAGGCCAGGCTCGTGTTGAGCGCCGGCGGGATGAACGTGCCACCGTAGAGCAACGGTACGCCGAAGCAGGACGCCAGCAGGAAAACGAGACAAAGGCCCAAGAGCACGCCTGCGGCACCTAACGTCAGAGCGGCGCGCCAGGGCCGCGTCGCCGACCGCGAAAGCGAGGCCAGAAATGACACGCTGGCGAGCAGGAAGCAGAAAGCGGTCACCAGCGACATGTGTCCGACGGCTGCCCCGCCAACTGTTCGGATCGCGTTCAGGCCGATGTGTTCCACCGACCATTGCATGTTCAGGCAGCCCAGCACGAACAGCAGGAGCGCGACCAACGCCCCCAAACAACCCACCGCCACGCTGATCCAAAAGGTGCGACGGCGCACCGGCGTTCGGGCGCGCAAACAGATGGCGACGCCATACATGACAAACAGGACGGCCGATCTCGGGGCCATGGGAATCAGGTTCGCACCGAAGCTGGCCAGCCACGGCAATCCCAGAACCCATCCCAGCAACGCAAGCAAGCCGATGGCCACCGTAGCGATGCCCGCGGCGAGGATACTATAAAATAGCAGCACACCCAGCCCGGTGCGGTGAGCCGCCAAGCGTGGCGTGCTGTTGTGCGCGTCATGCATGACGGCCTTCTTCATTTTGCCTCCGCTAGCGCCTCGCGCAGTTTGACGGCCAGGTCTTCCATGGAGAACGGCTTCTGGATGAACTGGACGTCTTTGCCAGTAGAAATGACATCCGCCGTGAAGCCGGACATGAACAGACACTTAAGATCCGGCCGTCTGCCCTTCAGCCGCTCCACCAGTTCACGGCCGTCCATGCCGGGCATAACGACGTCGGTCATCACTAATTGAATCTCGCCGGCGTGTTCTTCCGCCATGCGCAGGGCCGCCTCCGGCGTGGCGGCCGCCAGGACGGTATAGCCCAATCCCTGCAGCATTCGGCCGCTCATGTTCAAAATGGCGGCATCGTCCTCCACCAACAATACTGTTTCGCATCCCCGGGCGGCCGGTTTTGCCGGACCTTCTGCGGGCTGCGCCGCGTCCGCGCCCAGGTAGCGGGGCAGGTGGATGCGGAAGGTCGTGCCCTTGCCCGGCTCGCTGTAAACGCCGATATGGCCATGGTTCTGCCGCACGATGCCGAACACGGTTGCCAGTCCCAACCCGCTGCCCTTCCCCACCGCCTTGGTCGTGAAGAACGGCTCAAAGATCCTAGCCTGCGTCTCCTTGTCCATGCCGCCGCCGGTGTCGCTGACCAACAGCACGACATAATCGCCAGGAAGAAACTCTTCATGACGCGCCGACTGGAATTCGTCCACGTGGACATTGTCCGTCGCGATATGCACCGTGCCGACGCCGTCAATGGCATCGCGCGCGTTGACGCACAGGTTGACCAGAATCTGGTCTACCTGGCTGGGATCCATCCTGATCGGCCACAAGCCCGCGCGCGGCGTCAAGACCAGTTCGATATTCTCACCGATAAGGCGGCGCAACATCTTGAGCATGCCTTCCACGGTTTCGTTAAAATCAAGCGTCCGGGGAGTGATAACCTGCTTGCTGGCGAAGGCGAGCAATTGGCGGGTAAGATCGGCGGCGCGCTGGGCCGCGCCTTGAATCTCCTCCAGGTCAAGGCTAACCGGATCGCCAGGACCCGCCTGCTCGACGGCCAACTGCGCGTTACCAAGAATGACCTGCAGGATGTTGTTGAAGTCATGCGCCACGCCGCCGGCCAGCCGCCCCACGGATTCCATCTTTTGGGCTTGGGTCAACTGCGCCTGAAGGTTCAAATCCTCGGTGATGTCGCGTTTGACGGCAACATAGTTGGTGATCACGCCGGCCGCGTCGCGCACCGCCGAGATTGTCGCCTCTTCGGTGTAGAGCGCGCCGTTCTTCTTGCGGTTGACGAAGCGACCATGCCAGACATTCCCACTGAGGAGCGTCTCCCACAGGTCGCGATAGAACGCCGCGTCCTGCTGCCCGCCCTTGAGGATGCTCGGGTTTTGGCCGACGGCTTCCTCATGGGTGTAGCCAGTGATCTTCTCAAACGCCGGGTTGACATAAGAGATCGTGGCGCTGGTGTCGGTGATCATGATCGCCTCGGCGGACTGCTCGACCGCCGTCGCCAACCTGGTATGGGATTCCGCCGTCCGCTTGCGCTCGGTGATGTCGCGGACCACATGGATCAAACCAATCAACTGCTGATTCCTGTCGAACCTTGGTATCGCCCAGATTTCCAAGTGCCGCTTCAGATGAGGCTCGAATAGCTCAAAACACAATGGCTGCCTGGTTGTGAGGCACGTGCAGCTTGGACAGTCTTTGGGCGGGTTCTCAGTACCGTGGTAATACCTGAAGCATTTCCCGCCGGGTATTTTATCCAAGACAGGCAGTCCGAGGATTCGTTCGGCCGCCTTGTTTGCGCGCACGATGTTGAAATCCTTGTCATGGATGGTGATCATGTCCGTGATGGAATCGAACGTGTCTTCCCAGTCGTTCTTTGCCAGGAAGATCGCCTCCTCAGCCCGCTTGCGCTCGGTGATGTCACGGGAAACGACCAAGATGCTCTTGACAGCGCCGTCGGATCCTTTGACGGCAGAGACAATCGCGTTCCACTGCGCCTCGTTGCCGGTCTTGCCGGCCGACACGTATTCCAAGGAAACCGTCTCCCCTGCCGCGGCGCGCTGGATGGCGGCTTGCATCCCGTCGCGGTTCTCCGCGACGTACAACGCGGCGTCTTCCCCTGTGATCTCCAACGGACTGGCCAGTCCGTAGAACGAGCAGGCGGACTGATTCATGCTAATGAACTTGCCCTCCAGAGAAATATGGAAAATTGAGTCAGGCAGGTTCTCCATCAGGGTGCTGTCGACCTTCTCCTTCATCTCCCAATCAAAAATCTTGAGCATGCCGATGATGCCCCAACTGATGGTCAAGGCGCATAGGGCCCGGAACAGCTGAGGCGGAATCCCCACTATCGCCCGGAAGGTGTCGCCGTTGAGCCAATTGGACGGGAAGAAACGCCCGCGCGACACGAACACACCGCCCAAGATGCCGTAGATAATGAACCCGAGCCCGGACAAAAGAAAGAATCGCCGCACTCCCAGAGGACGCAGCACCGGCTCCTCAAGCCGATAATAAGCCAATAGACCCACGCCCGTCAGCAAACTCCCGGGCAAGCCGACAAAGTACCGCGTCAGTATGTCTGCGGTGGCCCAGAAGTCGGATGACAGCGAACTCAGCATGATGATCGGGGCTGCTGCGGCCGTAAGCAACCACCCTACCGGCAATGCGAAGAACCTTCTTTGCCAGTTGGCGCATGCCGGCACAGCGATCTCGGCGAACTTTCTGCCTGCCTCCAGCAAGAAGGCGTAGGACACGACCAGACAGACCCACTCAACTGCATGCCATACAGGGCTCTTGATCTGCTTGATGATCGTCCACATCTCAAAGAATTCACGGGCGCCATGAATGATGCCGAACCCGGCCAACAACCATAAGCCGCGCGCGAGTTTGAAACCGCTGCCTTTCTTCGGTTGGGTATATATGACGATACCCATGACGACAAAAGCCAATCCATAGAAGAAATAGATGATGTCCATTACATTCTTCCGCTCCCGGCCATGACCTTATACTATGGCGCGCCGCAGGTCAAGGCGCGTCACGAGTTTGGTCACAATCCGGTCCACCCCCGCCGGGCATTCGTCTTCGTCCTTATCCACAATCAGCATCATTTTCTCCGTATGCAAGGACGCGTTCATCCCCGCTTCTCCGTGCCATGGTTCATTTCCGATCATTTGCTTCTCTGTGTCCGACATTCCATGCATCCTACGCACTATCCAGCGCCTCGCGCAGTTTGGCGGCCAGGTCTTCCATGGAGAACGGCTTCTGGATGAACTGGACGCCTTCGTCCAGGACACCGTGGATGGAAATGACATCCGCCGTGAAGCCGGACATGAACAGGCTCTTGAGATTCGGCCGTCTCGCCTTCAGCTGCTCCGCCAGTTCGCGGCCGTTCATGCCGGGCATAACGACGTCGGTCATCAATAAGTGAATCTCGCCGGCGTGTTCTTCCGCCATGCGCAGGGCCGCCTCCGGCGTGGCGGCCGCCAGGACGGTATAGCCCAATCCCCGCAGCATTCGGCCGCTCATGTTCAGAATGGCGGCATCGTCCTCCACCAGCAACACCGTCTCGCAACCCCGCGCGGCCGGTGTTGCCGGACCTTCCACAAGTTGCGCCGCGTCCGCGCCCAGGTAGCGGGGCAGGTGGATGCGGAAGGTCGTGCCTTGGCCCGGCTCGCTGTAAACGCCGATATGGCCATGGTTCTGCCGCACGATGCCGAACACGGTGGCCAGTCCCAACCCGGTGCCCTTCCCCACCGCCTTGGTCGTGAAGAACGGCTCAAAGATCCTGGCCTGCGTCTCCTTGTCCATGCCGCCGCCGGTGTCGCTGACCAACAGCACGACATAATCGCCGGGAAGAAACTCTTCATGACGCGCCAACTGGAGTTCGTCCACGTGGACATTCTCCGTCGCGATGTGCACCGTGCCGACGCCGTCAATGGCATCGCGCGCGTTGACGCACAGGTTGGCCAGAATCTGGTCTATCTGGCTGGGATCCATCCTGATCGGCCACAGGCCCGCGCGCGGCGTCCAGACCAGTTCGATATTTTCGCCGATAAGGCGGCGCAACATCTTGAGCATGCCTTCCACGGTTTCGTTAAAATCAAGCGTCTGGGGAGTGATCACCTGTTTGCTGGCGAAGGCGAGCAATTGGCGGGTAAGATCGGCGGCGCGCTGGGCCGCGCCTTGAATCTCCTCCAGGTCAATGCGGACCGGATCGCCGTGACCCGCCTGCTCGACGGCCAACTGCGCGTTACCAAGAATGACCTGCAGGATGTTGTTGAAGTCATGCGCCACGCCGCCGGCCAGCCGCCCCACGGATTCCATTTTCTGGGCTTGGGTCAACTGCGCCTGAAGGTTCAAATCCTCGGTGATGTCGCGTTTGACGGCGACATAGTTGATGATCGCGCCGGCCGCGTCGCGCACGGGTGAGATCGTCGCCTCTTCGGTGTAGAGCGCGCCGTTCTTCTTGCGATTGACGAAGCGGCCCTGCCAGACATTCCCACCGAGGAGCGTCTCCCACAGGTCACGATAGAACGCCGCGTCCTGCCGGCCGCTACTGAGGATGCGCGGGTTCTGGCCAATGGCTTCCTCACGGGTGTAGCCCGTGATCTTCTCAAACGCTGGGTTGACATAAAAGATCGTGGCGTTGGTGTCGGTGATCATGATCGCCTCGGCGGCCTGCTCGACCGCCGTCGCCAACCGGACATGGGATTCCGCCGTCCGTCTGCGCTCGGTGATGTCGAAAAAGGTCGCCACCGCGCCCACGACCCGCCCGTCGCAATACATTGGGTGAGACCAGTATTCCACTGGAAATGAGCTGCCGTCGCGGCGCCAGAACACCTCGTCGTCCACGTGGGTTTCGGCGCTGCGGCGCAGGGCTTCATACATGCGGCATTCTTCCGCAGAGCAGGGTGTGCCGTCAGGCCGGGTGTGGTGGATCAATTCGTGGATGTGCCGCCCAAGCAAGGCCTCTTCTTTGTCGTAGCCCAGCATCTGCAAACAGGCGCGGTTGACGAAAGCACAGTTTCCCTGTGTGTCCACGCCGTAGAGTCCTTCGTTGATTGAATCCAGTAGCAGCCGGATGCGTTGCGCGCTCTCGCGCAACGCATCTTCCGCCCGTTTTTGATCCTCGACCACGCTCAACAACGTCCGGCGCGCCGCCTCGGCCTGGGCGAACAATTGGCTCATCTGCGCCTCCGCCCGCGTGCGCTCGGTGATGTCGCGCCAGATGCAGTGGTAAACGGGGCGACCCAGCATCTCAGTGAATTGCGCCGTCACGTGGACATTCCTGATTTCACCCTGCCGGGTGCGGTGTCGGGTTTCAAACTCGTTCCGCCCTTCGCGGGTTACTTTCGCGATGCGCGACATGGTTTCTTCCGGCGTCTCAACGGCTTCGAAATCGGCAATGCTCAAGCGGGCAAATTCCTCGCGCGAATACCCCAACTGCCGGTGGGCCGTTTCGTTGAATTCCAGAAGCCGCGCCGTCGCCGGATCAATAATGACAATGCCGTCGGGCGACTGCTCGAACAGCAGACGATAGCGGGTTTCGGCGTCGCGCCGCGCCGCGTCCGCTTTTTTACGATGCATGATTTCCCTGGCCAGCTTCCGATTCCAAACGACCAGCGCAAGGAGGACCACGGCGAAGACGGCCAGCGCCTGCCAGAGCAGGGTGTAGTTGAACCCGTGTTCATAGCGGACCGGTAACCATTTCCGGTAAATGTCATTGCGTTCCGCTTCGGAAATCGAATCCAGCGCCTGTTGCAGAATCCCGGCCAGAGTCGCCCAGTCTTTGCGGACCGCCATGCATTGCGCGTTGATATAGGGGGTCTCTCCGGCAATCTTGAGATTCGTCATTTTCAGCTTTGACAATTGATAGCCGACCACCAGCATGTTTTCGATGTAGGCAAAGACCTCGCCGCGTTGCAGCGCGGCCAGGCCTGCCTGCGCCGTCGTGACCCGCACCAGCCGGATCGCGGGAAAGTCTCGCGGTAGCCAATCATTGACGGCGTAGCCATCCACCACGGCCACCTTCTTGCCCGCCAGCTCGCGCATGTCGGCAATGTAGGTGACATCCGCATGGGCAACGATGACAATCGGAATGCGCATGTACGGCTGGGTAAAGGCCCAGAATTCTTCGCGCTCCGGCGTCACGGCCACGGAGGTGGTCATGTCGATCTCTCCGCGCTTCAGCCGGGCATACGCCTCTTGCCAACTCAGGTTGCGCACGCGCGCGAACTGCACGCCCAGCCGTTGTTCAACGAGCCGCAAATAGTCATTGGCCATGCCGGATGGCTCCCCGCGCTCGTTGGTGAATTCGACCGGAGGCCAGTCCGGATCCTGGGCCACGCGGATGACGGGATGGTCGCGCAACCAGGCCCGCTGCTGCGCGGAGAGGGTAGTAAGGAATTCGTGTAAAACCGGCGTTCTGACGGCGCCGTCGGCCTGACCGCCTTCTGCCACCGCTGCCAGCAGCACAATGCTTGCCACCAGCAAGCTCAGCAGCACGTTGAGCCGCAGCACACTGGGTTTCCGTTCACGATTCACGGTTCACGGTTCACGGTTCACGGTTCACTCTCCCCCGCCACGCTCGAATACCGCGGCGGCTCGCCTAGCCGGGCCAGCAGTTCGTTGACCTCTCTCTTCACTTCGAGCACGCGGCCTTCGCGCCCGATCATGGCGTTGTGCCAGCGCTGCAGCTCGTCCAGCTGGATCTTGATCTTCTCCTCCGCCTGCTTGCGCTCGGTGATGTCGCGGACGGTGGCATGGAGCATCACATTTCCCCCATGCTCCACCCGCGTCAAGAGCACGTCTGTGGGAAACTCCACGCCGCCGATCTGCCGATGCGTCCACTTGAAGAAGTGGGAGCCTTCGCGCACCGCCGTAGCAATCATCTCCTTGGCTTTCTCGGCAGAAGCGCGCCCGTCCGGTTGCCGTTCGGGAGACAGTTCCCATGGCGCGTGAGAAATAAAATCCTCCTCGTTTTTCGCCCCGAACATCTTTACGGTGGCCGGGTTCCCGGAGGTGAACCTCCAGGAAGGAGGCGCAAGGGTCATGATGGCGTCACGGGTCCTCTCGAAGAGGCCACGGTATTTCTCCTCGCTCTCGCGCCGCGCCTCCTCCACCTGCTTGCGCTCGGTGATGTCGCTGATGATGTGGACTGCGCCGGCATACTGCCCTGCCGTGTCCAGGATGGGATCGCAGGTCACTTCAAACCAGCGCTCGCCGACCTGCAGCTCCATGCTCTCGCGGCGCAGGCTCTTTCGCACCCGCTGGATCGGGCATTCAGGAATCGGGTCGGTGGTGCCATGCACGATCTCCCAACAGTGTTTGCCGACGAACTCGCGGCACGGGCGCTGAAAAAACCGTTCCGCCGTCTTGTTGGAGCGCGTCACGCGCTGCTCCTTGTCGAGCAGCCAGATCGCGTCGTTGGCGGCATCGAAGGTGATTTGCCACTCCCGCGCCGTCTGCTCCGCCTCCGCCTCGGCCCGCTCACGCTCAGCCCGATGGCGCAACGCGCCAATCCCGTAAGCCAGGTCGCTGGCCAAGTCGCCCAGCAGTTTCACCTCATCAGGATCAAAGGCGTCCGGCTCCGCCGCATACAGATTCAACGCGCCGAAGCAGCGGTCCCCGCCGTGCAGCGGCAGGGAGATGAACGAGGCATAACCGCGCTGAATGGCCGCCTCGCGCCAAAGCCCAAACGTGGGATCGGTGGAGATGTTGCGGGCCAGCACGGGTTGGCCGGTGCGGATAGCCGTGCCGGTGGGGCCGCGCCCGCGCTCGGCATCGGCCCAAGTGATGTTCAGCGTGTCGAGGTAGCCATTCTCGAAGCCGGCCTGGGCTACCGGATGCACCGACTTCGCTTCATCCTGCTCCGCGAAGCCGATCCACGCCAGGCAGCAGCCGTGTTCCACCGCAAGGCGGCAGACGGTTTGCAGCAGCGCCATCTCGTCCGTGGCGCGCACCATTTCCTGATTGAACAGACTGATCAGGCGCAAGGCGCGGTTGACCTTGCGCAACTCGGCCTCCGCCCGCTTGCGCGCGGTGATGTCCTGCGCCGTGCCGGCCATGTGGGCGGGTCTGCCCTCGGCCTCACAAATCAGTTCGCCGTGACCACTGAAATAACGCACCGTGTCGTCGGGCAGGATTGTGCGGAACTCCAATTCACCGGGCTTTTCTCCTGCGAGACAGGCAGCGATCCAGGCCTGCATCCCCGGTCGGTCATCAGGATGTAAAAGGTTGATAAAAGACTCGGCATTTGGGGTAAACGTGTCCGCTGCGACCCCGTAAATGCGATAGGTCTCGTCAGACCATGATATCCGGCCTGAGAGGTCATAGCCCCAACTGCCAATATGGGCGATGCGTTGGGATTCAGACAAGAGGTGTTCTTTCTCACGCAGCGCCTCCTCCGTCCGCTTGCGCTCGCTGATGTCGCGCGCCAGTTCGCGGTTGGCCTGCTCCACCTGCTGCATCTTGGCTTCCAACTTACGGATGAGCGCCTCGCTGTAGTGCTTCAGATAGCCGGCTTCCTCTTGCTGCGGCGCTTCGATCGGCGCGCGGGCCGACAGGGCGGGCGGACGCTGGACGTGCTGGATGACTTCCCGAACGGTTCGCATGAAGACCTCCGGCTCCTCCGGTTTGACGACGAATCGCTGCGCGCCAAGACTGAGCGCGAATTCCCGGTCCCGATCATCGGTATAGGTCGCGGTGCAAAAGATCAATGGGATTGGCCGCAGGCGTTCGTCTTTCTGCCACTCACGGCACAGGGCAAACCCGTCCATCACCGGCATCAAGATGTCGCTAATGATGAGGTCCGGCGGATTCTGCCGGGCCTTGGCCAGCGCCTCGGCTCCATGGGCGGCGGTAACGACCTGATATCCGTTGGCACCCAGAAGAACCTGGAGTTGATAGAGATTCTGCTCGTTGTCGTCCACGATGAGAATGGTCATGGCTGGTCACCTCTGCCCGCAGGCCGGGCTTTCAGATAGTTTTCGATTTGGCTCTTGAACGTGTCGGGGTTGATCGGTTTCTCGATGTAACCGTTGCAGCCCGCCTCCAGAGTTCGCTCCCGGTCGCCCGCCATCGCGTAAGAAGTCACCGCCACGATAGGCAAGTCTTTCAGGGCCGGGTTCTGTCGCAACACTCGCGCCACGGCGTAACCATCCATCCCTGGCAATTGGATGTCCAGAATAATCAAGTCAGGCTGAACCCGGCCGGCCAGTTCAATCCCCTCGGGCCCGCTTCGGGCCGGGATCACCTTGAAGCCGTTCTGTTCCAGCAAGAATGTCGCAAGGTAGAGGTTTTGTTCGTTGTCTTCGATAACAAGAATGGTGCGCTTTGTTTTCATGTTTTCTCCTCTGGATGAATGGGCAGCGTGACGTCGAACGTGCTGCCTTTGCCCCAATCGCTCTCGAGCGCAATCGTGCCGCCCAACCGCTCCACCAAACGCTTGCAGATGGCCAGCCCCAGCCCGGTCCCCTCGTGCTGGCGTGTCAGGCCGGCGTCGAGCTGGCGAAAGGGCTGGAACAACTTGTCCATGTCCTCCGGCTTGATGCCGATGCCGGTGTCGGCCACGGAAATGCGGACTGCGGACTGCGCAATGTGGCGTGTGCCGGGCACGATTTCCGCAGTCAGCGTGACTTCGCCTTTCTCGGTGAACTTGATCGCGTTGCTCAGCAGGTTCAGCAGGACTTGCTCGACGCGGCGGCGGTCGCTGGTGATTTGCCCCACCGCCCGCGCCACCTGCACGATCAACGGCAACTGCTTCTTGTCGGCGAGCGGCATCACAATTTGCATGACCCGGTTAAGCGCCGCACGCAGGTCAAAGGGCGCGCTGGCGATCTCGATCTGGCCGGCCTCGATCTTGGAGATGTCCAACACGTCATTGATGAGCGCCAGCAGATGTTGTCCGCTGTCTTTGACCATGCGGAGTTGTTTGGTTTGCTCGGCATTCAACGGCCCGGCCAGGCCCTGCAACAGGAGGCCGGTGAAGCCGATGATCGAGTTGAGCGGCGTGCGCAGCTCGTGCGACATGGTGGCCAGGAAGGCGGACTTGAGCCGGTCCGCTGCCTCGGCACGGTCCTTGGCCTCGGCCAGACTCTCGTAGAGGCGCACCTTGGTGATAGCGGCGGCGCCGCGCGCGGCCATCGCCTCAAGAAAATCCCGGTCAGCGGAGGTGAAGTCGCATGGCTCGCGACTCATGGCATACAGCACGCCGAGCACGCCGCTGTCGTCGCACAGCGGCAGGCCGGCGTAAGCTTGGAGTTCAAACTCCGCCAACATCGGGTTTGCGCCGAGGGGGTCGTTGCGCACGTCAGGCACGATCAGCGGTTGCCGGTGGTCAATGATCCAGCGGGTGGCGCCGCCGCACTGGCGGATGCGCTGCACCGCCTCTTGGCCGGACTGGCGTGGCACCGTTGTGGCGTTCAAGTCGAACCGCTGCTGCGCCTCATTCCAGAGGATAACGCTGGCGCCGCCGCTGGCGGGCAGGAGGCGCGTGACATGTTGCACAATATGGTCGAGCACGGCGCGCAGTTCATGGGGTTGGTTGATGGCCAGCTCGATCTCGGCCAGGGCCTGCTGGCGAAGCGCCATGGCTTTGAATTCCGACGTGCGCTGTTGCACGCGCTGCTCCAGCTCGCCGGCGTGGTGCTGGGTCGTTTCGTAGAGCCGGGCATTCTGAATGGCCAGGGCCGCCTGCGCCGTCACCGTTTCCAACAGCTTGAGCCGCCGCTCCGGAGGCTTCTTATCCGTGCGTGTGAACACGCACAAAACGCCCACGCACTTGCCCGCCGTGACCAGCGGGAAGGCGGCGTGGAACTGGATCAGTTCGCCGCGCGTGGATTCCCGCGTTGAGAATTCGAGAATCTCCGCACGGTTGTGCAGGATGAGCGGACAGCGCGTGCGGGCGCATTCCCCGCAAAGGCAGTCGCCTACCTTGACTTCGTTGGTGCTCAAATCCTGAATGGTCGCCTCAGAGGTGGCCCGGTGGGTGGCCAGCGCCAGCGTCTCCCCGGGTGTCACGAGGCAGATAGTGCCGCCTTCCAGCCCCACAATGCCCAGCGCTTCGTCCAATACCCGGTCCAGAATCTCATGAAGATTCAAGACCCCGGTGATCGCCGAGATGATGCGGTTGACCATGCGCAACTCCTCGTTCACCTCCCGGATATCCTCCTCCGCCTGCTTGCGCGCGGTGACGTCGGAAAAAGTGCAGGCGTATTGGTTTGGCGCGGGACGAAACGCCGACACCTCGAAGCAAACGCCCAATTCAGCGGCGCTGCTCTCGAAATGTGCCGGCTCGCCGGTCAGCGCCACCCGGCCGAACGTCTCGATCCAGTTCGGTTCGAGTGTGGGAAACACTTCCAGAATGGTCTTGCCCACCACCTCTTCCGCCTTCCTCCCAGTGATGCGTTCAAAAGCCGGATTGATGGCCAGGTAACGGCTGTTAATTGGACGGCCCTGGGAGTCGCAGATAATCTCGTTGTGGGCAAAACCGTTCTGCATCTCGCGGAACAGCATCCCATAGCGCTCTTCGCTCGCCCGCGCCTCCTCCTCCGCCTGTTTGCGCTTGGTGATGTCGCGGAAGTACCAGACGCGGCCGTAGTAGCGCTCGTCCGGTCCGAACATCGGCGCCGAGTAGCGGTCAAAAACCCGGCCGTCCGCCAGGATAAGTGCATCCTGGCAGGTTTCTTGTCGGTGCTCATAGAGGTATTCAACGCGCTGGACAAACGACCGTGGCTCCGCCACTTGGGCCGCCACAAACTGCAGGACCGGTTCATTGAGTCCGTCTTCGACGAGCTTTGCCGGCAGGCCCCACATCTCAACAAACCGGCGATTGTACGAGAGAATGCGGGCGTTTTCATCCACCACCAGGATGCCGTCAAGCGAGGCTTCCTGTTGGGTGGACAGAAGGACATTTCGGAACTGCAGTTCCTCCTCCGCCCGCTTGCGCTCGGTGATGTTATCAAAAGTCAAAACACAATATCCTTTTTCTATGCTATAAACAGAGAGAACAAACACGAGTTTCAATGGCTTGAAATCAATTTCAAATGTTTCGGGCTTGCCGGTCAGTGCAACTCGACCGAATATCTCAAATATCTCTGGGTGCAACTCTTTAATCCCCGGGAAAATCTCAGTTTCTTTTTTCCCCACCACGTTTTTCAATCCAGTCAACCGTTCGAACGAACCGTTGACATTGAGATAGACAAAGTCCGCCGGGCGATCCTCATTGTCAAATATCATCCTGCAATGCGCAAGCCCTTCCAGCATGTTTTCAAAAAGTGAGCGGAACCATTCTTCGCTACGGCGCAATGCCTCCTCGGCTCGCTCGCGCTCCGCCTCGCGTCGTTCCAGCGCGCCTGCCATGTCGTCAAAAGTGTGCCGCATGACCATCAGCATCGCAAATCCCGCGATCAGGCCCAATGCAAACACTTCCTGGATGCACACGCGGCGAATCCCGGCAAGGGCGACTTGCTTCGGAATGCCGATGCTGACGAACAGGCCGTTATCCGCTCCGGCCACGGGCACAAAAGAGCAAATGCGTTTGACGCCATCCGCGCCAGCGACCTCGGCCGTGCCTTGCTGGCGGACGAGGATCGTTTTGACGCTGTCCGCCTCCGTCATGGCGCGCCCAACCCACCGCTCCGGTTCGGGATAGCGTGCTAGAACCGTGCCCTTGCGGTCAATGACCACGAGGCTGGCTTCGGGCGGCAGTTGTGCCGGCTTGATGATCGCGTTCACCGCAGTCAGATTCAGGGCGGAGTTGAGAACGGCCCGGACCTGACCCGCATCATCTAAGACGGGATACGCGGCCCCCAGGACCTGCTTGCCGGAGATGCGGCCGATTTGGAATTCGCCGACAGTAAAACCGCGCGTGTGGACGGCGCGTTGGAACCAGGGCAGGGCGGCGCTGTTGATGGATTGGGTAAGCGGCAACGCGCTGGCGAACGCCTCGCCGTCGGCTTTGAACACGGAGAAATTGGCGTAGAGCGGCAACTCCTGTTTGATCGCGGCGAGGAGCGCGCTGCTGGCCGCCGCATCCAGATTGCGGATCGCGGGCACTTTGGCTAGGGAAATGAGCAAGTAGCGATCACCCTCGAGGAGCCGCTCCAGTTGGCGCGCGGCCATATGCGTCAGGTTCAGCGTGTTTCTAGTGATCTCCGCTTCCGCCGCCGCGTAGCGCTCCACCGCCATCCAGCCCATCAGGCCCGTGCCCGCCACGCACGTGATAACGCCCAAGAGGAGCAAGCGGCCCCGCAAGCCGGCCGGCAAACCCCACTCAAAGTTGCCGGGGCGTGTTGGCGGTGCATGCAACGGATCGCGCACAAACATCCGCAACAGCAAGCTGTCAGACCCCGAAGTGACAATGGTGCCGACGCCCATCAGGATAATTGTCACAGAGGTCAGTAGTGCCGTCGGGACCACCCCGCTGCCGTAGAACAGCGGCGCACCCGCCGTATAGGCCGCCAGCACCGCAAGACCGATCCACACCACCGCCAGCGACAACGCGGCTGCGACGTAGCGGAACCATTTGCGCCGGGAGAAGGGAGGTAGTTCAAACAGCAACGCCAACGCGACCATCAGAAACACCGTGGCGGCCGCGAGCGACATGTGGCTCACAGGGGCTTTGCCGACCCGCGCCGTCGTGCGCGCCAGCCAGTTCTCTATTGGCGGCTCGACGCCGAGGAGAAACTCCACCCACACCAGCAGGCTGAAAAGCGCAACAACAATCACGGCCGCGTAGCCGAACCTGTTAGTCGCCGCCGCCGCCGGCCAGCGACCGCGCAGAAACACGGCGCCGCTCAGCAACAGCAGCAGCAGCGCCGTGCTGGGCGCCATGGGCACATACTCCGGCCCGAATGCACTGACGCGCCACTGGTCGAAAACGCATGTGGCTAATGCGAACAGAGCAATGAAGCTCGCGCCACAGGAACACATCTCCCCGCCGTGCCTCGCCAGCCTGTCAAAGTGCGTGTCCGAATTCATGGAAGCGCTCGCGCCAGCATCTGCAGAAGCCGGACATTCGTGGCGATCCGGTCAATCTGATGGATGCCCATACGCCGCTCGATCCGGCGATACACGGTGCGCGGCTTGTACCGGGAAAAGTCATGGCCGGTCTGGGCGCGCAGCAGGATGAAGATCTCCTTCAGCGCGTTCTTGGCCCGGGGCGCAGGGGCGGTGGCGGGCCGGGGGGGCTTGCCAAAGGCACGGGCCACATAGGCCACGACCATGCCGCCCTCGCCCTTGATGGCCCGCGCTCCCAGGGCGCCGGCGCTGCCGCACAGGAGCGTCGGCCGCCCCTTGGACAAGCCGCCGCCGGTGAGTTCATCCAGGCCTTGCATGCCGGTGGGCGCCTTGGGCAGCGCGGGGCGGCGGCGGGATTCACGGGTTACATTCTCGGGTTCGTTGTGTTTCACCAGTCGCTCTAATCGCGCTTTTCATCCGCGGTTAAGTTGTGCGCGATACGGCACCAGGCCAGCGAGCGGAAGAAGAAATCAATTGGCAGGCACTGTCGCGCCGTGCGTTGGGCATGTTAAAAATAAAAAAAGACGCGCTCACAATCGCGTCCGATAACGAGGCACGAGCATGCCTAACACACAAGCACGGCGGAATCGCGCCCGTGAGAGCGCATACCCAGAACCTCATTATATCCTTTACGCCAGCAAACATGCCAAACTCAATCGCGTTAAGAGAGTATAACGAAATGGGCCGGGCAAGTCAATTTAGTAGATTCTCTCACCGCGAGAGAATGTCGCTAGAATGCGCAGCTCTTCTTTGTGGCTTCAGGGCTGTTTCTTGCTTTTCATGCAGCCATCTGCGTCATCTGCGGACAACAACAACTACTAATGAGAGCGTTTACTTGTTGTCATGCCAGTTGTGGCCTGGAGTCCCGCCAGCGGCGCGGATGACCGCGGCTGCAGAAGCCGCCCTCACCGCGGGCGGCTACAAAGGACGCTGCAAACTAGAAAGCGCTCTCATTCGTAATAATGTGCTGGCGCGTGTTCCTCTGGTCATCTCTTTAAGCTCTTTGTCAAGTAGTTCGTGCGCTGAACAGGCCCGGCCTTATAAAACCATGCGCCGCGCATGGTTGTGCTGCGCTTGACATTCCTGCGCCGATCGTGTAAAATGGTACCGGTAACATTAACCCCGTGCATGCCATGCAATTTCCATCCGACTTTTTGTTTGGCGCGGCGACGGCGGCCTATCAGATCGAAGGCGCGCCGCGCGCCGACGGCAAGGGCCTGTCCATCTGGGATGTTTTCGCCCACACGCCCGGCAAAACCTGGGAAGGCCAGACCGGCGACGTCGCTTGCGACCATTATCAGCGCTACCGCGAGGATGTCGCGCTGATGCAGCAACTGGGCCTGCGCGCCTATCGCTTTTCGGTCGCCTGGCCGCGCGTCCTGCCGGACGGCACCGGCGCCATCAACGACAAGGGTCTGGCCTTTTATGACCGCCTGGTGGATGCGCTGCTGGCGGCCGGGATCGAGCCGTGGCTGACGCTCTATCACTGGGATCTGCCCTATGAATTACATCTGCGCGGTGGCTGGCTGAACCCGGATATTGCCGCCTGGTTTGGCGAGTACACGCAGGTCGTGGTCGAACGCCTTTCGGATCGCGTGCGCCACTGGATCACCTTGAACGAGCCGCAAGTGTTTGTCGGCTGTGGTTACAAGGATGGCGGGCACGCCCCGGGTTTGCGGCTGGCGATGCCGGAGCTGCTGCGCGTGACGCACAACGCCTTGCGCGCGCACGGCACGGCCACGCAAGTTATTCGTGCGCACGCCAAAGCCGCGCCGAAAGTGGGCTTGGCGCCGAACGGTGCGCATTTCTATCCCGCTACTGAGACGCCCGCCGACATTGCCGCCGCGCGCACCAAGTTCTGCGCCGTGGATGCCCACGACTCATGGAACAACACTTGGTTCATGGATCCGGTTTTCTTCGGTCACTATCCCGAGGACGGCCTGCGCCTGTTTGCCGACGCCATGCCGCCGGTCAGCGAGGCCGACCTGCGCTGCATTCATCAGCCGCCCGACATCTATTGCTGGAACATGTACTTCGGCATGCCAGTCAGCGCCGCACCCGGCACCGGCCGCCCGCAGGTCGAGCACCACATTGGCACGACCCCGCAAACGTTTTTCCGCTGGCCGGTCACGCCCCAGGCATTCTATTGGTGTGCGCGCTTCGCCTACGAACGCTACCAGAAGCCGATCTATGTCACCGAGAACGGCATGGCCGGGCTGGATTGGGTCCACGGCGACGGCGCCGTCCATGATCCGCAACGGATTGATTTTCTGACGCAGTATCTCGGCGCCCTGGCGCGTGCCATCGCCGATGGCGTTGATGTGCGCGGCTATTTTCAATGGTCACTGCTGGACAACATTGAGTGGGCCGAGGGCATCCAGCAGCGCTTCGGCTTGATCCATGTTGACTTTGCGACGCAGCAGCGCGTGCTGAAAGACTCGGCCTATTGGTATCGCGATCTGATCACCCGCACGCGCGCCAGCGCGGCGGCAGTTCCACAGGAGGGCTAATGAATGCACCGCTCGTTTCGCTGACATGGGTTGTGTTGTTGACGCTCGAAAGCGCGGCGTACTGCAATTATTTCGCGGATGGCTTCACGCGCGCCGACAATGTAGGCACGTGGTACACCATGAGTTGGCTGCCGATGGATTGGGACACGGTCGGAAATCGCGCCTCATATTGCTCGAACAACACCTGGTACGTCCGGCCCGGCGGCGGCGCATGGAACTGGAGTGGCATCCGCCCGGCCGGCACGTTCTACGACGAGAGCGCCTTTGATGTGGTGGCTGGCGATGTCACGGCCCAGATTGACCTCGGCGAATGGGCAGTGTTCAATGCCACCAATGCCGCCGACTTCGACGCGCACCTCAGCATGGCATTGCTCAACCAGCCGGTGACGGGCAACCCCTGGGACCTGCCGGCCACAGGCCTGATCCTGCGCGCGCGCCTCAATCTCGAGGCCGACCCCAGCACGAACCTGACGCTCTACCTCAGCCGAAAATACAAAGCCAACGACGACGGCATCGAGTTGTTCACTACGAATGTGGCGCACACGCCCGGCGCGACTCTGGCCCTCACCTTTGGCGTCAGCGACGCGCGCGTCAATTACCAAGGCGTCGAGCTGTTCAATGCTGCGCACGATATCTTGGTCGGTGACTGGCCGAATTGGTATGCCGGCTTTTTCGTGCAAAACGTGGCCTTGGCGCGCGCCAATTATTTTTTTGACAATGCCAAGGTGGTTGGTGCCGGCGCGGGCTATACGCCCTTCTTTGCGGATGAGTTCAACCAGCCGGACAACAGCCCGGTCAGTAGTGCCGCCTGGTGTAATGTCATGGGCACGGCCATCATTACCAACAGCGCCTGTCTGCTGACGCCCGGTGCGTGGGATTGGGCCGGCGCGAACCTGAACCCCAAGGCCGATCGCGACAACATGCTGCGGCTAAACCCGGCCGCGCCGCTCGTGCACCTGAGCGTGCGCCTGCGCGAGATTATCTTCAGCGCCACTAACGCGTCCGGGCCGACGCACATTCTCAAAACCGAGTGGTACCCCGAACGCAATAACGATAATTCTTATAACTACAACGGCTTCAGCCTTTCGGTTGAGACGTTATTGACGCTGCTCAACGACGCCACCACCAACATCAGTATTCAAGCCTATCTGTATGATCGCGCGGCCAATCGCATCCAATTGTTCGCCAGCAACGACCTCGCCTTTGTGCCGCATGCACTGCTCGCCTTCGACCTTGACCAGACAAATCTCACGGCATGGTATAATAGTAGTATGGTTGGTTCAGCGTTTCATGATCCGCCGCTGGAGGCACGCTTTCCGCAGGGAGTCTTCCCCGCGCTGCGGGTCGAGAACTATGGCGCCGGCCGCGGCGCGGCGCTGCTGGATGACGTGCTGATCGAGGATGTGCCGGAACCGCTGGCGGCCTTCAGCGCGCTGCTCACCGCCGCCGGCATGTTCTGTGCGGCGCGACGGCGCCCGGGCGATGGTTGACCATGACGGTCGGCTGCAATCGGCGGTTGGTGTCGTTGCTCATCCTTGCGGGAGCTGGCAGTATGATGGCATTTGCTCAATTGTCTCCGCTGCGCACGCGCGGCCCGCAGATCATCAATGCAACCGGCGCGGTTGTGCAATTGCGCGGCGTCAACCTGGGCTCGTGGCTGCTGAATGAACTGTGGATGACCGAGATGCAGCCGCAGGGCGAGCAAATGTCGTGCGAAATGCACGTGCGTCAAGTCCTGACCCGGCGCTTTGGCGCGCGCCGCGCCGAGCAACTCCTGCGCATCTATCGCCAACATTATGTTATGCCGGCGGACTTTGATCTAATTGCACGCCTCGGCATGAACTGCATCCGCCTGCCAATCTACTATGAATTGTTGGAGCGCGACGCACGCCCGGGCGTCTATCGCGCCGACGGCTGGCGCGTGCTGGACGAAGCCGTCTCAAATTGCGCCGCGCGCGAGCTCTATTGCATTCTCGACCTGCACGGCGCACCGGGCGGGCAGAGCGGCGACCACACCACCGGCCAGACCGGCCGCAACCGGCTCTTTTTCGACAAGCGATTTCAGGATCGCACCGTCGCGCTGTGGAAGGCCATTGCCACGCGCTATGCCGGCAATCCCACCGTTGCCGGCTATGACCTGCTCAACGAGCCATGGGGCGCGCCCAAACCCGAGGCACTCCTCGATTTGTATGATCGGATCTACCGCGCCATCCGCGCTGTCGATCAGCAGCATATTATTTTTCTCGAGGACCGCGGGCCGGGCACGTCCATGGAGGAATTGCCGCGACCGCGCCGCCAGGGCTGGCGCTTCATCGTCTATCAATTTCATCCGTACTTGTTTGACAAAAGCGATGTCGCCGCGCACCGTGCTTTTGTGGACGAACGCGTGCGCACGTATGAAGCCTTCGCCACTGCGCGCGACGCGCCGGTGCTGGTCGGCGAGTTTCATCCGCAAGGCGGCAACGAGAGCTGGCAGTATTATCTCACGACGTTCAACACGCGCGGCATGAGCTGGACGGTGTGGACATATAAGTGCAGCAGTCGCAGTGGCGACTGGGGCATTGTGCGCACGCGTGTCGCGCCGAATGTGCAGACCAGTTCCTACGATCAGCTCTGCGTGGATTTTGCGCGCTATGCCAGCGCGCATGGCCAGATTGACGCGGCGCACACCAATGTCATCACGCGCTGCAATCTGGCGCCCGCCGGCGCCACGACAAACGACATAAAACGTCGGGTGACAATCGACCCGCAATGACGTCTGTTGAAAGGAACGCCGATCATCCCGCCGCTGGCGGGATCGCCGCCTTTGACGGGACTAGGCTGGTGCCTTAGCTAGCCAAGCCAGCTCCCAGCAGCCCTTGATCCCGCCGCTGGCGGGACTCCAAGCAGCCCTTGATCCCGCCGCTGGCGGGACTCCAAGCAGCCCTTGATCCCGCCGCTGGCGGGACTCCAAGCAGCCCTTGATCCCGCCGCTGGC
>Ga0268280_1000061_pt1 | contig 107526 bp, 173 predicted proteins | sample saktaG_9_FD_190139 | JGI IMG/M metagenome (GOLD analysis project Ga0268280, IMG submission 190139) | Saline water microbial communities from Sakinaw Lake, British Columbia, Canada - sak_2011_5_24_40m | ecosystem: Environmental > Aquatic > Non-marine Saline and Alkaline > Saline ...
TCCTGTGCCACCACCTCCACCAGCAGCTGTTGGATTTCCATCCCCTCCTTTATAACCTTGGGCTGAACCAGCTCCGCCTAATCGTGTTCCTCCCCCGTCTCCTCCACCACCTCCACCACACCCACTAACATTTCCTGAGTTACCAACAGCTCCTCCACCACCTCCACCCAATGCTGTTTGGTCACTAAATACAGAATTATCACCATTAGAACCATTGTTATTTGAACCGTTAGTTATTCCACCACCGCCAACTGTTACAGTATATGCCTGTGCAGTAACAGCAAAAGAAGCATTATAAATTATACCTCCTCCGCCGCCGCCTCCTCCATAACCTGTTCCGCTGCCGCCACCACCTGCAACCACAAGAATACTAACATTTCCAGCTTTAAGTGGAGTAAACGCTTGTCCTGTCTGTCCTAATAAAAAGGTATGAACAGTATAAGCACCATCTTTAGTTATAGTTCCACCAGTTGCAGAGCCTATTGAATCACTAGACACATACGCCAATTGTGCTGCTGCGTCGTTTGCATATTCCATCCAATCCATTTCTAAAGATGCCATTATAATTTTCCTTTATTAGTAATTTTATTTGTTTTTTAAAAATATATTATAATTTACTTTTTAAATCTTAAACTATCGTGTAGTCAAACGTAACGATTACCTTTGTTACCGTTCCAGAAACACTTGTAGTATGCCAATATAAATAATCGCCAGCATCTATTCCCGGATTAGTTAAACTTCCATCATCATTAACATTGGTTCCAGCGGTTCCTACTATATCTGCATCTACTGCGACTGGATTTGCACCATTCGCATCGGCTTCATCAAGACCACCGGTAATAGAGGTACCGCCTATACATAAAACATGAATTGCTGTAATAGTAATTGCAACTGGACTTCTCCAAAGTGCACTATCTGCATCACTTGTAGGATTAGTAATAATAAATGACCTAGAATAAGATGTTGTTCCACTTGCACCAGTAGTACCAATTGCTCCGGTAGTTCCAACTGCACCTGTAGTACCTGTTATACCCGTAGTACCTTGCACACCTGTCGTACCAACTTCACCAGTAGTTCCAGTAATACCTGTGGTGCCATCTATACCCGTAGTACCGTCGATGCCAGTCGTACCGTCTACACCTTCAGCACCGGTTGTTCCATCTATACCATCAGCACCTGTCGTACCATCAGCACCTTCTGCTCCAGTTGTGCCTACAGCACCTGTAGTACCAATTTCTCCGGTAGTACCGTCAGCACCTACAGCACCCGTAGTACCCGTAATACCTGTAGTTCCTGTGGCACCAGTGGTACCTGTAATACCTTTTTCAACTAATAAATCGAAATGGTCTGTATCTATAGGTAATTCAGTTGTTGCTGCTAATTTACAAATATAACCACTTCCTAAATATTGAACACAATCATTTATTGCATATGGTCCTGGAGAAACCCAAGCACCTTTCCAGGTATATTGAGTACCTTCAGCACCTGTGGTTCCTACAGCACCTGTTGTACCTATTGCGCCGGTAGTACCTGTCGCCCCAATATTTACTGACCAATTACTTCCGTCAAATTTATAATAATTATTATCATTATTATTCCAAACTATCCAACCTTCGATGGCAGTTAAATATTCCCAAACTGGACCAGTTGCGTTGCTACAATAGCAAACTTTATTTATGTTAACACCATCAGAAAGTAAATATCTATCTCCTTTTGCTGGAGATAATCCGGCACGAGTAGCATCAGTAATAATATTAATTACTGGTTCTTGCCATGATGCTTCGTCTTTTACTACTACTTTTTTGGTAGACATTATATTTTCCTTTTAATTAATATTAAACTGAAAAATCGCTTCCTGCTTTAAAATAATCTACATAAGAAATTCTATTTATATTGGTTTGCCCTATTTGTGTAAAACTCGTAACGCCATTTGCGGGAGCTTCTCCAGTATATGAACAATCTGCTCCTGAAACTTTTAATATATTATTCTGATAAATATCTACTGTTTGCGTAATCCAATTAACATCAAAAGTCCATTGCTGCCAAACTCCTACACTAACTAAATCGGTTCCTATTTCATTATAACCATTCTTAAAAACAAATAAACCGTCAGTAGCAAAACATACTAATAAATGAGTTGTTCCGTTACTAGAAGAAAATGCAAATGAATCTCCGTCATTAAATGGTCTAGTTCCTAATGCTTCATGATATAAATTCATTGAAAATACCGTTCTATTTCCAAAAGTTCCTATATCTCTAACTCTTAGTGATGAACCAGCAGTATTATTGCCGCTATCTAATTTCATACATGATTTACTATCGAAAGTTACCTGCGTACTTACGCCATAAATGTTATCACCATCTGTCCAATCAGTAATATCTATCATATCCTCATCACATATATCACCATTGGATATATACGTCACTATATTTCTAAAAAACATTGGAAACGGACCACTTGTTCTGGACATTATATTTCCTTTTAATTATTATTTATAATTTTATTAATTAAATTTTTAAAAAATGTTTTCCAATAGCTTCGATTAAAATTTGTTTTAGAATGACAGTTGTTGCAAAGAGTTATTAAGTTCTCTTCTTTACAGTTCTTTTTAATATAATCTATATGATGAACAAAATTTCCTTTTTTATTGCAAATTGTACATTTATGATTATCTCTGTTACGTATAATATCTCTCAATTCATAAAATTTATTAGGATAATCGTTCTTTGCATATGGTATTCCAGTACCACCACGAACTAAACTCATTTTCTTTTTTGATTCTTTGGTAAACTTTTTACCAAATAATGAATGTAGTTCACCTTGCTTTGCACATTTCTTACAACGAGTACTTGTATAAAATATTTCTTTTTCGCAATCAGAACAATAATGTTTTATCGTGCTTCTTCCATCTATTCTTGCTATTTTATTTCCTTTCATAACACAAGAACGACATCTTTTAGCGTCTGGTCTACTTAATTCCTTTTTACAATCTATACAATAATTTTTCATAGGTTTTTTGGTGGGGGAAATAAAATTTCCCCCGCCTATTAATAATAAATATTAAATATACTCAATTTCTAGACAACGGTATTCTGCAACATAAGTCGAAGCAAGTAAATCCGCACCTGTTGTACCCTGTGCGCCTGTAGTACCGACAGCACCTGTAGTACCGATTGCACCTTCTGCACCCGTAGTTCCAACTGCACCCGTAGTTCCGTCAGCGCCTACAGCACCCGTAGTTCCGACTTCACCTGTAGTACCGTCAGCGCCTACAGCACCTGTAGTTCCAACTGCACCTGTAGTACCGTCAGCACCTACAGCACCTGTAGTTCCAACTGCACCTGTAGTACCGTCAGCACCTACAGCACCTGTAGTTCCAACTGCACCTGTAGTACCGTCAGCACCTACAGCACCTGTAGTTCCAACTGCACCTGTAGTACCGTCAGCACCTACAGCACCTGTGGTACCTGCGATACCTTGCTGCCCAATGTACTCAGTCCAAGAAGTAATGTATTTATAATATTTATCTGCATCTTCAACAAATATTAACCACCCGACGGTTGGAACTAAATACACTAAACTTCCGATAGTATCAGTAAAATAAGCAATTTTATATTGATTAGCACCAGCATCGCTAACAATGTATCTCGCTCCTTTTACTGTAGTACCACCAGCCATTGTTGCTAAATCCGCATGTGTTATAAAAGCTAACGCATTCGGTTGAAACGGAAACTCATCCATGACCGCAATTCTTTTAATTGCCATCTTAATTCTCCTTTTTGTTGATTTTTCTTTCTCATCAAATTTTCCTTACGGAAAAAAACAGATAATATCTTTTCTCTGTTTATTCAATCTCATAACATTTAAAATCTGGTGAATATACTAATTGTTTTTGAAAACCAGTATGCCCCGCATGAACATAATCTTTATTAGTTAATAAATTATGGTCTGTAGCTGCTGGACCTGTTGTTCCGATTGCACCTGTTGTACCGATAGGTCCAGGAATAGTAGACGCTGCACCGGTTGTACCAGTAGCACCAACAGTTCCTTGAATTCCCTCGTGCAATTTTACTCTAATTGCTTGGGCATCGACAAAATTTATTTTTATATTCTTATCAGCCATTTATGCTCCTATTAAAAAATTTATATTACGCAGTGCGAATAGTAACATCACTTAATATCGTTATCGTTCCAGAAACAATTGTTAAAACTGTTCCTGAAGCTGATTTAATCTGTATATCATAAACATAAGAACCAATTGCTATAGCTGTTTCTGTAGTAGATAATGAAATTGTTGTTTTTCCATTTGTTGCATCAACACCAGCAACGACTGTAATAGTCTTAGAAATTTTTGCTGCTGCATCGAGGTCAGAGATTCTCTCTTTGGCTGTTAGAAAGATAATATATCCGGTTATATCAAGTGCAACCCCATCGTCTGTAAAATAAAGGTCTCTTGCCCAAGAATCGCCCCTAGTAATTTCCCAATTAACTATCTGCATATTAAACTCCTTAATTAATTTTATTTATAATGATTATAATTTGTTTTATTTAAAAATATATTAAAATAGTTGCAAATAATGTGATTAAAAACCACGTGATAGTTTCGCTCCAAATAAGATTTCGATTGAATAATTTATACCCGCCTAAATTTCTCCAAGAAATTAATCCATTCGTTAAAATAATTCCTAAAGAACACGCAGAATAAATTATCCAATTATGTTTTATAATTGGTAATGAAATAAATGATAATGAAATTAATAAACCAATAGTCGCTCTGGTCATTATGTCAGCGACTAAATGATTTTGTTTAAATAATTTATAAAAAAATCTTCCAAGAAAACTTCCTGCGTCGCCTACTCCAGGAATTCCGTAACCAATACTCAGAGCACCGCTCATCGCCATTGCTGTAATTACAAAAACGCTTTGAGTATTTGAAAAAGCAAAACTTGTTAATAAAGCCGGAAGAACAAATCTTCGATATGATTTAGAACTCTTATCGGCTCCGCCTAACGCTCCGAGCAGACCACCTAATACTGGTAGAGTAAATAATCCGATTTTATTTATTACATTTTTAAAATTCATTCTAATTCCTTTCGTTAAAAATTGTTGTTCAGGTGTGCCTAATGTGGCACTAAGTTTTTGTTCCCGACATGACTACCGAGACTGAACTTTGGTGATGAGTATTTTAATTCTCATCTACATTTTGAAAACACGAATAGAGCGAAAAAATTTCTTCGCCCTAAGCATTAACATTAATATTTTTATTTCCGATAGATACATTTGGTAGGAGAAAATTAATTCTCCTATCTATCTTGCATCTTCAGTCGACCAATATTAATCTTATCACCTGAAGAATGACTTGTCAGTAAGGGAGCCCCGCTATCCGCAGTGCTCCCAACAATTGCCACCGACCTTTTTCGGCGAGTGGACTTTTATATCCGGCTATTGCCGGGATGATTTGAAAAACTCTTTCCGAGCCAGTCATGAATTATTTTTAAATAATCCACATTAAAACATTTTTGAGCGACCGGAAGTCAGAAAGAGAGGAATTAAATCGTTTGATTTAATCCGGGTTGAAAATTTTTGGGGTTTTCGTTTTAGCCAGCCGATTATGGGAGTCAAGACTCCGAACTTTGCCAGGTATCAGCCCCTGAAAAATTTATGTATTTATATTTTTAAGAACAATTTAATAAGGACCTGCTTCTTCTTCCGTGAAAAAATTCATTTTAATAATCTCCATTCATCATTGCGAAACCTTCAGCTAAGCGTCTTGAATAGTTACTTTCATGCATTTCAGTTGTTAAAAGATAACTAGGATTATCCGATTCTTGTGTTTCATGCGTATTTTCTCTTCCAACTGAACATTCTACGCACAAACAGCCTTGTTTACCATTTGACATCTTTCTTCCGCACTGAGGACATCCTACCATCATTCTTTTTCTCATTTACTTCACCTTTCTTGAGCACGAATTAAGATTAATCTTTATACCGGACAAGTACTAAGTATGCCTAATTTACCCTCAAAGTCAAGGGGCGACTAAAAAATAATTTTTGTCATAACTCATTGTAATCATTAATCTTACAACAACACCTAAAACTATTTTTAAAATAAACCATTTAATTCACTAAATCATTGCTATTACTATACTTATATAAATGACTATATACAGTATTCTGTATATAAAGCTAAAAACAGTATACTGTGAGCTCAATATGAAGCAATTTTGGGCAAAAACGCCCCGCACACTCACCAAAATAATTAAAATGATTATATCGCTTATTTTTCGAATCCCATCTCAACCTTATTAGTCTTTTGAATATAATAGTCAATAAGTTAAGACTATAAGATATCAATAACCAATAACTTAAGAAAACCTTTTGTTTTATTTAGATTTATATAAACCATAAATCTAAATAGGTTTCGCTCCTGCGGTCGCTCAACGTATTTTCAAGATTAATTATACTCCCTTCTTTAATTCGCCCATGAATGATTCTTCCCTTCCAAAACGAACCTCCGTACCTAATCTCCTCATATTGGTCGACTTACGTATCCCCGGGGGCTGGGGGAAGCTCGGCTTCGGCATTTCGAGAATGATGCTTGATATAAAACATAAAAAGTAGATTGTGGCAGATTGGGTATCTGCCTTCATCTACCTTGTAATAGTAGAAACTAGGTAGAAACTACGTAACTTATTGAAATCGTTAACTGTTATGTAAAAGGTAGAAATAGGGTAGAAACTCTAAGAGTGCTTAGATAAGATTGTGCTTTATCGTTGTGATAAAGACTATATCTACCTGAATCTACTAAGTTCTACCTCACTTCTACCTGACTTAGCAAGGTAGATACCGGGTAGATTGATAGTAGATGGTAGGTAGATTGACCTAAAATTAATGATAGCAATGACGTAGATGTAATACTGGAATAGTATTCAGTAGTATTTAATTAGTAATTAGACCCTATCTAGCATAAACTTTAATAATAGAATCGTTTAATGAAGAAATTCCGCTAATTCTTTAATAATCGTACCCGATATATAAGATTTTGAAGAAAAATATAGCATATCTCTAAAAATTTGGATAGATATATAAGTCTAATATAATAGACATGTGTTTAATATATTAGACACACTGTCCTGTATCTTGACACTCCTTTTTGCTAAAAATAACATGCCGGGGGCTGCCGAATAACATATTGCAGCACAACGACTTACAACACCGAAAAAACACCTAAAATTGATTGTTTTACCGGGAACTTGCTGGGAAGTTGACACTGGAATTGTCAAAACTAAATATAACATTAATGATATCAACGATTTAAAACAAAAACAGGATAATTAATAATAATATCGGGGGGAGAATTGACCAATTATGGAGATGTATGATGGCGAATTAATGTAACATGATGGTGTGATTGATTTTATATTTTTTATTGGGGCTGAATTTAGGAAAAATGATTTCTGGGAATCCGCACACAGTCTACCGGCAATTTTTTTTAATCGTTTTAATTGCTAAATTTAACCCTGCCGTATCTCTAGTAATTGCAATAACTTATGATAATCAATTGATAATCAATGGGCTTTTATTGTATAGATAAAAGATAATCCGGGCAAGGTAGCCCGGGAATTTGGGCTTTGCCTGTTTTTTAAATTACCTCATTAAATCAATTTTATTTTTACTCTTGTTTACATTAGTTTAATCAATTATCCGGCTTTTATTTTAAATGATTATCTTGATTTTATTTTAATCAATTAAATGCTTTTTATTATTCAGTTAGCCGGGAATAATCCCGGGCAATTACTCAATTATAATCAATCTATTTTGACCGATTAGATTGATTTTATTTCTTTAGATTATCCCGGGAATCGTGCCGGGCATAGTGCCGGGAATCCCGATTCAATGCTTTACTTAACCAATTGACCGGGTTTTATAACCTTAATGATTGCAATTGTTTATGTAATAAAATAAAATAGTTATAAAATAGTTATAATCAATTGTTATAAATGATTGTTATTCAATAGGTTATAGCATAAAAAATATTTTATCTCTAGCCCTTGATTTTTATAAAAATAAATGTTATTATTACTTATGAATACAAAAGGATTGAATCAAAAAATCGTAGTTTTTATCCCGGTAAATAAAAGAAAATACGGAAAACAGAATCTAGCCCGGGGATTATGGGCTAATGAATCCGGGAAGATTGAATCCGATTTAATTGATTGCCGGGAATATAATCAATCAATTGAGGGGATTTATTATCAATCGAATTTTTATAATTACCTTGATTTATTAAAACAGATTAAAACTAATGGAAAAACGCAAGATTGCATATTTTATAAAATTGGGAATGTAGGTTATGTTTATTATTCCCGGGATAAAATAGTAATTTTACCGCATAGAATCATTAAGGAAGTTAAAAAAGAAGATTTAAAAAATACGATTAAAGCGGATTTAAAAGAAAATTCCGGGCTTACAATATACCGGGATAATGGAAGATATTATATAGAAATTTTTACCAATATTTAGGGGGATAAAATGATTAAAATAAATGATATTGTAACAATTGGGAATTCTAAAACAATTGGCAAGGTTTTAGAAATTGCTATATTTGGGCATAAAACTAAAGTAAAAATTGATATGGGGTATAAAATAAGCAGTTTTAATTTAAAAGCATTACATTTAACATTAGAAAAAACCGAACTAGATTTACCTAAAACAAGGCAAGAATTAAAAGAAAAAAGAAGTATTGAAAAAATAATAGAATCAAAACCGCTATATAGGACAAGTTTTAGAAAATTTTGTTATAAAAAAGCATTTATAAAGGGGTTATAAAATGATAAAATTCAATAATAAAGAATCTAATCTAGTAAAAAAAGAATATCCCCGATTATATAGGTATATAACCGATTTTATTTTAAGACATAAAAAAGAATTACCTAAAATTTTAAAAGTTAGATTATACGATTATGAATCCGGGGATAATAATACAAAATTATCGAGCCGGCGGAGTATAAGCCGGGCGGAAAATTACGATTGGCAATTAGATATAAATATAAAACAAATAATCAATATATATAAGAATCCCGGGTTATTACCACAAGGTAGATATATCCCGGCAAAAATAAAAGGGATTAGAAAATATCTTTTGTTTGTTATATATCACGAAATCGGGCACTATTTACTAAAACATCAAGAAAATTTTACGGGTTATGATAATTTAACTCGTGAAATAAATTGTGATTCTTTCGCAAGGGATAAAATTTTGCAAGGGCAAAAAGTTTTTGATTTTGCCGGCGAATCTAGCCCGGAAGTATTAAGCCCGGCAATAGCCCTAGAGCATAGCCCGGAAGTATTAAGCCCGGCAATAGCCCTAGAGCATAGCCCGGAAGTATTAAGCCCGGCAATAGCCCGGGCATTTTCGCTATATGCCGGGGATAATACCAAAAAGATTAAATTATATCATTATAGCAATCAAGATTTTAAGGGTAAAATTGAGCCGGGTTATTTTGGCAAGAATCATTATACTAAGGAATCAATCCGGGAATCGAATTTAGCCCGGAGTTTTTTTTATATAGGTAAGGGCAAGGAAAATTTTTTAGCCGGGGCGAAATATGTTTATATTGCGGAAATCGAACCGGGCAAGATTTACGATTTTGAAAAAGACCCGAAAAATTTAAAAGATTCCGGGAAAAATTTTAATGAAATTCTAGTATATGTTAAAAAATTGGGATATTTTGGAATATCCGGGAATAATGGCTTTAAGGTAGTTTGTTTATTCCGGGATATAAAATACATTGATAAAAAGATTTTAGGGGTTAAGGGTTGCCGGTTATCCTATGAAATCGGCAAGAGTAATCAAAAAGGGGGTAAAAATGTATAAAGCAAAAGTAAATGGAGATATTGGGGTTAAGGGGGATAATGGCAAGGGCTTGACCGAGTGGCATATTGACCATATAAAGCCCTGTAATTCCTTTAATTTAAGTGAGCCGGGAGAACAAGCCCTATGTTTTCATTACACGAATTTACAACCATTATGGGCTTTGTATAATTTGGAAAAAAGGATAAAATTATTTTAGACAGAGGGCTTGACAAAGCCCGGAAAATATGTTAGTATTTATTATGGATATAAAAGGAAAGATAAAAAAGGGGGATAAAGTGAAAAAAGAAAAAGCAAAGTTTTACGATTTTACCGGGAATATAATCGCTTATGAATCCGGGGAGTTAAAGGAAAATGATATATTAGTTTTATTTAGTGAATTGGTAAAAAGCAATATAATTGCCGGGTTACAAGGCAGTTATCAGCGAACCGCAAGGGCTTTAATAGAATCCGGCTATATATCAGATTCCGGGGAGATTTTAAAAGAATTTGACGAGGTGGAAAAATGACCATATATGAGATAAAAGAAAGAACTAAAGAAACAGAACCTTATTTTTTTAGTAAAAACAATATGAAGTTTGCCGGGCAATCATTAAAAAGTTTTAAGGTTTATAAACAAAAAGACGGAAAATTTTTAATTGTAGCCGAGAGTGGTAAAAATTGGAGTGAAAAACATTATACAAAAAGATTATTTAATCCATTAACGAATGAATTAGAATTTTTAACCGAGGGGGGTGTAAAATGTGGGATTTAATTTTAGCTAATATTTACAGAGGGTTAGCAGTAGAGAACGAATCAAGAGCCGGGCAAGATTTAGAACCTTTATCAATGGAACAATATATTACGGGTATATAATGATTAACGAATTGGAATCCATTGACAAGTATAAAGCCGGAACTTTAAGAGGGCAAGAGGTGTTAGAATTATTTAGTTACCTATTGAAATCCGGCAAGGTTTGGGATTTAGGATTTGGGAAGTTTGTTAATAGTTTGATAATCCGGGGATATTTAAGTGAATCCGGGGTTATATTAAGGGGGATATAATGCGATTGTGGAAGTGATTTGTTTATCGCAGAAAGAGTTACAGAAAGAGAGTTTTCTTGTATAAAGATTTGGGATTTGAATAACATTACTAAAGGAGTATAAAATGACTAAAACAGAGATAAGAGAGTGCCAAAAGTTAATCAATAATGGTAATGCTTGGCGATTAGAGGGTAGTGTAGGAAGATATGCTATGGATATGATAGAGAATGGCTATTGTATGCTTGGACTAAAGGGGCAAAGAAATGCTTATGGTGGTTATGTGCCTAGTAGGTTTGAGGTGGAAAAGGGAACTAAAGGTAGCCGGGATTATATGAAGAAAGTTAATGAGGAAAATGAAAATGAATTCTAAAATTTATTTAAAAAAGAATTGGAGAGTTACTCAAGCAGAAAGAGTTTATATATCCGGGGCGAGTTATAGACAAGCATTGACCTATATAAATGATTTAAGGTTAAGAGGTGTAAAGGATATTTTGGTAAAACCTATTGAGGTGTTAGAATGACCGAGAATGAAATCCGCAAGGAAATCAGAAGACTAAGGAAATCAATTAAAGACTTTCCGGCTAAGAGTAAAGCCCGGAAAGAGATTAAAAGGGAAATTAAAGACCTAAAGGGGCAGATTGCAGAAAAAGAAGTGATAGACCTAGCCAAAAAGCCCCTAGTAGACGAAATATTAAGACTTGACCCGGAATGTAGCCTATACGGAATCAAGTTATATAATCACAGCATTGAGAACCTAAAAATACACTTAAAAAAATTAAAAGCCCGGGGCTTGACAAAAGGAAAATAAAATGTTATACTTAACTATAAACAAAAGGAGATTTAAAAATGATTAGAACATATACGATAGAGAACACAGAAACCACTTATTTAAGGATATGGCAGAAAATAAATTTAGGTAAGGAAGTTTTAGAGCCGGATTTTTTTAAGCAAGAGGATATAAAAGATAGTAGCGATAGTTTAAGATTAAAGGTTTTTCAATATGACCAGAATACCCGGGTTTTTTGTATGGGAAGAACCTTATATATGGTTACAAGTGAATCAGCGATATATAATTATTTAGATACCGGGAGAGCAGTTACTTTTGACGAAAACAAAGGTTATTATAATCACGAAAAATCAAAGTTATATTTTTATAATGACCTTATTATAACCGACACAGAAATAATAAATTTTGAAAACTATAAAGATAAGGTAGGTATGAATTTAAAAGCGATTGCAGATATAGATAAATTAGATTGTAGTTTAATTTTCAATGAAGATTTAGTTAAAATTAAAAATAGAATTGCACAGATACAGGCAGAAGAAAAAGAAATCGAGAATCAAGAAAAGCAAGAGAAAATTAAAGGTAATGAAGAAGAAGAAAAATTAGAATCTTTAATCCGGCAGTATGATAAAATGACCATATTAGAAGATAAGGGAACGATAATTAAGGATAATTATTTTATTGATAAAGATAGTGGTTTTAAAATTGAATTCCGGGATAAAGTAGTAAATATTTTTAAGAAAGAACAATTAGTCAGAGATAGCGTATATTCCGGGAAATTTATCGAAATAGGATATGAAGATTTTTTAAATGATTTAGAGAGGTGTTATCAATGTGGAAAATATGACGAACCGATTGAAAAACAATTAGAAAATTTACCTAAAAAGTGGTTAAGATTTAAAGTTTATTCTTATGACCCGGAAACAAAAGCAGAAGTATTTTTAAAAGAAGTAAGGATAGAAAACAAAGTTAATGATAAGGGAAAATCAAGATTTACTATAAATGGAATAAAGATACCTATTCAAAAAATGCGAAAAGCAATAGAATTTATCCGGGGTGGTAGGTGGAGTGGCACAGATAAAAATACTTTAATACATAGATTGACGAACTTAGAGGACTATTTAGAGAAAATCCGGCTATTCTCCGGCACACAATTGGAATTGTTAGAGGGTAAGACCATAGAGATTAAATTAAATGGGTTGAGCATACCTATAAACTTTAATTTTACCGCAGAAGATAAGGAAAATTGGCAAGTAAACATTGATACTTTTTCAGTAAAAAGAGGATATAAAGATATTAAAACATTATCATATGATTTGCGAGGTGGTGGATTAAGTTCTATATCCGGGATTTGTGATACATTAAAAGCCGGGAAGATATTAGAGGATATTTTAATTGGTAAGATTCAAGGATATGTAGAAAAACGAAGATTAGCAGAAGAAAGAGCCGAAAATTTATTCAATGAATTTTTAGAGAAGAATAAAACCCGAGTATTTAAAAAAGAGGGTGGATATATTGTTAAAGGAAAATTAAAAAATTATTTGGTAAAAATGAAAGACGAAGAAAATTGCGGAGTTTGGACTTTTCCGGCAAACGATTATGTATGTATCGAGGAGAAAACTAAAGAGGGGAAATACTTATGTAAGTTTGATAAATTATTGCAGTTTTGTATATGTATGTTAAATGACGGAAATTTAAGAGAACAGATATATACGATACATTAAAAAGGGGGAAATTATGGAAGAAATTGATTTAGATTTAATGAAAGAAAAAATCGAACAATCCGGCAGTAAAGTAATTTGGACAGCGATAGAAAATTTAGACAATTGGAAAACCCGGGTGGCTTATAGAAAGGCATTTTTTCTAGCCGGGGGAAGTTTAGATTAAAATATATTTTATCCGGGGCTTGACAAAGCCCGGAAAATATGTTATACTTGCTTATAAAGATTAGAGGGCTTAACTAGAAAGGGGGATAAAATGAAAGTAATAGTATTAGACGAGAGTGGGCATACAGAATTAGCAGTAGAAACAATCGCAGAATTAAAAGAAAAAGTGAACCTAAAGGACAAGTTTGTTTTCGCAGACGGAAATTTTGTCAGCGAGGTTACTTTAGACGGAATTACGGAAATGCCTAGAGAAATTGTAGTTACGGATAGTTTAATTGGTGGCTAAACTATCCCATTACCCGGGAATGGGTAGGGTTTACCGAAAGAAACAAAACTCTACCCCGGCTTTATAAAATTATAAGGAGATTTTAAAATGAAAGATAATTTAAAAATCGCAATCGTAGGGCAAGGGGGAATCGGCTCTTATTTTACCCGGGGATTATCCGAGTTAATTAAAAAGGATATATCCGGGCTTGATAGAATCAATGTTATGGGGATAGATTTATTCGATATGGATATAGTAGAGGAGAAAAATTTATCATATACAACCTATGATATTGAGCATTTAGGGTTGAATAAGGCAGATGTAATGTCAGATTTGACCGGGTATAAGGCAATCCACGACAAAATAGAGAATCCCGGGCAGTTATCCGGGTATGATTTGATAGTTTTGTGTGTGGATAATAATACGACAAGATTAATCGCTTTAGAATCCGGGAAACCTTTATTAGATTTAAGGGCGAATGGGAAATCAATTTTTGCTTATTTAACATCAAAGGAATTGGATATAGATAATAAGTATATCAATTTGACTACCGAAAATAATTTAAAAGGTTCTTGTCAAAGAAAAGAAGATATTTTAGAAAAAAATATACAATTAGGAAATTCAATTGTAGCGAATGTTGGGTTGCAATTCCTATTGGACTATTTAAGAAAAGAAACGAAACAGAAAGAGTTAATACTCTATATATAAAAAGGAGATACAAAATGGATATAATGAAAAAATTAATATTGCAAATGAAACGAGAACAAATGGATAAAGATAATGCTTTTTATGAATACAGAATAAGAAGTAGAATAGAAAAAGCGGAATTAAAAGGAGAAACAAATGACTAGGACAGATATAATCAAGGAATTAGGAGTAGAAGATAAGGAAGAAGTTACCACAGAAGAATTGGCGAATGATTTACAATATTCTTTATGTCAGAATTGTGTAGAATACCCGGAAATGTATATCGGGCATTGTGGTAAATGTGTAAATTTAATTGAAACAGAAGAATAAGGAGAATAAAATGAGATTACTTTTCAGAATAGGAACTATAATTTTAGAAATCGGGGCAATGATAATGAAATTTTCAGCTTTAAGAATGAAATAATAGGGGGTGGAAAATGTTAAAAAAGGTATGGTTAAGTTTATGTAGCGATAGAATATTTAAAACAGAATCTCAAGCATTTTCAAGTGGAGAGGATTTTGTAGAGGGTTATTATTGCGATAAATGTAAATGCACGACTACCACAGATTGCGAATGTAATGAGCATATAAAACATATTCCTATATTACATTAAAATTGGGGGTGTATAATGGAATTAAAAGAACAAAATACTATATTTAATACCGGGGGTAGTATTTGGGGGGCGAAACCTAAGCAATATTGCAAATGCGAGAAACCCGAGAACCATATACAGAAAGACTTTTGCGAGAAATGTTTAAAAACTATTAGAGAGGAGAATTAAAATGAGGGCAATTATTACTTTAATCAATGGCGATAGAGAAACATTCGAAAAATTAACGGAAATTCATTATGGTTATGATAGAGGTTATATTGCTTTTGAAAATGATACAGAACAGACCGGGTTTACTAAGAACCTTAATGAGATAGCAGAAATAGAGGTATTTAATGACTAAAAATACTATTTTTTTAATGTTACCGGACAAAGATGCTCAAAAAAATTTTTTAGATGGCAAGATGATTTTTTTAAAAATTATATCGGGCGTATCCATTAAAAATTTTTTATATCCCAGCGTATACGCCAAAATTTACAAAAATTTTGAATAGCAGGAGGTTGTATGAAAAAAATTATTATTTTAGGGGTTATTTTATGCTACTTATTGGCTTTATTAGGGTTAGGAGTATTTGTATATGCAGTATTCTTTGAATTTTACCGGGTGGCAGGTATATTATTTAGTAACATTGGAATATAAAAAGGAGTATTAAATGACTAAAACAGAGATAAGAGAGTGCCAAAAGTTAATCAATAATGGTAATGCTTGGCGATTAGAGGGTAGTGTAGGAAGATATGCTATGGATATGATAGAGAATGGTTATTGTATGCTTGGATTAAAGGGGCATAGGGATTATTGGGGCAATTATGTGCCTAGTAGGTTTGAGGTTGAAAAGGGAACTAAAGGTAGCCGGGCTTATATGAAGAAAGTTAATGAGGAAAATGAAAATGAATTCTAATTTGGTGAAGACTAAAAAATTTTTATTATTTTTTGGCGGGGTGAAGGGCGAAATTAAGAAAATTTTTAATTTATTAGCCCGACCCGCAGAAATTTTATTTTCTTATTTTACCCGTGTTTTGCGTGAAAAAAATTTTTTCAAGCAGGTGAAGGCGGAAATAGAAGAAAAATCTAAGCCGGAATCCTTATTTTTGAAGATTTTAGAAGAAGAAAGAACAATTATTATCAAGAAAGGAGAACTAAAATGAATACTTGGTATGAATTGAGTTTGGTTTTAGAATCAGAGCATAAGAAGATACATATTTTAGATACTCAAAGTTTGGAAGTGGCAGAGGACAAGAGAAATGAGTTTGTTTTGACCGGGCTAAAGGTGGTAATAGACGAGTATATTATAAAAGAAGATAAGCCGGTATTAGTAGGAGAAATTAAATGATAATAAAATGTAGCCATTGTGGATATACAAAAGCAGTTATGGAATCAGAACTTATGGAAAATGATAATTGCGAATTATGTGGTGGGGCTATGCTTTTTGAACAATCAGCAGACTATTTGGCAGACCAAGAAAAAGAAGAAATCAAGAACGAAACAGAGGGTATGAATGAACAAATAGACAATATGCTTATATCGAGTATGATTAGGGATATTGAGAAAGTTGGCGAGGAAAAAGTATGGTGGGAAATTAATCATAGCGAAATGGATTTAAGATTATTGTTGATTCCGATATATATAGAAGCGAAACAGAGAATAAAGGAGAGTGAGAAATGAAAAAGATATTATTTAAAGATTTGCATATAGGACAAGCATTTATTTATGAAGATGAACCATATTTTAAAACCGAAAAGAATCGGGCTATGGGGTTTATGGGTGGTAAAGAATTTAATTTAGAAACAGAAGTAATATTATAAGAAAGCGAGGGATTAAATGGCTAGATGTAAATGTTTAGAATGTGGAGAATGGTTTAATCAAGATAGAGATTTGGAATTATGCGATAAATGTGTAGATTTATTTGATACAGAAAAATTATGGCAAGACCACGATAACAATTTGATTTGTGCAATAGATTTTAACGAGAATAAAAAATTAAGGGAAAGTTATAGGTTACATAAATAGAAAGGAATATAATATGGCTAATGATATTGATTTATGGCAAGATACTGAACAATTAGAAAGATTAGGTAGGAAGCAAGAAGCAATAGATTTATTAAAAGTTTTTAAATTTAGATATATAGAACGTAATGAGTATCAGTTAAAAAAAGTATTGCGTGAATTTGAAACTAAATATCATTATGACCCATTATAAAGGAGAACTAAAATGAAAGGAATTAAGGGGTGTAAAGGAATAAGAGGAATACCGATAATTAAGATTAAAAAAAATGTCTATATCCACGAAGTATGGCAGTTAGGGTGGTTTAGATTTAGTTTTTATAGATTAGGAAAGAAATTTACAATTCGATTGGAGGTGTCTAGTGGTTGGAACTAAAAAGAACATAACATCTTTTAAAAAAGGGCATATACATACCGAAAGAATAAAAAATAAGATTAGACGAACTTTAAAAAAATATTTTAAAACTCATTCATCTTATAATAAAGGAAAAAAATTATCTTTAAAAACTAAAATGAAAATCAGCAAAAACAGAACTGGAATTAAATGTTCAGAAAAACAGAAAAGATTTATGAGTAAAAAAATGAAAGGCAGAGCAACCTTATGGCTAAAAGGAAAGCCAATCAATTCTAAAGGACACCATTTAACCGAAGAACATAAAGAAAAGTTAAGAACGACAATTCAAAAACACCATATAGATTTAGATAAACAGAATAATAAAAAGAGAAATATTTTATATTTACAACCTAAAACTCATCAATATTTGCATAAATGGGCTTATAGATATTTAGTAGAAAAGAAAGAAATTAAAAAGTATTATAAATGGTTTAAGGAAAAATTAAAAAGGAGGAACAATGGTTAAGTTATTAGGATTTGCATTGTATTTAGTGGGTTGCGTTGGATTTACTTATATTTTAGCAGATTGTTATAGTGTAATTGTTCCGAGTTGTTTTGTTTTGGTGGTAATAGGGGATTTATTAATCAGAATAGCAGAATAATTAAGGAGGAGTAAAATGTTAAAGTTAAATGAATTTGTAAAAAAGTATGATAAAGTATTATTCATACTAGGGTTAATGGTAATCGCATTATTGATGTTAGGATTAACAAATGGTTTTGCAAAAGATGACGACAATGTTACCGACACAGGAAACGGAAAAAGGGGTTATATATTAGTAAATTCAGATAATAAACATCAAGGAGTTTGGACAGACCCGAGTTTTTTGAAAGGGGAAAAAGGAGATACCGGGTTACAAGGTATACCGGGAATACAAGGGATAGCCGGGACTAACGGAACGAATGGAATCAATGGTGTTAAGGGCGACAAAGGAGAACAGGGTTTACAGGGACTTAAAGGCGACCCGGGGATTCAAGGTTTGCAAGGTTTTAATGGAGTTGACGGAACGAATGGTTTAGACGGATTAAAAGGAGATAAAGGGGATAAGGGCGACAAGGGAGATAATGGGTTAGATTTTGACCCGGCAGAAGTAATTAGATTAGACAATAGAATAAATGTAGAAACTAAGCAACGAAAGACAGCAGATAATAAATTACAAAATAATATTGATAAAGAAACTAAACAAAGAAAACAAGCAGATACTAAGTTAGACAATAAGATAATAAATGAAACTAAAAACCGCAAGAGTGCAGATAAAACTTTACAGAATAACATAAACACAGAAACAAACGAAAGGAAGTCAGCAGATAAGACAGAAAAAACAGCAAGGATATTGGGAGATAAAAAGTTACAAAACAATATCAATATAGTAGATAATAATAGTCAAAGTAGAGATGTTAATTTACAAAACAATATTAATAATGAAGCAACGACAAGAGCCACAGCAGATAATCAGTTAAATAATAGGGTTGATGATGTGAGTAATAGAGTAAGTAAACTCGAGAGAACGCAGTATATTGTTAGAACAGAAGTAAAATTTATTCGAGAAAAGCATTTAGAGATAGGTGTATATGGAGAATATAATGTAGGAAGAAATGTTTGTAGCGAAGTAGGATTGAATGTAGTTATCCCTATTGGCAATTCTTATTTGGATAGGGAGAATAAGAAAATTAATGCTAGATTAGATAGATTGGAACAAAAAGTAGGTGGGGCGACGATAATTGAACGAACGATTGATAAAAAGGGTGTAGTGAGGTCAATAAGCATAACACAAGGGCAGTTAGCGGTTAACGGGGGGTTTTAAGTAGGTAATCGGGGTTGGATAAGTGCATTACAATATGAACAGATTACAAGCATAATTCAATTCAGCATAGATGAGAAAGCGAGGAAATAATGAACACGAAAAAATTTATCGAGATAGGAAATATATTTGATTTTGCGGAAGCAAGATTACAGAAAAAGGTCAGCAGAGGAGATATGGAATATTATACTGCCCTTGATGTGATTGATAATGCGGTAAAGATTAGAGAATATTTGGACAAGAATGGGGGAAGAATAAAGATTCCTACACAGACGAAAGAAGAAAGACGATTTAATGACGCAAAAAGAAAAATGAGGGATTATTGGGGTAGAGGTATGATAAAAAATGATATTCAACCTCACACCAATAAATCGTATTTATGTGAGGATTAAAATGAAATTTAATTATATATTGGGTATATATTGTTACCATTGTAATAGATATTATGACCCCTATATAGAGGTTTATATTAATGTTTTGTGCGAAGAAAGTGTAAGTTGTGGAAAAGGTCATTTATTAGGTTACACTTGGGACTTAAATTGGGAAAATTTTTGGAAGGACGAATGATTAGATTTTATCGTTTAGATAAATTTAGCGGAGAATTTATGTTATACTTACATTAGAAAGGATAATTTATGGACTTTTTAGACATATTGGGTATTAGTCAATTATTAGAATGGGGTAAGGACAAGTTAGGGATTGTTTCTAAGGAAGAATCCTATCATTCTGAACAGATTAAACCTAAGATATATTCATTTAGACCCAAGACCCTATTACAATATATAGGGCAATCCCGGGCTAAAGAATTAATTAATATTAATTTGCAAAAAATAAAAGAAATTAAACCAGTTCATTTTATTATTAGTGGAAGCAAAGGAACAGGAAAATCTACATTGGCTTATATTATCGGAAATGAATTAGAATATGAAATCTCTACTTATGTAGCCGGGTCATTTACACAAGAAAATTTAATTCAATTTTTAGTAAAAAACGCAGATGCTAAAAAAACACAAATATTATTTGTAGACGAAATCCACGGATTAGAAAAATCATTAGGCGAATTTATGTATCCTTTATTAGAGGACTTCTTATTGCCTGTTGGTAATCTAAAAGTAAAACCATTTATCTTCATAGGGGCAACCACAGATAAGAACATACTGCAAAAGAGATTAGCCCCTATGATTGATAGATGTCAGAGTGTAAACCTTGAACATTATTCCGCAGAAGATATTAAAGCCATATTAAAACAATATAACGACCAATTATATAAATTAAATATCTATGAAGAAGATTATGATTTACTTTCAGTTAATACTCGTTATACTCCAAGAATAGCGATTAACTATTTTGACGACCTCGTAATCTGTAAAGATATGAAAAAAGTTTTAAATGCTCATCAAGTTATAAAAAATTCTTTAACTACAAATGATTTAATTGTATTAGAGCATTTAGCAGAGATAAATAAACCAGTTGGGGCAGAAGTATTAGCAATCATTACGCAGACCACAAAGCAAGACTATATGACCCTACAAGAACCATTCTTGATTATGGAAAAATACATTTCCCGATTAAGTAGAGGTAGGGTTATTACTGATTTAGGTAAAAAATTATTGCAGGAGTTAAAATGAGAAAAATAATTGAATGTATAATTATAGCGATACTCACAATCTTCTGTTTATTTACTTTGGCTAGAGCAGATTTAGTTACTATTGCACGAAACGAAATAGGTAATGGAGAACTTGGTGGAAATAATAAAGGTATTTATGTTGAGCAATATTTAAACTGACAAACTAATCTTCCGTGGTGTGCCGGATTTGTTTCTTATTGTTTAAAGAAGAATGGAAATAAGATTCCGTATTTATTAAGAGCAAAAAGTTTTGTAGACTATGGTAAACTATTATCAATTAAAGAACTCAAAAGTGGAGACTTAGTTATTTTTAATCGTCAAGGTGGTGGGCATATAGGCATAATTGAGAAGATTAATAAGGATAGTTTTATCAGCATTGAGGGTAATGTAGGCAATTATCCAGCTAAGGTTAAAAGAATTACACATCAATTTAGTGATAACAAGATTTATAAATTTGTGAGGATATTATGATAATCGCAGAACAGTTAATTAAATACAAAGAATACTTAGTTGCTCGTTCTCTTAGCATTAATTATCATAATGTTATTAGGATATGGCTTAATTATTTGCAGACCAAAGGGTTAGAAACATTTACGCAAGAAACTATAACGCAATTTTTTACCGAAAATAATTATAAAGTTAATAGCAAGAATCATTTTATCAGAGCCGGGAGAAATTATTACAATGAATTTTTGTCGCTGCCAAAAGAAAATAATGAATGGAGCAAAGTAAAATTAATTAAATCTGAAAGGAACATACCAAACTATATTAGGGAAGAAGAATTAGATAAGGTTATAGCTCAAATGATTACGCACAAATCGGGCAGACTAATGAACTCGACTAAATTAAAGGTATTATTACATTTTTGTTATTATAGCGGTTGCAGAAAGCAAGAGATTTTAGATTTAAAAAGAGCAGATTTTGATTTAGAAAATAATTCAGCAAGGGTAAATGGTAAGGGCAGTAAACAGAGGATAATCTGTTTTACTTCTAAAGTATCAAAAGAATTATTAGAGTATTTTGCAGGAGAAAAAGAAGTTACTAATGCTTTCAATGTTACTGAAAAACAATTAAAATACTTGCCAAAGATTATGGCTAAGTATTTGGGTAGAAATTGTTACTTGCATTTACTAAGACATAGCTTTGCCCGGAATTTACTATTTAATAAAGGGGTAGATATGAATACTGTGAGCAAACTTTTGGGGCATAGTTCCATAGCGACCACTATGATATATATAAATCCTGATGAAAAAACTATATCAGATACTTACAGAAATAAGGTGGGATAGGAGGAAATAAAATGTCAATTAGAATAATTGGAGGTAGTAATGCATTAAATATGGAAATAAGGGCAGTAGTCGAGGAATTTATTTCTATATTTCCAGATTTAGAGATTCATTCCATAAGAGTAGATGGAAAATTTAATTATGCAACTCAAAAATTAGAATATGGTATATACGCAGATGTAAGAGAAAAAGGTCAGATATTTTTAGGAATGAGTAGTTAAGGAGAAACTAATGAATACTTGGTATTTAATAGCGACCCCGGATAATAGGAAGAAGTATGGATTGAGAATGTTGACTAAATCTATATTTTCTTTTAATAAAGTTAATCAGACTTTAAAATTATTAAAAAGAACATACCCTAAGAATAAAATTTTAGTTTTAAAAAGAACGTGTAAGATTGTAAAGGAGATAGAATGATATATAAACTTTTCTATATAATGATGTTAATAGGGTATTTAGGTTTATCTTTGCAGACACCGGATATTAAAGGCAAATTAATTGGTATTTTATTATTAATAGTTAATGCTTTAATATTTTATAAATAGAGGAACTTAAATGAATATTAAAAAATGTCCTAAATGCAAAACAGATAAGGACGTAAATTATTTTGACAGATGTAAACGAAATAACGACGGATTTCAATTATGGTGTAAAGATTGTCGGAAAGAATATCGTTCAATTAATAAAAATAAAATTAAGGAATATTATGCTAGACCCAGCGTTAAAGAAGCTCATAAAAAATATCGAGCTAGACCCAAAGTCAAACGACATGATAAAAAATATCAAAAAGATTATTATTTAAAAAATAGACAAAAAATACTAAAATTTCGCAAAAACTATCGGAAAACACATAGAAAAGAAATAAACTTTTACATGTATAATAAAGCAAAAACCGATATTCGTTTTAAAATTTTATGTAATTTAAGAACAAGAATAATACACGCTTTAAAACATAATTTTAAATCAAAATCAACCGTGAAATTACTTAGTTGTTCAGTAGAATTTTTGAAAAAATATTTAGAGAGTAAATTTATAGTAGGAATGACTTGGGATAATCATGGTTTATATGGTTGGCATATAGACCACATAATTCCATGTTCCAGTTTTGACCTTAGTAAACCTGACGAACAGCGTAAATGTTTTCATTATACAAACCTTCAACCATTATGGGCGAAAGATAATCTTTCAAAAAGTAATAGAGTTGGAGAAATATAAAAATGGAAAAGAAATCAATTTGTTCAATTCATAGGGAACTCGACGATTTGATTGTCGACATAGGCAATCTGAGCCTTGTATTTAACGACAGGAAGGCTCTGGTTGACATTTTAACTAAGATGAGAGTATTATTACTCCTGGCTATGGAATCCGGGCAAAAAATGGAAGATAGACTTACTGCTTATAGATTAATGATAGAGGATTTAGGGTTTATTAGAGATAAAGACCATAAATTAAAAGATGAGATTGCGAATTTAAAACAGCGATTATTCGAATTAGAAAGCGATAAAGAATGTATGCCGGAGGATATACTCGAATGAATCCTGAATTAGACAGACTAGCCAAAGAATATATTGAAACTAAAGATAAGACTATTTTAGTTAAGATATTTAAATTATTAAAACATATTTTAAAACAGAAAGCTTCTTTTGTTTATTATCAGAAAACTTTTCACGAAGGAAAACTTACAGGGCATATTAAAGCATTAGACGGAAAGAAAACTCCGGTGTATGAACATAATTTTAGATTAGTAGATACTAAGCAGACAGAATTAGAAGATGTTGAACAAGAACTTGCAATTGAGGTAATTAGAATTCTTAAAAAATATAAACCGACAGAATCTTTTGAAACATATTTATTCGCTGCGATTTGGAATTGGACACCAAAATTCGCTAGGAAAAATAAATTCTTTAATTACCTAAAATTTAACTCAATGAATGTAGTTGATGACACAGGAAAAGAGAAATCTTTAATTGATGATATTCCACAGGAAAAATCCGTGGCAGATGAGAATTTTACAGATATGTTCGAAAATTTGAATGAAAATGAAATAAAAATAATAAATTTATTTCAGGAAAATGGTAACATAAAACAGACAGAAATAGCTCGTATAATTGGGGTTACAAAACAAAGAGTAAAACAAATTTTGCAAGGATTAAAGAAAAAGTATGTTGAATAAAAATTTTGCGGAGTATTTATGGTATACTTTAGTATAAAGGTTTAAGATGAGGTAACTATGAAAAAATGCCCAAGCTGTAAAAGAGAATTAAATACAACTGAGTTTTATAAATCCAAAAGAGAAAAAGATGGATTTAATTACTATTGCAAAGTCTGTCAAAGTAAAATGAGGAAAGAATATTACATAAATAACAAAGTAAAAGAATTAAAACAACATCAAAAATATAATAAATTACACATTAAAGAAATAAAAGCCCGTTATCAAAATAGCAAAGAGCATAATCGGAAATATCAGAATTTTAAATATAAAACAGATTTAAATCATAGAATTGCGAAATGTATGCGTGCAAGATTAGCGAAAGCGTTAAAAAGAAATACTAAATCAGGTAATGCAATAAAATTATTAGATTGCAGTATAGAATTTTTAAAATATTATTTAGAAAAACAGTTTTCTAAAGGAATGTCCTGGTCGAACTATGGAAAGTGGCACATAGACCACATTCGACCCTGTAACAGTTACGATTTAAGTAAGCCGGGAGAACAAGCCCTATGTTTTCATTATACGAATCTACAACCATTATGGGCTTTAGATAATATGAAAAAGCATGATAAAATAATTAAAGGAGATTAAAATGCATAAATGCCAAGATTGTGGAGAAAAATTAAGCAGAGCAGATTCTAAGAGATGTAGAATTTGTTTTAATAAATGGACAGAGAAGAATAAACAACTGCCCATAGCCCCTATTGGCAAAGAAAAGAAACAAGATTTGTCAGGGATAATTAATGATTTATTAAAAGAAGAACTTTCAAAAGTTCAACCTTATAAATCTGCTCCACAAACTAAAGCAGATATTAAAGGAGATACTTTAGTTATTCAACTTAGCGATTTACACGCAGGTAAAATTGTAACAGACCAAGAAGGTCAAACTATATATGATGAAAATATTTTTAGAAAGAGAATAGATATTCTTTGTGAACAAATCCTAAAATTATTAGATAACAATATTAGCAAGGGTGTGCCTATCAATGATGTTGTTATTCTTTCTACCGGAGACCAAGCGAACGGAGAAAACATATATGCTACCCAAGCATATGAACAGGAATTAGCCCCACCAAAACAAGTTATGTTAGTAGTTGATGTAGTTACAAAATTAATTACATCACTATTAAATAGGAAACTAAATGTAACTTTTTATGGTGTTAGAGGAAATCACGGAAGAACCGGAAAAGATACAGATGTAACTTCTAACTGGGATTTGCAGATTTATTTAATTTTGGATTTCTGGGCAAGATTAGTTTTAAAGAATCCGAGATTAACTATTAAATTTGCAGAAACAGAACATATGGTTTTAGATATTCGAGGACACGGATATTTAATCCGTCATATTGCCCCGGAACAATGCGACAGTCCGGCAGGTAGGGCAAAGATTAATGAATGGGCTAGAAGGCATAAAGTAGAAGCAGTAGTATATGGACATTGGCATCACTTTGGATTTAATGATGTTGACGGAGTAAGGGTATTTAGAGGGGCATCTCTTGTAGGTGGAGATTCTTTATCCGAATCAATGGCTAAACATAGTGAACCAATACAATTAATTTGGGGAGTTAATGAATCAAGAGTTTCGACCTTCTTTTATGCAGTTGATTTAGCGGAAAAGAAATAGATATCGGGGAGACCTTGCTTCCAACCATAATGCTAAAGTTGAGCTGGCAAGTCAGAAAAATAAGGGCAAGTATCTCCCCAGCCCTATAATAAGGAGAAGTAAAATGACAAAACAATTAACTAGAAGAAGAGAAACTCCTGTTAAACAGAGAAGTGCCGGAGTTTATCAGCAAAAGGTAGACCAAGTAACTGATTGGTATAATAAATTAGTTGAGAATAGGAAAAAAGAAGTTATTAATCCAAATACTAAATTACCTATTAAATTAAAAGAATTAAAACCATTAGAGTTTTATTTGGATAAAATTAAAAAGGCGGTAGGATAATGTATACATTCACTTGGTTAGAGTTATTAGTTTTTGTAATAGCATTAACAGTATTAGTCAAAATATTAGTTGATAAATATAGGTCATTATAAGGAGATATTATGAATGAAATATTGAAAGACATAATTATGGTGGCATCAGGAATCGTAGGAGGAACTTTATTTATCGTATTAAAGAATAAAATATTTGGCAAAGCTAAAGAAGCAGTTGTAAAAGTTATTCCTGATGAAGATAAAGCCAAGATAAAAGAACTATATGAAAAAGGTTTAGTTCCAAAAGCGGTATATGAAGAAGTATTCCCAGTTACTCCAGTAGTTACAGAAACATTTAACACGACAAAAGCAGTTACCGGTTTAGTTAATATTAAAAATCCTGTTCTGTGGATGAAAGATATTGCGTCTATATTTAATCTAAGGAAACTAATTATAGTTGGGGTTATCTTGAGTGCTATATGGGGTTATGGCTATTATAAAGGTAATACAGGAAAACCAGTTAATTTAGTTATTAGCGTAGAATCAGAATTTACTATTCCAGTTCCAAATAGTGTATTAGCATTAGTAAAAACAAAAGGTTCTACTGAATTAAAGTGGGTTAATTTAGAAACCGGAAAAGTAGTAGCAATTGTAAAGGTTAAGGATATACCTGAATTAAAGAAAATATTAAAGCCATATGGATTTAGATTAAAACCGTTTGTTACTGTTGGCGGAAGTTTAGGTGAATCTAAAGCAGGTTTTGAAGGTGGTGCAGGTATTGATTTCTTTAAATGGTTTAAATGGAATGCCAATGCCTTTGTAACTAATTTAGGTGGTTATTTAGGTGTAGGATATAATATAACAGATAATTTCGATATAATGATTGGTGCTGGTAAAGGCTGGAAAGGTGATAATAGAGTAGGATTATTTGGTAAGTTTAAATTCTAAAGGAGATAACAATGAACTCATGCGATAAATGCAAATTATGTTTACCCAATAATTATTTAACACCTGTTATTATGCGGAATCAAAGAGGTCAAACTAAAAAAGGTTATTTATGTATTAATTGTAAATCAATAATTGATGTAGAGCAGAAAGGAAAAGAAGATGTTAAATAAAGTAATTAAGTTACATTATGCATTGATTTTATTTTTAGTAAGAGAACTTCCTAAAAAACGTTCTCCAAAAGAATTAGTTTATTTTATCAGAGACGTTTTAAAGCAATATTATAAGATTCATTTACAAGAATATAAGAATTTATTGCTTATATTAGACCCGGAATATCGTAAACAGAAGTCTGAATTCGATAAGCATAATAAGGTCAAAGCAGACCTTCAGAGGGCTTTGAAGATTTTACAGTATATTGACCGGAAAATGGTAAAAGAAGGCAAATCTAGGCAGTCAATTAGGCAATTTTGGCTAGATTTCACTAAGAATGCCCAAGTACGGGAAGATGTAATGGAAGGAATAAAGAAGGAGATAGGATAAAATGGAAATTTGCCCTAAATGCGGTACACGATTTATTCAATTTAGCAATATTACGGATGAATGTTACTGTTTAGTTAAAAAATGCAATTTTAGATGGTTTATGCATTTAATTAGAAATAAAATAGAGAATATATATTTAAGAACAAGCATGTATGTCGAAAGGGTTTAATATGAAATGCTTATATATTGATACTGAATGTGATACAGATGCTTTTATGTGTAAAGAATGTACATTATATATTCAGTTAAAAGAAAAGGAGAATTAAAATGCCTTATATTAAAGCTGATGATGGAAGAAGAGAAGCATTGAGAAAAGGCGAACCTGCTTTATCCGCAGGGGAACTTAATTATCAAATATTTTATTTTGTAAAACATGTTGATTATGGAATCGGTGTAGAAAGTATTATTCGTGGTTATGTTGAGCAGTTTTTGGGTGCGAAACCCAATTATCAAAGATATAATGATATGACTGGAGCTTTGATTAGATGTGGTAAAGAAATTTCTAGAAGATTGCATAAAAATATTGGTTATTATCTAGAAGAACTGATGGAATCTTATGATGAACAGATTGCAATTTATGAAGACCTAAAAATTTCGGAAAATGGAGACGTAGAGTAGAATGGATAAACAGATAAGCCATCTGATTACTGAATCATGTAAAAAATGCGGGATTGACTATAAATCGTGCAATCCGAACTTTGTTAATTTTACGAATGACGCACAATTATTAGGTCAATTATACAAAGATTTAATTGATATTGCAGGAAAACTGGAAGAAATTTCGCAAAGGCATAATGATTGTGGTTTAAATATTGCATTAGAAAAAGCGATAGCAAGTATTTCCGAGATAGACCACGATTTAGTAAGAGTAGCTACGCAAATACGTGAGGAAGAAAAATGTTAAAGATACTATTCGTATTTATAGTTGGTTTTATTGAACAACTACTTTATACGAGTTATCTTCTTAGCGTTACAAAGAAGCAAGTAACTACATCAACTATTTTGATGGTAGTTTACATGTCCATATACCTTTTTATTATAAGTTATGCAATCAAAGATGGCGATACAGTTCCTTTATTAGTGGCTTATGCATTATCGTGTGGAGTAGGTAATTGGGTTATTATGAAATGGGAAAATAGGAAGAAACCAAAAAATGCAATCGACCATACATCGGTATAGGGAGATAAATGAAAAGACCAACTAGAAATTATTTAAAAATTTTAAACGAATTTATCAATACCCAGTCTCCTTTTGATTTAGAAATTCTGGGTTCTATACATTATGATAAATGCTATCCGTTTATATCTTTTCATACTCATTCTAAATTAGCGAAGTATAATGTTGTAATTAATTCCGGGGCTCATGGAACAGAATCAATTGGAGTAAGAGTTATGCTTAGATTCTTGCAGGAATTTAATAAAGAATTATTAGGACAGTATAATTTTATATTATTTCCTATAGTTAATCCGTATGGATATTCTTATAATGTTAGAAAGACAGGAAAAAATCAATATGGCAATACTGGATTTAATCAAACTAAAGAAGAAAATCTTACGGAAGAAGCAAGATTAATAGGTGAAGCAATACCAAATAAAATTGATTTATTTATCGACATTCACTCTGATACAGGAAAAAATGGATTTTATCTTTATGAAAGAAAAAGACCGGATAAAAAATCATTAGCAGAAGAAAGTTTATTAACATTGAAGAAAAATAAATTACCGGTACTAGATTCTGATACAGTTTATCAAGAAAAATGTATAAAGGGTGTAGTAGTTCAACCTATAAAAGATGGTTCGATGGATGATTCAATGTTTCAAAGGGGTGCAATATATTCTTTATGTATTGAAATACCCGGAAAAATACCAGAAGATAATCAAATGATTGGTGGTTTATTATTACTAAATGAAATTCTCTCAAAATTTAAGGAGACAAAATGAAAAAATTAGTTTACTGTGATGGTTGCAAATGCGGAACATGTAATTCATGCGGAAAAGAACCGGGAATAAAAGAAGAGTATGTATGTGATACGTGTGGTCAAAATCTTAGTCAGGGTATTCCGATTACGGTTACTTTTGGGTATGGTTCTTCCTTAGATGGAACAGAATATAATTTTTGTAATTATATATGTCTATTTAAATTCATCGCAGCAGAAAATGCAAAGGAGTCTAAATGAAAAAAGTAATTAAGAAAAAAAGTGTGATTCTGGATGTAATCGAATGCGTGATAATAGGATTATTTTTAGGCGGAGTATTAGTCTTAGGAATTACACAGTATCAGACGTTTGATAAAATAGAAGATTTGACTTTACAGTTAAAATCTTCTGAAAGAATAACAGATTACACTTTAAAAGGTGTAGAAAAAGATATAGAGGATAATTATAAAGATTTAGATAAAAAAATAGAACAAGTTCCCGAGAAAGAAAAATTAAAAAAATTGGAACTTGAAGCAAAATTAAAACAAATAAATGTTTTTGTAGTTAATGAAACAATCAATGCAACGGGTAGTGGAGTTACTATTAAATATAAAGATAGATACTACGTTTTATCTGCCGGGCACATGGCTACTACACCGACAGATAAATTGTCTCTAAGTGAAAACGGAGAAACTATCTGCGAATTAGAAATTGTAAAACAGGATTATAGCGAAGAATTAACGAAAGATGGTAATGATTTACTTTTATTAAGACCAAAAGACCCAAACATTGTTCCTAGAATATATGTAGAAATAGCGGATATAGAACCAGAAACCTCGAATGAATTGTATATAGTAGGTAATCCAATGGGAGTTGAAGACGTAGTTAGCGATGCGAGAGTAATCATGTATCAAGGAAATTTTATGTATATGATTGCAACTTCTTCTTACTTTGGAAATTCAGGTGGAGGAATTTATACAAGAGAAGGTAAATTAGTAGGGATAATGTCTCACTTAATTCCGGTTCAGCCTTCTCCGACCGTTCCTGCTTGGATGATACACGGTTGCGTAAGATTAAGTGTAATACTAGAATTCTTGAGGGGGGTGAGTTAAGATGTTTAAAATAGACGGATACAAGTATACCACTTACTTAATCGGTGCAATGGAAAAACCGAAAGAGAAAGACGACGGTCAATCTCAACGTACTGAAGTTGAAAATGAACTATTGTTGAGAAATATTTATCCGATTAATCCAGTAAGATTAGAAGCAATGAAAACTGGAATGTCGACAGATGCAGTAAAAGAGAAAATGAACGGATGGTTAGCATCTGGTAATTGGGATTTGTTTAGTGCTAAAGCTAAAGAAATCTGGAAAGGAAGATATTACATTGACCCAGAAAAGGGAATAATGCATATTCCCGGAGATGAAGATTATTGTTTAATTTCAGATTGGTTAACATTTACGTTACATAAAGGAGATGTGTGTTGTGGAAGTTATGCAGAATGCGGTATAGGTATGAGATATGATAAACCGTTATATCTTATCACAGACATGCCTAAAAAAGAATTACCTAAAAGTCTGATTCAAATGATTTTGAATACAAATGGAGAAGTATTTCCTACAGTCGGGAAATATTTAGAGTTTATTGATGAAAAGTATAAATTGAAAAGAGTAGAACCTAAAATCGTAGCAGAAAAGAAAGAGGAGAAATAATGTCAACTGAGATGAGACAGTTCGGTTCCGGGGCTACACGTAACACAGATGCAGGAAAGAATGATTATGAAGGATTCCTAAGTCCGTTAGTTATTGAGGAATTTGGTAACTATATGACTAAACATCGGATACAAGCTGATGGAAAATTAAGGGATTCTGATAATTGGCAAAAAGGAATACCAAAAGATGCCTATATGAAATCATTATGGAGACATTTTTTGGATATGTGGTTTATGCATCGTGGTCATAAAAGATATGATGATATTACAAAAGAAGAATTAACAATGTCAGGAGTATTATGTGCAATTTTATTTAATGTAATGGGGTATTTACATGAAACATTAAAAACTACTAAGGAGGTAGAGAAATGAGAGACGAGTTAACAACAGCTTTTATTATTTTTGCAATGATTGATTTAACGTTGGTAGGAACTACGTGTGTGGCGGTAATTTTGTTAGTGAGAAAAGTAATGTTGGGTAGAGTAGAAATAAAGATTGCTGGGAAAAAATTAAGATTAGATAGAGAATTTGTAACAACTGGTTTAAAAGTAGACCAGACAATCACAGGAGAACTAGAAGGCAGACAGTTCGTGAGTGAATAATATGGCAGACCCTAGAGATAAAGAAACTAAAAAGACAGAAGTAAAACTTCCAGAAAATGTTCCTATCGACTATAATTTTGAAAGAATGCTTAAATCTTTCATCAAGAATGTCGATAAATTAGGAATATTAAAAGAAGTGAAGGCGAGACGTTATTATATAAAGCCATCGGAACAAAAAAGAGAAGAAGCCAAAAAAAGGAGAAAAGTTTGAAAATTTGCAAGGCATGTCAAATAAAATTTTCTCCTAAATTCAATAATCAGAAATGTTGTTCTGATGAGTGTAGTCAGATAAATTATGACGAATATCGAAAGAGAACATTAAAACACGCTAAAGAGTATTATTCCGTTAATAAGGAAAAAATAAAAATAAATCATAAGAATTATAACATAAAAAACAGAGAAAAGATTTTAAATAAACAAAAAGAATATAATAGAAAACACAAACAGGAAATAAAAGAATATAAATCGAATTATCAAGTTAATTATCGTAAAACACATAAAGAAGAAATAAAATTAAAAGCACGGTTATATATGAAGTTAAGAAAGAAAAATAACATAAATTTTAGACTACTGTGCAATATGAGAAAAAGAATTTGGAATGCATTAAGATACAATTCAAAGTCATCGAAGACTATAAAATTACTTGGGTGTGATATCGATTTTTTGAGGGTATATTTATGTAATTTATTTGCTGATGGTATGACATGGGATAATTACGGGAAATGGGAGATAGACCACATAATTCCATGTGCAAGTTTCGATTTAGATAAAGAAACAGAACAGTATAAATGCTTTCACTATACAAATCTCCAACCTTTATGGATGAGAGATAATAGGATTAAACACTAATAGGAGGAAATATGCTTTATAATGAGATTGTTAAGTATTTCGAAACGGACGAAGATATTGCCAAGTTATTAGGAAAGTTAGCCAAGGATTATTTTGATGAAATTGATAGCATTGGCGGTCAGTTAATCGGGGGAGTATTAACCACTACGGATGAACTTAATACCGTTAAGACACAGTTGGCTGCGATAATAGCCAATCTCCAACCAATATACAGCAAAGCATTATCATTAAAGAAACAGAAAGAATATAGGTTTTATGTTTCTAAAAAGTTAAATTCAGAAACAACCGGAGTAAAATTCACTGATGGCAGTGCCACGATAGAGGCGAAAGATGCGGTTAGAAACTATCGAAATGCCCGGGATTTGATTTGTGGGTACTTGAAATCCGCAGAGAGTCTTTATTATGATACAAAGGATAGAGTTGAAGCTAATCGTAAAGAATATAATAAAACGGAGAGATAATGGAAAGTTGTCCGAAGTGCGATAGCATATTTATTCAAGTGGATAACATATCAGATAACTGCTATTGCTTGGTTAAAAAGTGTCATCATAGATGGTTTCAAAAATTAATTAGGAAAGATGTAGAAAATATTTATTTAAGAACATCAATGCATTCGGAGATAATCAAATGAAAATTTGCCCTAAATGCGGTAATTTAAGTGAAGATAATCAGAACCTATGTTCTGCTTGCGGAGAATTATTAAATGAGTAATTTTAGTTTATTTTTAGGAGCATTATTAATTATCGATATAGGTATGATTATATCTATTATATTTATATTTTGCGATAGTAGAGAGGAAGAAATTGAGTAAAGTTATAGTATTGGATTTTGGTTATATTATGCATAGAGCAATCTTTGCTTATCGTCATATGCAGGAAGTTCCAGTTACATATACATTTTTAAGAATGTGTATTGGCTACTTAAAGAAAATTGGTTTAGGGAAAGATGATATCGTAATCGCAGCAATAGATTATGGTTCATGGAGAAAAGAAATAGATAATGTTTATAAAGCTCAACGTAAAGATTTTAGGGAGTCAAAAGAGGATTCAACATGGTGGAAAACTGTTTATGATGAATTTAATCAATTTACTGAAGTTTTAGATTTAGCATTACCGTGGTATTTTTGCAAGACATATAAAGTGGAAGCAGATGATTGGGCTTCAGTAGCATGCAGATATTATACCGATAGGGAAATTATTTTAGTTTCAAGTGATAAAGACTGGGAAATGTTATGTAACTTTCCAAATGTAAAGATATTTTCGCCAATGACTAAAAAATATAAAATAGTAAAGAATCCTATGAAAGTTTTAATGGAAAAGATTCATGGAGACGTATCCGATAATTTACTTACTGTTCCATCGTCAGAAATGGAGTTTGACCGTAGAAAAAAAATTGTAGATTTAATTAATCCTTTACCGGATTTTATTGAACAACCAATATTAGAAAAATTTAAATCATTTTTACCAAAGAACCTGTATACGAGAAAATTACCTTATAGAAGTATCGCTGCTGATATTGATAAATTATATCGGAGGAATAATGATTAAAGTTATAAAGAAAATTAGAAAAATGGTATGCGGAAGATGCAATAAAACATTAAACGGTATTACTGCAAAAAGAAAAGGATGCTGTAGTTGTGGCGGTCAAGGCAAATATGATGATTATCACTATACAATGATAGTAGGTAAATATGCCTACGATATGGACACAATTAAATAAGGAGGAGTAAAATGTTAGAATTAAAGGGTACAATTCAAGTCAAAGCAGGAAATGGGAAAGGTTTTATGGTTACAGGTCAAGAAGGTTGGTTTAATTGTGCGGACACATCAATTTTAGCTAAATATGAAAAGGGTGCTGAAGTTGTTGTCGTCTATGAATTAAACGGAAAGATTAAAAAGGTTTCTGATATTCGTGGAACAGTTAATGCTGCTCCAGTTGCCCAAAAAGCACCTGAACCAGTTAAACAAGAAGCACCAAAACCATCCACGACTGGATATGCATGTGAAAAATGTGGAAAAGAATTAAAAGATGGTAAATTTAAAAAATGTTATGAATGTAACATCGCAGCAAAAGCTGCACCAGCAGAAAATAACACCGCATTAGATGCACCCGGTCCAGAAATCGGTCCGAAATGTGTTGACTGCGGTGTAGCATTAAAAGATGATAAATATACTAAATGTTTTCCTTGCAATAAAAAGAATCCGGTTAAGAAACAGTGGAAACCTAAATCTGGTGGCTATGATACTCCAGAAAAAACCGCACAGATTCAAAAAGGTAATGCATTAAATGCAGCAGCAGCAGTATTATGCGGTGCTCAATGCCTAGACGGTTTAGACCCAGAAGGTATTGCACAGGTTACACGAATTGTAGCAGATTCATTGTTAGATTATTTAAAACAAGACTAAAATGAAAAAATCGTGTAAAGAATGTAAAAAATTATTTGAATTAAAATCAAATCATCAATTATATTGTTCTGAAATGTGTTTAATGATTAGTAAAAAACTGAGGTTGAAAAATTACTCAAGTAAATATTATCAGAAAAATATATTAATTATTTCTGATTATAAGAAAAAACACCGAACTAACAATATTACAAAATACAACGAATATCATCAAAAATATCAAAATAATAGGAAAAATACTGATATTAGTTTTAGGATTTTAGGTAATTTGCGTTTACGATTATGGAAATCATTAAAAGGTATTAATAAAAGTAAAGTTACTTTAAAACTTCTCGGTTGTTCAATCGAAGAATTAAAGAAACATCTTGAATCTAAATTTACTGCGGGAATGGATTGGAAAAATTATGGTTACGATGGATGGCACATCGACCACATTAGACCTTGTGCTTCGTTCGATTTAACTAAATCAGAAGAGCAATCTAAATGTTTTCATTACCTGAATTTACAACCCATGTGGGCTCTAGATAATATTTCAAAAGGAGACAGATATGAATGTTAACGATAAGTTATTCGACTATCTTAAAAGTAAATTAAAAACTTTTGAGAAGACAAGTAAGAATGGACAAAATCTATTTACATGTCCAAATCTAGCAGGACACAAATACATTGGAAAAAGTCCTACAGCTACAACTATTTCAGGTACTCAAAAAATTACCTGCATGCAATGTGGTTGGAGAGGAACTTTTTTTGATGCAGTCCGAATACTAGAGGAGGATAAAAAGAATTATACAGATGCTCAGATTACAGAGTATTTAATTAATTCTTTTGCAGTAGATATTTATTCTGAATTAGATGTATATAAGAAAAATGCTTGGTCTTTAGTCCCGATAGCTAAAAACGGAAAGCATCCAATTGAGAAAGATTGGACAAATGTTACTCATTTAGATAAAATGGATTGGATAAAATGGTTGAATAATGGTTATAACTTAGGTCTTAGAACCGGTGAAGTTAGTGGAATAACTGTAATTGATGTTGATTTTAATCAAGACCAGAATGAAGCTAGAAACATATTACTAGCAGAATTAGTTGCTGCAGAAACATTAATGCAGAATTCTCCACATGGAACACATTATGTATTTAAGTATGATAAAGATATTCCTCAGACAGTAAATATTGCAGGTTTAAAAATTGATACCCGAAATGACGGTGGGCAGGTACTGATTCAACCGTCTAAGATAGAAAATTTAAATTATAATTGGAAAACTATCGACGCAGAAATCAAAATTATTCCTGCAGAATTAAAAGCTAAGTTATTGGAATTATTGAAGGTAGAAGTAGGTAGAAAGGTAGAAGAACCTACTAAAATATCATCTTCTTCCGACGGTGTAATTGAATTAGTGAATAATGGTTTAGATGGATGTTGCAATGATACATTTACTAAATTAGGCGGTATTTTAATAAATAAATTCAATGCAGACCAGACTGAGTTTATTTTAAGTTTAATGAACCGTAATTTATTACAAAACCCTATGCCTCAGCAAGCAATTCAGGCTATGATTGGTTCATTAGATAAATATAAAACTGCCGAAGATACAACTCAAGAACAAGCGATATATGAATACTTAAAAATGTTACAAAATGATGTCAATGCGAAAGATATCATGGATAATTTAAAATTATCTAGAGCAATAGTAGATAAATATTTATCAAAATTTGTTAAAGATGGAAAAGCGATTCGATTATCAAGAGGTAGATATAAAGTTAGAGAAAGAGTAGAATGGACGGATAGCTGGGGTAAAATCGGAACAGCATTAAAATATAAGATGCCTTACTTTGAATATTTGCAAGATTTTGAAGAGGGAGATATTATATTATTAGGTGCTACTCCAGGAACCGGAAAGACTACTACCAGTATGAATTTTATTCATCAATTAGTTAAACAAGGAATAAAGCCTTACTACATTTATTCCGAATCTGGAAGTAGGTATCAAAAAACCGCAAGTAAATTAGGATTAAAAGAAAATGATTTCTATCAGGCATATCACGGAAATCCATTGTCGATTGAAATTGAACCTAATGCATTTACTATCCTAGACTGGTTATTAGTGTCAGAAAAAGAGAATACAGATACTATATTTAAATTCTTTACGGAAGAAATGGCACGTAAAGGAGGAATTCTGGTTATCTTTATGCAGTTAAAACCTGCTTCTTTTGACTGGTACGCTCCATCAATGGTAGTTCAGATGCCAGCCTTAGCTGCTAGATATTTTATGGACGCTGAAGATGGTAGTAGTGGTCATTGGCAGGTCGACAAATTGAGGGACCCCAAGGGCAACTATAGGAATTCAACAATACCATGTAAATATAATTTCGAAACTAAAGAACTAACAACTGAAAGCGGTGTATAATGTTTAAAACATGCAGATACTGCACATATTGCTACTGCGGTGATGAATCAGATGTTTCTGGTTTAGATTGCAGGAAAAAAGTTTTAATTAAGATTATAGAATTAGATAAAGTTTCAGATTGTGATAATTATAAATTTTCATTACTAAAGTTATTATTAGGAGTCTAAAATGTCTGAAATGAAAAGATTGACAAAGGAAGAAAAAGAACAAGTATTAGTAAAAGCTAAAAGTTTAAAATGGGAAGGCTGCATGTGTGATGACTGTTTGGAAGTAATTGCTTCACTTATGTTAGATGCACAATTGAAAAAGAATCCATTAAATGAAGTTCCAGATTCGGAACCATTTTTAATCTAAGATGAAAACTAAAATTTTTACATATTCCGATATCGTTGAAATGCATAAAACCACGATGGAGTGTTTAAAGTGGGGTTTTTATTCTTTATTGGGAATGCACGTAAAAAATAAAATTGAGATTATTGACGATATTATTAATCAAAGGTATATTATAAAATATGAGTAAAACGACTCGGGAAATAGGCGATAAACTTGAGGAATACGTATTACTAAAGGTTAAAGAAATAGACCCTAATGCTAGGCTCTATACGAATTGTAAACAGAAAGATATTATGAGTTCATTTAGTTATGTTGAGTGCAAAAAAAGAAATACGAAAGATTTCACAATCAAAGAATCTGTATGGTTGCATCTCAATAATAATTTACCGATTAACACAACAAAATATTGCTTCATGGTGCATGAAAACGTAAATGGTAGGAGATTAGTAACTTTAGATTGCGATGAATTTTTTCGGTTAATTAAGGAGAAATAATGTTTATTCATTGTCATGACCCAAGAAAAAATACAACTATACTCGCAGGAGAATATAATCCTGTTGATTATACTTTCATTAAAAAGGTCAGACCTGAACACTATATGGTAAAAGAACACGGATATGGTATTCAGGAAGAAGTTTTACAAGAATTAAAGATAATGGGATGTATTAATATTTTAATTATTCGAGGCGATACAGAATATATTTCGTTATTAGAGGATTGGCTTAAATTATCAATTCAGAATTACGGACACGGAAGACAGAGATTTTTACCTTTACTTAGGAAGGAGATATAAGATGATAGTTTGGGATAATAATATTCCATACATTATGAACGGTGTATGTACTAATGAAGGTGAAACAGTTTGTTTTGAACCTTATGCATGTGATGCATGCCCTTATAATTTAACTGCAGAAATAGATGCAAGATTGGAGATAGGTTTATAATGGATGACCTTACTTTACAGATTAAGATTTTAAATGAAGTCTATCAATCCATGAAGAAATCTTTTGATACGTTAGAGAAGTTATTTAAAAAGAATTCTACAATTCATCAGAAAATTGTTTTAGCAGAACAAATGACGAATGATATTTATAGAAGCATTTATAATAAGATTGAAACTGATGAAATTAATGAGCAATTTTTAAAGATTATTAAAGGTACTAAAAAGAGAGGATAAGATGAATAAGTTTGATAAATTAACTAAGAGAACCATATTAGACGAACTTAAATATCAGCTATACTATAGACCTGTAAGATATTTAGATATGTTACCAAGAAGAATTTATTGGTTTTTTCAGAGAGGTTATAGAGGATATGCCGACAACGACACATGGGATTTTGATAATTATTTGGCTACTGTAATTGTTGGTGGATTAAAACAAATTAAGACATATCATCAAGGTCTCGAACCTACAAATAAAGAATTGACTATCATCATAAAAGGATTTGAAGCAAATCTAAAAATGATGGATAATTTAAATCCGAAGAGTAAAGAATATTTGATTTTAAAAGATAAGTTTCATAAGGGTATAGTGTTATTTGAAAAATATTTTAATTATCTATGGGATTAAGATGAAAAAAATTACAATTAAAAAGATGTATAAAGGTTATGTCGCTGTTAAGAGTACAATTATAGATGAATGTATTCTTAATAAAGAAGGATTAATTATTACTTATAATAAAAAGAAAATGACTATTCCTTTAGAAAGTTTAGGTAAACACGTTCAGTTATCTAATCAAATTTATCATTCTAGTTCAGATGGTAAATCATATAAATTATTTGATTATTTATGGGAAACCGATGTTAAAGGAGGCAACTAAAATGGATTATTGTTCTGATTGCGATATTGCGTATGAGGGAAGAATTTGTCCCTTATGTGATGCTTTGCATACAATTGAAGAATTAGAAAAAGAAGTTAAAAGATTAAATGACCTCGAATAAGAAAATAAAAATATTCCTGGGATTATGCGTTGACTGTAAAAAGAAATGTAAAAACATAGGAACAGTTTATACTTGCAGTTATTATACATGGAAAGGAAAGAAGAAATGAATTTAATTATAAGCGGGATATTGATTTTAATTTCTATAGTGCTTGTTTTAATATCTGTTGGAAAACTGATTTATTATAAAATAAAAGGAGAATAATCATGGGAAGACCAAAGGGCAGTAAATCTAAAAATAAATTAGTTCCTCTTTCAGAAGAATCTAAAAAGAAAGTGGAAAAAGGATTACAAGAAGCGAAGGAAGGAAAGATAGAGAGAATTGATTTAGAAGATGCTCTTGGTGAAGAGCATGTAATCAAATTATCTAAAGAACAAATTGAGCGTAGAGAAAAATTAAAAGGAGTCATGCGAGAAATTAATAAAAATATTGAAGGTGCTAAAGTTGATTATGCTAATACAATTTCCGTTAGGGAACGTCAGTCTTTCGGATATAAATGTTTAGATAAATTGACCGGAGGTGGAATAGAAAGAGGGAATACGACATGCATCTGGGGGTCAAAAGGTTGTGGAAAAACAACACTTGCTTTGAAATTAATCGCAACCGCACAGGCGGAAGGAAAAATCGCAGCATACCTTGACGTTGAAAGGTCATACGACGTAATTTGGGCGAAGTCCTTTGGTGTAGATACTGAAAGTCTAGTTTATTTAATTTGTCCGACTGCTGAGGCTGTGCTAGACGCAGTTATTAAACTATGTAAGGAAAAAGTCGTAGATGTGATTGTATTAGATTCTGTGCAAGGCTTAAGCCCGCATGGTGAACAGTATGAGGGTAAAGCAGATAAGGAACGTTCAGTGCAAGACGATACTATGGCTTTACTTGCTCGTAAACTTTCACAGTTCTTCCGTATGGCAACACCACATATTGCGGATGCAAAATGTGCATTATTGTTAATTGGGCAAGCTCGGCTAGACCTTGGTTCGTTTATCAAAGTAGAAACATTAAGCGGTGGGCATGCACTTATGCACAATTCACGATTAATTTTACGTATTAGGCGTGGTCAAGGAGCGGATGCTGTAACCGAAAAGAGACCTACCGGAGAAAAAGATAAAAACGGTAAAGAAAAAATGATAGACGTTAAAATTGGATTTGATGCGGTAATTCACGTTAATAAATCCCAGATACACGGATGTACCGAAGGAGACGAAGTTCACGTACCATTTTATTTTGCGAGTGGAATAAAGGAATAAAATGCATATTCTTATTTTAGAAGATAATCCAAACAGAATAGAATTTTTTAAGCGTATATATAAGAATCATGATTTATATATTACAAAAGATTTGGATGATGCACAGCAAACAGTTACTTATAATGAAATAGATATAATGTTTTTAGACCATGATTTAGAGTATAATAATTTACAGGCAGTAAAAGAAGAAAGAACCGGTTATGAATTCGTGAAGTATTTAGTTTTAAATGAATTACAGAAGCATGCGGTAATTTATGTTCATAGTATGAATCCCGTAGGTGGTCAAGCAATGACTACTTTGTTGAGGGATAATGGATATGAAGCACAATGGATTCCGTTTCATTTATTAAAGATTGAGGATAGATAACGATTTTTAGAAACGAGGTATAATGCTTAAATTAAAGATTACAAATATTTATAACGATAATAAAACTATTTATATTTTTCATAGACCTGCTAGAGAACTGCAGACTATGAAAGACGAATCACTATTCCCCTATTATTACGAACCTTCCAAAACAGGTCTTTTCAGAGGTTACTTTGGTGAAAAACTTGAAAAAATAACCGTAAGAGACCCTTATCAAATATCCAAGAAGAAAACTAATCTAAGTCAAGAAGCAGATATTAATTTTTGCAAGAGATATCTGTTGGATAAAGTTTCAATGGATAAACCAGAACTTAGATTTGTATTTTGGGATATTGAAACTCAATCTAAGAACATGCCCGACCCGCTTTATGCTCCGGACCCAATTACCTGCATAACAACCTACGATAATTATACACAAACCTATAAACAATTCTGGACACTTGATTATAAATCCGAGTTTCTTTTAATTGATGCATTCATCAATTATATTAAAAGTATTTCTCCTGATTTATTAATTGGGTACAATAGTAAGGGATTTGATTATCCTTATATGACGGTTAGGTATGCTAATTTAGTGTGTGATATTACGAATAAATTAGAAGAGAAACTTAGTCCTATTGGAAAAATGGTTAAACGTAATGGCTTTCCTGCAGGAATAAGTATCCTAGACTATTATGAAATGGTAAAGAAAGTTTATAAATTTAAGAAGTATAAATTAGAGTATGTGTATTGTACTGAATTTAAAAAAGAATATAAACCGGAAAAATTTGCATTTCATATTGTAGACGAAAAGATTAAAGAGAAAAATCTTAACGACGTTAAGATGTTAGTTGAATTAGAGAATAAGTTTCACCTTATTAATTACTTTGACGAACTTAGACGTATAGGTAAAGTTATGTGGGATGATTTATGCATGAACTCAGTAATAGTAGATGGAGTTATTTTACAAACAGCAAAAGAAAAAGGTGTTATACTTCCGTCAAAACCAGATGAAGATGAAAAATTTAGACGTACGGAAGAAGACGAAATTATAGGTGGTTATGTTTATGCTAAGTCAGGATTGCACAAAGGGGTTCATTTATTTGACGTTGGAGGTACTTATCCTAATCTTATTATCACTTTTAATTTAGACCCAGTAAATGTTAAAAAAGAACCAAACACGCAAACAGTAACAATAAATAAGGTTAATATTTGGCAGAATACAAACGCAATTGTGCCAACGGTTTGCAGAAAGATGGTTAATTCCCGTGAAGAGATTCAGAAATTAGTAGAAACTTTAACCGGAGATGCTAAAGATTTGATGAAGCAAAAGGATGCTGCGATTAAAGGAGTAAATAATACCGTTTACGGAACTTTATTATTTAAGAGCAGTCGGATGTATAATAAAGATATTGCATCTACCATAACTTATTTAGCAAGATTTTTAATTCGTTATACAAAATTAAGACTAAAAACATTCGGTTATGAAACTGTAGCAAGTGATACTGATTCAATTTTCGTAAAGACAGATGAAGATTATGAAGTAATCCAGTCAATGATTAATGAACAAATTATTCCTGAATTTTTAAATCATTTTGGAAAGGATTCTGGAACGTTAAAATTTAAATACGAAGGAACGTTCGATAAGTTATTTATTCTCACTAAGAAGCATTACATAGGTCATATGATAGGAAAGGATAAATTAACTATCAAGGGAGTTGAAGTTTTGAGGAGTGATAGTAGCAAATTTATGGAAAAATTCCAAGAGGAATTATTAACTAATGTATTAAATGAGAAACCGAAGGAAGAAATTGATGCATGGATGTTATCAGAAGAAATCAGAATGAAGAAATTACCTTTGATAGATGTAGCGTTTCCATGTAAATTAAGTAAATCACCGGAAGCATATAAAGTAGAAACCATTCATATTAGAGCCTTGCGATATGCACTGATAGAGCATCCCGAATGGCAAGTAAGCATAGGTCAGGATTATTATTATACTTACATTATTCCTGAAAAATTTGAAACTAGAACTGTAACTAAATCAGTTAAGAAGACTAAAAAAGAATTAGCAGAGTCTTCACAAGAATTAACTAAGATGAAAACTACAGAAGTAAAGAAGTATAAAGAAATTATGGCATTTGATGATTTTATTGGAATTGGAGATAATAAACCGGATTGGAATCTTATTGCGGATAGGAATATTTGGAAAAAAGCAACAGCAATTTACGAAGCAATGGGATGGAAATTACCACATGATTAAATCACTGAAGAAACTTGAACGCAATTTAGGTTTTAAATTAAAGAGTAATGTCTTCTGTCTAGCAGTTGATACTGCTACTAAGTCAGGCATTGCGATGATAGACATTACTAATGGTAAATTATTAGTTAAAACTTATCTTTTAGAACTGCCTAAATTATCTAAAGATTCAGAATCAAAAGCAGAAAAGTATCAGGAGCACTTGGCTGAATTTGTTAAGTTGATTGATAAAGAATTAATTCCTAGTTTACCAAAGTTTGATAAAAATAAATCTCTACTTATATTAGAGAATTCATTTTTAAAAATTAATGTAGTAACATTTGGATTTTTAAGAGCATTACAGGGAATTATTTATGCTAAATTATGTGATAAGTTTGGAGAAATAAAAATTATCTTCCCTATAACCGCTAGAAATTTAGTAGGATTTGAATCTCATTTACCAAAAAAGAGTAAAGGTAAGGAAAAGAAACAGGAAATTATGAAATGGATTGGAAATGTAGTAGAAGAACCGATTAAGGATGATAACATTGCGGATGCACTTTTACTTTGCTTTGCGGGATTAAAACTATGAAGAAACGTAAGAAAAGAAATAGAAGAATTGCTAATAGAATAAGAAACCTAAAGGTTGGAGATGACGTTTGGGTAGAATACCGTAAACCAGATGGAGAACAGTGCAATCATGATGCGATTATTGATGAAATAGGTAACGGATATATTGTAGTTAATCATATCATAATAGAAATGAATGAACTGGTAAGTATAAGGAAAACATGAAAACATTTAAACCGATGTTAGCACCTAATGAAAAAATAGATATAAATACATTAAAATATCCGTTATTAGTTTCATATAAATTTGACGGAATAAGATGTATTTTTAAAGATGGGAAAATGTATTCCCGGGCATTAAAACAATTCCCTAATATAAAATTATGGGATAGATTTGAAGAAATAGCAAAGTCTGCCCAAAAAGAGTGTGTAATTTTAGATGGAGAATTAATAGCTAAATCTTTAACATTTAACGAACTATCTGGAATTACCAGACAGTTAGATAAAGATTTGCCGGAGGATTTAAAATTTTATTGTTTTGATGCGATTCCTCTTGAACAATACGATTTGTCATTTAAAACTAGAATTAATATTTTGGAAACATTACCGTTTTCTTTCTATTACATGGAATTGGTGAAACAGTGGAGCATATTTAAACCAGAAGAAATAAATTTAATATATGATAACGCAATTGGTTGGGGATGCGATGGATTAATTTTAAGAGACCCTAACGGAAAATATAAATGCGGGAGAGGAACTATTAAAGAAGGTTTAATTTATAAGATGAAACCATTTATGACATTCGACGCAAAGATTATAGGAATTATTCAAGCCACAGAGGTCAGAGAAGGTGCAGAAAAGAAGATTAATGAACTTGGCAGGTCAGTAACTAGCAAAAAGAAAGATGATAGAATCTTAATTGAAAAAGCTGCAGCATTTATAGTTATGTATGAAGGAAAAGAACTGAAAGTTACTATTGCGATGACTGATGAAGAAAAAGAAGAAGTATGGAAAAATCAAAAGAAATATTTAGGTAGAATGATTGAATATAAAGGAATGCTCGTAGGGGCAAAAGATTTGCCCCGGCACCCGGTATATATAAGAATGAGGGATGATAAGTGAGCGGATTAGAAAAAGCGTATAACATAGTAGGAATAGTTCAAAGAGTTGCAATGGTTATATTAACATTCTTAATGGTAGGAGTATTTTATAAAGTATTAACTATTTTAATTAATTTACAGACAGAATTAAAAGATATGCATAATTTATTAAACACATTTTATAATCTTATTGACAAGAGTTGGCTATTTTAATTGAAAGGAGGTCATAATGTTTGTAACCGGATTAATTGTGGGAGCGATAGTTGGTATTGCGTTAGGCGGATTAGTAGGAGTTTTCGTTTATCCTTTAATCAAAAAGTAATAAAAATAATGCTAAAGGAAAGGAGTAAAGATGATAACAATTGAAGCAGTTCTGAGCGACATTGATAAAATCGAGGCAGATGGTGCATTGACAGATGCCCGAAAATTGATACAAGTAATTAAAGTCGCAATGAAATTCCTCAGCACAATGAGAAGTAATCAATTGTTGACTGAAGAAGATAAGAAAGAATTAAAGTCTAAGAAGAACGAGTTGAAGAAGAAATAAGAAAAAGAGAAGGTTGGGAAACCGCCTTCTCCCAAAGAATTGCGGAGTATTTATGGTATACTTGTATTAGAAAGGAATAATAATGAGTAATTGGTTATTAAAAGACATAGTTGGAAGTGTACTCGTAGTTACTAGCATTTTTGATGCTATTAAGTATACTTTACAGGCTAATAAAATTAGACACACTAAAAACGCTAAATCTCAATCTCGAAAATTTATTAATTTTGCGATTGTTAATGATATTGTAAAATTTTATTATGGTGTGATTATTTTAGATTGGTTTATTATTGTTTCTGCAATATTAGCGATTATCTGTATGTTAGATTTATGGATTACTACTTACAGATTTTATCCGTATAAGATGCGTGGTTGTTTAAATTTTAAAAGACCATCAGTTTTTATTTATTTAGTAAATTCGATACTACCTAATAAATTACGTAAACGTCTTTAACTAGGAGGAATATTTATGGAAATACATTACTGTGATTTATGTGCCAATCCTATGAAAGATGGTCAATCATGGATACTTTATACTGCTAGTCCAGAAGCAATGAAAGAGTCTTTGGATTCCAAAGAAGACGTAATGAATTATGTTGGGAAGGTTCAATCAGAACAAAAAGAAATATGTCCGACTTGTAAACATTTATTTGATAGAATATTTTTTCATCGTTTAGAAGGCATGGCTGGTCTTACGGAGGAATGTTATGAATTATTTAATCTTCCGCCTTATGAAAAGAAGGCATTACCTAAACCGGAAGATAAAAAGAAAAAAGGGAGGAATTAATGTACGAGATAAAGAAAAATAAGAAAGGTTATTGGTTTATTTCCAGAACAAGCTGGCAAGACTTAATAGAATTACATAAACTAGGTTATAAAATTATAAAGAAAGCAATTAAAAAATATTTAGCAAAAGGAAAGAAATGAATTTATTAATATTTACCGATTTGCATATTAAAAAATCTGAACTAATGGAATGTGCGTTGGTTCTTGATGAAATTATTATGCTTTCGAATAAGTATAAAATAGATGCTGTTTATAATTTAGGAGATACGTTTGACGTATTGAAACCTGAATCTGAATGCTTAGATTTATTTTCTAAATTTATAACTAAATTAAATGGACCTTTAATTTGTTTAGCTGCAAACAGTCATGAGTCTACAACACCAGAAGAATCCATAATGAACCATTTTGGAATCTTACACTCCAGTGTAAAAGTAGTAAAGGAACATATTGATGAAGAATATATGTATTGCGGGCATTTTACATTAACAGAAAGCAGCATAAGTTATGGAGCCACAAAGACCGCAGAAGATTATAAAAAATATAAATATGTTCTTTTAGGTCATCAACATTCTTTACAGGCAATTGGTAAAAATATTATGCATTTAGGGGCTTGTAGATACATTGATTTTGCTGAAAGTCAAGACAAAGCAAAGGTCGTGCTTCTTATTGAAAATTACAAAGGAACGGATGAAACTAACCATCTTTTAGGCTTAAAATCAGTCTATCCAATGAAAGATGTATATTTAGACCCCAAAGGGGAGAAAGTGCCACTATACGCTTCTTTGGCTAAATCTGAAGAGGAATTTAAGTCAATACTGGACAAAATTGTCCCAAAAACCAAGGTTCGTGTCATTTTTAAGGATTTTGACTCATATTCGAAGGTTATTAACAGTTTATCAACATATAAAGAGAAGTTTAGTTTGTTTGTGGAGAAGAAGGATTTTATCATTTCAGATACTACGCTTATTACTGCTAAAAATGAAATGAGCATAAGGGAATCTTTAATTAAATATTTAGAAGAAAATAAAGTACCTGAAGATATTAAGAAAATATTATTGGAGGAAATACGATGAGTAAGAAAAATAAATCTACATTAAAATCAAATTGCTGTAATGCAATTGTAAAGATTGAAGAAGGAACTGATTTTGGAAAAGGAAAAGACTTTGAAGGAACGTATTATTATTCATGCACTGAGTGTAAACAACCGTGTGATGTTCATGCAGATGAACGAAAAGTCTGGGCAATAAATCCTAAGACTAGAGTCGTTCCTAATAAAAAGAAAGATTCTAAATTTTCTGCAAAAGAACTAAAGAAAATTCATCAAGAGGAGGATTTTTAAATTGCCACGAAAGGGAAAAAGTAAATATAAGAAAGACGACCCAAAAGAGGTTAAAATAGAACACTGCAAAGTTTTTGATGTAGTTACTGCAATAGCCGGGTGCATCCATGATGGGTGGATGACTGTAGATGAATGGGAACAGATTTATTTAGGAGTAAAAGAGCGAGTAAATTATGTTAGAAAAACTAAGTCTTAAAAATTTCGAGTTATTTAAATTTACGGAAGTAACATTGAATAAGATTAATGTTATTTCTGGTGTTAATTTAGATGATACTCAGTCATCTTCTAATGGTTCTGGAAAGACTACATTAGTAAAGAACGCTATTACTTTCTGCCTTTATGGTGATGTTTCAGGGATTAATTTAAAAGATTTAGTTAGAATTGGCACTAAAGAGACCGAGGTTACAATTGTAATCAAAAAAGGTTACGACACGTTTGTAATCACTAGGAGTATACCTAGCGATTTAACTATTTTTCTTAATGGAAGTATTGTAGAAGGAAATACGGTTACCATCAAACAACAGTTTATAGATGAACAATTCGGAAATTACGATTTCTTTAAAAAATTTAGAATGATTGATTCAAAAGGGATTAACTTATTAGATTTAGGAATTACTTCTCTTAGAAAAGAGTTAATGAACTTTGTAGATGACTTATTTACCGGAATAAGAAAGAATCTATTACTTAAAAAATCAGAAAGAGAAACGTATAATGTAGATAAAAGATATTATAAATTTTATTTGTCAGAACGTAGAGTACAGATTCTTAATGCGGGATTAGATGATATAAAGAAAAACTATAGCGAGTTTGAGAAAGACGGGGAACTTCAAAATGGTATCGCCAATAAATTAAAATCAGAAATACAGACCCGAGAACGTTTAATTAATAATCGAAGATACGAGATGCAAGAAGCCCAGAAGAGTGGGATTTGCCCTATTTTGAAGACAAAATGTACTCAGATAACTAAACAAATTACGCCTAGTCAAGAATTAGCAATAAATAATGAAATTGCTATTTGGAATAAAGAGATTGCCGAATTAAAATTGCAGTTAGACAATGAACTAAATGCACTGGAGTATTATAGTGAAACACTAAGTAAACTGCAGGGCGAAGAACAGAAGGCAAGAGAATGTTTACTAAAATTAAAAGAAGCGTTTAAATTTAAGGATTACAAGTATACTGCTAAAGACGTATTAATGTATAGTGAATCAGTAAAGTTATTAGACTCATTTGCAGGATATTTTATTAATCAATGGCTTAAACAATTGGCGGTAATTATCAATAACTTATTAAAAGAAGTAAACATGCAAGTAGAATTTAACGCAGAGAAAGATTTTATTAAAATTAAGAACGGTGAGAATGAATTAAAATACGAACAACTTTCTTCCGGTCAGAAATGTTTTTTAAGTAGTGTCTTTAAACTGGCTATATTACTCCACAAAGGCGAAAATGAAGGTATTATAATCGCAGATGAAGGTTTAGGTAACATGGATGCGGTTAATTTTCTTAAATTTATAGAGATTTGTAAGACATTACCATTTCAATATTTTATAATCTACCAGAATCTACCTGAGATTGAAGATGTAAATAAGATTGACATTATAAGACAAAACGGGGAAAGTAAAATTAAATGATTAAAATAGTAATATACCTATTATTTCTAGCAGCCTTGCATGCAAAACTTGAACTCATGATTGAGGGAAAGAAGGCAGGGTGGGCATTAAAATTACCATGCTGGAGAGTAGACAATAAATTTACACAGTTAATTTTAGGTAAAGAAATTACGGGATACCATTTTTGGATGTTGATTATGTATATAGTCATATTTCATAGTCCTTATTTATTTATTCCTATAACGCTAAAACACGAATTATTAATAATGGGATTTTTTAGTTGGTATTGGATTGCGGAAGATTGGTTTTGGTTTCTAGAAAATAATTTATACGGATTTAAAAATTTTAAACCTGGAAGGATATTTTGGCATAAACGCTGGATTTGGTTTTTACCAGTTTCGTATGTTTGGGGAATAATTATAGGAACAATATTACTGATTATCGGGAGGGCATTATAATGAATAAATTAGAATACGAAAAATATATTTCTGATAATAAAATAAAAATGGAAAAAGGTTATCTTACTCGTAGTGAACGAGAAGCACTAAAAAAGATGATAGACAATCCTAAAGATTATATCAAGGAAGATGCACCGGTTATTGTAAAAAAGAATCTTCCCTTAGTTACAGAAAGAAGTATCTTAAAACTGCCATGTGAGAAAATAACAATTGAAGATGATGTAAAAGGAATCATTCAAGCATTAAAAGATACACTAAAATGGCAACCGAATGCGATTGGTTTATCTGCTCCTCAAATCGGTATTAAGAAATGTGTGTGTTTTATTAGCATTCCATCAATAAATAAAGAGAAGAATTTAATTGAGTATCACGAAAAGGTTTTAATTAATCCTCAAATCATAGAAGTATCCAATCCTATTCGAGTAAACAGAGAAGGATGTTGCTCCTTCCCAGGAATAACCGTAGATACAAAAAGAAACATTTACATAACAATTGAGTATTTAAATGAAGATTTAAAACCCCAAGTAGCATCTATACAAGATTTGGAAGCCTTTTGTGTAGCACACGAAATAGACCACCTCAACGGAATAACTATTTTCGATAGAAAATGGAGAAGTAAATAGTGATTAAATATTGTAAACAATGCAACAAAAAATTTAAGACACCGGCTTCAAAAGTAAAATTTTGTAGTAGAAAATGTTACCGTAAATGGATTGCAATCCCCGAAAACAGTGCTACTTTTAAAAAGGGAAAACCCAGATGTACCGTATGCAGTAAACAACTTACGAATTATAAATCTAAATTATGTTGGAATCATTATAGACAGATAGTGGGTAAATTTAATAAGGGAAAATTACGTTCTGAAATTTTTAGAAAACATATGAGTTTAGTGCAGGGAGGAACAGGAATTCCTTATTCCGATTGCTTGCATCCAAAAGAATTTTATTACGTCAGAGAAACGATAAGAAGCAGAGATAATCATAAATGCCAAGTATGCCATAAACGTCAATACAAAGAAAAATTATCAGTCCATCATATTGATTATGATAAATCTAATAATGAACCTAAGAATTTAATATCCTTATGTAGAAATTGTCATAGGGAAACGTTACATAATCGTGATTACTGGTATGCATTTTTTACTTATATTATGGAGAACGAAGAATGATTATTCAATTTCTAACATCTTTATATATTTGTGTGATTGTACATGAATTTGGACACTTAATCGCTGCAAAGTTATGTAGATGTGGAGTTCCTACGTATGCAGTAGGTTTTGGTAAAATACTGTTTCAGAAAAAAATAGGAAAAACTAATTATCAATTTCGGTTACTTCCATTAGGAGGATTTTGTGAATTGGAAGATGAATTAACTGAAAGTAACAATTCTACAGCTTTTACTAATTTAAGATACATTAAAAAATTATTTATTTCAGCAGCAGGATGTGCTGTGAATATAATTTCAGGGTTAATTGTCGGGTTGATTGGATTAAAAACGTTAAATCAAAATTTATTTTACTTTGGAACAATAAGTGTATCATTAGGTATAATGAATCTAATACCAATTATACCTTGTTTGGATGGTGGGTATATCGCATTCTTCCCTTTATGTATGAAAATCTGGGGGAAAGAAAAAGGAACATTAATATTTGCAAAGATGGTTAAAATAAGTTTTAAAATAGTTATGTGGTTAAATTATCTATGTATTCCGTGGCTTATTATGAACTGGAGAAAACTATGATAATGATAATCTTACTTCATTTTTTAGAGAGATTGCCCTACAGAACTAGATTCGGACTTAATCTAGCAGATGTCCTAAAGGTATGGTATTACCGTAATTATGGAGAAAAGAGACACCCGGAGAGGTGTATTTGCGGTGGGGTAGTTACTACAGCTTCATGGCAACTTCACGAAGATGACGTATCTTGGGAAACTGCATGCCGGGCATGCGATTTTGTATATGATGAAGATTAAAAATAATTATGATTTTAATGAAAATTGCGGAGAAAATATGGTATACTTTAGTATGAAGGTTAAATTTCGGTTAAAGATAAGGAGGAGAGATGGATAATTTAAACAAGGTGATTAGCACCACTCGCAAGCTAATCGACCTACCCTACAATAGATTCAACCTAGAAAACTGCTTTGCTGTACTTCACAGTCATGAGTTAAATCCTGTTACAATTGACACCGCTAAAAATCTGCCTATTAAACTAATGTCTGGGGATAATTTTTATGCCCGGATAATTACGTCGAACTATAAACTCCCAACTCCAAAAACTAAGAATATTTATATTATTGGCAAGGGAATTCTATTTGACAGTGGTGGACTAGATGTTAAACCAGCAGGTCATATGACCGATATGACTAATGATAAAGCCGGAATGATAATTGCAATGAATGTTGCCAATTATCTTAAAGGTAATGTCATAGCGTATTGCCCCGTTACGACCAATTTCGTCCAAAATAGTCGTATAACTCCTGGAGACATTATTCCGATAGGTAATCATAGTGTTCGTGTTACAGATACTGATGCTGAGGGCAGACTTGTGCTCGCCGAGGCAATATCGACCCTCCCTATCACTGAGAGTGATATAATTATCACTATTGCGACATTAACGGGTTCATGTGAATATGCTATTGGAGACCGAGCTACAGCAGTTATGTCAGATAGTGAAGATTTATTAAAGAAGTACGCAGAAGCATCTCACGAGGCTGGTGAGCTGGCTTGGGCATTACCGTGGTTCGATTATATGCAAGATTATTATAAAAAAGAACCAATAAAAAATTATATTAAGGAATTTAAAGGGGGAACAAGCCAGGGAGGGCTTTTTATCCGTCAGTTTGTTAAGTATCCTCAAAATTTCATCCATTTAGATATCGCCAGTAGTGCCTTCGGTGCCGATGGTCGTGCGAATGGCGTTCCTATCAAATCGTTAATTAATTTTATAAGGAGGCTCAAATGACGACCAAGAAGCGTAAGATATCTATTCATAATTGCGATAAACGAGAAAAAGAGTCTTTGCATATTACTGATACAAATTATCGTTACTGTCCTTATTGTGGTAAGGGGTTAATCTGGAAGGAAATCAAATGACCAAGAAGCGTAATAGTTTAGTGGGGTTAATGGAATTAGGGAATGTTTCATTGTGTCCTCATTGTTATTGTATGACTTATACGATTAAATTAAAATGCGGAAAATGTAAAAAAGATAAGAACCAACTCACCACCAAGAAGAGGGGGAGAAAGAATGAAGAAGATATTTAAGTATGCAACAGGAGAACAAATACCCGAAGGAGCAATTTATTTATCAACTATAAAGAATGGGTTGATGAATGCGGAAATATCTAATTATAAAGATTATTACTATGTATGGCACTATTTTTTAGTAGAAATTAAGGATAAATAGATGTGGGGCAGGAGCGTATCGAATACGCCGAACGATTACGGTGTTAACTTGATAAAGTCCTTAAAAGCGTAGAGCCGTATTAACCGTAAAGGAAATAAAACAAGTTTTGCAGGTTCAAATCCTGCCAAGCCCCACAACCAAACAAAGGATAGGAGGAAGGGATGATTGCTTTAATTTTAGGAATAGGTATATTAAGTGCTGCTGTAGTGTATATATTGTTTATTTTAATTATGATTGGTGTAATTTATTATTAAGGAATTTATGAGCAATCCGATTATAGAAGATTTATATTCAAAAGCGACAACACTAGAAGACGTTAAAAAATCTGATTACTTTGATTACACCTATAACGGTTTAGACCGAATAGACAATGCTAAAGGTTATATATTAGATAATGTAGTACCGTGTTGTAAACATTGTAACTACGCTAAACGGAACATGTCAACTGAAAAGTTTTATAATCTCATTAAATCAATCTATGAAAACATTAAAAACAGATTCTAAACAGTTATTTTGGATATTTACCATGTCGGCTTCCTGTTATTTTTTACAGGGCTTCTCAGGGCTGCCATCGTTATCCATTTTTAAATATTTCAAAGAAGTATTAATGTATTCTCCTGAGAAATTGATGTATATTAATTCTATCATAGGACTGGCGTGGATACCGAAGATTATATGGGGATACTGTATAGACCAATTCTTATCCCGAAAAACTTGGATTACTCTTTCGCTTGTTTTAGACCTTATAACTGTTTTATTTTTGGGACTATGGTCTGCTCCTGCAGTTTTCTTGATTACATTAATGTTTATTAATTCTGCAGATTCAGCTATAAGAGATACTGGGGTGGATGGAACAATGTGCGTAGAAGGAAAAAAATATGATATTACCGGAAAGATTCAGAGCATCCAGTGGATGTTTATTACCGCCTCAACAATTATAACCGGATTTTTAGGTGGTTATTTAGCTGAACACTACAACTATAAAACAGGATTTTTGTGGATTATACCGTTCTATTTAATAATGTTTATTCCTCTTTATTTTTACAAAGAAGAAAAAGTAAAAAGGATTAGAATCAAGTTAATAGACACTATAAAACCGTATAAAGAAATTTTTAGACATAAATCGTTTCTCTGGGCTTGTCTGTTCTTATTCTTATATAAATTTTCTCCCTCTTTTGGCACACCATTATCTTACGTGGAGCGAGATATTTTTAAATGGAGTTTTGCATGGATAGGAATTTTAGGAAGTATTTCTTCTGTTGTTTCAATAATTGGTGCCATGATTTATTGGAAAATATGCCAGAAGATTAATACTAAAAAATGGTTATATTATTCTGTGTTTTTGGGTGCGTGTACTACGTTGTCTTATTTATATTATAAACCATATACTGCTGTAATATATTTAATCCTTTATAGTTTAATAGGTATGATAATTCACCTTATTATAATGGATTGGATGGCTAAATCATCCATAAAGGGTCTAGAAGCCACTACATTTGCTCTATTATGTGGTATAAACAACCTTGCTGCGGGAACTGCCAGTTCATTGACAGGAGCCTTTCTTTTCCCCAAGATAGGATTACATTGGCTTATTATTGCATCGGCTTTGACAAGTTTTTTATGCCTTCCACTTATTAAAAGATTGGAGATTAAATGATTAAAATAATAAAGATAAAAAATAAGCGAGTATGCATTCATTGTGGAATTAAAATCATATACGGTAAAAGATGTTATGAGTGTCGAGATGATAAATATAAAGTAAATCCAGAGGAAAATGGAAATAGACCAATAACATACGATGGACCATCAGGAGGTTAAAATGAGAAAAATAATGTATAAAACATCATGCCCTTACTGCTATGGTATTAAAACTTCGAAATTAAAAAAAGGATATAAATGTTTAAGATGCAATACTCTATTTTATAAACTTAATCCGCAAGACCGAGATGAACATTTAAGATGGGATGCTGATGAAGAAATGTTAAAAAATTTAGGTCTGCGAAAGAGAGATTTATTATGATAAAGAATGTTAAATTAGGAAAAAACGTAAAAATACCTCACCCAGAATTAGTTAATCTCTATGAATGCGAAATCGGTTCGGGAAGTTTTATAGGTCCTTTTGTAGAAATTACCAGAGGAGTTATTATAGGTAAAAATTGCAGAATACAATCTCATTCTTTTATTTGTGGAGGAGTAATATTAGGTAATGATGTATTTATTGGACACTCTGTCGTTTTTACAAATGATAAAAATCCTCGGGTCAATAATAAAGATTGGGTTATGGAAAAGACCTATGTAGGAAATAATTCATCAATAGGTTCTAATTCTACTATCTTACCCGTGAAGATTGGGAAGAATGTTCTTGTTGGAGCAGGAACGGTAATCACAAAAAATGTTCCCGATAATACAATCATTTATAGTAAGTCTACAAAAACAGAGGTCAATCGTGGATAATTTCTTTTTGGCACTTTATAATAAATTTAATAAAATGGGAATGAATGGAAAAGATTTAGATTCAATGCTTAATTCTTTACCGTGGAAATTAAAAGAATTAAAAGATGATGGTACTGAAATTTATGAATGTGAGGTAGAAGAATGAGTAAAACATTATGTTTAGGAATGATGGTGAAAAATGAGGCTCTAAATATTCGAGCAACATTAGAAGCTGTCAAGCCCATTATAGATTATTGGGTTATCTGCGATACCGGCTCTACTGATGATACTGAAATTATTGCCAAAGAAGTATTAAAAAGTATTCCGGGAGAATACGTACATCGTCCGTGGGTTAATTTTGGATATAATCGTAGTGAGGTGGCTGTATTAACTAAAGATAAAGCAGATTACTCATTGATGTTAGATGCAGATTTCCTAGTAGAATTAAATGGATTTGATAAAAATAAATTGGTAGCAGACCAATACGAAACAATTATCCATTGGGCAGGAAGTGAATTTTCTAATCACCTGTTATTTAATAATCGTTTGGCGTGGAAAAGTGTTGGCTGTGTGCATGAGTATTGGTATGCTGAGGATATTAAAACGAGAGAGAGAATTACTTCATTGAGCATCAATCATGACCGCCACGGACCGGCTAGACCCAAAGGAATGAATGATTTAACCTTATTACTGCAGGGTGTAAAAGATGAACCTAATAATGCTCGGTATTATTTCTATTTGGCAAATACATATCGTGATGTAGGACAATACGAAAAAGCAATTGAAACATTTAATAAAAGAGTTGAAATGAAAGGTTGGGACCAAGAGGTATTTTATTCTCTATATCAAATTGGATATTGTTATGAATTATTAAAAGATAATGATAATGCTAAATTAGCTTATTTAAAATCATGGGAATATAGACCTTCCAGAGCAGAACCTTTATATAAGTTAGCATATATATGCAGGAATAATGGGGAATATCAGCAAGCTTATTTATTTACTAAAAAAGGATTAGAAATACCTAAACCACATGATATGCTTTTTGTTAATTTACCAACATATGATTATTGTTTATTATTTGAATTGAGTATATCTTCTTATTGGATTGGAAAATATGAAGAATCTAGAAATGCGTGTATACTACTAGATAGTCTAAAGGATATTCCAGAAGATGTTAGAACTATTAATAGAAAAAATGTTCAACATGACGAACAAAAATTATTTAATAAAGAATATTTAACTACTAAATTTCCTGGAGAAAAAGACCACAGTGTAACCACTTTTGCAGATAGAAATAATAAGTTAAAATCTCAGAACTTAAAAGATATGAAAGATATTGAAGATTATTTTAAAAATAAACTAAATTTACAATTGTATATGATTTATGGAACATTATTAGGTACGATAAGAGATAATAGTTTTATCCCAGGAGATAGTGATATAGATTTTGCATATTTAAGTAAATACACCAATGTAGAAGACGTAAAAAAAGAAGTGGAAAGAATTGCATGGGATTTAAGACATGTGGGATTACTTGTTAAATGCCATAATAATGGCGGACAACTGCGTGTATCTTCTCCCAGTAATAAAACTGTTGTTGATGTTTGGACCTCATGGATTGAAAATGAGGAATATCATATTATTCCTTATAGAAAAATAGGAAATAAAGAAGATATATCCCCTTTAATTAAAAAGAATTTTTATAATAGTGCTTTCATGGTTCCTAATAACAGTGAAAAAATACTTGATGCAATGTATATAGATTGGAAAAATATAATACCCAAACCCCAGAAATGGTCTAAATTAAATGAATGGAAAAGGCTTGACTACGAAGGAGGCAGTGATGTATAAAAAAGATGAGCACGAAGAATGCGACAAAAAGGATGATAAATATTCTGAAGAATTTTATTATAAGATTCTAAACAAAAATAGGTACATCCTTTTGTATGATGAAATTAATAATCTTTCTTCTGATATGGTTTGCTCAAAATTAAGAGCAATGAACTATTTGGATGAAAGAAAGCCAATCACCCTAGAAATAAATAGTCCCGGAGGGATGGTTTGCTATGGTTTAGCAATTATCGACACAATTCATGCTATAAAAGCTCCTGTGAATACGATTATAACAGGAGAAGCATGCTCAATGGCAGCGATGATTAGCGTTGTAGGAAACAAACGCTATATCACTAGAAATGCGGTTTGGATGCAACATTGTTCTAGCGATATGGTTGGTGATTATTTAACCCATATTAAAGATAGAACTACATTCTTAATTAAGCTGGAAAAGCGAATGGATGCAATATTAAAGAATAAAACACACTTAATTGCTAAACAAATGAATCAGATTCGGAATGGAGAACTGTGGTTGTTTGCGGATGAAGCTTTACAATACGGTATTGTTGATAAAATAATATAAGGAGAAATAATGCGAAGTAAAATATGCAGTAAATGTAAATCAAATAAAAAATTTAACCAGTTTAATCGGGGGAACGATAAATTTGGTTTGCATTATTGGTGTAATTCGTGCTGCAGGAAAAATTGGCAACACCCTAAACAAAAACTTTCCGCAAAAAAATATTGGTATTCCTCTGCGGGAATATATAAAGCATTAAAAGCACATGCAAAACAGAGAGCAGTTGAATTTAATTTGAATAAAGAAGATTTTATAATGTGGTATGAGAAACAAGAAAAGTTATGTGTTTACTGCGGTAAATCAGAAGCGGAAGCAATAAAAGATATAAAAGGTGTTTTCCATCGTTTAACAATAGACAGAAAAGATAGTCTTAGAGGTTATTGCATTGATAATATAGCACTATGTTGTTCTATATGTAATTCAATAAAGAGCAAATATTTAACATATAGCGAAATGATTAAAGTAGGACAAATAATAAAAAGGAGAAAAAGGTGAACTGGTTCGCATCGGATTTTCATCTCGGGCATGGAAAAATAATTGAATACTGCAAACGCCCATTTAAAACCACTTTAGAGATGGATGAAACTATTATTAGAAACTGTAATGAATTGATTGATGAGAATGATGTATTATTTTTTCTGGGAGATTTTTGCATGAAGAAATCCACTGAGGCAAAAGATGCACCTCAGAATGCCTTTGATTATTATAGAAATCAGATAAAATGTAGAAATATTATTTTTATTGATGGAAATCATGATTCAAATAATGGCACTAAAACAATTATTGAATCTATTAATGTGAATTTTGGGGGTCATAAGATTCATATGACTCACAATCCGAGACATGCAAGAGATGATTTTAAATTTAATTTCTGCGGACATACTCATGGAAATGAGGGGGTATTTAAAAGATTAGGTAAGAAATCAGTAATTGTAGATTTATCAGTGGATTGCTGGGAATTTCAACCAGTGGATATTAATGACATTAACCAAGCCTATAGCGTATGGCAAAAAAGTGGGAAGGCATATGAGAAAAAGAATTAGTTGGACGATATTATTGTGGGCAGCATTTCTAATCATGCTTACATATGATTGGAAGAAGATTAAATATCTTCCTAATTTAATAAAAGAACTTAATAAATTAACTAGAAAAGGTTCTGTGTATGCAAACGAAGATAGTAATTTTATATTAGTGCCAAAACCGAGAGCAAAAAATTTATAATGAACAATAAAACTTGTATAGTTTGTAAATGCATTTACAAAAGAAAATCCAACAATCAAAAATACTGTTCTTATATATGTGCTAAACAGGCAAATTTAAGTAGAAGTAAATTATATCAAAAACTGCATAAAAAAGATAGGAAAAAATACTTAAAACTGAATCACACACACATTACAAAAATAACAAAAGAATACTATGAAACTCATAAAGAAAAATTAAATGAACTTTCAAAAGAATGGAAAAAGAATAATGCAAAAGAAAATCAAGTTTATATGACTAAATATAGGAAAAATAACAAAAAAAGAATAGCAGAGGTTGCAAGAGAATATGTAAAAAATAGATTAAAAACAGATATTAACTTTAAAATTGCTTGTTGTTTAAGAAATCGGGTTGGCAATGTTTTAAGAGGAAAAAACAAATCAATGTCTACTATAGATTTGCTAGGGTGTTCCATATCGTTTTTCATTAAATATTATCAATCTAAATTTACACAAGGAATGAAATGGGATAAAGTATTAAATGGGGAAATACATTGCGACCACATAAAACCATGTGCATCGTTCGATTTAAGTAAACCCGACGAACAGCGTAAATGTTTTAATTACACGAATTTACAGCCCTTGTGGGCGAAAGATAACTTAATAAAAAAAGATAAATATCTAAATAATAAACAGAAGGAATTTTAATGAAAAAAGTAATCGTTATTTCAGGAACGAGTAGGGGATTAGGAAAAGATATTATGCAATCTTTATCCGAGTATAACATTGCAACTATAAGCCGGAGTTCTTATAATATCGAATCTAAAAACCGTCTGGTTGTTAAAGGAGACATAACCAATCAAGGTGATGCTGGGATATTGATGTACAAAACTTTTGAAAAATGGGGAAGGATTGATGTTCTAATAAACAATGCAGGTATGCTAGGAGAATTTCGTCCATTAACAGCGTATCCGCCATTTGAAATTGAGAGATTAATTGATTTAAATATTAAAGGAACATTTTATATGACCCAAGAAGCAATTAAATTAATGAAAGAAGGATTAATACTTAACATTGGTTCTACTAGGTCTATTACAGGAGCACCAAATAAATCTATTTATACTATGTCTAAATTTGCTCTTAGAGGACTTACGCAATGTATCAATGCTGAATATAACCCGAGAATTTACAGTACAATTGTTTGCCCGGGTAATTTTAAAACAGTTTCAACGAAAGAAATTGCAAAGATAATTAAAATGTTAATTAAGTTACCGAAAGAATGTTCAGTACCCGAAATTATTATAGGAGGGAAGTTATGAAACAGATAATGTTTGACCCGAAGATATTGGAAGAATTTTTTAGTGATAAAGTAAGAGAATACTGTAAAAGCTGTAAAAGGTACGGGTTCAAGGCACAGTGTCCCCCTTTTATTGAATCAGTAAGCTATTATAAAAAGATTCTACCTAAATTTGAGCATGGGGCACTGGTATTTAAGAAATTTTTGATAGAAAATCCTGAAAATTGGAAAGAATTGGGAGTTTCATCTAGTAAAGAAATACAGGACAAATTATTCGCAATTAGAGCAAAACTATTATCAGATGGGCATTTTGGAGTATGTTTTGGTGCTGGCTCCTGCAAGAATTGCGATGTATGTTCGTTTCCATGTCGATTTCCTGATAAGGCAATCATTCCATTGGAGGGAACAGGACTAGATGTAGTCGCTGCGGTTAAAAAAATAACCAAATTAAATTTAAAGTTTCCAGTAAAAGACTACTTCTACAGAATAGGTTTGGTGCTTTTTGATGATTAAATCAGTCTACTGTCTTCGATGCGATAAAAAACTATCTAAAACTGCTCATTATAACAGTAATAAATTATGTCGTGAATGTTATTATAAGACGTTGGCGGGAACAGGAAATCCTATGTTTGGATTCAGGTTTAGTAAAAAGCAAAAAGAAAAACGGAGCAAAGAAATGGCTGGAGTAAATAATCCTATGTTTGGTAAAAATGGTACATCTGCTCCAAGTTTTAAACATGGAAAATATTGCAAAGTAGAATTTTGTCTTGATTGTGAAAAGAAATTAGGTAAAGGGATTAGTTTACGTTGTAAAAGCTGTAATAAAAAATTATATTATAAAAATAATGACATAAGTGGAAATAAAAATCCGAATTGGAAAGGTGGAAGAACAACTTTAAATTTGTTGGTTTACGCTTCGTTAAAATATAAGAATTGGAGAAATAGGGTGTTTAAACGAGATGATTATACTTGCCAAGTATGTGGTGCAAAAGGCAATATAAATGCTCATCATAAAATACCAGTTGTTTGTATAATAGAAATGTATCAATTAAAATCCATTATTGACATTAGAAGTTGCAAATTAATGTGGAACATTATCTGGGGAATTACACTATGCGTAAAATGTCATCAAAAATTAAAGTAATATTCACTGCCGGCTCATTCGATTTACTTCATTTTGGGCATATCAATGTCCTTAAACAAGCTAAGGCAATGGGAACCTATCTGATTGTAGGGGTTTCTACAGATTCCCTCATTTTACAGCATAAAGGCATGCGTCCTATAATCTGCTATAAAGATAGGACTGCTATTATTAAAGAATTAAAGATAGTGGATAAGGTTGTTAAGCAAACTAAATTAGTAGATATTGAACAATTTATCCAATTGAAAGCGGATTTATTCGTTGTAGGAGATGATTGGAAGAATCGAAAAGATAATCCCGGCATAAATTGGCTTAGAGATAATAATAAGATTGCTTTTATCCCTTATACTAAGCGATTATCATCTTCTAAAATTAAAGAAAAGATTATTAACAGTGCGGTGCGTATTATTAAATCGCAAGCAAAGAGGAGTAATTAATGAGTTACCCATTTTTTAGAGATTGGACCGAAGAAGATAAAGATTCAGCAATTAAAAAACTTAAAACATTAGAAACCGATTTTAAGAAAATGGGGTATGATATTCTCTTATATGGCGGTACTCTTCTTGGTGCTATGCGAGAAAGAGATTTAATCTTATCTGACAATGATTTTGATATTATTATTTTTCATACTGTAAATATTAAAGAAGAAGTAAAAAAACAGATAATTGATATTGATAATAAATTTCATAACGAAAAACGGTTATGCGGAGATTTACATTTTTTAGGACAAAACCATTATTTTGTTGAAAAGAATTGGTTTGACGGATGGCACGGTTGGATTGGAGAAGATGATAAATTCTATACTTTTTATCATATTAATGGGGAATTAAATAAAGAAGATATACTGCCCTTTAAACAAATAGAATTAAAGGGAGAAATATTTAATATACCTAAGAATCCAGAGAAAATGCTAGAAGTGCTATATGGGAAAAAATGGATAACTCCATTATCGTATAAACCCGCAGTACCAAACAAACAGTTATACCAATATTTTAATGGAGTTAGAAGTGTCCCTACCAACAAAATATTCACACAAAAAGAATTGCTATTAGATTTAAAATCTCTTCTAGATTTTAATGGTATTCAATTCTGGTTACAAACAGGTACTCTATTAGGTGCAGTGAGAGATAAAGATTTTATAGCACACGACCCAAACGATATTGATATAAGTTTGGATATAAACGATAGATGGAAGGTAAAGGAAATTTTGGATAAGTCAGATTTTAAATATAAATATCAGTGGGATAAGGAATTGGCGGTATATAAAGGAAATACTAATCATCCACACGTAGATTTATTTTTTCATACTTCAGATGAAAAATATTCATACTGTTATTCTTATAAACCCAATAGAATACATAAACACTGGAATGAAGAATGGAGAATGAAAGTTCCGCTAGATTTAATAGTTCCTCTAAAATATATCGATTTCTTAGGAACTAAATTTAGAGTGCCAAATGAGTCAGAAAAATATTTAGCCTATTTATATGGCGAAAGTTGGAGAATACCTAATCCAGGTTGGGAATTTACACAGTTTTCTAATACAGATAACACTTATTCTGCAATTACTGCAGTAGTTACTACTTTAAATAGAGAAAAGTCATTAGATAGGTTAGTTAAATCCTTCTGTAATTTATACCCAGATATTCCTCTAATTATAGGAAGTCAAAATAAAGAACCTATAAATATAACACATGAAAACGTTACTGTTTTACAACTACCAGAAGACTGTGGACTAAGTTATGCCCGAAATGAGTTAGTTAAGCAGGTAAAAACGCAGTATACTTTATTATTAGAAGATGATTTTATTCTAACACGTAACACGAATATATATAATATGATGGAGGTTTTTTCAGCTAATAAAGATATTGGAATAGTGGGCGGAAGATTGTGGCAAGAAGGTCAAGTAAAATCTTATGAGAAATTTTTGTTCATACTAGATAAAATTTTACTTTCGATAGAGTGGAATAAATTAGTAGATAATAAAACTATAGAACCTCACCAGATAAATCAAATAAAATATGGTATATGCGACATCATTTATAACTTCTTTTTAGCTAAAACTGAAGTCTTAAAAAATAATCCCTGGGATATCAAACATAAAATACATTCTGAACACATGGATTTTTTCTTAAATATAAAATTAAATAGCAATGTTAAAATAGCGTTTATTCCAGATGTTTTAATTGAACACCAGCATCCAGTAGATGATGAAAAATACCGTGAAATGAGAAAAAGAATGTATTATAATTTTATATACGAAAAATACGGTATTGAAAAAGGGTATACACTCGGAGAGAGTGCTATTATTAATTATAAAGAAAATCGGAGGGAAAATGTATAACCCTACGATTAGTTTAATTATACCTACCTATAATAGAACTGCATGGTTAAAACGAGCCTTAGATTCTGTATATTTCGTAGAATTTGATGAAGTAATACTCGTCAATGATGGTTCTGATAAAGAACATACTGATTATATTAAAAATATACTTTCTTGTTATCCAAAAATAAAATATATTGAGCATGGCTCGAATAGAGGTCTTGGAGAAGCACGGAATACAGGAATAAAGAACTGTACATCTGAATGGATTACGTTCCTAGATGACGATGATTACTATACAAAAAATCCACTGGAAAGTTTAAAAAAACATATAGCGAAACATCCAGAAGCAGACGTAATTAATTATAAAATTACACTAAAAAATTTAAAATCTAACCTTCATAATAAAACATTTGATTGGGGTCATGAAACTTTTACATTAGAAGATTTGGTTAATTATAACCGTTTAACAGGTTCCAGTCTATTAAAAAAATCCGTATGGTCAAAAGTTAAGGGATATAAAAATATACCATATGAAGACTGGGAATTTTGGATTCGAGTTAAACAAGCAAAATTTAATTTTGTATTTTATCCTGATATTTTCTATGTTAGAGAAAACGTAGATGACGGTCTGGAAAAGGTAACTGGAAAAGAAATGTCAGATATTGATTGGAAAATTAAATATCTAGGTATAAATTTAATTAAAAGTAGTAGAAATAAAGATATTGGACTCGGAATCTCTACATTTTTAAGAGATGAATCTCTTTTTAGATTAATAGACTCCATACTATTGCATCTACAGGAATTTAAAATGTATATTGTTGACCAGGGGGAACATTCCGAAAAAAAGGATAAATTATATGCTAAATTAACTAAACTCGGTCATACAATTAAATATATACCGTATGATAGCGGAATTAGTAAAACTAGAAGAATTTTAAAAGAATTATGTAAAGAAAAGTATCTAGTATATATGGAAGATGATTTCCAGGCTACTTATAAGACTAACTTATATAAACTTAGAGAAATACTGGAAGAAAACCCAGCTTTGGGTATAGTGGGTGGAAACTTAGAAGGATACGCTACTACAGGTTCTTATTCATATTTTTTAAATAGAGCAGATAATAAAATTTGTTACTTCCCCCTAGACTATTTAATCGAAAAAAATCTAGCTAAATGGGAATTTACTAGCAAAGGAACTAAATTTCTTAGAGCAAATATAGTATCTGATTTTACCATGTGGAAAAGAGAAGTACCAAATATTTTTGATGACAATGTTAAAACAATAGAACATACGCATGTATATTTGTTAGTTAAAACAAAAACTAATTATACTGTTGGGTTCTGTCCTGAAACAGAAATTAAACACGTTCATGATAATAAAAATCCTACTTATAATGCATTAAGGACAAGAAAAAAAGAGTTAGATTATCTAAAAGTATATTGGAATGTCGCTGATTTTTATACGTTTAATAAGAGTTCATTATATCAATTAGAAAAAACAGCAAACACTATAACTCCAGTTACTTATTTACCTTTAGATTCTAATACACCAAAACCCCCTGAAATTAAAATTCAAAAACTCGAAACAGTAGAATACAATAAAGTTAATAAAATAAATATAGAGCAGAAGGAAATTATTATTAAGATTATTAATTATCTAAATAAAAATTCTATTGTTTTCTGGTTATTGAATTACTCTTGCTTAGAAGCAGTTACCAAAAAAGACATAGTTTCCGATAAACTGTATATAGGTGTTTCTACTCTAAATGAAAAAGAATTGATTCTAAAAACATTTGAATACTGCAAAGAATTGCTTAATATTAAAGTAGAGCCAAAACGTATCATTAAACCCGCTAAACTTTATGATTTAAATATTAATGTTCCTATACCTGTAGTTGCTTATTTAGAAAAAACATTTAAACAGACCTGGGAGGAATTAAAAAATGGGTAAAATAGTGTATTTAGTGGTATATAATTCAGGAGAAAATTTTCACCATATTGCAAAAGCATTTCTCTCAAAAAAGAAGGCAGAAACATGTTGCAAAAGAACAAATACCCCATTAATGGGAAACAGTTACTGGAATGCCTCGATTATTGAAGTAAACTTGGAGGATTAGTGAATAAAGTAGCAATACTTATAACCACATTTTTAAGAGATTACGCATTGTACAAAACGGTACAATCTATTGTAGATAATTATACAGAAGAGTGTATAGTTTTAATTGCAGACCAGGGATATCAAACGGATGAAAAGATTATAACATATGATTATTTTAAATCCCAGATTCCCTGTGAAGTATATTATCTTCCTTTTGATTGCGGACTTAGTTATGCTAGAAATTTCTTGGTTAATAAGGCTAAAGAATTGGGATATGATTATTGTTTAGTTTCTTCTGATTCAATTCAGTTTACTGAAAAATATAATTTTGAACCTATTATAGATTTCTTAAATTCTGAATCTAATTATGGTGTAGTTGGATTTGAATTAGAGAATGCCAAAGCTCCATGGAATTTTTATATGTATGTTGATAATAAAGGAATTCATTTTAAGAAATCTGAGGATTATATGATTTCTAATAACTTATCTTTCCAAAAAGTAGATATATGTATGAACATATTTTTAGCTAAAACTAATAGCATCACAGACTTATGGGATGTGGAATTTAAACTAGGAGAACATGAATTAGCGTTTTTAGAATTACAGAAACGTAATGTTAAAGTATTTTGGACTAATTCTATTAAATTTAAAAAGAATAATGCTGCTGGTGGGGATGAATATAAAGAATATAGAAAAAGATTAGGTGATTATTTAAAATTACTTAGAAAAAAATTAAATATTAACGGATGGATAATCTATGATAAATAGAGAAAGGTACTCATGAGAATGGGTCAGATGGTTTATTTTAAAGATGCCGGAATAATTAAACAGGGATTTGTATCAAAAGAATTAGGAACAGACGATGTATTAATAATATGCGAAGATGTTTCATATCAGAAACACCATTGGGAGATTAAAAAAGTTCCTGATAAGGAGTAAAATGTTTACTGTTTGGTATGAGAAGAAATTATATTGGTATTTTAAATCAGAAGGTTATATTATCTGCATTAGATTTATACCATTTATTAATAAATCTGATAAAGATAAACGACGTTTTGCTTGGTGGAGGATAAATGAAGAAAATAAAACGAGTTAAAAAAGAAGAAATAAAACTTACGGATATTACTAGAATCCGTTATTCCCCAGAATTTGAGTTCGAACTTCCGGCTAAGACTGATGCGGATAAGTTAATTGACCGGGGGAAAACTCTTAAAGGATGGGAAATTAAGTCAGATGGTTCATTAAAAAATGGTATTGAACTTTCGCCTGAGAAATCAAACCATCTATTCTATAATGAAGACTCTTTGATGCAAATAAAAGAAATATTAGCATTATGCCGAGTATATAAGGCTAAAGCATTACCATCGTGCGGGTTACACCTACATATTAATGTTAAAAATTTATCAGATAAAGCGGTATTAAACATTATTCGTGAATGGGTTCATCGTCAAAAGTATATTGCCAAAAGATTTAATGTATCTAAAGAGAGACTTTCAGAAACATGTAAATTTTTACCTAAAAAAGATTATAAATTGACCGAAAAAGTAATACATCAATATCGTAATCATAATGGTTATTCTTTTAGTGGTTATTCTTCACTTGACGAAAAATACAGGTCATTGAACATTTCGCATTTACCTAAAACTGATTACGAGACGCTTGAATTCAGACTTTTTTCTTCGACTACGAACTTTAAGGAAATTAAATCAACAATATATTTCGTACTTACCTTTTGTCAGGAGGCAATTGAACGTGAGTAAAACATTGCATTTAAATCGTCCTGGAGCCCTGGGTGATATAATCATGACCCTTATGGCAATTGATAAGTATAAAAAACTTAATCCTAATGATAAGATTATCTATTATTGCGACCCAAGTTGGAAAGATTTACCTATTATTTGTCCTGCGGTAGATGAAGTAAAAAGTAGTGCTGATTTCGATATTAAGACCCCTGGAGCACAAAATCTATACGGTTATACATCTAAACCTTTAGTTAAACATTTAACGTGGTATTTTGGTAAAGAATTAGGATTAGATGACCACTTTTATAATTATGGATTTTATCCTGAATTTCTTCCGACGGAAAATAAAGAATTTAATGTATTAATGAATTCTGAAAGGAAAGTAATAACTATACATTGTAATTCTGGATGGTCTCCTTATAAAGATTGGGATATTCAAAATTGGCAGGGAGTAATAGACCGATTTTGTTCACTCGGGCGGACAGATTACGCCATAGTTCAAATAGGAAAAAGTGATATGAAATTAAACGGAACTATTGATATGCGGAATAAATTAAGTGTTACGGAATGTATTCAATTAATTAAAAAAGCAACATTACATTTAGGTATAGATAGTTTTTCTAATCATGCAACTGCATTATTGCCCTATACGCCTTCAGTTATATTATGGGGTTCTACTCATCCGGGCGTATTCGGTTACGGGCATAATATTAATATCTGGAAACCTTTAAAATGTTCACCCTGCAATAAAATTTATAATAATTTATCTAAAACAACACAAAATCCGTGTCCTACAGAACCACATCCATGCATGTCTGCTATTACAGTAGATGAAGTATTTAATGCTATTTTAAAAAAGTTAGGAGTATAATGCCTAAATCCAATTACGATAACATGATGGAAGAAATTAATAAAAAAATGAGATTAAATAGATGCAGGAATCATAATCTCTGTAAAAATGAAGATACTGATTGCTGCACTATCTGGTCTGCATGTGCAGACTGCTATTATCATGAACCTAAATTATTATGTCCTTTTTGTGAACGTGAAATACCTAATAAAGAATTCTTATTTAAGAACGGATGCAAGTGGTGTCAACAACCGGGAGTAAAGAATGAGTAATATGCCTAATGAATGCATCATTATAGGTGGCGGAGCATCAATTAAGCCACAAATTTCGCTACTACAGCCACTGTGTGCCACTAAGTTCACTATATTGACCAACTACGCCTTTAAGACGTTTCCAGGCACGTTTTTGTGCTTCAATGACCGGGATTTCTACCATCCTAAGCCAGACGATACCGGTAAACTACCTAACCCGGATTGTTATGATAAACTTCGGCAGTTGCCTCTAATAATTGGCATAAATCATAATGGAGTGGAGGAATTTAAATTAAATAATACGATTTTGTTAAATAAATCTGAAAAGGAAAACTTAACAGGAGTTTTCGCTTTGAAGTTAGCGGAGAAGCTAATGGAGACCGGAACGGTCTACCTATTAGGCTTCGACTGGACTCGAAGAAAGGGACTGCCTGAGAGGGACCCAAATTATAATCCAAAGACAGAGGTGCCGACCCATTATTATAATAATATTAATCATAGGGGAATAGGTTATGTAGGTTATTATGAAAATCATAATCCGAACAACGATTTTAATAAATTAATAAAAAAGGACACATTAAAGATTTATAATGTGTCCCCTGAAAGCAATATAGATTGTTTTGAAAAAATATCTTACCAGAGATTCTACGAGTTATTGTCCCCCGAAATTGCCGACCAAGATAATCTTCGTTTAAAAATTAAGGAACTGGTGTTGCCGATATAAATTTAAAATAAAAATTAATATTGTCTATAGTAAAAGAAGCACTTGCCGAGGTATATCCCCCTGTAGGGTTAAAAGGTCCATACCAAATCACTGCATCAGGGTCAGGAATCAAAGGGTCATCTACCCAATGAGCATCCGCAGTCTTTTGGTCCCAATTATTTGCACTACCACTCACATATGCACCAACTCCAAATCCGCTAACATAACCAGTCATAATTCCAAAAATGTTATTCATAGCAACTGCTAAATCTATGTCAAAATTATTTAATAATACTGGATATCCTGCAGGTGTACTGCAATTATGATAAACATCTTGTGATAAAGATATATATACTCCACTCCCCATATCAAATCTTACAGGTATATTTAATAATACGTAAGCCTGAGCTACTGCTGATGTATTTGGTTCATTTTTAGGAGCAGCGTTCCATTGAGTTACTTCGATTGGAGGATTAGATTTACTGCCATAAGCCAAAAATACATCTCCAGCAGTTCCTTTAGAATAATCTCCACTAGCACTCATAGATACGCTACAATCTGCTTTAACAAATAAATGATACAAATCATTAGTTTTAGTAGTAGGATTGTATATTGTTTTAGTTATAGGATAACTCATATCTAAAGTACCTACTCCACCTATCATTATCTGTGGTATTTGTGCAGCTACTCCACCGCTAGAGGCAACCGCAGAGGAATAAACACTTACTCCTACATGCTCTGGATTTTGAATAGCAGCACCAGCAGCATTACCAATAGTAGTATTTCCTATAGCTATGTTAGCACTGCCATTAGATTGATAATGGTCATATAATTCATGACCTGAAGAAGCAGTTCCAACCCATAATTGTTTTTTCTGTAACGTAAAAGTATGAATATCTGTGCTTGATGCTGCAACAGCACTAGCAGAATCAATACCTACCTTAGTAAAATCTTCCCATATTGAAGTAATAAAATGCCTTAACTCTTCAATATGTATGTATCTTACCTGAAATTTTTCTAAATCAGTTACTAATGTTATAGGGTCTGTCCATTCCTGTTTATCCCCTAAAGGATGAATTATATGTTCTCCTTCTTCGTCATAATTAAAATATTCTATTTTTGTTAAACCTTGAGAAAATAATAATCCCTCTACTGAATCTCTCATTTCTTTTAATTGTTTACCTGTAATTTGGAATTTTCCATTAACTACGACTGGAGAGAAAATGGTGTAATTTGCAGGGGATAAAATTGCAGTTTCTAATGCAATTAATGCGGTCTGTAATTCAATTATATCTTCTGCTCGAATCTGCTGATAACCTTTATATAATTTATCTTTTTCTTCGATAACTTTAAATAAATGAGTAGAATCCGTCCAATCATAATCCGAACCGTTAGGATTTAATATGGGGTCGTTCTTCCATGTATTCGGATTCAATTTTCTATAACAATATGGACATTTATTTATACCAGCCATTTAATTACTCCTTACGGTGTAGGAACCACTGGTACAGGTGCATATACTGCATAAAATCTCCAACATTGACCATTTTCATCCCATGCAACAGATGTTTTTGTTACATCAGTGCTATAAAGAGGAGATTTCATTTCCTTACCTTTAGAATCTTTCTTTATTTCACCTAACGTAGGATTGCTGTCGTCAATTACGCTTACTCTTTCTACAAAAAAACATTTCTTTACATCAATCTCGTATGCTGGACAGCCCCACGTTTTTTTATCAGCGTTGAATACTAAATCTAAAGCACCTATCATCGGAACTGCTAAACCAACTGTAGGTGCCATCATTTTTATCTTTGGAACAGGATTCCAGTATCCCTGAGAATGCGGATTTATTGAAGACCAATCATCGTCATACTCCACGATTTCTAATATTCCTTTTATTAATGCTCCACCGGAATACCGTGAATGAGAATGTTTATTATATCCTTTTGACCCGTGGATTGTTTCCGGGTCAACCGGAGGAGTGCCGGGAGTAACATTAATCTCGGGACTATTCCAAATAACTGCGCCACCTAAGTTCTGATTAAGACCAGATGTTTGGTCTATAGGTCTAATAGTGCTTCTATCTCGAATACCACCTACAACTGATTGAGGTAATGTAGTTTTATCTTCGGTATTCTGAGTTAAATCTTTAACTTTTACTGATAATTGAAGAACCATATTTTCTAATTGTTCGATGCGTTCATTTAGTGTCATTTTATTCCCCTCTATAGGACATTGATATCGTCCGCTGATATGGTTGACTGTTATCTAAGTTTACAGATACTTTAAAATCATTTAGTTTAATATCTATTGATAAAATATTCATAGGTGCAGTAGTGATGCCATTTATATTTATTCTCTTAGTTAAATCAATTCCATAATAACATAATGTATCTAATGTTACTTCAATATTACCATTTATTCTTTCTTCCTGTGTTTTACTAAGATTCCATTTAGCAATATCTGTAGCAAACGCAGTATCATCATACTGTGGTATCTGATGAGTTACACCATCATAATATTTCCATGTTGCACCATCTGAGATACTTAAATCAGATAAATTTAATTCTTTTGTGATTGTAACCGGATATGAACCCATCTTCGGTGTATAAAATACTAAAGGATTATTTACCGGGTCATCTGTATGAGAACTTAATACTTTTTTCCAAAGAAATACTTTAATTATTGGTTGACTAATATTAATCGGTTCTCCGTTAGCATCAGGTTGATACAAAAACATTGGGTCATTAAATGTAATAGTCCTATTTTCAAAATCAATAGTAAATCCTTCATAAAGAGTTTTTTCATATTGTAAATTGAGTGGACCGACAAATCCAAATGTTCCGCCACGACTATATATTTCTACATATGAAGGACGGTTATCTGCGTATTGTTCTAATTTAGGGTCTAAATAAGGTAAAGTATATTTTTTTAAAACGTCAGTATATAAACTTGCGTCTTCTGCAGAGTGATTTACCCATGTCGAAACATCATCATTTGATGAAATTAATGGAATTGAAGTATCCCATGCGGGATTAACGAATTTAGCATAATTTCTAAAGGTATAAGAAGAATATTCTCTACTGCCTACATAGGTCCTATTTCCCATCTGAACCCTAAATTTATTAATAACATTAGATGCATCTTTTTTGAATTGATGATTTAATAAGTCATATAATTTTATATTACTACCTAATACCTGTCTATTTATATCGATTACCGTGCCTTGACCCGCTCTCCAAATCTTCTTAGTATCATCTACATCATAATACCATCCAAAATTACCAGATGCATCAATTAAAGAACTTATTGCATCAGATTCGGGCGTACCAAAACATCCGATAGTCTGTGGAACAAAATTACCAAAATCTACATTTAATCCAACTTCTGTTGCAAGTGCGGTTTTAGGTGTGGGATAATAAGTTTCTACTATGTTAGGTGCGACATTTTCTATTGGTTCATGACCTACGAAAAAATATTTAGTAGTTCTATTCTGATACCAGTATTTATCGTTACATATTATATTTATATTTTCTGGAGCTTCTGTCGGATTAATTTCAGTAATATACCCTTTGTATAGTAAATTAGAATCATAATAAATAGTTACAACAGTTTCTAATACTGGAACATTCACATCATACGCACGGGCTAAATCTAAAGAAGCAGTATGAGCACCATTTAATATTTTATGAATCTCTATACTATCAACATTTACGTCTGTTTGTTCTACATTATTAAAATAAACATGTATATACGTTTTTCCTAATGATTGAAATCCTACTGCTCCGGGAATTTGATATGATTTTAAAAATCTAATATCATTGTTGATACTAAAAATTCCTAAACCACGCATTCTAAAATCATTATTTGTATCAGAAATAACTCTTATTGCAGTATTGATAAAATTATTTATATCAGACAATAAACTATTTACAAAACTGAATTTATTAGAAATATCATATAAAATCCCGGAAACAAAACCAACCTTATTGTTGACATTATATAAAACTTCTGCGGAGAATTTGGCATCAGATAAAATAGTTGATAACTCAGTTCCCTGAAATTTTACATCAGATAATAAATCTTCTGTATGTGAAACAAAATAAATATCTGATAATATTTCAGTTGATGGAGATTTAAAAGAAACATCGGAATATATTTCCTGTTTAATTGAAAGACTTAAATCTACTTTATCAAATAAAATTTCGCCGGCTGATGCACCTTCCCACCACCCATAATATAATGTATCAACCGCAGTTTCTATTGCATGTGGTGTATTATGAACTACTGCGTTTGATGTTACATCTACTTTGGTATCCCATGATGCACCATTCCATGTTCTATATGCTATTTGAAATCTTGTTCCATCCCAGTGGGTCCACACTACTACTGGTTTACCTGCTACGATTGAAACTGCGGGATTTTCATCTTCTGCAGTAGCAGATATTTCAGTTCCGGCATCCCATGTTCCTGTATATTTATACGCCTTTATGCCGGTAGATGTATTTGCTGCAACATATACTTCTGAACTAGAAATCGCAGCAGTTCCTGCAGCACTACCTGAAGCTACTGTGGTTGGTGCAACGCAGTCAGAAGTTACAGTTTCTGTTGCACTCCAGGAAGTAGTATATTTAGTAACAACAAGAGTATTGTTGTATGCTTTTCTTATAAAGCACCATACATCGTCTCCAACTGCTATAGCACTACAGTCGGTACAGTTTGTACCTAAATTAAAATTAGTAACTTTATTCCAGTTTGCTCCTCCATCAGTAGAATAATAACTTCTTACATATTGACCACCGTCAAAACCAACTATCCATAAATCGCCATTAGCACGGACAACTATATTAGTTTCATGGTGTGATTCTGAATAAACAACTACTGCTGAACCCGGTGTCCAAACTCCTGCAGAATATGATAATTTTAAAAAATATGGATACAGGTCCCATCCTGAGTAGTTCCATGAACAGTAAATATTATCGCTTCCATCTATTGCAACATCTAAATCTCCAATTTCTCTGCCTTCTGGTTGAGTATATGCTGCTGTCCATGCTACATCCCAAGTTACACCGTCATCTGAAGAAGTTTTATATCGTATATATTGCTTATCGATATAAAAATATAATAGTGTCCCATTAGAAGATTTAAGTATCTTCCGAGTAACAGGACGAGCTATATAACTAGCATTTGATGTAGCATTTCCTAAACTTACAGACATATTATTCTCCTATTATCCAGTTGCCACTATTATCTATTTTTAAGACGATTTGTCTATTGTTTCCTAATTTATCGTTGTATTGAAATCCTAAATGGTAATTTATTATGTGATTTATTTCTCTACCTGACTGGTTTAATTCTACCTGGTGTCTTCTAAAATAAATTAATCTAATATTTTCTTTTGGCTCTATGATTTCTGGTTCTTGTGAATCTAAAGTTTTAATTAATCCTCTTTTTAAATCTACTATAAAATTTATATTACTCATACTATTTTTATGATACAGATGAAAAAATTCTAATTCATTCATACGGTCTTTTACTTCTTGAAATTTATGTTCTTTACCGTCTTCGAATTGAAATATAACACCATCCTTAAATTCTGCCATCCAGTAAAATGTTAGCGAATCCATTGGATTGTTTCCGCTATTTAAATTTATAGATATTGAATTATCCATTTAATTTCCTTTCTTAAACTTCGTCGTACTGAAACGTGAATGTTTTCTGATTAGCTGCACCTGTAGGTGTAGATACCGTACTACTTGTCTGCAATCTAATGTATTTGGTGTATCCACTAACACCAGAAGCACCATAAACTATAGTTGCATCACCTTCTGCAGATTGAACAGTTAAGGCTGTTCCTTCCGTAGTAGGTACTGCTGAATCAGCATTAGCTGTTGCAGACGGAGTTACAAACGCTTGATTAGTTGCTGCTTTTATTACTTCGTCCGTAAGTAAAGTTCCTGCGGATTTCCAAAATTTCATGTTACTAATCTCAGTATATGTACTTGTAAATTTTGCTCGTATATACTTTTCAAATGAATTTGTTCCTCTTATAACAGGATGACTCGTAGTGTTTATATTTACGGAATCTTCACTTCCGAAATTAAGATTTGTTATCGGAACTGTTTCTGTTTCTCCAACTCCATTACTCTCTGAAAACTGAAATGTTGCACTCATAGTGTTACCTCCATTTTACTTATTTTTAATTCGTAATATCTTTGCCAATAACTCCGTTTATAATTGGCTCTCACGTTACATCTTAGACATAGTGTTAATAAATTTTCCTCTTTGCAATTCTTCTTGTTATAATCGATATGATGAACATGAAGTGCTTGTCCGAAAATCTCTTTATGTTCTTCTTCTGTCATATTACATTCTGGATTTTGACAAGTATAATTATCACGTTTACGAATTGATTCTTTTAATTCATAATTAAATTCTGCTGAATACGCAATTAAACTTCTGTCTTTTATCCAGTTATGATTGTTTTGACCGCTTATTAGTGTTGGTAGTAGATTTTTCCAATAGCATACTTGACATCTCTTACTATAATTATCTATCTTTTTTCCGCAATCAACACAATAAGTAATTAGTTTTTCAACGTCTTCATACCGATGCTTCTGACCGCATGGTCTACATCTTTTCGAAGAAAAAGATATATGTGTTCCACAGTCAATACACTTGTTATTGTGAGTTTTCCCGTGTTTATAATTAATAGCATTTTTGCCAAATGCTTCACCGTTTAATATCTTACACATTGTGCATGGACATTCTGGAAGGTGATTTTTCATATTATTTGATAAATTTTTCTAACAATTGATTTCTTTTTTGTACCATTTCATCTAAAGTCCCTTCCTTCGGTAAATGTTCCTCGAGAAGTTTTCTAATTAAATGAATTGTTTTGTCTGTAAAATCGTATCTCTTAATCATATTATGCTCCATTTTTCCAACCAATAGTATTTAATTTTTTGACATAATCTGAATCTTTTTTTAAAATATTAATTTCTACCCCAGTGTCCTGATGATTTATTTTATATTGAATATAATTATCTTCTTTTTCCACTATTAAACAAATGAAATCAATTTTCTTCTTACCGCTTTCTGCACCATTTAAATCCGTTAAAACTTCAATGTACTGATAAACTTTTTTAAAACCACCTAAACCTAAATAATCTCCTGTCGGAAGTAAATAGAATATTGTCCTTATTTTTTTTGATTTATCAATTTCCAACCATTTTGTATTTTGATAATCTCCACCAGTGAATCCTGAATTATCTTCAAATACAACATGAAATAAGTGCTTATCCATCTATTACTCCTTTCTTAGAAATATGTATAACGTGTCGTAAGTACAAAACTTTCAGCAGCAGGTATTGCATAATTAGCAGGTATTACTATTTTAATATTTGCATATAGGTCTTTTGCAACTGTTAATGCTCCAAGAGAAGCATTTAATAAAATAACATTACTTCCCCCAGCTACTTCTGAATATGTTCCTGGAACTATTACTGTAGTGCATGCAGCTTTAATAAAAGAATTTAATGCATTACTTACACCTAAAACGTTCTTTGCGTAAGTAAGATGTGTTGAATCATCCCATGCCTCGAGTTGAGGCTCTGTAGCTGTTGCACCGTCAAAACTAAAACAAAAAACATATCGGTCTGTAAGAGTTCCCATTCCTTTTACTAAATGCGTATTGTATGCACCACCAAACTGTACTAAAGTACTTAATAAACATTTAGAAACAGTTACTGCCAGTGCAGGGTCAATTATTTCAGCAGCAGCATTTAGTTCTGCTGCAATAGGTTGATGATTCATTAAATCTTTTACAACCAAATCTCCTTTTGTCCAAACAAGAGAATCGTTTGCTAAATCTAATTCCCTGTAATTTGCGGGTGTTGTTACGTAAAGTACCGCAGGATTAACATAGTTTACTAAAAATTTCATAACTGTAGCCATTTAATTCCTCCTTATTAAGATTTTAATTATTTTCTTAAAATATTTCATCCATTTATCTCTGTTATAATTTACCTTAACATTACATGAACAACATAAATTTATTAAATTATCTTTAGAACAATGTTTCTTATTATAGTCAATGTGGTGAACATACTTTCCAGGTTTAAAACATAATTGACAGATGTAATTGTCTCGAATACGAATAAATTCTTTCAGTATACCGTTAAATCTGTATGGATACCCCTCTCTGGTTATACCACCGTGCCAATTCCAATGATTTTTTCCTTTCATAATTCCAGTATCTATAATTAATTCTGAGACGTATTTATTATGGCATTTTAAGCATCTTTGTGCATCGCCACGACTTAATTCTTTACCACATACGATACACGAAGATTTTTCTAAACTTTTTCCATTTTTATAACCTGGATGGTTCTTCGGATTATTGAACAGTTCTTTCATAGCACAAGAACGACAACACACTGCTTCTGCACTTATCTTTTTATGGCAGGTGATACAATAATTAACAGTTGAATATTTTCCGTCTTTCCAGTTAGGAGTGTTCTTTTTATCAACATAACGATTTCTTCTTTCACATGAATTACAAAAAGTAGCATTATCTGAAATCGGTTTCTCACAAATACAATGATTATTTTTTGAATAATTATAATCTTTCATATTAATATGCTACCACAAGGAACCGGACTGAATAGGGTTGTTCCCACGTTCTCAACGATTCTTCAAACTCAATTTCATCTATTCTTCTTACTGTATAACTCCAATCTGGAACATAAGATGCTCCAACTAAATGTTCCATCGTCAATGTAGCCTGGCTTGTAGTAACCATACTTCTCATCGTTGCCATTAAACTTGTTAAATCCGCATAACCATCATTATCGATTAATCTACCTCTAATTATTAATTGCTGACTCTTTTTACCCCCTGGAATTACTATTGAACCATTTCCCCGGGTTCCTTCAATTACGGTAGCTTTCATACCTTCTATCGGGTCGCTAACAGAAAATACATGAGGAAATATATATTCTGACCCTGTAATTCCATTGTTTAAAACTAATTGTACTGTATAGTTAGGCATATCTTATCTCCTTAAAGGGCTTTATTTTTTCTTGCTTCTATTCCAAATGCTTTTTGAAAATTAGGATTTGTTAATATTTTATTCATTATTTCTTCATTTAATTTTTTTATAGTTTCTTCATAAGCCTTACCAGCTTCAACTGCTAAATTAATATTAATCGTATCTGCTCCTTTAGAATTAATTGTAGTCATTCCAGGAACTTGACTACCAGCACCCATTTTACCAACTGCAGCCCATGGAGAACCACCCATATTCCATCCAGGATACTGGTCTTGAATGCTCATTGGCTGACCTTGACCAAATCTAGTACCTACGCTTATTCCATTTTCTCTTGCAATCGTTCCTGCCATTGCATTTCGTGTAGTTTCTTCTAATTTAGATTGCATACTTAACATTAATTTTCTATCATTTCCTGAATTATTGTTAAATGCAGTTATCTGAGATTCAGATGACATTTGCGTTAATTCTATTTCTCTGCGAAGGTCTTTTCTATCTCCCGGTTTAGCAGATGCATATTTCATTAATAAAGATTCTAATTCTTTTGATTGTTCTTTTCCTAACATTACCGCATCATTATCTACTTTAACTTGGTCTTCTTTAGCTTTAGTTACTGCTTGTTCTTTTCCGACCTGTAGTTTTAATAATTCTATTAATTCCTTTTTTTGTTCTAAAGTTCTTCCGTCTTTTGTTATTTCAATTTCTCCAGTCAGCATTATCATTTCTTGTGCTGTCATCTGACCTTTTAATGCTTCCAGAATTTTGGATTCATATTCATATGTTTTTTCTGCTGCTGTTGCTCTTCCTTCTTCACCTTTTATTCCTTCGGTTACTCCTGCGGTTGATATTGCACCTAACGTTCTCCATGTAGCGTTTAAAACACCTCCTAAACTCTGAGCATAAAGAGCACTATCTTCCATAATTTTATTTGCATTTTTCAATGCTTCTGCAAAATTATTTCCACCCATAATTCCTGTAATAAATGCATCTCCAGCTTGTTTCTTTAAATTTAAAAATAACTGTCCTTGAAAATCTACACCTTCAGTTACCTGTTTTATCTGTTCAGCATATAATGCAATTGACCTATCATTTACTAATGGAGTATTCATATTTTTTTGTAATGTTTCTATGTCTTTAGCCATTGCTGCTATTTGACCACCTCTAACTCCACCAAACACATCTTTAATAACTTTACCTACACTTCCTTGTTCTCCTGTTTTCATTGCAGCACCCAATTTTTCCATGACAGACATAAAAACTGTCATCGTGGGGGTATTTTTAGAAAAACTTAATCCCATCTGATTCGATACTTCTGATAGGTTTGTTATGATTTTTGTTAAACCAGTTTTTAATGCCATTCCTGAAGTAATACCCGCAGCAGCCATAGCTGAGTTTAATTTAATAAAATCTTCTATAGATATATTTGCAGTAGCCATTATTGGAATACCAGCCAAAAGATTTGCATTTAATTTTTCAATTCCGCCAGGAGTTTTAGATTGAGCTTCATAGAGCATTACCTGTAAATCTTTAAATCTTTGAGTTTCAGTAGCTGCTTGATTTAATGTTTCACCATTTGACTTATATAACATTCCTAATGTTTCTGCTATTTTTGCAGCATCTCCACCGGTAGCAATAGATAATCTTTGAGCTGCTTCTGATGCAGTCCAAGCAGTATTACTATCGCCTAATACTCGCACCATTTCTGCAAAAACATTGGCTATTGCACCTTCTGATTTACCAGTTTCTGATGATAAAATATGAAATTGTTCTATTAATCTCGGCATAGTTGTTGAACTAGAACTACCTAATTCTTGCATCGCTGCATTAACATTGTGCATAGAATGTTCAGTTTCTAGATAATACTGTATACCTTCCTGAACAAAATAAGTTACCTGTTGAATTGCTGCTCTCATTGCCATCCATACTGGGGCAACAATTAAGGCTCTGGACATCGCTTTTCCAAAGTCTGCCATTCCTTTTGATGCTTTTACTGTTTCTTCACCAGTACCCGCCATTGCCTTTCTAATAACTGCACTGGTAGCATTTTTTAAATCAGGTATATTAGATATATCTTTTTTAATTGACTCTATTTGCTGTTTTGCAGCAGCAGTTCCTTCCATTACTAATTTTATTTTTGCTAAAAATTCCGCAGATTGAGCCATTTTATTTGTCTCCTAAATTCTTTTTTGGAAATATTATTTTATTAGATGTAACTAAATGTACATCATTTTGTTCTAATTTATTATCTTTTTTAATTCCTTTATTTCTCCATAATAGATAAGAATCTTCGAATAATTCATTATCATTCACATGGGGAGAAATTTTATCAACGCTAATTGCTTGATTTATAGATGAATACATGTATAAATAATTAATAAATATCTGCTGCAATTGACTGAGGTCTCTACTGTTCTCAAACAACGTAACCCCATTCAATTCCTTGCATGCAAAGAAGAGATTTTGATATTTATTTTGTTTAGCTAAAATCCGTAGTGAAGAATATGTGTTCATATTAAATATATTGTAATAACATTGTGCGGGTTCCCGCTAGATTAATTAGTTGTTCGTCTTCTGTGTTTTGAAAATCTTCGAAACTTTTGAATACTCTTTCCCATTTCTCTTCATTTAAGGTTTCTAATGTTAAATATGTGATAAATTGTGCCTCATAATTTTCCATTTGGCACTCTAATGATGTGCTTAAATAATTTATTTTTTGTATCATTACTAATTGTTTAGTTTGGAGCAATAATTGAATTTTTTCTTCATAATTTTTCAGTATCGATACTGCTTCACTTTTTTCAATTGCTTCTCCTAGCGAAAGTTTTAAACTTAAAATTTCTGCATCTATTTGTCTAATTTTATCTGTTAATTCTGAAATATTTATTCCTCTGTCAGCATAAATTTTTATCAAATCCTTTTCCATTAAAATATCAGTATTCTTAATTAATTGTCCGAATTTTGATAATTTTAGAAGATATAATTCCTCTTTTTCTTTTAATTTTAGCAGTCTTACTCTATATACCTTTTCTTTGTAATCAAATTCAATTTTATTATCGACTATCATAGATTCGACTTTAGATAATTCCTTGTCTTCATTAAATTTGTCTAACATCTCTCTAGCAGCGTCCATACTTGATTTTTCCATATTAATTACTCCTTCCTTACGTTAGTTAGTTGTATCGCTTCTTTTCCAACCGTCCTTACTGTATCACGAATTGTTCTTAATGATTCGTATATTAGATTCTTTAATTGTGCTTTAACATTTTCTAATTCTTCTTTGTTTAAAATAATTTCTTTACCTTCTTTAATTTTAATATCTATTGGAATTTCTATTCTTTTGAGGCATGTGCCTACTAATTTACGAGCCTCTTGGTCAATAATTTGATTAAGTGTCTCTTCTGTTAATTTTAAACGATTATCCATTTTTATACTCCTAAAAGCAAAAAGGCAGAGAAATGGCTCCTCTGCCCTGCGTGTATAATGTTATTAAATTTAGTTATAACTAAATTACCGTACATTAATGATTGCTCCTTACTTTTGATACTATTTTGTGGGAGGAGCTCAGGAATAAAACCTGAGACTCCTCTTTTATCAACCTTTCGGCTTTATCAATTATGCAAAAACTAACTCAGTAACGTCGTCAGAAATCTTTAAGTTATCTGATTCCAATGAACATGTTCTGTTACCATAAGATTCCACGTCCTGTTTCGTACCTATTGCAGTCGGGGAAAGTCCAGTAATTAGATAACCAATCTTGAAGTTAGTGTGAGCTTTTTCACCATAAATTAACACCTGCATCTGAATATTTTCCGCAAAATCAGCAGGATTAATTACTGGATAAGTGTTATCACTAGCCAAAATATCTTCAAGTGTAAAAGTTTCCGAAAATCTATCCAATGCTACAGTAACCGTTTTTTTATTAACTCCACGTTGTACGATAGCATTATTACCAATTTCTCTATAATCTGCTCTATCAAATGCAACATCAATACCAACAGATTGCAAACGATAGATTCTTGTAGAAGTACCAACTTTCAATCTGATTTCAGCATATTCTGCTAATAACAAATCAGGGTCATCTTCATTATCAGTCCAAGTAGTTGTATAAGCAGTTGCAGAAACATAATAAACTTTAATTACGTCTCCATTTACTCCACCTGTAACTGTTAATGTGTTTGTACCGCTAACAAAAGTCCAATCAGTAGTCTCAGCCAATTCGCTTACGACTCCAGAACGAACTCTTAACACTCTGAAGATATAATCTCCAGATGCAATTTCTACAGCAGCAGGACTTAACACTATTGCAGTAGATGCTCCAACAGCAGTCGCTTTCTGATAGGCAAAATATTTTCCGTCAATCATCTTGTAATCTTCGCCAACTAAATCAAAACTTCTTTCAATTGTTGCAGCAGGGTCCCCTATATTAATGGAAAAACCATTAACTCTTAATCCAGGAAACCAAATAGAACCTCTGAAAGTAGCATTGTCATCAGTTAAAAAGGCAGCGATGTCTGTCTGTGTCTCAACTAAATCATCTAAATCAACTGAATTGTCTAATCCACCTGATGCTGGATTTTCTTTATTTGCTAACGCATAAAAGAAATCCATCGAGCCATATTCAAATTGTTTAGCAGAATATTTGAATGATGGCGTAGATTTTTTATATCCTAAACGACCAACTCTACCAATTTCGTATACCTTTTCTCTGTTCAGAGTTAAATCACCAGAAATATTTTGTAATCTGTCGATTTGTTCTGGCGTTCTATCATTATTCCACGCAAACGCCCGTGGTTTACACATTTTAGCGTGCAGCATCTTTGTATCCTCCTTGTTTTAAATAGGTTATGACTTTTTTAACTCTTCAATAGTTTCAGTCTTTGGTAATTTCTCTTCTTCGTTAAGAAGAAACCAACTGATATAGTCATGAACCCTGTTAATCCTTACTAAATATTTATAAGATTCTTGGTGCAATTTATTGTGTATCTTTCTATCTTTTAAATACATCAGATTGCTAAAGATATCATTTTCTCGATTGCAATCAGAATGATGCACCACCTTACTGTCGATATTATCTTTTACATCGACTATTTTGTATTTCTTGAAAAATTCTTTTAAATAATTATTAACTTCACCTATAAGAACTAAATAATTATAACATTTCCAATGTAAACTTCTATGTCTTCCCTGCGTTAACTTTAAAAAATTTGTTTCCTCATTATTCTTTTTGTTTCCATCAATATGATGCTTAATTATGATATCTTTGTTACTCTTACCAGACCAATATCCTTTAAACCCAGTTAATCCTTTATTCCATGTGGTTTTGCCTAGTTTCGCAAACGACATCTTTTCTTTGGTTTCTTTATTAAAACAGCATTTCCTACACAATCCTCGCTTATATAATGCAGAAACTATACCTATAGGATTTTTGCATACTTTGCAATAATATTGTTTTAATGTTATTCCACCTTTATATAAATAATTCATATTACCTTTCTTTTAAAATTTACGCTCCGTGATTAGCTGCACATTTTCCTTCTATTTTTGAAATTCTTTCAGCATTAACGTCAAGTTTTTTATCAATTTCACCCAAACTTCCTTCAATTCTTTTTAATGCTTCTTCTTGGTGTTTGAGGTCATTAAATTTAACTATGCAAAATACTGCAACGTTCGCACCGGCTAAAAATAGACCACCAAAACTAGCTAACATCGTAAAGAGTTCATTCATTTTAAATTCTCCTTAATTGGCTACGATACATTCAAATACAAATACTTGTCTATACTTATCTTCTGCTTCCAAATTTTCGGTATTCTGTAGTTCTTTTCTATTTTCATTCCACCTAGTTATTACTATTCTTCCAGACAATGTCTTAACAGAAACAACACCACTTGCAATTGTATAATCGTAATAATTTACATCATCTTCTAATTCATCAAAAAGCCAATCGGATAAATCAAGTCTTTGTCCATCATTCTTCGCAACTATGCGAATTTTAACTGTAAAATATTTTAAATTTGTTTTTGAACCAATCTCTAATTTCTGGGGACGAATTTCTAATGCCTCTACACCTATAAATGGGGCTTTACCTTTGTAGTCTTGAGGAAAACCTTTTAATACATATATACCGGTCCAACCATCTGTTGCTAGGTTTGCTGTAATCATGTCGATTAATGATGCCTCAATATTTCTAGATATACGGTAAGCCATGTTATCTCCTATTTACTTGCGTTTGATGCTCCACTTACAAATTTTGCCCCTAATTTTTCCATTTCAACTCGAAGTTCTTTATCAAGATTTCTTATTGACCTTCCTACATAATCTATTCCGGTAATAGTGTGTAAACTTCCAGCTTTAAATGTTACGAATCCGACTCCTGGGTCTCCAAAATAATCAGTAGGTACAACGTGTGTTTCTACGGTTTTGTATGTTCCTCCATCATTAATTAATTCCCAATGAGGTGCCAGTAAATTTAACCTAGTAATATTTCCAATGCCCATCTCGACACCTGCAGTCGTATTTATTGGTTCTACCGCTATATTGTTTACTAATGCATCATCCGGTCTTTTAGGATTATGTCTTTCATTATTTATAATATTTTTCATGTCATCAGCGGTTTTGTAAGCTAAATCGTATACCGCTGCTTGTGCTTCAAAAAATAATTTATCATCATCAATGTACCGAATCAGATTACGTAACTGTTGGTGTCCTTTTCTAAAGTCAATTTCAATTTTAAACCCCATTTTTTAATCCGAGTATTGCTACTAAATGGTCATCTCTATTTAAAATCATAAAATTTTTAGAATCATCTTTCCAGCAAGAATAAAGATTATCGCCAATCTTAATTTTATCTGCTACTTTTAATAATCCGGCATATTTTGTATCGCACAGAATTTGAACACTACCACCTGGAACCTGTCCAGTATATTTCCATCTAAGAGAACTAAAAGAAATTTCTGTTACATACGCTTTTATGGTTAGCGGATTTAAAAATCCTTTAGTCGTAGTTTTTTCATAGGGGTCATTAACTACTTCAGTAGCTGGATAAATAAGTATTTTAGTTAATTTTCCCTCATCTTCTAAAATTTTTAATACATTAACTCTTTTATCCATTTTAATAATCCTCGTCTATGTCTTCTGGTGTAATTTCTTCATCCATCTCAGCGTAGTCCAATATACCATATGTTTTTGCAAACTGTCTAACTGCCTGACGAATTTTTTCTGAATTACTCTGCTTATCATTAAAATTAATTGTTATTTCAGGTGTTTTATAAGATGAAATAGAACCTTTAATTCTTACTGAAGCAATAAATGCTATTAAATATTCCTCATCTTCTGTTGGTGTAGGATAAATCGTATTATCGCTTTTTGAAACAAAAGTTTTATATTTTTCTATAGCTAAATCACCTAATGCTGCACGTATGTACCCACGTAGTTCTGCATCACTATATTTAGCATATGCGTTATACACAAATTCAAGCACATCTCCTGCGGTTAAAGTACCAGTTACGGTTACTTTTCCAGTAGTAGATGCATATGTGTAATTAGCTGCAGCCCATAGTGTTCCATTTTTATAGCATACTAAAGATGTAGAATCAATATTAGATTCTGAGAGCGTAAATACTTTAGAAGTAATATACTCATACGAATCCGTGGTATATTTATAATTGTCTTCTATTGCATCCCTTAATTTGATAATAATATTTGTCATCGTGCGTCTCCTTTAATAAAGTCTGGTTGATTCGTCTTCCATCAATAAATCCTTCGGAAGCATTTTATGTAAAATTTTAATTCCTTTTCTAAACAATAAAACTTCTTGCCCACGGTCTCCCGTTTCCACAAAACCGAAATAGCGAATGTATTTTGCTAATGAATTTTCCTTTTTTAATTTCACATAAAGGTCTTGTTCGGAAAAATTCATCATAATATATTTTATAATCGATGATTCCGCATGTCTATTTTCAGATAAAATTTTTATATATGTGCGGAATCCGTGCTCACGAAAAATTATAAATAATCCTTTAATGCCTTTATCATAAACTGAATAAATTTCTTGATGGTCTAATAATTTATTAATTAATTTAAAATCAGTTAAAAAATATCTTTGATTATTTTTCGTAATATAAAAATCTTCGAAACGGTCTTTCGTTTTCGAAACAAATTCGAACACGTCCATTGTGTTTCTTTTAGTTAATCTTTCAATCACTTTTTAGTCCTTTCTATTGATAAAATTTATGGGAGGGGACGTTGCGTCCCCTCTTTTATCAATTACTTAATTAGTATTAAGCAATCAAGTCGTCGCTCCAGCTAATTGCTCTGAAGTTAAGATTTACTTCGATAATTCCTTCGTAGCCAAAAACGCCATAGCCAATAGTATTTTTACCATTAGCATTAATAACTGTAGGTGTTTTTACTACCTGAATTAAACGAACAGCACCTTCTGCTGCACCGCTATTCTCAGCTACTTCTTTTTCAAACTTTGCCCGAACTACTGATATAGGTTTACCAGCAGTAAGAGAAGAATCTCTTCCCACTAAGATAGCCTTACCAGCAGCTAAAGTAGGAGTAGAAGCACCAGCTAAACCAGAATTACCTATAATTTTAACTATTTTCTTAATACCTAATTTTGCAATTTCTTCAAGAATATTCATCTTATAATTGAAGGTTGCAACATTGTCTTTGTCATACTTCTCAATCTCGTCCATAACATCAGAAGCGACTAAGAGAATATAATCCGTAGCATAATCAGATACTTTCTGTTTCATCTTTATGATTACATCCAGTAAATCCTCACCTGTAACTTTATTTACTTCCTGAGAAGCCACAAAACAAAGATTTAAAGCTCTACGAACTTCTTCATTATCCATTGACCTGATAATGCCATTTTTTCTTGCAGCTAAGGCACTACTGTCTTTGGAATTTAACAACTCATGAATCAAAACATAATCTAATTTAGACTGTAAATCTTCAAAGGTAAGAGCAGAAACACCCCTTAAAGGAACTTTTACAGGTGCTAAATCGCCATCAGCATTAGCAGCATAAATTACATCTACTCCTCTATCTTGAGCAGGTGAGGCAAAATAATGAATTGTCTCTCCCATTGGAGCTTCAACATAATTTACAATTTCTTGCAACTCGAGCGGACATCTTAGGTTAGGGTCTATAGGCTCATTTAAAAGCGTATAGGCTAACTCTATTGGGTCTTGTCTTTCAGCCATTTTAACTCTCCTTTGGTGTGTATCACACCGTTGTGTTACGTTTTAAGCTAGGCTTATGCCTTTTGCTTATCTTTTTTTATTTTTTTCTGTAATTATTGAATCAATCTCTTTTGCACGTTTGCTAAGTGCATCTTCACCAGTGGTATTTACTTCACCAACTGTAAGGTCTGCTGGAGTGGTATCCTCTTCGCTCGCCTTGACAATCTCTTTTGGTTGCTTTGCAACCTCAAGTTCTTGTTTCAATTTTTCGATTTCTAATAACTGTGCTTCAACAATCTTTTGCAATTCTACTTTGGCTGAAGCAACCTGTTCGGTTACCTGCTCAAAAGAGAATGTCTCGACTGTTTTTATTTCTTCTACTATCGTGTTTAATACTTTACCACTTTCGTCCACATTAACTTCAGTGGTTTTCTTTACCGTAGTTACTACATCTAACGTTGGAGAAGTTTCAATTACTTTTACTTCTTCTTCTGTTTTTGTAATAACATTTGCTTCTTCCTTTACTACTTCCTCAACAACTTCGGGTTTGACTTCGGCTTCTACTTTGGTCTCTTCGGGTGTGGTCTTCTCAACCTCTTCTAGTTTGACTTCAGCTTCTACTTTGGTCTCTTCGACTTTGATTTCGGGAATAATTTCTTCGGCTTTAAATAATTTTAATTCTTTTTGTTCTAATAATTTACGTTCTTCTTGTAATTTTTTTAATTCAACTGGGTCTGTAGTTTGTTTAATTAGAATATCCAATTTTTCCATTTCGTCTGATAATTTTTTGTATTCTGGAGTTTGTTTAACATCAGGCGATGTAGGAATTCGAGATTTTCCAGCTACACAATCAGCACATAGACCACTCTGATTATCTGCATGAATAGGAGCAGAACATGTTTTACACAAACGACTTGCTTCTACAACTTCTTCAACTGCAGCATATTTCTTGAGCAATTCTGTCATATTTAACTCCTTGGCTTTCTTCAATATTTTGGCTAATGTAGATGCCTTCTCTTCGGGTGATAATCCCTTTGCCTGTGGCAATCTCGCAAGAGCATTTCTTACATGTGCCTCATCATTGATAGGAAATCTACGAATCTTGTTTCCTTTTGCATCTGTCTGTATTAACGCAAAATCACTATCAGGTAATGCATTACGTTGTTCAGTAGTTAATTTCTTTGCTTCATCAATCTCGCCACCGTCATAATCGGCATCCAAGATTTCTTCAGTCTTAACTTCGGCTTTAATTTCTTCCACGATTAATACCTCCTTTTTAGTATCGCAAGTACAAGTCTTACAGTTATTGCATTTCGGCTCTTCGACAGCCAATTGTGCATAAACTAAATCTTCTGTAAAAGATTTATCTTCTATTTTTTTAGAATCTATTGCTTCACATTTACCAATCATTTTAAAAATTAATGCCTTTGGACATGCAGGAGGATTTACTAATAATACACCAGTACCATGAAAAATTATTGGATTGATTTCTACATTTCCATCAGACAATACTGAAACTACTGAATTTCCTGTAACTGGGTCTCTATTCCAAATTTCAAAACTTACTGCAGCTTCTTTAGATTTTATCTTGGCTTTTAAATCAGCAGTTTCATCAGGGAAAAGAGATTTAAAAATTACATTAATCGTTTCTATCTCATTTCCATTTATTTTAACCGCAAGAGTAAATCCACATATTCTTCCACTGCCATCGTGTTCCCAATTACATTGTTTAGCTATTAATGTGGGTAATCCTTCTTCAACTGCTTTTCTCGGAAGAACTACACCGTTTAAATTTACACGGTCTATTTCGGCATATACTGTTTTCATTAACAATAAATCAGGAGAAGGAATAACAATTCCCATTTTTCCTGCTGCATCAATTAAATCCTGATTTACTTCATCATCTGCTAAAAATACAGTTTCTGACCTTTTAGCAATTTCCAGCAATACGCTTGAAATTAATTCTTTATTATTCATTATAATACCCCCAATTTTATTAACTTCTCTTTTTGTAAAATTACAATTTCTTCTCTGGAATATAATTTCTTAAACAAATTAAATTTATTTTTTGCATCAGGTCTCCAGTATCCTTTGATTTCAATATAAGTGGCGTATATTGGAACGTAAAAATCGGGTGTATATGTTGTCTTTCCTAAATCAAAAGTTTTAGGTTCGTATAACCATTTAATATTATGATTATCCAACCACTTAGCAAACTTAACTTCCCATGTGCTACGCATCCAAATATTTTTATAGTAAGAACCTTTTCCATGTGATATTTTACCGAACATAGGATTGTTTTTACCTTTAACATCAGCATGATTTAAACTTATTTTTTCTTTATGACTTGTTGTTAATTTCTTTCCGAAAAAATTGTTTAATTTTCCTTGTTTTGCACATTTATGACACCGTTCATCACCACGATAATATGCAGAATCATTTAACTGTTTATCACAGTCTACGCAATGTTTAACTCTTGATTCTAAACCACCCTTAAAATTAGTTTGAAACAATATGCCTTCAGCATGCTTTCTCTTTGCTTCGCACGACCTACATCTTATGGATGTTTCATGTATTTGTTTTCCGCAAGAGCAATTTCTCATTATTCCTTAACCCATTTATCTTCGACTTTTTTATAGTTGTTTTCTTTTAACCATTTATTTGCTGCTGACCAAGCAATTCTAAATGCTGTTGCTTCGTCCCCTGGATTATCATTTAAAACCTGATTAAATGTTGATTGCCATATATGCTGTGCATGTTTCGGCATCTTCTTTACTGCCTTCGGCAATGATTCTAAATCATTGTAAGGTGCTTCTTCTAATGTTTCTAAATTCGGGTCAATAGGCTCATCTAAAACTAATTCCCCTTTTTTTATTGGTTTCTTAACCATATTTGGAGGAAATTTTGTTTTCTCATTCTGTTTCTGTACCTGTTTCGGAGTAACTATTGGTTTTTGTTGTACTGGTGGTAATTTCACATTAACATCTGGGTCCTTTTCAGTATTTTGAATCAAATGAGGATAACAAATATCACGCAATCCATCATTCCATTCTTTCTGTAATCTCTGGAGTTCTTTATCTGGGTCAACGCCTAGAACTTCTTGATAAGTCTTAATAGACACAACTCCATACACAAAACCAGACCGAATAGAATCTATAATTGTTTCGACATTAATTTTAAGAGGTGAATTAGTTATTTTTAATTCATTATTTTCGCTAAATAATTTTTTGTGTTCTCCTTTATTTTTAGCGATTATAATGTTGATTATTTCTAAAAGAACAGTCTTAAAACCATCTACGCCCGCATTTACTTCGGCAATAAAAGGTTTCGGATTAAGCACTGATTCTTTTCTGGTACTAGAAACACCCTGTAATACATCTATAAATCCTAAACCACACAATAACGCACGGTATCCTTGTCTGTATAATTCCTCGCTCAAAATATTCTTGAGGTCGGGAATTAAATGTTCATATTTCTGGTCAAAAGGTATTGCGTTTACTGGTGTTGCATTTGTTTCTGCTTTATATGTCTCTAATGCTGTTTTAAAATTATCTACTAAGGTAGTTAAATCGCTATCTTTATAATCTACTTTACCATCAATAAACATTTTTTCAGTGCCTTTATTGATTATGAATAAGTAGGGTAAAATCTTAGTAATAACTTCGTCTGATTTATCCTGAATAGCTTGAATACCTAAATAATTCTTGAGAACACCATTGCGAACGAGATACGGTGTCGGATATTTATCGAACCATCGACCATATGGTTTATTAACTACAATTTCCTCATCTTTATTTTTAGGAACTTCATTTTTATATTCTGAATCTAAGAAAAATTTATCAGAACCTAATTTAAAATTCTTTTCGTCTCTTTTAACATAAACTGACGAGCCATTAACAAACCACAGCACTGTAGGAACGGAAATAGTTGCACCGTCTACGGTGATGTTTTTCCATGAACTAACTCTCAGAAGACATAAAGAAGAACCTTGCCACCTCTCCTTGTAGTACTCCTTAGTTAACTCATGTATACCCGTCGGGACACCATTAACCATTAAATTTATCTTCGATAACCATAAATTTAACAGTTTCTCAATCGTTTCATTGGAAGACTCAATAGAGTATACCGTTTCTGATGCGGAATTAATAGCATAATCAGTTACAGTAGTAATAGTTCCTGTAACATCATTACTGAGCATATTCTTAACAGAATTGCACTGTTCATGATATGTTTTTGGTATGGAAATTCCTCCTGTAGCGAAAAGATATTCGAGGAACGCATTAAACAAACCTCCACCGAGAGCATCTGACATTTTTGGTCTCCTATTCTTTATTGTAAAATTTTATCGTGTTTTATTAAATTATCAATAGCCCATAAGGGCTGTAAATTTTTATAATTAAAGCATTTATACTGTTCTAATACTTTACTCATATTGAAACTAGCACACGGAATTATGTGGTCAATGTGCCACGTTCCATAATTTTCCCAGGTCATACCAGTAATAAATTTCCGCTCTAAATAATCTTTCAAAAATTCAATACTACATCCTAACAGAATGAATGTGTTATCAGATTTAGAATTATTCCTTAGTGCCTGGCGTAATCTACTCCTTAAATTGTCTGTTATCCTAAAATTTATATCTGTTTTACTTTTATTTTTACGATAAACGTTTATTTTATCACGATTAATCTCAGAATATTTTTTCTTATATTCCCTTCTTTCTTCTGTGTGAAGTTTATTCCATTGTTTTACGTTCTCTATCCGTTCTTCTTTATGTTCTTGATAATATTCACGGTCGTATATTGCCTTCTCAGTTTTATGTGAAGAAGAATATAATTGTTTCTTCTTTAGTATTTCTTTTCGATGTAGTTTGGTGTATTTCTCATCATACTGTTTCTGATATTCTTTATGACATCTATCACACCAAGAAGTTATTCCGCTTTTGTTGCGACTGTCTCTATGAAATTCATTTAGATTTTTTAATGTTTTGCATCTAGTACAAATTTTAGTTTTCATATTATTTGGACCCGAAGGAACCTCCACCGAGCTTTCTCCGTTGAATCGGATTAATTAATTTAAATTCAGTATTCCAATCGCAAACCGCAGCTACTTGAAACGCCTGGAAAAGGTGATTCTGGGTCTTGTTTCCGTATACCGTTCTCTGACCAGATTGCATTACTACGACTCCCGAAATTTGAGAATCTAACTTGAGGTCATATAAGCAACGAATTTTATTATTATAAAAAATATGTTTCAATCTTTGAATCGACCAATCTACTACATATGTTTCTAAATGTTCTGATGTCGCATTACCTTTTTCATCGAGTTTATAACCAATACTTATTTTCTCATTGAAAGAAACTCCAAAAATATGTTCTTCTACCTTATTGTAGTCTCTTGCGAGATTGCAGAATAATGCTTTTCCGCCACCACTGGTAATATCGAGTCCGACTACATTCGCTTTTAGTGTTTCAATTAAATAACGAAATATTACTTCATTCTCATCAGGAGCAATCTTAAAAGTAGTAATATTATAGATGTATTTATATACATCTTTTATTTTAGAAAGAACTATTATTTCCGAGGGACATCCTCCCTCCCCAATATCGGCATGAATATGAATTGATTCTGCATTGTTGGGTCGGTCAACAATAACTATATCTTTAAATCTAAAAAAGTTATTTGTGTTTATTTCAAAAGTTTTGATAGGTAATGGTGTGCCTTGAGCATCCCTAATGTATGTGTCTCTTATTTTCTCAATTATAAATACTGACTCACCATTTTCTATAACCTGTCCGTCGATTTGTACTTGATAACCCGAAGACGATTTTCCGCCAAATTCTCTAATTGCTGCATCTTCTTTTTCGGTATCCCACGTATGATTCACATACGATGGAAAATTTATTAATTTATTTTCATTCTTAAGATTGTAAAATATTTTTCCCATCGGGGATTCTTTTGCGAATGTTGTCATCCCCGTATAATGATTTATAATTCCCATTTCCGATTGTGCCATAAGACGCTCATGGGCGATTTGGTTTGTTTGATACGACGCCTCCTCAATCCACGATTTCTCGTCGTGGCGTCCGTGATAATTTCCGCCAGGATTTTTTCCAGCTACATTTTCATTGACGGACTCAAGTATTGTTCCCGACGGTGTTTTCGCTTGATACGGATTTCTTATTACTCGAATATTAAGTAATTTTAATATTGGATGAAATTCCAGAGGAACAAATACTTGTTCACAAACTTTTTTAATCTTCTCAGCGTCTGCACTTGATACTGAACCTTTATGAAACGTATTATGAAACAATGCTAATACGACATCGACTATCAAGCCAATCAGGGATTTTCCTGTGAGCCTTCCACCGAGAATATAAGTTTCTGACATTCCTTTTTTTAAATTAAAGAATTCTTTTTCTGTATAAGTTCCATTGTCAAAGAGCAATTGGTCATAAGATAAATAATTATACTGATATTTTCTTACTTGACTAAATTTATCTTCATCAAATTCGGATAAACTTCCTAAATTACTGAAAAGTATCTCAGTAGATGCTACCGGATTTCTCAAAAGTTCGAAGATAATTAAATCTTCTTCCGAAATCTTCTCTATCAACTTATTTCTCGCTTTCTTTAGATTTATCTTTCAAATAAATTTTTTCGTAGATTTTATCAACATATAAAATATTCACGCCCAACACATCTGCAGCTTCTTGACGAGTAATCTTATTCTCTGCTACCATTTCCATTAATTTTTTATTATACAAATCAGTACCTCTAAACCATTCACATGTTTCGGCAGTTAAATTTTCAGTTTTCAATAATAGATAGAATATTTTAGAGCAATAAGGACACTTTACTACATTGCAGCCCTTATGCGTTTCGTAATAATTTAATGCTTTTCTTTTTAACTTATCCCACTCAGCTAACCATGTTGCCGATTGCCTGTCCTTCTGAGATAATCCTAATTCTATTTTTAGTTCAGTAATTCTTTTAACTACTTTATCAAGTTGCTCTACAATCTCTAAATCCTGAGCCGGGTTCGCAGCAGAATATTGAATCTTTAATAAATGTTTAAATCTTTCTGCAATTAATTCCTGGCACACCAATTGCTGCAAAGTTAATTTATCTGATTCTGTCTCAATACTTCCCTGAGACATATATTTCTTTAATAATTCTTTTACAAATGCTTCTTCTTCGGGAGTAGCTGCAAAAGTATTTTCAACTATTTCTTTCTTCTGCAATTCCTCTTCTGCAATTACATCCATTTCCTCATCTGATTTACCCGAATACTGAGGTAAATTTTTTAATTTTTTTATTATTTGCGCCTTATTCATATTATTACCTTTCTATATTATATTTAAGTTTTTCTTTTTAAATTATAATTTATGTTATTCCGAAAACGTCAATCGCTTGTTCTATTTTAAAATTATCCAAATAAAATGTATTCGCTTGGTCAGCATTAACAATCGTAATCCTAATAGCTGTTATAGCATTTTTATTAGCATCTGCTACATTGGAAATATCCCAATTTACCTTTTGGAAAGTATCTGCTGTAATTATATTCGGAGTAATTTCAGTAGTTGCTCCTGCGTCTACAAGACCGATTTTAATATTACTTCCAGTTCTATTTGACCGAATATCAAAACTAATATTTTTTACTCCTGATAAATCTCCTAGTGTGGCTGTGCGAGTCAAAGTCTTATTTAAACTATCCGTTATCGCTGCTATTCCTTTTAATGAATTTGTGCCTTGAGTTTTGATTGTGGCTTCGGAGGAGGATTGGAGAGATGACAAATAGCGAATAATGACAATACCAGAACCCCCTGCTCCAAAATCACCACCTCCACCTGCACCAGTATCGTCTGCACCTGCTGTAGAAACCGCAGTTCCACCTGTATTTGGTGCATCTGCACCACCAGTTCCGTTGCCAGAACCACCACCAGCATAATATTTAGTTGAACCATCATAAATTGTAGAAGCAAATCCTGCACCACCTGCACCGCCTTTATTTTCATTAACACCAGCATTACCGCCTAGGGCTCCTGTGCCACCACCTCCACCAGCAGCTGTTGGATTTCCATCCCCTCCTTTATAACCTTGGGCTGAACCAGCTCCGCCTAATCGTGTTCCTCCCCCGTCTCCTCCACCACCTCCACCACACCCACTAACATTTCCTGAGTTACCAACAGCTCCTCCACCACCTCCACCCAATGCTGTTTGGTCACTAAATACAGAATTATCACCATTAGAACCATTGTTATTTGAACCGTTAGTTATTCCACCACCGCCAACTGTTACAGTATATGCCTGTGCAGTAACAGCAAAAGAAGCATTATAAATTATACCTCCTCCGCCGCCGCCTCCTCCATAACCTGTTCCGCTGCCGCCACCACCTGCAACCACAAGAATACTAACATTTCCAGCTTTAAGTGGAGTAAACGCTTGTCCTGTCTGTCCTAATAAAAAGGTATGAACAGTATAAGCACCATCTTTAGTTATAGTTCCACCAGTTGCAGAGCCTATTGAATCACTAGACACATACGCCAATTGTGCTGCTGCGTCGTTTGCATATTCCATCCAATCCATTTCTAAAGATGCCATTATAATTTTCCTTTATTAGTAATTTTATTTGTTTTTTAAAAATATATTATAATTTACTTTTTAAATCTTAAACTATCGTGTAGTCAAACGTAACGATTACCTTTGTTACCGTTCCAGAAACACTTGTAGTATGCCAATATAAATAATCGCCAGCATCTATTCCCGGATTAGTTAAACTTCCATCATCATTAACATTGGTTCCAGCGGTTCCTACTATATCTGCATCTACTGCGACTGGATTTGCACCATTCGCATCGGCTTCATCAAGACCACCGGTAATAGAGGTACCGCCTATACATAAAACATGAATTGCTGTAATAGTAATTGCAACTGGACTTCTCCAAAGTGCACTATCTGCATCACTTGTAGGATTAGTAATAATAAATGACCTAGAATAAGATGTTGTTCCACTTGCACCAGTAGTACCAATTGCTCCGGTAGTTCCAACTGCACCTGTAGTACCTGTTATACCCGTAGTACCTTGCACACCTGTCGTACCAACTTCACCAGTAGTTCCAGTAATACCTGTGGTGCCATCTATACCCGTAGTACCGTCGATGCCAGTCGTACCGTCTACACCTTCAGCACCGGTTGTTCCATCTATACCATCAGCACCTGTCGTACCATCAGCACCTTCTGCTCCAGTTGTGCCTACAGCACCTGTAGTACCAATTTCTCCGGTAGTACCGTCAGCACCTACAGCACCCGTAGTACCCGTAATACCTGTAGTTCCTGTGGCACCAGTGGTACCTGTAATACCTTTTTCAACTAATAAATCGAAATGGTCTGTATCTATAGGTAATTCAGTTGTTGCTGCTAATTTACAAATATAACCACTTCCTAAATATTGAACACAATCATTTATTGCATATGGTCCTGGAGAAACCCAAGCACCTTTCCAGGTATATTGAGTACCTTCAGCACCTGTGGTTCCTACAGCACCTGTTGTACCTATTGCGCCGGTAGTACCTGTCGCCCCAATATTTACTGACCAATTACTTCCGTCAAATTTATAATAATTATTATCATTATTATTCCAAACTATCCAACCTTCGATGGCAGTTAAATATTCCCAAACTGGACCAGTTGCGTTGCTACAATAGCAAACTTTATTTATGTTAACACCATCAGAAAGTAAATATCTATCTCCTTTTGCTGGAGATAATCCGGCACGAGTAGCATCAGTAATAATATTAATTACTGGTTCTTGCCATGATGCTTCGTCTTTTACTACTACTTTTTTGGTAGACATTATATTTTCCTTTTAATTAATATTAAACTGAAAAATCGCTTCCTGCTTTAAAATAATCTACATAAGAAATTCTATTTATATTGGTTTGCCCTATTTGTGTAAAACTCGTAACGCCATTTGCGGGAGCTTCTCCAGTATATGAACAATCTGCTCCTGAAACTTTTAATATATTATTCTGATAAATATCTACTGTTTGCGTAATCCAATTAACATCAAAAGTCCATTGCTGCCAAACTCCTACACTAACTAAATCGGTTCCTATTTCATTATAACCATTCTTAAAAACAAATAAACCGTCAGTAGCAAAACATACTAATAAATGAGTTGTTCCGTTACTAGAAGAAAATGCAAATGAATCTCCGTCATTAAATGGTCTAGTTCCTAATGCTTCATGATATAAATTCATTGAAAATACCGTTCTATTTCCAAAAGTTCCTATATCTCTAACTCTTAGTGATGAACCAGCAGTATTATTGCCGCTATCTAATTTCATACATGATTTACTATCGAAAGTTACCTGCGTACTTACGCCATAAATGTTATCACCATCTGTCCAATCAGTAATATCTATCATATCCTCATCACATATATCACCATTGGATATATACGTCACTATATTTCTAAAAAACATTGGAAACGGACCACTTGTTCTGGACATTATATTTCCTTTTAATTATTATTTATAATTTTATTAATTAAATTTTTAAAAAATGTTTTCCAATAGCTTCGATTAAAATTTGTTTTAGAATGACAGTTGTTGCAAAGAGTTATTAAGTTCTCTTCTTTACAGTTCTTTTTAATATAATCTATATGATGAACAAAATTTCCTTTTTTATTGCAAATTGTACATTTATGATTATCTCTGTTACGTATAATATCTCTCAATTCATAAAATTTATTAGGATAATCGTTCTTTGCATATGGTATTCCAGTACCACCACGAACTAAACTCATTTTCTTTTTTGATTCTTTGGTAAACTTTTTACCAAATAATGAATGTAGTTCACCTTGCTTTGCACATTTCTTACAACGAGTACTTGTATAAAATATTTCTTTTTCGCAATCAGAACAATAATGTTTTATCGTGCTTCTTCCATCTATTCTTGCTATTTTATTTCCTTTCATAACACAAGAACGACATCTTTTAGCGTCTGGTCTACTTAATTCCTTTTTACAATCTATACAATAATTTTTCATAGGTTTTTTGGTGGGGGAAATAAAATTTCCCCCGCCTATTAATAATAAATATTAAATATACTCAATTTCTAGACAACGGTATTCTGCAACATAAGTCGAAGCAAGTAAATCCGCACCTGTTGTACCCTGTGCGCCTGTAGTACCGACAGCACCTGTAGTACCGATTGCACCTTCTGCACCCGTAGTTCCAACTGCACCCGTAGTTCCGTCAGCGCCTACAGCACCCGTAGTTCCGACTTCACCTGTAGTACCGTCAGCGCCTACAGCACCTGTAGTTCCAACTGCACCTGTAGTACCGTCAGCACCTACAGCACCTGTAGTTCCAACTGCACCTGTAGTACCGTCAGCACCTACAGCACCTGTAGTTCCAACTGCACCTGTAGTACCGTCAGCACCTACAGCACCTGTAGTTCCAACTGCACCTGTAGTACCGTCAGCACCTACAGCACCTGTGGTACCTGCGATACCTTGCTGCCCAATGTACTCAGTCCAAGAAGTAATGTATTTATAATATTTATCTGCATCTTCAACAAATATTAACCACCCGACGGTTGGAACTAAATACACTAAACTTCCGATAGTATCAGTAAAATAAGCAATTTTATATTGATTAGCACCAGCATCGCTAACAATGTATCTCGCTCCTTTTACTGTAGTACCACCAGCCATTGTTGCTAAATCCGCATGTGTTATAAAAGCTAACGCATTCGGTTGAAACGGAAACTCATCCATGACCGCAATTCTTTTAATTGCCATCTTAATTCTCCTTTTTGTTGATTTTTCTTTCTCATCAAATTTTCCTTACGGAAAAAAACAGATAATATCTTTTCTCTGTTTATTCAATCTCATAACATTTAAAATCTGGTGAATATACTAATTGTTTTTGAAAACCAGTATGCCCCGCATGAACATAATCTTTATTAGTTAATAAATTATGGTCTGTAGCTGCTGGACCTGTTGTTCCGATTGCACCTGTTGTACCGATAGGTCCAGGAATAGTAGACGCTGCACCGGTTGTACCAGTAGCACCAACAGTTCCTTGAATTCCCTCGTGCAATTTTACTCTAATTGCTTGGGCATCGACAAAATTTATTTTTATATTCTTATCAGCCATTTATGCTCCTATTAAAAAATTTATATTACGCAGTGCGAATAGTAACATCACTTAATATCGTTATCGTTCCAGAAACAATTGTTAAAACTGTTCCTGAAGCTGATTTAATCTGTATATCATAAACATAAGAACCAATTGCTATAGCTGTTTCTGTAGTAGATAATGAAATTGTTGTTTTTCCATTTGTTGCATCAACACCAGCAACGACTGTAATAGTCTTAGAAATTTTTGCTGCTGCATCGAGGTCAGAGATTCTCTCTTTGGCTGTTAGAAAGATAATATATCCGGTTATATCAAGTGCAACCCCATCGTCTGTAAAATAAAGGTCTCTTGCCCAAGAATCGCCCCTAGTAATTTCCCAATTAACTATCTGCATATTAAACTCCTTAATTAATTTTATTTATAATGATTATAATTTGTTTTATTTAAAAATATATTAAAATAGTTGCAAATAATGTGATTAAAAACCACGTGATAGTTTCGCTCCAAATAAGATTTCGATTGAATAATTTATACCCGCCTAAATTTCTCCAAGAAATTAATCCATTCGTTAAAATAATTCCTAAAGAACACGCAGAATAAATTATCCAATTATGTTTTATAATTGGTAATGAAATAAATGATAATGAAATTAATAAACCAATAGTCGCTCTGGTCATTATGTCAGCGACTAAATGATTTTGTTTAAATAATTTATAAAAAAATCTTCCAAGAAAACTTCCTGCGTCGCCTACTCCAGGAATTCCGTAACCAATACTCAGAGCACCGCTCATCGCCATTGCTGTAATTACAAAAACGCTTTGAGTATTTGAAAAAGCAAAACTTGTTAATAAAGCCGGAAGAACAAATCTTCGATATGATTTAGAACTCTTATCGGCTCCGCCTAACGCTCCGAGCAGACCACCTAATACTGGTAGAGTAAATAATCCGATTTTATTTATTACATTTTTAAAATTCATTCTAATTCCTTTCGTTAAAAATTGTTGTTCAGGTGTGCCTAATGTGGCACTAAGTTTTTGTTCCCGACATGACTACCGAGACTGAACTTTGGTGATGAGTATTTTAATTCTCATCTACATTTTGAAAACACGAATAGAGCGAAAAAATTTCTTCGCCCTAAGCATTAACATTAATATTTTTATTTCCGATAGATACATTTGGTAGGAGAAAATTAATTCTCCTATCTATCTTGCATCTTCAGTCGACCAATATTAATCTTATCACCTGAAGAATGACTTGTCAGTAAGGGAGCCCCGCTATCCGCAGTGCTCCCAACAATTGCCACCGACCTTTTTCGGCGAGTGGACTTTTATATCCGGCTATTGCCGGGATGATTTGAAAAACTCTTTCCGAGCCAGTCATGAATTATTTTTAAATAATCCACATTAAAACATTTTTGAGCGACCGGAAGTCAGAAAGAGAGGAATTAAATCGTTTGATTTAATCCGGGTTGAAAATTTTTGGGGTTTTCGTTTTAGCCAGCCGATTATGGGAGTCAAGACTCCGAACTTTGCCAGGTATCAGCCCCTGAAAAATTTATGTATTTATATTTTTAAGAACAATTTAATAAGGACCTGCTTCTTCTTCCGTGAAAAAATTCATTTTAATAATCTCCATTCATCATTGCGAAACCTTCAGCTAAGCGTCTTGAATAGTTACTTTCATGCATTTCAGTTGTTAAAAGATAACTAGGATTATCCGATTCTTGTGTTTCATGCGTATTTTCTCTTCCAACTGAACATTCTACGCACAAACAGCCTTGTTTACCATTTGACATCTTTCTTCCGCACTGAGGACATCCTACCATCATTCTTTTTCTCATTTACTTCACCTTTCTTGAGCACGAATTAAGATTAATCTTTATACCGGACAAGTACTAAGTATGCCTAATTTACCCTCAAAGTCAAGGGGCGACTAAAAAATAATTTTTGTCATAACTCATTGTAATCATTAATCTTACAACAACACCTAAAACTATTTTTAAAATAAACCATTTAATTCACTAAATCATTGCTATTACTATACTTATATAAATGACTATATACAGTATTCTGTATATAAAGCTAAAAACAGTATACTGTGAGCTCAATATGAAGCAATTTTGGGCAAAAACGCCCCGCACACTCACCAAAATAATTAAAATGATTATATCGCTTATTTTTCGAATCCCATCTCAACCTTATTAGTCTTTTGAATATAATAGTCAATAAGTTAAGACTATAAGATATCAATAACCAATAACTTAAGAAAACCTTTTGTTTTATTTAGATTTATATAAACCATAAATCTAAATAGGTTTCGCTCCTGCGGTCGCTCAACGTATTTTCAAGATTAATTATACTCCCTTCTTTAATTCGCCCATGAATGATTCTTCCCTTCCAAAACGAACCTCCGTACCTAATCTCCTCATATTGGTCGACTTACGTATCCCCGGGGGCTGGGGGAAGCTCGGCTTCGGCATTTCGAGAATGATGCTTGATATAAAACATAAAAAGTAGATTGTGGCAGATTGGGTATCTGCCTTCATCTACCTTGTAATAGTAGAAACTAGGTAGAAACTACGTAACTTATTGAAATCGTTAACTGTTATGTAAAAGGTAGAAATAGGGTAGAAACTCTAAGAGTGCTTAGATAAGATTGTGCTTTATCGTTGTGATAAAGACTATATCTACCTGAATCTACTAAGTTCTACCTCACTTCTACCTGACTTAGCAAGGTAGATACCGGGTAGATTGATAGTAGATGGTAGGTAGATTGACCTAAAATTAATGATAGCAATGACGTAGATGTAATACTGGAATAGTATTCAGTAGTATTTAATTAGTAATTAGACCCTATCTAGCATAAACTTTAATAATAGAATCGTTTAATGAAGAAATTCCGCTAATTCTTTAATAATCGTACCCGATATATAAGATTTTGAAGAAAAATATAGCATATCTCTAAAAATTTGGATAGATATATAAGTCTAATATAATAGACATGTGTTTAATATATTAGACACACTGTCCTGTATCTTGACACTCCTTTTTGCTAAAAATAACATGCCGGGGGCTGCCGAATAACATATTGCAGCACAACGACTTACAACACCGAAAAAACACCTAAAATTGATTGTTTTACCGGGAACTTGCTGGGAAGTTGACACGAAAGTTGTCAAAACTAAATATAACATTAATGATATCAACGATTTAAAACAAAAACAGGATAATTAATAATAATATCGGGGGGAGAATTGACCAATTATGGGGATGTATGATGGCGAATTAATGTAACATGATGGTGTGATTGAGGATATATTTTTTTAGATGGCGAAATAGACTTCTTCTGATTCGCTAACAGTCTACCGGCAAATTTTTTTAATCGGTTTATTTGCTAAAATTAACCTGCCGCCGTAAGTATAATAATTACAATACTTTATAACAATTAACTTAAAACGGTTTGTAATTTATTAATAACAATAAATAATAGTTAATAATTCCAGCATGGCGCGCTGGCGCTTCCGCAGCCGTTTAAATTTTATCTTATAACGTTATTATTATCAATAGATTATTAATAGAATTATTAATTCTTTTGTTTTAATTACCAGCGCCAAAGTTCGCGTTGTTAGTTCCAGCTATAAGATATTAATAATTTAAGTTAATTATTAGCTTAGTTAATTATCGTAAACGTTTGTTATTAATAACGTTACGAATTTATTAATAATTGTTAAAATAATTATTTTATAATTGACGTAAACCGTTGCTATTGTTTAAGATAAAATTTTTGCTTAGGGTCTTGATTTTTGACGTTTTGCGTGTTATACTTGGAACGTAACAAAGATAAAACAAACCAGCAGCAAAAACGGAGGGGAGAGCATGGAAGCATTAGCAGAATTAGAAGCGGTTTATAATAGAATCCAGCGCGGCGATCATAGCGCAGAATTTTATTATTATTTAATTAATAAATTCGACGAATTATTAACGGAGGTAGGGAGGGTTAAAACATGGTAAACAAAACGAACGCAGCAGTAAACGTTACAGACGCAGCAGTAAACGCAGCCGTCGCGAACGGCGCGACAAACGCGGCAGAATTAGCAGCAGTTTTAAAAATTAGCACGTCGAACGCATATTACCGCTTGCGCGTTTTAAAGCAGCGCCAGCCGCAGACGTTGCGAACGTCGCAGCCAGCAGCGCCAGCCGCAGACGTTGCGAACGTCGCAGCAGTAAACGCGGCGATCGATATAACCGCGTTAATTCCAAAAGTTGATTTAAACTATAAAACACGCGCAGCCGTCGACGACGTAATTAAAGCGCTTGCGACCGTTGGCGCGAACGTTTGCTTAGTTGGCGAAGCTGGAAGCGGTAAAACTAGCGCAGCGCAGCAGCTAGCAGCCAGTAAGGGTTTACCGTTTTTGCGCGTCGCTTGCGACGACGCAGCTATATTAAGGGATTTTATAGGAACGCGTGAGATTATAAACGGCGCGACGGTTTGGCGCAGCGGATTATTAACCGCGTTGTTACAGCAGCCAGCCGTTGTTTTGTTTGACGAATTTAACGCGTTACCAGCAGCGCGTTTGTTTTTTTTACATGAATTACTAGACCAGCGGCGGTTTTTTGTAAAGGAAGCAAACGCAATTTATAACGTTAATAACGACGCGATTATAATTTTAGCTTGTAACCCTAACTCCGCAAAGTATAGCGGAACGAATAAAACAAACGCGGCTTTAATTGACCGCTGCGCCGTCGTGGACGTTAAACCGTTTGACGCAGACGAATTAGCGGCGAACTTTGAAGCTGGAAGCCAGCCATTAACGGACGCGCTTAAACGTTATTATGGCGACGCGAACGAATTAATTAAAGCGCAGCAGTTGCGCGTTGTTTTTGGAATCCGCGCAGTTAAACGAATTGCGACGTTATTAAAAAACGGTTTTTGTTTAGCGGACGCGCTGGCAGTTGGATTTTATAATTGCGCGCTGCTAACGGCTGGAACGCAAGAAAAGAACGCGTTGATCCAGTTGGCAAAAGTTGTTTTTGGAATTGACGCAGTAAACGCGGAAGTTAAAACTAATGACTAATTTAAGCGCAGCCAGCGCGACGTATAAAATAATAGCAAAACATTTAGCAAAAGCGGCAGCCGTTGCCGTCGAATTTAAGGACGGCGCTACGCCGTCAACGAACGGCAAAATAATTACGTTACCGTCGCAATTGACGGACGCGGCAGCAGATTTAACCTTAGCGGCGCTGCTTCACGAAGCTAGCCACGTCGCCATTACGGATTTTAACGCGTCTAACGGTTTAAGCAAAAACGCGTTTACGTGTTTAAACGTTTTGGAGGACGTAAGAATTGACGCGGCGGCGCTGGTAAAATATCCAAACGCGCGGCAATTGCAACGTTTATTGATTAACGACGTTATTAACCGCAGACGCGAACAATTAAAAAGCGAACCTTTAGCAATTAAAATTCTAAAGGGATTAATCTTGACCGCGAACGGCTGCGATTTAACGCAATTATACGAAGCAGAAGTTGTTAAACGCGTCGACGGTTTAAATGATTATATTACAAAAGCATTAAACGCAAAAACTACCAAAGAATTAATTAATCCAGCATTAGAATTAGCGCGGTTATTATTAAACGACGCGGCAAACGCAGCCGCTAATGGCGACGCGTCAAGCGGTTTAAACGTTGACGCAATTAACGAAGCCAAAGCAGAAGCAGAAGCAGCAGCTCCAGCCTTGGGAGCAGCAGCGGCAGCAGCAGACGCAGCGCAAGCCAGCCGCGACGCAGCGGAAGCAGATTATAGAAGCGCAAAGCGCAAAGCGCGTTTAAACGCGACAAAAGCAACGAACGCGCGACGCGACGCAGCAAACGCAGCCGCTAATGGCGACGCAGCGGAAGCAGCCAAAGCGCAAGCCAAAGCGGACGAATATAGCAAACGCAGCGAAGCAGCAGCGGCAGCTTGCGACGCAGCAGCTAACGTTTACAGACAAAGCGAAGCAAATAAATTAAACAACGCAAAGCGCGACGCAGCGGACGTTTTAAGCCGCGCGAACGATAAACTAGACGAATTAAGCAGCAACGCGTTTAACGCGACGGACGGCTGCGAATTAGCTGGATTTAAAGCGCTGGACGCAAGCGCAGAAGCAGCAGCGGACGTTAGCGCAATTGACGGACGCGCAAAGCTGGACGAATTAATTAAGGACGTAATTATATCAAAACGCGACGCAGCGCAAGCGGACGACAACGGCAGCCGTTTAAACGCGTCGAAGTTGGCAGATTATCAAACCGCAGACGACGTTTTTTTAAGTAACGAACGGCGCGACTATAAAACACGCGTTGCCGTCGTTATTGACGCAAGCGGCAGCATGGGTAATTATAGTAACGACTATGACCGTTATTACGAATCGCGGACGACATTAGCAGTAAACGCGGCAGCCGTTGTTTTGGACGCGTTAAAAAAAGCAATCGACGACGGCGCGCCAGCAGATTTTAACGTTTGGGCATTTGCGGACAAAACGACGGAATTAATTACCAGCGCGGACGCGTATAACAAAAATTTTATGGTGTCGCAATTAAAAAACCGCCGCTATGATTTGGGCGGTAGTAATACGAATTTGCGCGACGCAGTTAATTTAATTGCCGCAGATTTAAAAAACAAAGCAGACGCAGACGACCGCGTTATAATAATTATAACGGACGCGGAAGTTGACGAACGGCAATTGACGGATTTACGTAATAACGCGCAAGCGGACGACGCGCGCGTTTTATACGTTGGAATTAACGCAGAAGTTGACCGCGACGCATTAACGCGCGAATTATTTAACGACCATAACATAACAAACGCAGCAACGGCAGCGGACGTTTTAAGCCGCGCGTTGTTAGATATTACGCAGTAAACGACGAAGCGCCAGCCAGCAGCAGACGACCGCAGCCAGCCAGCGCCAGCAGACGAAGCGCCAGCCAGCAGCAGACGACCGCAGCCAGCCAGCGCCAGCAGACGAAGCGCCAGCCA